>Ga0210057_1005469_pt1 | contig 16317 bp, 16 predicted proteins | sample CryGeyCG2114_010_2_FD_183968 | JGI IMG/M metagenome (GOLD analysis project Ga0210057, IMG submission 183968) | Groundwater microbial communities from aquifer - Crystal Geyser CG10_big_fil_rev_8/21/14_0.10 (SPAdes) (version 2) | ecosystem: Environmental > Aquatic > Deep subsurface > Groundwater ...
TTTTTGCGTCTCTTGATTTTCGCTGTGCTTCAGCAGGGTTTAGTGAAACCATCAAAGTAACAGCCAATATTCCGATAATCCCGATGACGATGAGAAGCTCGACAAGAGTGAAAGCTTTCTCCGATAGATTTTTCATAATAAAATATGTATGTAGAATAAGTAATGTCTAATATTACTTTATACTAAGTGTGAAACCTTTGTCAAGTCCTTTATTGCAGAGAATTTGTCAGTGAGAAAATCGGCGTAATAACAGCCATCACCAAAAAGCCGACAGAGACACCCAAAACAATAAGAATCATCGGCTCCATCATGGTCAGCAGCCCTTTTACTGCCATCTCAGATTCGGTTTGATAATACTCTGATAGTTTCAGTAATGTTTCATCTAAGTGTCCTGTTTGTTCTCCTACGATTGCCATCTGAATGAGTGATTCAGGAAAAATCGGTTCATTGGACATAGCAGAGCCGACGGACATCCCTTTCTCTACCTTTTCCTTGATTCTCTGAAATGCCTGTTTAAACACAATATTGCTGTTTACATCAATAACAATCACCAATCCGTCAAGAATAGGGACTCCTGATGAAATGAGAATTGATAACGTTCTTGTTGCGTCCACAAGCCCAGATGTTTTAACTATGTTCCCCATCAGGGGAATTTTGAAGATATATCGATCAAAGATTGCCTGACCCTTTTCAGTATTTTTCAGCTTGATAAGAGTCACAATCACGGCAATGATTGCAACAAGGACATATGGCCAGTAATTCTTCATAAAGGTAGAAATTGCCATAATAATCTGGGTTGACTGAGGAAGTTCAACCTCAAAGCTGTCATATAACGACAAAAGTTGCGGCATCACGAATGCAAACATGACAAACATCATCACAAACATAGCGGAAATGACCACAGTCGGATAAATCATAGCATTCTTGATTTTCTGTTTGAAAGCCCGTTGCTTTTCCATGTGTTCTGCAAGCTTTTCTAAAATACTGTCAAGTTTTCCTGAAGCTTCTCCTGATTTTACGAGAGCCACATAAAAATGTGAAAACTGCTTAGGATACTTAGAAAGAGCCTGAGAAAAAGTCTTTCCATCGCGAAGTGCTTTATCAATTTCAGAAAGCATTTTTTTCAGTGCCGGTTTTTGAACCTGCTTCAGTATGATTTCAATTGAGTCAATGAGTGTCAAGCCGGCATCCAGCATGATGGCAAACTGACGGGTCATATATGTCACATCCTGAAAAGAAACCTGTTGAAGTAAGGTCGTTATATTATCCAGTGAACTTGTTTTTTTTTCCTTGATCTCTATCGGAAAATAAGCGTTTTTTTTCAGATACTCGGAAATCTCTTTTTCAGAGCTTGCATCCATTTCACCGTTTACTCTGGTTCCGTCTTTTTGTAATGCTTTATATGTGAATAACATGTCTTAAGTCATGAATTTTTCAATTTCTTTACTTCGTATCGCGTATGCGTAAGCATCTTCACGTGATATAAGATTCTGTTTGTAAAGACGGGATAAATACTTATCAAAAAGAATCATCTCACTTTCTTCCCCGGTCTCAAGGACATTGTCAATCATAAATACTTTTCCTTCACGAATGAGTGAACTTACGGCCGGGGTGTTAAAGAGAACTTCAAGGGAAGGAATTCGTCCGTTTCTCTGAATGTTCGGAACAAGTCTTTGATATACAACGGCCTTCAAAACGGTAGCCAGTTGATTTTTAATCTGATTCTGCTGATGTCCCGGGAATACGTCAATAATGCGGTTGATTGCTTCAGGCGTACTGTTTGTGTGCAGTGTAGAAAAGACCAAATGGCCGGTTTCCGCAATCGTCATGGCAGCCTGAATTGTTTCAAGATCACGCATTTCTCCGACGAGCACAACATCAGGATCCTCGCGTAGCACTGATCTCAAAGCCTTTGTCCAGGAATGAGTATCTGAATGTAATTCCCGCTGGGAAATAATTGATTTGCCGGTGGGATAGACAAACTCTATAGGATCTTCAATCGTGATAATATGCCGTTTTTCTGTTAGATTAATCTCATTGAGTAAAGCGGAAATGGTGGTAGATTTACCCTCTCCAGTCGGACCGGTTAGAAGAACAAGGCCGTTGCTGTATTTTGCCAGTTTGTGAAGTGTCGTCGGTATTGAAAGCTCCTCAAGTGTTTTCAGTTTTTTGGGAATAAGTCTGAATGCTCCGGCTAGTCCCCCTTTGGTATAGTAATAATTTATTCTAAAGCGTATATCTCCCCACTCGAAACCGAAATCAGTTTCCTTATTGGTATGGAGTTCATCAAGCTGAGACTCATTCAGAATTTTTTCCAGAAGTGCGATTGTATTTTCTTTTGTCAAAACACTGCTTCCCGGGATCGGTGCCAACTCGTTATGAACACGAAGCATCGGAGGATAATCCGGAATAATGTGTAGGTCTGATGCGCTTTTATCGAGTGTTTGCTGAAATAGTTCTTCAAGTTTCATGCTTAAAATAAATAGTAATAATTATGAGGTTTCTGTGACTCTCATGATCTCTTCAACCGTGGTAATACCCTTTAATGCCTTGAGGAAACCATCCTGTTTCATCAGTACCATTCCTTCGTCTTTTGCCTTCTGTTCAATTTCGTGTGATGACGATCCCTTCAAAACAAGTTCATTCAAAGCGGGTGAAAACTTCAGAATTTCGTAAATACCGATTCGTCCTTTATACCCTGAGTTATTGCATTCTTCACACTTTCGTCCACGGGTTAGCTGTATCGGAGTTCCGTCGTGATATTGCTTAGGAAGCAACGGGCCCAGCACGTCTTTAATGGTTTGCTGTATCTCCACCGGAGGTTCATAGGTCTCTTTGCAGTTATCGCATACCCGTCGTACGATACGTTGAGCCATGACGGCACTCAGAACTGACGCGATCAAAAACGGTTCACCTCCGAGATCGGTCAAACGCGGAATAGCGGTTGCAGAATCATTGGTATGCAGTGTTGAAAACACCAAATGACCTGTGAGAGCAGCCTGGATCGCCAGCTGAGTTGTTTCTTTGTCACGGATTTCTCCGACAAGAATGATGTTTGGATCCTGTCGAAGAAATGATTTCAATCCTGCTGCGAAAGTCAAACCTGCCTGAGAATTAATCTGGACCTGATTAATTCCTTCAATCTGGTACTCTACAGGATCTTCCAACGTAACGATATTTACCGCTTTGGTATTCAGTTTATTAAGCACGGAATAAAGAGTGGTTGTTTTACCTGATCCGGTCGGACCCGTGACAAGGACTATTCCGTATGATCGACCCATGCCTTCTTCAAACCGCTTAAGCTGCGCTCCGTCGAGTCCGAGCTCCTGCAAAGACGGCATTCCTCCGCTCTTGCGAAGAAGACGCATTACTACTTTTTCACCGTGTACTGTAGGAAGTGTGGACACACGCAAATCAACCTCTTGCTCTGTTGTCTTGAAATTAAAACGTCCGTCCTGAGGTATTCTTTTTTCGTCAATTTTCATCTCTGAAAGAATCTTGATACGGGAAATAAGAGATTCGTGAATACTGGCAGGAAGGGATAATTTTTCCTGAAGAATACCGTCGATACGATATCGAATACGGGTTTTAAGCTCCTGAGGTTCGATATGAACGTCTGAAGCACGACTTTTTACGGCAAACTCTAAAATGGTATTAACAATTTTTGCAATCGGTGCCGTTGTGAAATCACTACTTGTTTGGATTGACTGTACGGCATCTTTTGCCGGTTTTGCCGGTGCGACTTGTTGAAGCGCCTGCTCAACTTCCGGAGAGAGATTTTTAGTGTATGCAACAGTAATTGCTTTGGCGATATCCTCCTGGAGTGCAAGAGCCAGTATCGCTTTGGCTCCGGTTTTCATTTCGATAAAATCCTGAAGACTGACATTCAGAGGGTCAGATGTTGCGACATAAACTTTTTTTGCCTGCTGATCATACATGTACGGCATGATAGTGTGTCTTTCTGCGACAGCCTGAGGTATGAACTTAAGAGCCTGAGGATCTACGGCGGTAGTTGAGATATTGACATACGGTACATTCAAAAGCTCTGCTTTTGTTTTCATAATCTCCTCAGGAGAGATATTGGTATACTGTAGCAAGTAGCGATCAATGGGTAAGTTTTTTTTCAAACTGTCCACCTCATACTGTGAGGCCACCTGTTGCTCCACAGTTCCTTTTTGGATCAGCTTATTTAAAAACTCTTTTGGTGAAATACCCATATATTCAATATAAGTGATTTACAGCAAAATTCAACTCTATTAATATACATATGCATCCTCAAATCATTCAGTTATCGGCTCATCAGGATCCGCAGGAAGTAATTGAGCTCATTCTCGCAGAATATAATCATGAGCACTATGAAGTGATGAGTATTTCTCCTTCAGGAAGTTCAATTACTATAAACCAAATTCGGGAACTGCGGCGTGAAATACAGCTTATGGGTGCACGTAACCGGACTATTGCTTTTTATTCATTTGAAAAGGCAACACTTGAAGCTCAAAATGCGATGCTTAAAGTACTTGAAGAATTGAATGCCAGACATTTATTTTTACTTTTTACGACTAATATTGACGCCTTACTTCCGACAATACGGTCGCGATGCAGTCTGAACAGATCGTATGAAGTTAGTGAAAATATTCACGCAAATTCTGAGATCACAGAGATGATTTCCTCAATCCGTCGTGGAAAAGCAGCTGAGCAAATGGCACAAAGCAACATGCAGCCGGGATCACTTGAAGAAGCACGTGCTCTCTTCAGGGCAATAATTTCCGAACTTCGGGAATCCGCTACAAACGGAGACCAATGGGCGGAAGTATCTATCAAAAAGGCACTGGAGCTCCTGGCCCTATCTGAAAGCAATAATCTGAATGCACAGTTGTCTGTGGATTTATGGGTGTTAGATGCAAAAAACAGGATATAAAACTATTTCCATCTGTTGAGAAAAAGTATATACTGAAAGTATTATGCAAAAAGCTCATCTTAAATCAGGATTTACGTTAATAGAAATTATTGTTGTGATTGCAATTATCGGAATACTTCTCGGCATAGCAACAGCTTCTTATGCAAATTCACTTCGTCACGGACGCGATCAGAAACGAATTGTAAATATTGAAACAGTCAGATCAAACCTTGAATTGTTCCGCAGTAGTCAGGTACTTGGTGTGTATCCAACCACTATCACGACAGGGGCGTTTCCGACATTATATCCTCTGCCACCGGATCCGCAGACGAATGCTACAAATGTATACACCTATGCTGCAAGAGCATCAGGAGGAGGCACGTGCAACAATTCAACGACATATTGTTCAACATATACTCTTTCAACAAATCTTGAGATTGAAGGAAACACCTATACCGTTACTCCTTCAACTGCAACGGTTACGGACAATCCTTTTGTGCGTATACTGATAGCTTTTTCAAATCAGATAGCCCGAATTATTTAGGATTCCCGCCACATGATGACTAAAACGTTACGACTTAATCAAGGCTTTACTCTTGTCGAAATTATTGTTGTCATGGCAATAATGGGCATATTTCTGGTTGTGGGGACAACGACATATACCAATCAAGCGCATGAAAAAGAACTGAAAGCTGATGCTGATCAGATAGTTAATGAATTGGAAAAAGTCAAACAGGATGTGCTTGCACGTAACGTTTTCGGATATACCACTTGTGACCATAATGGAATCAGCTTGTATGGCTACTCTCTTCCGAACTCAACTTATAATGTTGTTTTGCATTGTGTAACGACGACATATGATATTCGTCAGGGGACACTAAGATACAGCTATATTGCAGCTACAGAACCGTTTCTTCAGATTTATTTCCCGTATCCTTACGGAGTCCTATTAAATAGCAAACAAGCAGTTATCCACCATAAGACTACCAATCGCTGCATAAGAATTGATATCGGACCTTATACTCCAGTTACTGCCACTGATCCATATGACTGCTAATAACCATTTGGCGTTAATCAATACAACCAAAAAAATAGACGGATTTAGTCTCATTGAAGTGATTGTTTTCATGACACTAGTATCAATAGTATTGATTTCAGCTGTCGGGTTCACGATGCGGCTTGTACATACGATGTCATATAATCAGCACAAGCTATATGCTACGCATTATGTTCAGGATTTGAAAGAGTGGCTTGACGGCGAACGTGAAGCAGACTGGCAGGCATTTCAAAATTACTCATCACAGGCAGGGATAGCTTACTGTGCCAATAATGCACTGGCAATCACCAGTACTCTTGCTTCGTTAACTACAGAGACATGTCCGTTTACCGGTGTCGGGGCACAGGATCCGAAGGTGTTTCGCAGAACACTCATTCTTACGAAAGATGTGCCGGGCACAGCAACAAGAGTCACAGCAGTCCTTGAGGTTTCATGGATGGAAGACGATGTACTTCAGACTGAGACAATTACAACAGTTTATTCACTTTGGCAATGATACATAGGAAGCATAGAAAAGGGTATACGTTAATTGAAATGATGCTTGTGATAGCAATGATCGGACTTCTTATGCCTGCGGTTTTCAGTATCCTCTATGTGATTATGCAGCAACAGGTCAAGATCTATGAACTGACTGAAACTAAAAGACAGGGAGACTATGTTATGCAGCTTATGAAGGAAAAAATCATGAGAGATGCCGCGTCATTGCGTCGTGACGATGATGGTATTTTTGCAAGTGTGTCAGTAATCTCAAATATTTGTAATAGTTCCGGATCAAGTTTCACCTCTGCCAACAACGGTTTAGATTTTGTTTTTCTCAATGATGTTACCAATCCATTTCAGTATGTGCAGTCAGGGAATACCCTCAGGTATCGTGAAGTCGGAGCACCCAATGTAGATGCCGCACTCAATAACAGTAAGGTTACTATCACGAATTTTCAGATCAATTGTGCTGTCAAATCAACCTATACGGATCCGGTTGTTAGTTTCTCTTATACGGCCACATATAATCGTATAGTTCCAAATCCCCAACTCGGTACAACGGCTCTACAGTATCAGACCAAAGTTAAGCTTAGGATATAACTATCCTGCATTGATTTTTGGTACTCTTCTCTGCTACTCTTAATGTATGTCAGGAAATCTGTTTTCTGTTGATATCAGTGAACAATATACACGTATTGCTCATCTTGAAACGAAAAAAAACAAAGTAGAGCTACTGTCGCTCGGCTATGATGCTACTATGCCGAATTTTTATACGAATCCTGATGAGAAATCAGCGCAGGAAGAAGCTAAATTACTTTCTACTCTTCACCGTCAGCTCAATATTTCATCAACCAAGGCTCACATTGTAATCCCTGACACTCTTACCTATTCACAGCTTCTTCTGATGCCGGAGCTTCCTGAAGCAGAACTTGTCAAAGCAATCAGACTGCAGGCAGATGAGTTTGTTCCCCTTCCGATTAGTGAAGTCTATCTGGATCTGGAAGTTATTACCAAACTTCCGAACGGAAAGCTTCTCATTCTTTTTGTAGCATCCCAGAAGAAAATTGTTGATCATATTTATAAAACGATTGAGTATGCGAATCTCGAGCCGGTTTCACTAGAAAATGAATTGACGGCAGTAGGTCGCTTTCTGACAGAATTTTATAAATTTATCAAAGAACCGGCAATTATTCTCAATTTCGGTTACTCCGGAAGTACATTGTATGTCATTAACCCGGCATTTCCGTTTTTTCAGGTGACGAGAACATCACGTATCGGATTTGATGTGATATGGAGGGATTTGAAATTAAATACAAACCTGAGTGATCAAAAAGCATTGGAAGCGTTGAAGACAATAGGTCTCAATGCCAACGGCAGTGTCAATGTATACTCTGTGATCTATCCCGTGTTGAACGAGTTGTTATCAGAGGTAGAAAAAACCATTCTTCTCACACAGGAAAAATATCATCTTCCTATACGAAATATTTATCTCTTCAATTACGATAATCAAATAGCCAACATTCACGAGACGGTTCAAAAGCGTCTCTCGTTACCGACACAATCATTCCCCCTTTCAAATATCCTTATTCCCAATACAATTACTCAGACATTTTCGCAGGTTCTTTCAACCTTTATACCAGTTATTGCGACTCATATTCGATGAAACGCAGGCTTAATCTCTTTACGCAGAGATCTTCATCCCGACAGATCGTGAGTTATTATGGATTAATTCGAAAAATATCTCTTAGTGTATCTATTGTAGGCTTTGTTCTGCTTTTAGCTGTAGGAGGGACGTACTATTACCTTGTTCAGGAAAAGAAAAAAATTGATAGTGAGTTTACAAGCTTTAACAGATACATTCTTCTCAATGAATCATTTTCTAAACAAATTCAGCAATTTGTGTTCAAATACACTACGTTGCAATCGTATATGAAAGAAGATGCTAAAAGTTATACGTATTATGAAAAGATACTGGAAATATTTGACCAGACAACTGCTACTGAGAGTCTTGAAAGTTTTGGTATTGATAATAATCGGGAAGCAGAAATCACTATTAACTTTTCAGATTATAATGATGCCCTGTCATTTATTGAAGATCTGGAGACTCCGATATTCAGCGATAATTTTGAACAGATTGCGATTGCCGGATTTAGTGTTGTACAACAAAACCAGGAAGGTTATCAGTTGACCCTTGATGGTGTCTTTAAATCACTTGACGACGATGCAGCCAGACAAAATTAAACGATTTATACTCAATGCCAACTTTTTGCCGATCGCACTTTTTCTTGTGATGGATATTTTCCTTGTGGGATTTACGATATATCTTGGACTGAATGCGTGGAATTTATATAGTGAACTGGAACTTAAAAAATCAGATCTTGAAAACACAAAACAACAAGCAGCTTTAATTAAAAATAATAAAATACTTCTTGAGGACAATATAGAAACATATAACGAGATACTTGCTGAGCTTATTCCAAACGACGAATCGTACTTTAAAGTGATTGCGGCATTTGAAAAACTCGGAGTAAAAACAGGGGTGAATATCCAATCATATAGTATTAATCTTGACGATACGACAGAGGAGAAACTATCGCTTGAACTTACTGTGAGCGGTACACGCGAGGATGTGGAGCAAATGTTTCGGGATTATAATTTTGTCTCCGGAAGATTAATTACCAACGAAGAGATGACGGTCTCATTTGAGGACGGTGCCTCCACAACCTTTACCGTTAACTTGATTCATAAACCCTTTGTAACCAGTGATTCGAATACCACGGAAACAATCACACAAAAAGATGTTGATTTCCTGGAGGAGATACGCTCAATGATGAAATAAATGAAGAATTATTCGAATACAACGTTGTCTTTGTTTTTGAGAAGTCTTTCCAACCCTTCAGAAAGTTGTGCGCCCTTTGATTTCCAATAATCGAAACGTTCTTTATTGATATGAATAGTATTTTTTTCGTCCAAAGGATGGTAAAGTCCTACTTTTTCAATATAAGAACCGTCACGTTTTTTTGTTTTATCAAGTGCGACTATTCGATAATGCGGCTGTTTTCTTTTGCCGAATCTCATAAGTCTTAGTGCTACTGCCATGTATATAAATTACGAAATGTTAAATAAACAATTGTCAAAAGGAAATCTTATTATATCGTTATTTGGCTAATAATTCCAGTGCATTTTGTGCGGCGTTCTCCTCTGCCTGTTTCTTGGATTTTCCCGTTCCTTCACCCTTCATTTCTCCGTTTACAAGAACATGTACGGTAAAGGTTTTCTTGTGTTCGGGTCCGGTTGCCTCAAGAAGTTCATAAACAGGAAGGTCCTTATACTGAGCTTGAGTGATTTCCTGTAATCTGCTTTTGGGAGAGAGATACAATTTGTTTTTTACAATATAATCCAGTTTTTCAGCAAATAAATACTCGGTGATAAATTGGTATGCTCGGTCAAAGCCCTGGTCAATAAAAATCGCAGCAATAAGAGCTTCAAAGACATCCGCCAATATATTTGTTTTTGTTCGCCCTTTTCCCTTCTCTTCTCCGTGTGAGAGATAAAGGAAATTACCCAGATCAATTTCTCTTGCTACTTCTGCAAGGCTTTCCGTACGGACGATTGCAGCTTTAATATCAGTATAATCTCCTTCCTGAAGATGTGCATACTTGTGATACAAATAAATTGATGTCGCTAGTGATAAAACACTATCTCCTAAAAACTCCAATTTTTCATTGGAAGGAAGTTCGAAATCTCGATTTTCATTGAGATATGATCGGTGTACAAAGACATTTCTGAGAAGTTCTCGATTTTTGAATTCAATATGAATACGCTCCTCAAGTTTATTCAGATTTGTTTCCATCAGAAGTTTCTTTACTACTAATTTCATTTACAACAGAGCCGAGAACGGCATTGACAAAAGCGTATGATCGTTCGTTACCCAGCTCTTTCGCCAGCTCTACCGCTTCGTTAATAATGACTTTTGTCGGTTGTCTTTTTTCAACGAAGAGAAGTTCATAAATAGCAAGTTGTAAAACACAGAGATCAATTTTCGCAATTTTATCTACCGGGTATTTCGGAGCAAATTTCTGGATAGATGCATTGATTTCTTCCTGATGAGCTAATATATCTTTGGAAAAAACTTCATCTTTGAACGGAATCTTTGTATGTGCTTCATCAGCATGGAAAGAAAGAGCGAAAAGGTTTTGTACTGTTTTAAGACGTTTATGATGTCTGGGATCCATGTGTGTACAGTGAGGGTTAACGAGTTAGCGCGTTTGAAACACATTAACTCGTTAACCCGTTAAATAATTAACGGGACTTGATTATTTTCCGCAGTTCTTACATTGTCGATGCGGCATTTTCTTTTTCCCACACTCGCGGCAGACAATAAGTCCGGGAAGAGATGCTTCATGTTTTCGTTCCAATACTCGTTTGCCTTTTCGTGCTTTTGAGTGTTTGCGTTTCGGTAACGGGGCCATAAATGTATCAATAAAATTATATTTCGATAACGTAATAATATCACGAACAGGGTGATAAAACAAGCAGTATCACGCTCAGTCGCGGCTGATCTGGTCGAGCTGATATCGGTCTATCACTTCTTTCAGAAGAGGATATTCTTTGAGTGTATGGTTCGTTGTAAATGTATTTACAGCATCTTTGACATCATGTACCTGCCTGTAATCGGTGATGTCAGCTAGCTTAAGATCCGTATACCCGTGCTGCATCGTACCGTAGAGGTCTCCCGGACCGCGAAGTTTCAGGTCATACTCTGCGAGTTTAAGACCGGAGTTTGTTGATGAAAAAAACTGAAGTCTTGATTTTTGTTCTGATTCTTTGGAACTTGTAAAAAGGAAGCAATACGATTGTTTATCTGATCTGCCGACTCGACCTCTGAGCTGATGAAGCTGTGCAATTCCGAAGCGTTCCGAACCTTCAATCAGCATAATCGTTGCATTTGGAACATCAACGCCGACCTCCACAACAGAGGTTGATACAAGAATGTCATATTTCTTTGCCTTAAAATCATTCATTGCTTTTTCTTTTTCTTTGGCTTTCATTTTTCCGTGAAGGAGTGCAACGTTAAAATCCTTAAACACATCGTTTTTCAAATATTCAAACTCTTTAGTTGCGGCACGCACGGATTTAAGCGTTTCTGCTTCTGATTCTTCAACCAACGGGCAGATAATGTATACCTGCGCACCATTCTCTTTAATTTGTTTTTTAATCCATTCATTTCCCTTTTCTCGCTTTGCCTGCGGCGTGACATATGTTTTTATGGGTTTTCTTCCTTTCGGCATCTCGTCAATGACCGATAAATCCAGTTCACTATAGAGAGTTAACGAAACGGTACGTGGGATTGGCGTTGCTGTCATGGTCAGGAGATGAGGATTCAAGCCTTTATCTTTCAACATAGCGCGCTGTCGTACACCAAAGCGATGTTGTTCGTCAATAATGACCAGACCGACGCGATCAAAATTAAGCTTTTCGGTAATCAGTGCTTGCGTACCGATAATAATATCGTATTCCAATGACGACTTTTGCTTGGAAATTGCTTTATGAGACCCGGTCTGCAGTCCTACAGAGATGTTGGGATCCATAAGTGTTAAAATCGTTTTGTAGTGCTGCTGCGCCAGGATTTCTGTCGGTGCCATAATAAGGGTTTGTTGCCCGTTGAGATGAGCGACATAGGCAGCAATGGCAGCCACGACCGTTTTACCTGAGCCGACATCTCCCTGTACAAAACGATTCATGGGAGTAGGTTTCTGAATATCAGAAAGTATTTCATCTGCGGTTCGCTTTTGTGCAGCCGTTAACTCAAACGGTAACGATTTTATGAACACATCCAGCGATTTTTGAATGGTTTTTGTAATACGGATCGGTTTTGTTGTTGTTTCCTTTTTCCATTTTGCTTTGACGATATGAGATGAAAGTACGCGGATAAAAAGTTCATTAAAAGCAATTCTTCGATGAGCTTGCTGTTGCTCTCTTTTTCCGGGTGGTTGATGAATCCAGGAGATTGCCTGTTGTTGACCGATGAGATTATACGTATCAAGCATTGATTTTGGCAGAAATTCGATTTCTTTCGGATCAACACTAGTAAATAAGTCCAAAACATACATGATCTTCTCTCGAATGGTTTTTGATGATAAACCGTAAATCTGTGAGTAGACCGGTACTAATCTGCCGGTGTGTATTGTCGCAGCTGTCGGAGAAGAAAGTATTTCATATTCCTGTGGTGTGATGTTAACGGATCTTCCGAATCGATCTACGACACCCGCGACTGCAATATGCATCCCTTCTTTCAACACTTTTGACAGATACATCTGGTTATACCATACTGCTTCAATAATGCCGCTGTCATCCGCGATCACAGCCTTTTGTAATTTAAAACCGCGTTTTGTAAAACTGTTTGTGAAGGTTTTTACGGTTCCTTTGATTGTCACGGTTTCTCCCGGCTGGATCGATGCTATTTTAGCAACAGTTGAGTAGTCGTCATATCGAAACGGATAATAATCCAGCAAATCCTCATACGTTTTGATTTCCAGCTTTTCAAGTCGCTGTATGGTGCGGGGACTTGTTCGCGGTAGTGATGAGATCGGTTTCTGAAAATCCATACGATTCGCAACTATTTATAACCTAATCACTTCTTGTAGGTCAAAGATAAAAGAACGGAGCAAAGCTTGTGATAATAAGAAGAAGTGATGCAATGACGATGATAAACCGAATAATATTTTTCAGTTTGAATATTTTCTTGAGTGTTCTCATAGTGTGATTATTGTAGCATATTTCAGCTGTGTTATTACAGTTGAAAAAGATGCAATATGCTACAATTAACCCTATGGCATATGTCCCCCGACGAAGGCGAAGTAGTCGTCCTTCTTTTAGTCCATTTTCCGGTCTCAACAGGCAGAAACTGCTTATGTATGCAGTGTTCGGGATCATAGGAGTGATTGTATTCGGGTACATTGGTGCCTTTGCACTCTTTGCCTGGTACAGTCGTGATCTTCCCCAACCGGGTAAGCTTTCTGAGAGTCGCGGAAACTCAACCATTTTCTATGATAGAAATGGCGAGATTATTTATGAACTTTATAAAGACGCCAATAGAGTTCCCGTCAAGAGTGATGACATCTCCAAATACCTGAAGCAGGCAACGGTCGCTATTGAAGACAAACGATTTTACGAACACAACGGAATATCAGAGTACGGCATCATGCGTGCTGCGTTTAACAGCTTGATTGGTAATCCGCAGGGAGGGTCAACTATCACTCAGCAGCTTATTAAAAATGTGCTGCTGACTTCGGAGCGTCGTCTTTCAAGAAAAATCAAAGAAGCAATTCTCGCCTACCAGGTAGAGAAAAAATATTCCAAAGATGAAATATTGGAAATGTATCTGAATGAAGCTCCCTATGGTGGTACTTTTGTCGGTGTCGGCTCAGCTTCGATGGGATACTTCGGAAAATCACCAAAAGATTTGACGATTGTCGAATCCGCTATTCTTGCAGGACTTCCGCAGAATCCTCCCGCATATTCTCCGTTTATCGGAAAAAAAGATGCCTGGAAAGGACGTGCTAAAGATGTACTGCGTCGTATGCAGGAAGACGGATATATAACGAAGGATGAAAAAGAAAAGGCCCTTACGCAACTTGACAAAGTCAAGTTTTCTTCTCCCAAGGTATCTATCAATGCTCCCCATTTTGTTTTTTATATCAAAAAGCTTCTAGAAGAGCAATACGGACAGGCACTTCTGACAAAAGGAGTGAAAGTAAAGACAACGCTCGATCTTGAGCTTCAGAAAAAAGCGGAAACGATTGTTAAAGAGGAGATAGAGGGCCTTGAGGATTATGACGTCGGAAACGGTGCACTTGTCGCTATTGACCCTCAAACCGGTGAGATCATCACGTATGTCGGATCCTATGATTATAACAACGATGAATACGGTAAGTACGATGTTGTCTCACAGGGAAACCGACAGCCCGGATCAACGCTGAAACCGATCGAGTATGCGGTCGCTTTGAAAAAAGGATATACGGCAGCTTCGGTAATTATGGATGTTCAGACAGAGTTCCCTGACTCAAGTCAGGAAGAATCATACATACCTGTAAATTATGATGATAAATATCGTGGTCCGGTACAGGTGCGCTTTGCACTCGGTAATTCCCTCAATGTCCCGGCAGTAAAGATGCTTGCCATGCTCGGTCTTCGTGATTTCCTGCAGCAAGCTTATGATATGGGAATTGATTCACTTGAACCGACTACTGAAAATATGAATAATCTCGGATTATCCGCTTCCCTAGGAGGAGGAGAAACAACCCTCCTTGATCTGACACAGGCTTTTTCGGTATTTGCAAACGGCGGCAACCGGGTTGAGCCGACAGGTATTCTGGAAATTACTGAATTTAACGGAAAATCTATTTACAAAAAGCAAGATGAAAAAACGAAAGAAGTTCTCTCTCCTGCGATTAGCTTTATTATTTCTCATATTCTTTCAGATAATAATGCCCGTATTGATACATTCGGACCGAGATCATATCTGAATATTTCCGGTAAAACTGTGGCCGTCAAATCAGGTACGACCAATGACAAACGTGATAACTGGGCAGTCGGATTTACCCAAAACATTGCTTTGGGAGTCTGGGTCGGAAACAACGATAATTCAAAAATGAATCCGAAAATTGCTTCAGGTGCCACCGGCGCATCTCCTATCTGGCATGATACGATGGTTGAACTTTTGAAAAAATATGATGACGGTATTATTGATAAACCGGATGATGTTGAAGCGGTAGAAATTGACAGACTCTTCGGAGGGTTACCCAAAGATGATAATCCAAAACGCTCAGAGTACTTTATCAAAGGGACGGAGCCGACTGAGGTTTCATCCTTTTATAAGAAACTGAAATTGTCCAAATCAAACGGAAAAATCGCCAATGAAGTTGAGGTAAAAAGCGGAAACTATGACGAGAAAGATTTTTATGTCGTAACAGAAAATGATCCGATTTCAGGTGACGGAAAAAACAGATGGCAGGAAGCTATTGATGCATGGGCACGTGAGCAGGGAGATGAACGATGGCATTACCCGACTGAAACCTCTGATTCATCTTCTGAAGATGTCGTTGTCAGTATTAAAAACCCCGGGAATGAAATGAAAGTAGACACGGGCGATAAGAAAGTAGAAGTACGGGCGCGTATTACATCTCTTGAACCAATTAAGGAGACAAAAATTTGGATCAACGGATCTGAGAAGAAAGTTATTGCTGGCGATCGTGATGAGGTGGTCGAAGTATTTGAGCTTGAAAACGGCAAATATGAGATCAAGGTTCGTGCTGAAAATGAAAAAGGAAAAACAGGAGAATCAACAATCAAAATAGGAGTGAATGAAGAGTGGAAATAATTTATCTAAGCCAATTCACCATTAACTGTCCCAGTTCTTTTTCTCGGCCCTCAAAACCGTGTCCGGTATCAGGAATAGTCTGAAACGTGATTTGTTGTATGTTCTGAGTCGTGTGTCTCTTCAACACATTCAGACAACCCGGGACATCTCCGTAGCAGAACTCGTCATTCTCTCCATATACGATAAGACTAGGCTTTCTCATTTTCTGATACATTCCAAAGAGCGGTTTTGTGGAAAGTTCTTTTTTATTCAAATACTCATAAAACGGGAATGTATTGTAATCCCCGTCAGGATGTAAAACATCGTAAAGCGCGCGGTATGAATATGGTTCCGGATACAGATACTGAGGCGCGGTCTTCAACTCATTGCCCTGATCAATTTCCCTTTTTGCACGTGTGAGTGCTGCATAAAATTTCTTTTTTCCAAGCATTTCATAATTCAAACCGATATCATCTCCTCCCGCAAGAAGTATATATTTGTGTATAGGATTATCTTTTTTTA
>Ga0210057_1005470_pt1 | contig 16316 bp, 19 predicted proteins | sample CryGeyCG2114_010_2_FD_183968 | JGI IMG/M metagenome (GOLD analysis project Ga0210057, IMG submission 183968) | Groundwater microbial communities from aquifer - Crystal Geyser CG10_big_fil_rev_8/21/14_0.10 (SPAdes) (version 2) | ecosystem: Environmental > Aquatic > Deep subsurface > Groundwater ...
TTCCTTACTACTTGATACACCTTCATTTGAAACTCAGTCATTACTTAAAAAGAACTAGGACAATACTCATTATTGCAAAGCTAATCAAGTTATAGGCTCCATCAATTAGGATTAGGTTTTTTGGTCTCTGTTGATAAAGAACATCCATTGCTCTAGTTGTGGTTACAAACCCAACTGAGATTATCACTGCCACCATAATGGCATTAAGGATACTAGTTACCTGAAGTATGTCTAAAAAGAAGTTTAAAACGTAAGCGGTTAATAAAACTAAAAAGAAGCTTCCGATCATAGCCTTAAAAGAGGCCTTCTTATTAATCATCTCAATTGGTTTTTGGATTCCCTTTAGCCATGGGTGAAGAAAAACCTTTGGTGAGTACCAAATACTTCCTAAAATCATTGATGCTAAACTGGCTAAAAGTATTGATAAAATTGTCATAATATAGGGGTTATTATAGTATATTTTTAGCTACTGAGCAATGGGGTTAGAAGATTAAGCCAATAAAGACTAGGTAAAGGAGTACATAGAAGACTCCCTCTAAAACTCTTAGCTGTTTAGTTAGGGAGAAGATTATAAAAAGGATGGTAGCTAGAGTCATTACCGGTAAACCAATTAGAAACGTCTTTGGATCAATAACGATAACTCCGGCAAGCGATGATCCACCGACAACTACTAAGGTATTAAAGAGATTGGAGCCGAGAATATTTCCTAGAGCTATCTCCGGCTTGTTTTTTTTAGCTGCTCTAATTGATACAAATAACTCTGGTAAGGAGGTTCCAATGGCAATCGCGCTAAGGGCGATAGCGCTAACAGCAATATTTGTTATTGTAGAAATCTCTACAACTGACATAACTAGATACTCAGCTCCAACCATTAGACTAATAAAGCCAATTAGGGTTATTAAGATACTTTTTTTCGTTACTGGTTCTCTTGGCTCTTTATTCTCCAACAATGGTTTTTTTATGAAGTACAAAGAAAGAATATAAAGAATGTATATGGTTAGTAAGATAGCTCCTTCGATTAGATTTATAGATTGATCAAATAGAAAGATTATCAACAAAACTGTGCTTAGGGATAAGAGAGGTATATCCAGGTTACTATTAATCTTCTTAAAGGAGATGTTTTTGGAGATAATAGCTCCTAGTCCCGCGATTAAAAGTATATTAGTTATATTAGAGCCAACAGCATTCGCAATTGCTATATCACTAACTCCCTTAATTGTTGCGGATATTGATACTATTAACTCCGGCAAAGAGGTACCAATACCAACTATGGTAATACCAATGATAAAGGGAGACATGCCAAGGCTCTTGCCAATCGCCTCTGCTCCTTCTACAAGCCAATCAGAGCCCTTAACTAAAAGCATAAGGCAGAGTATAAAGATGAGTATCCAAAAGAGAATCATTGTAATATAGTTTACCACCTATTTTAGTAATTGACTCCTAAGTTAAATTTACCTACAATACTGATATATAGTTAAAGAAACCTAATTAGCGAGAAGATATATCAACAAGATCGTTATCTTGAGTTGTTTTTTAAAAAAACCTAGTAAATTAAATTATGAATGAAAAAGTAAGCTCATCAATACCAGAAGCAGAAGCTGTGATAGATACCACTCCAGATAATGGACAGGAGGGTAGGATTATAATGCCAGAGGCTGAGCGCGCTCGTATCTCAAAGGAGAGTAAAAAAGAGGAGGCGTGGTATTCTGGTGAACCATTTAGTTCCTGGGAAGAGGTAGAAGTGGCAGTTAACGAGGGTCTTTTAGTTCCTGTAGCTGACTCAGACCATTACAAGGTATCGGCTAATGCAGTTGAGGGTGGTAGATACTTAACTCCAGTTGCCAAGAAGATGCTGGACTTGGTTGCAGGTGAGTGGAGTAAGAAGATGAAAAAGAAGGGTGAGGATATTGATAGTCTATTTCTCATCGTAACGTCAATGACAAGAATCGTTTCTTATCAAGATGGCTTATCAAAAAAAGGGTTTCCTACCGCTGACTCTAGTAACCCTAGAAAAAGTACTCATCTAAGAGGTGGAACTTTTGATTTAGCATTTAAATGGCTTAAGGAAAACCGGTCAGTGGCCTATAAGATATTACTTGAAGTATTGAGGGATTTACATAAAAAAGAGCAGATCAATCTAATTGAGGAGACAACTATTGGAGTTTTACACGTCTGTGTAAATCCAGATAAAGCTAAGAGAAGGTCTAGTTCTAGAAGACTTGCTGGGACAGGCAGTGCGAAGAGATAGTGCTAGATTAAGAAATATTCCTCTGATAACACTCGGTACAGGCTATCTTTTCAAAGCCTAGCTTAGGGCTATAGTAGTGAGTAATCTCTTTACTGCAGTAATGACAACTCCCCTTTTGAGGTAGAAACATTTGAGTCATCGGCTTAAATCTATTAAGAGCTCTTAAGTCAAAGTGATCTTGAGGCAAGGGAATGTTATATGTTTTATAAAATGCTAGGTCGACAGCAGAGATGTTATAACTTAGGCCTGTTTTAGGGCAGATGATACGTTGCTTACAGATCTCCTCACCTACTTCTTCAATTGTATCTGGTAGGACGTCACTACTAATTGATTTTTCATAACTAGGGGTAGCTACCTCCTCAATGCGAGAACCAAGAGCTTCTACCTCACTCTTACTAATATCTTCAAACATCCATGCCCCTAAAGACATATTATATGGGCTATGACTCATTGCAAATGGAAGAAACTGTCCCCACTCTCCACGACTTATCATATCCGTCTTGATCTTCTCCTTTAATACCTCATACTCCTCTTTACTGTACTGCTTGTTTAAGATGCAGTACTTTTTCTTTTTTAACCCCACGCAGCCAAAGCAGTTCTCTAGATCTTCGCAGGTATCTAGATAGGCGCTATATCTACAATTAGTAGCGGATAAGACACATACATTTCCATACCCCCATTGATCGATAACAGTACGAGCAGACTTCTCTGTGAATCCGCAAGAGATTACCTCTATTGAATCCTTAGCGTTATAGCCTCGAATAAGCTGTCTGCAGTTTTGAGATTTTTCTACAAAGCTTGCGTTAATACAGGCTTGATTTTCAGTGGAGAAGTTACCGGTACAGTTGTTAGATTGTGTATTAAAATTCTCCCGATGAATTGCTTCTTTTTGAAGATACTCCCAGAAGGTTTTCTTTAGCTCCTGAACTCCTTTATATGAGTTAAGAGAGTACTCCTTTAGTTTTTCATAGTACTCTTCCTTAGTGTACTGCTTGTTTAAGATGCAGTACTGCTTGTTTCTTAAATTCCAGCTCATAAAGCAGTTTGTACAGTTCCTACAATCATACAAAAACATACTATCCATTGAGTCGGTTACATTAAAGGAGTAAAATAGACGCCAACTGCGATAACAGTATAGACAGTCATAGGACTGCTCCATATTAAAGCAGTAGGTTAGATCTTGGCAGTTTTTTAGTTCACTAACCCGGTAACAGTAACTAACATCCTCGTTGCGATATCCAGAACGAGAAAGGTAGCAGTTCTTTGACTCCCACCAGTCATCTGTCCATTCACAGTTTGTATTTAGCCTTCCGGATTGATGTGGATGAGGAACTTGGTGCTGTAGGTTGGTTAACTGCTCTAAAAAAGGAAGGTTAGGGTCATACTCAACTCCATAGGAAAGAGGATCCCAAGCTTCAGATGAGAACTCCTCTCGATGATAAATTGGAAAAGGAGCACTCTCAGGTAAATTGGTGATTATCTGTTTTCCACTTAATGCAGACTTGGCAACTCGAAACCTACCAATAATCCAGAAGCCCAAAAGACGCTTCCATGTACAGGTAATACATTCTTTTGTTGGTGGAATATCCGACTGCTCATACATCTGTATATCCTCAGCTTCTAGTTGAAATTCCTGTTTGCAGGTTATACAGTTTCTCTTCTCCATAGACCTAAAGGCTTTTTTGCAAGAGGAAGCTTTTTATCTCTTCATTAGAAACTTCAAAGCCTGGTAGAAAATCAACTATCTCGGAGTAGTTGATATCATCAAAGTATGCGAGTTGCTCCTTAAAGATTCTTTGGTTAAATTCTCTTTTAAATATCTCTTTTGATTTTTCCTCAATATCAGTTAATTGGCAATGGTTTTTTATGATAAAAAATAGGTCAACGTAATCCTTCCATTTTGCCCGTCTACCAAGCGCATATGCCTTCATGGCTGCTAGGGTTAAAAGATCTGGCGTCTGAACAAGATTCTTAAAATTCTCTGTAAACTTTATCGGAAACGGATAATATAAGAAGGTAAATCGAACACCGCCTATTGAGACTGTATATTGATTAAGTTCATCTATGTATACTACCTCAATATTTAGGTTCCTTTCTTGGATAATTCTCTTTAGGTCAGAATTTTCAAAATCAGTTAATGAGAATAAATCAAAATCAATTGATCTACGGTGACCAATTTGTAGGGCAATGGCAGTCCCTCCAACTAAACCAAAGCCTTGTTTTGAAAAATCGTTGACTAACGATAATAGAGATGTTTGATCCTGATTTAAAATCTCCTCATGCATATTTGTTAAAATAGTGTGTGAAATAATTTTTGGTTTTTGGGCTATAGTTACACCTCAGTTTTGAGCTATCAGTCTGCTCTCTAAAGATCGTGGAGATTCTTTCCATTCCAAGTATCTGAATTAGTTTTTGAACATCATCCCAGTCTCCATAACTTAAAACAGCCTCTACGATAGCTGAGTCGTTGAGATTGTCATAATTCTTTGTATACCAAACCAAATCTGGTCGGGATTTAATGAACTCCTGAGCAGTCATTAGTATAATTATATCATGAAAAATATTGGCTAAAAAGCCCCTATTGTACCTCACTTTGATAGCAGTCTTCACAGTATACTATCTCAGAGCTTTCTGGAGCGTATGGAGTTTCAAACTCATTTAGGCAGTTTCCAGTATGGTTATGACTCCCCTTCTTACACATACACTGGCGGTGGTATAACTTCATTGGGTTAATTAAGCCGAGGCGCTCAGAGTGTCTGCACTGCGGACAAAGACGAGGTAAGGGTAGGTTAAGTGTCTTATAAAGCAGGAACTCCTGAGGAGCAATTTTAAAGGCGGTAGAACAGTTATTGTTACACCTACCATTATGCTCACAACCAATAACCTCCTTTGTTATTAGCTCAGGGGTTTGACCAATGGTATCAGGTAGCTCATCTGCTCTCATTGTTAGGCCATACTCCTTTTTCTCCTGAGTTCTCCAAGGGTATCCATATTTAAAAGCATCTTCTTGATTAGTTGGAAAATACTCCTGAGCAACTGTTTCGTTATAGGCAAAGGGAGAAAGAGAAGCTGGAAAAAACTCTCCATAGCTATAGATTCTTCCCAGGTTATCAATATAAGGCATCTTATTCATCTGTTCTTTAATTTGTTTTTTAAGTTTAAAATACTCCTCCTTACTATACTGAGTATTAAAGATACAGTAACTTTTATTTTTTAGTCCAATACAGCCAAAAATATTATTACAATCAAAGCAGTTGTATGAGTATTCAATATCAAAACCTCCCCAGATGTATGCTGAGAAAAATATTCTCTGACCACTGCAACTCACATCTTCATAAAACAACTCTGATCCGTTCCAGACAACATATCCGTCATATCCGTCTTTAACTTTTTTAAACAACCTAAAGCTATATCTAGAGTCTTGAATATCGTCCCAGATTGAAAAAACATTGTGGCAGTTTTGTGAGTTAGAGATGTTGTCACCAGAAACATCCTGAGAGTTATTAATAACTGCGTATTTTCTCGGTACCTTCTTTTTTAGGTCCTCAAACTGATTCTTGTATTCCTTCAGCTTTGTAAAGCTATCAACTCCCATCTCTTTTAGTTTTTCAAAGTACTCCTCCTTACTGTACTGAATATTGAAGATGCAGTAGTTCTTACTCCTTAAACCAACACAACCAAAGCAAAAGGAGCAGTTACGACAGTCATATAAAAAGTATGAGCTGGTACAGGACTCACAGTTTTGAGAAAAAAACACCCTATTTGTTCTCTGGCAGTCGATTAACTCATAACACTGATCACTATCACCTGACTGATATAAATCCATAGACTGATATGAGTTTACAACAGATCCAAAAAGGTAGGCACTGTCCTCAGCTCCGTCTACGCTAGCGATGTAATAACAGTTCTTTGCATTTAGAGCATAGTTAGAGTACTCCGTGTTAACCATATTCTTTTGAATTAGGTTTGGGTGAGGTACTGATTGAAAAAGGTCTTGAAACTGAGTAAAGAAATCTATATTAAAATCATATTTTCTACCATAGGAAAGTGGATCCCAGTTATCACTACGCCAATGCTCCTGATCATAAACAACTAGTGGTAAGTCAGGAGAGTACATGGATAAGATCTTCTTACCAGTAGCCATACAATCTCGCCTATACCAGACTCTTTCATTACGAAACATAAAGCGACGAATCATTCTACAATCAGGACAAAACGTTGGTGGTGGAACCTTAATCTTTTCATAAAAACTAAAGTCCTCTCCTTCTATCTTAAACTCATTTTTACAGTTTTGGCAGATCTTTATCTCCATACCTTTTATTGTACCTTAAACTAATAGGATTATTAAAGCCGAGGTAAAATTGATAAACTACGCAAAAATATAGTTATGTTTTATACTATTTCATATGCGAATTACAATAATTGGTAACTGTGGAGCTGGAAAAAGCACCCTATCTAAGAGAATAAGTAAAAAGCTCAAGATACATCATATCCACCTTGATCGTTTTTGGTTTGAAGCAGGTGGTCATACACTTAGTAAGAATGATAACGAGAAAAGGGATAAGGTTCGAGGTTATATCAGAATGAGAGTTGAGGAGTTTATGAAGGAGGATTCATGGGTTTCTGATGGCTGGTATCCCCGCGTTCAAACCATAATTACAGAGCGTGCTACTCACATTGTTTTTCTTGATATTCCTCTATGGAGGCGTTTAGTAAATCACGTCTGGCGTGCTTTATTTACTAAACGACATCATGAGCTTAGTCGGTTAAAGGATTTAGGTTTTGTTTTTAAAATGATTCACAGAACCCTTACCAATGATCCTAAAATGCGTAAATTTTCACAGGAAAACTCATCAAAGCTTATTCATCTTCGCTCACATAAGGAGGCAAACCTGTTTTTAGAGAGGTTGGGGTAGGGCTTTGATTATTATTTAATACGATCCCATTTTATAAAAAGAGTCTGTATGTTATGTAGTTATTCAGGTAATATCTTTTCATAAATTAGGGCTCTAATGAATCCTATCTTTCAATCATTTTCCTGTAATACTCCATCATAAAATCATGATAGAACTCATTTTCAGAGATGAACTTATACACATTCGCGCTTTTACTTGGTAACTCATTATTTAACCCTGCACAAAGGTTATCAATTTCCTGTTCATTTTCAGGTGATAATATGTATTCCTTTACTTCACCCTTTTCAAGTTTAAAAATGAAGTAAACTTCATTTTTGTCTAGGAACTCATTCCAAAACCCAGGTGTCATCTTTATTCTAATTAGATCTCTATATGCCTCTATGCTTTCAGATGGAATCTTTAGCTTTCTGCTTCCAGACTTAGTTTTACCAATAATTTCAATATTATGAGTAGTTAGCTCCTTGTCCAAAATTTCTTTTGCTCCCATTAGGTAACTTAGGTACATACTTGTTTAAAGGCTTAATTCTCTTATATTTTATCAGTTTTCGCTTTTTCTAAATCTTGTTTTTAATTTTAGAAAAATGGTAGAAAAAATACTAAACCAAGCAATATTGTAAAAAATACTTTCAATACTTGGAGCTACGACATTGTTGTCATCAACAGCAATATACAGTAGAGCAAATAACAAGCCCACAAAGAATGTGTATTGCCACTTGATATTTAGTATAGAAGTTGAGGTTTTCATTAAATCTTTATAAATTGTATCACATTTTATTGAACTATGCAGAGCGCTTAGTCTTTTGGGTTGTGGTATTATTAGTATGGCTAGTATGTATAAATACTTTTTAAAACCTGTTTTATTTCTATTTCCGCCTGATTGGACTCATTTTTTTGTCGTTAAATTTTCCTCTTTGATTTTTAAGATTCCTTTACTGGATAAAATAATATCCCCGCTTTTTACCTATAACCATCCTTTATTAGAACGGGAAATTTTAGGCATTAAGTTTAAAAATCCTATTGGCCTGGGCGGGGGCTTTGACAAAGATGTAGAGTTAACTCATGTTATGCCAATACTTGGCTTTGGTTTTATGGACATAGGTTCCATTACGGCTAAACCCTACCAAGGCAATAAAAGACCGTGGAACGTTCGGCTACCTAAAGATAAAGCCCTCATCGTTAATTACGGCTTAAAAAATCAAGGCGTTGACCATGCCGTTCAAAATTTAAAACAGTCAAAAAAACAGATTCCAATTATCGCTAACATTGCCAAAACCAACAACCCTGATATTCATGGCCAGGCTAGTGTTGACGACTATTTAGCTTCTTTTAAAAAACTGGAGCCATATGCTGATTTAATAAACATCAATATTTCTTGCCCAAATACCGGTGATGGAGTTTTGTTTTGCGAGGATTCTGATCTACTGGCAAACCTACTAGAAGCCTTGCAAAAAGCCCACAATGAATCGGTATATAAGAAGCCAATCTTACTAAAGTTAAAACCTGATTTAAGCGATGAGCAGTTAAACGCCCTGCTTGATTTAGTTGGCAACTATGATTGTATTAAAGGTTTTGTGGTTTCCAATCTCACCCGTAGCCGTGAAGTTTTAGCGCATAGTAACCCTGAAGCCATAGCTAAGTTTCCTGGAGGCATTTCCGGTAGGGGTGTTCAAAAGCTTTCAACGGAAATGATTAAAAAGATTAAGGTGGTTGTCGGTGACAAATACACGATAATCGGGCTAGGGGGTGTTTTTACAGCTACTGATGCCTACGAGAAACTGCAAGCAGGTGCTGACTTAATTCAGTTAGTAACTGGGCTTATTTTTGAGGGACCTAGTGTGGTTAAAGAAATAAATAAGGGCTTAGTTAAAATTTGGCAAAGAAAAGAAATGAATAGTTTTTAGTTACAAAAAAACACTAATAAAAAGAACGGATAACACTGTTGAGTGCCCGCCCTTTGTCATTTCAACATCTAGTTTAAGCTGCCTTCTTCTTAAGTTGGGCTTTAACCTCCTCGGGAGAAAGAGAAATAGTTTTTCCTGTTTCTATAGAGTCCTTAATTTTTTTCAGGTGAGTCTATTATATCAATAACCTGAGATTAATCAGCCTCAAGTCTCTCTATCTGCCAAGCTCTTGCCCTAGCTTATATGTCTCTTAATATCGTATCAGAAGTAGTAGCTTCAAGAATAAAAATCAATGTCGTAATTTTAATCATTTGCCAATAGCCTTAATTTTATCTAGCTACTCTACAACTATTATACTCATCTCTAAAAACCTGAAATTCACCATCCTTATCACGCAACGTATCTTTATATTCATTATCTGCACCACCATATTTAACAAACTCAAAAGTATTTAAGTCCACCCCGGATACAGCGCAGAAACTTATAAATAAGTTGTTTTTATCAGTCGCATATATCTCTCCCCGATGCACATCCATTTTAACTATAAATGTTTCTGGATCCGCTCCAGGAATTATCACATTACTTAGATAAACATTATTCTTGTCTTTTGTAATCCGAACTGTATCAGTAACTTCAAATGTACCAGCGTCAACTCCTTCAAGTACTTGGCCATCGTACCAAACCGTATCTTCATCCTTAGCGTATAACGCCTGAAAACTGTTTCCTTGTGAAATGTTAAAATTAGTGACTATTTTGGGCTCAAATGTATTTGGATCAGCATCTTGCAGTACAGCTAGAGTCCACTTCTCACTACAGCCCATATCTTCACCTATATACTGCCGATTGAAATAAACTTTTTCTCCATCGGCTGCATAGACGGGATACTTCCAATAAACATAAAAATTCGAACCAATAACACCTTCAATTTTTTTCAATTCTCTAGAATACTCCGGCTCACGTTCAGCACAATAATCAAGATAGGAGGTGTAAAATACGTCACTGTTTCTAGAATCTATAAAAAACGAACCCCCTTTCAATAAATAAAAAGATTGGATTTTATTTTCTCTTCCCCCAGGTGCTAAGCGATAATCCTGCGGTGGAGCACTTGCAAGAATTTGGCCTACATTATTGGGCGGTGGTAAAAATGTATTAGCCTCAATTTCTTGATCACCCTGGGAATCTTCGGTTACTAAAATTTCAACATCCGCTGTTCAATGATTAACTTTACTGGGAGATAAAAAATCAAATAATTTTGGATAAAAGATATTCACAAAGTAAACCAAAATAGCAACTGACACTATCAGTAATATCCAAAGCCACCAGCGAATTCTAAGAAGCTTCATGTGTTTATTATACTACAAAATGTGCTTTTCTGCCGAGTTCTTTGCCACATCAATCAATTAAATCCCTTTCCTTGAGATCATCGAATATTAACTGATCGACTGGGGATGTATCACCTCTCCTAGAGTAATCAAACCAATCCATCTTTTCTACTTCAGCGCTTGGTTTAAGTTCACCTTTATATTTTGCGGTGTAACAAGTCATACGAACTATCGTGCCTTCCGATTTTCCATGAGCCTGTGCTTCAAAGGTTCCGTAATACTGAATTGTTTCAGGAATCAAATCTACAAGAAGCTCCTCTTTTACTTCGCTAATAAGTGCTTCGTGATCGCTTTCATTACCATCTCTCTTACCACCAGGAATATACCACTTATCTTTGCCGTAACTACATGTTTCTAAGACCTTTCGATCACGGATTTCAATGAAAGCTAGCTTATCAATGTATGTTTTTCCCATAAATGAATTATATAAAGTCCGAATCCCTTTGTCTAACCTCAAAGATTCCTTGTTTACTTGATAAAACTACGATAAGTAACTTAGATACATACTTGTTATAGGTTTTAATCTCCTCCTTCTTTTTAGCATCTAAACACTAATATCTCTCCAATTTATTAATTGTATATTAGGTTGCTTGTCAAAATATTCAATCACTCTCTTATCTGTTAATGTCTGAAGCTCCAGCTCCCTTGTATCACTGTATGAGCTTATACTTCTCAACTCATCATCAGAATATCCAACATGAGTCATGATCTCGCTCACCTCTTCCTTTAGGTTCTCCAAGATTTGTAGCAAATTATCAACACTCACTCGTTCTGGATCAACTTCGTTTTCATTTTTTACATCAATACCAAAAAAGTCCTTAATAGACTTTACGTGACCTAACTCTCTAATAGGTGTGTGATGTTCTTCTGAGTATTGCTTAAGGAGGGGCATAAGCTGCTTCATATCAGATGATCGGGGTTTGTGAACATCAATATGATCTGGGGCTCTACCAAGTAAACGAGTTAGTATCTCAATCTGTTTATCAAATTCCTCCTGTGGGTTTTGGATGGTCTTCTCCATGTGTACATGAAGTCCGATAGAGATATCGCTAATATCTACGAGCTTAGCTACATCATCAACAGCTTTTCCGTAAACCATGACAGATGTGCTCGTAACTATACCCTCTCTGATGGCCTCCAAGATACCCTTGTTTATACTTTTGCTATATCCAAAATCATCGGCGTTAATAATCACTTTTTTCATATTTTCATTCTATCACAGCATAAAAAAGAAGTTATAGGAAAACCTCTTTGTGATAATTATTAGATTTCCTTTACGGAATTTGTTTGATATTCTTGAGTTTGCACGGAAGGTTTACTGACCGCCATTCAAAATATACTCAAGCCTATTCACTAGTGACACTAAGGCCGATAAGAAGAAGTTACGAACCCGTGGAAGTAATAGGCGTGGAACTCCATATTTCCGCCAGCGCTCTAGCGAAATTCCAACATTTCTTTAAGATTATTGGAATTCCTATATTCTTAATCTCCGTGAAATTCTATATATTGAAACTGAGCAACTTTTTCAAGCAAAGAAATAGAGTCTGATATGATTGCTTTATTTCCCTTTTGTCCCAATTGTTTAAGCTCATCGACAAGTTGGCTACCTTGAAGAGCGTTGAAGATAGTATCGGCATAAGGATCTATAGAAGCAAGAAGAGGGTATTTAGATTCATAGTCAGGGACATCATAGAGCACCCACATTACTTCAGCAAAATTTATGCTTGACTCCTGAGTGGTTTTTCCATCTTTGTCTTGAATTTGTACCCCGATATGTTGCATAAGATTATTTTATTAGCATTTGTAATACTGTTGGGTAAATCAGGAAGGCTTGAATCCCTTTAGGGTTCATGCATTTTATCACTTTTTAGTTTTAGAAAGTAGTTTAAAATAACGATATTTTTATGCCACACTTTCCAGAACTACTGGCGGAGAGAGAGGGATTCGAACCCTCGGTGCCCTTTCGGACACACATCCTTTCCAGGGATGCACATTCGACCACTCTGTCACCTCTCCGTATAGTAGCATAGTAAGGCTTTTTAGAATATTTTTCCAGCTTTTTTTAGGAGTAGGACATCATAGCCATCAAATACCTGATCTTCTTTAGAAACTCCTAGTTCTAGTAGGAAGCTCATAAGCTCTTCTTGAACCTTAAGTGGCTCCTCGCTGGTTATCTTTTCTACCTCAATATATGAACCTAACTCCTCTACTTCGTCTAAACAGATCTCTAAGTCGTTATACTTTGCCTTCTGCCTAGTTTTACTTACTCTAGTTCTTGGATGAAAACCTAGGGTTAAGATTATCTTTTCCATTTGATCCTTATCTGTAAAGACTGTTTCGTATTCTAGGCAGTCAAGTTGATTTTCTCGTGGTTGTTTTAGAGTAAAGATATTAACCCCGTCCTGTTCTCTTATTCTTAAAACATTTGATCCTCTTGGAGTTGGAACAGGCTCATTAACTGGAGAGTAAACTGTGTCAATTTGAGTTATCGCCTTATTAAAAGATACTCCCCTGTCTTTAAGTAGTCTGATTACCTCCTCTTTGTTTTTAAGCCTTGCTTTAACTTCTACCTCATTCATTCCTAAAATTATACATTAAACGAGCAAGGCGCGCCACCAAGGTTGGTAGCGCGCCCTTCTTGCGCTAGGAGGCGCGTACGTGATGAGCCAGTTGCTCCGCCACGTACTCAACCTTACCAATGACGTGATCATTGGCAAGAAGAATGATGTCGATCTCATTCTTCTTTCTGTTTTTCTTAAGATACGAGGCAAGAGTCCTCGTATACTCAAGATTAATCCTGAGAGCATCCTCGATGAGATAGCTCTCAAGCTTTCTCCCGATCACTCGGGTGAGAATAGACAAAAGCAACGCTTTTATCCAGTATGCTCTCCTCCAACGGAGAGCATATTCTTGAGACCCCTTCATGATGGTCTCAAGAATTTCGTCTCTTTCAAGACGAATCCATCCACCACCCCCCGCCTTGGGATGGGTGGATGAAAAGGAGGGCCATTTCTGAAAAATGGTCATCTCCCTTCAGTGGTCTCCAAACAATCATCCTCACCTCCTTCAGAATTCCAGCCTATACAATAAAATATTCCTTGGGTTTAGTCAATTATTGTTCCACTAAAGTCTTTTCCTTCAATTAGGTTTGATAGGTTTTTTAGGTCTTTACCGCCAATGATAATTGCGGTTAGTTTATGTTTTTTTGCAAATCTAGCTGCTACTGGATCTATTGGTACGTGGATTCCTGGAGTCCACTCGCTTGGAGTCATCTCTATATACTCATCCCAGGTTAGTTTTTTATATGGCTTAGCGGTTTTGTACTTGCTTGGATCCTTGTCGTACATGTACTCTGGTTTTCCGGCGACGATGAAGACCTTAGTTTTAAAGTCCTTAGCTAGGATTGCAGCGATGTGATCGGTAGAGTTTCCTGGAGTCCAGCCACTACTTATGGTTACTGGGTACTGCCTAAACTTTATCTTGAACCTTCTGTGAATTACGATTGGATCGGTTATGTTTGCTAAGACTGTTCTTAAAAGTTGAGCATTAAGTCTAGTTGCGTGAATTCCAATCCAGTCTGCTTCTTCCTGGGTTAGTTCACTCTTAATCTCCTTACTAGCTAGTTGAAACTTACGAGCTAACTGACCGCCTCCTGCAACTATCACAAACTTCTTTTTCTCTTCTACGTTTTTCTCAATGAACTCTTTAAACTCTTTTATATACGGAGTGTTAATATCTTCTGGGTGGATGATTGAGCCACCTAACTTTATCACTACTGACCTATTTGGAAATTGGTAGTTCATAGTTTTGTTTAAAAAAATTCGGACAGTAGATTTTTTCTACTCATCCGTTTTATTCATTGTACTATAGGTTTATGGAAATAAAAAGAGGGAGGCAAGAAGAAAATACAAGTACTAACTTCTTAACCACCCTCAGGTGAGAGTAAGAAGTCATAAATGCAAGCATCTATTACTTACTCACTCTCAATAACTATTGTACATTACCTATATCTTGTGTCAATAGAGTTATCCACAGCCCTAGTTTCTCTTGATTAGGGCATCTATCCTCTGCTGAATTGGTGGGTGAGTCATAAAGAGAGTGTGAAGACCTCTCTTCTTTTTAAATGGGTCGGCTAGCCAGAGATGAGCAGTTCCGTTGTTAGCGCTTTTAAGTGGAGTAGAGTCAGCTGAGATTTTTCTTAGAGCACTGGCAAGACCCTCTGGGTATCTGGTTAGAATTGCTCCGGTAGCATCAGCTAAAAACTCTCTTTTTCTGGAGACTGCTAATCTGATTATCGTTCCAACAATTGGGGCTAGGATAGCTAGAGCAACTCCAATTAAGATTAATGCTCCCCCACTCTTACTATTCCCCCTATCTCTAAACCAAAGGGATCTTAGGAAGATGTCTGAGACGATGGCAACTAGTCCAACGAGAATCACAACTATTGTGGAGACTAGTATATCTTTATTACCAATGTGAGCAAGTTCATGAGCGATAACTCCCTCAAGCTCACTTCTGTCTAGTTTTTCTAAAAGCCCGGTGGTAACGGCGATTGCTGCGTTCTCCTCATTTCTTCCGGTAGCAAAGGCGTTTAATTGAGGTGATTCCACTATGTAAAGTCTAGGTTTTTTAACACCAGCGGTGATACTGAGATTTTCTAGGATGTTGTGAACCTCTTTGTATATTCTCTCATCGGCTTTTTGAGCTTTAGAAACAGCTAGAGCAACTGTATCTGAGTAGTAGTAGCTGGATAAGCTACTAACTAGACTGATGACAATGGCGATTACTAAAATACTTGAGTCGTTATATATGTAGGAGAAGGCAAAGCCAAAGCCAATAACAACACCAATGAATAGGAAGATTAATAGCCAGGACTTTAAGATGTTCTGCTCTTTATGCGTGTATAAGGAGGCCATAAGTCTTTCTAAAAAGAGACCTTTACCGGCTCGTTCTCTTCACTAGTTGTGTTCTTGAAGAACTGACTTACTTTAAAGCCAAAGATACTAGCAAAGATGTTTGTTGGAAAGGTCTCAACTGCTGTATTTAGATCATTAACTGTATCGTTATAGAATCTTCTAGCTGCCATCATCTTATTCTCTGTGTCAGATAACTCTCTTTGAAGCTCTAGGAAGTTTGTATTTGATTTAAGGTCAGGATAGTTTTCTGAAACAGCAAAAAGAGTTTTAAGAGTTGAGGTGAACTGATTTTCTGCGTCTGCTTTATCTAGGGTAGAGCCCTGAGCTCCCATAGCATTAGCTCTAGCATTAGTAACGCTTTCTAAAACTCCTCTCTCCTGAGCCATATATCCCTTTACTGCCTCAATTAGATTAGGGATTAGGTCGTACCTTCTCTTAGCCTGAACCTCAATATCAGAGGTAGCCTCTCTCATTCTGTTTCTTAACTTAACTAATCGGTTATAGATACTTACTAGGATAACTAGAAGTATGGCGACGATGATAAGGATGATAATTGGTAAGCTCATAATGATTTATTTTTGTGAATTCTACTAATTATACCATACTTACCTACATCATTCCCATTCCACCTCCAGGCATCTGAGGGCTCTCGGGCTTTGGTAGCTCAATCATGGCGGCACCAGTCATAAGGTAGTTACTGGCAACTGATACGGCATTTTGAAGAGCAGTTTTAGTTACCTTTAGAGGGTCGATAATGCCAGCCTCTTTAAGGTTTACATACTCGTTAGTTTTAGCGTTAAAGCCAGACCAGATATCCTCACCAGCATTTTTCTTATCAGCAAGCTTTTTCATTATTGCTGAAGGGTTTTCTCCACTGTTAGTAATGATGGCTGCTAGGGGTGCAGTTAGGGAGTTCATAAGAATTCGATGAGCCTCATCAGCAACACTCTCTC
>Ga0210057_1005472_pt1 | contig 16309 bp, 34 predicted proteins | sample CryGeyCG2114_010_2_FD_183968 | JGI IMG/M metagenome (GOLD analysis project Ga0210057, IMG submission 183968) | Groundwater microbial communities from aquifer - Crystal Geyser CG10_big_fil_rev_8/21/14_0.10 (SPAdes) (version 2) | ecosystem: Environmental > Aquatic > Deep subsurface > Groundwater ...
CGGGGTCTCGGAGGTCGAGGGTCACGAGCCACTTCGTGAACTCGATCATGGCGGGTTGCCCGACGCAGCCGAGGATCATGAGGCGTCCGATCTCGGACTTCTCGTCGTAGCCGGCCGCGGCGGAGGCCGCGAGCATGCGAGCCGTCATGTCCCAGGTGCGGGGGCTCGGCCAAGCCTTCCCCTGCTCCTCGCGCGACTCGGGCTGTGAGCGGCGCAGTTCGGGGCGCACGCGAAGAAACGACACGACGAGGCTGCGCTTCTCGCCGATGCCCTCTTCCCATCCGACGGGAAGGCGCACGATCGACGGAGTGGGCCATCCCCCGAGCATGCCGTTGAACCATTCGTCGGCGTCGTCTTGCCAGTCGAGGTGCAGCCAGCGGTTCGCGGTTGCCGCGGTCAGCTGGTAGACGCCGGTCGACGTCGACGGCGGGTTGCCGCACGCGATGAAGCTGGTCTTCGACGGCAGCTTGAGGTCGCCGACGACGCCGTCCTGGATGACGCGCAACGCGCTCGACTGCACCGTGGCGGGCGCGGTGTTGAACTCGTCGAAGAACACGATTCCGCCACCCTTCTCGGCGCACTCAGCTGCCCAGAGAGGCGGGTGCATCCTCACACCCTTCTCGGTGATGATGGGAAGACCGGCCTGGTCCGTGGGCTCGCGCGTCGAGAGGATGACCGTCCACGCGGGAACCTTGAGCCCCCGTGCGATGGCCTCGACGTTGGCGGTCTTGCCGACGCCGGGAGGCCCCCAGACGAAGAGGGGCTGATGCGCCTGCGCGGCGATCTGAAGAACCGTCAGATGATTCATGGACTCTCCTGGTGCGCCGCGTTGGTTCGGCGTCTTGGGTGTGATGCTCGTCTATCCGAGCCGTCATTCTCGCGTTGTTCGATTACCGCTCGGGCTCGAACTCGACACGCTCATCGCCGATTGGCTCCTCCGGCCAACCACAGCGGGGGCATTCGCTGTGTGCATTGGAATCGAACTCGTGTCCACAGTTCAGACACGATTCTTTTCCTTCCCATTCCGAGTCATCGTCGATCTTCATACGATCTCGGAAAGCGCCTCGATGGCACGGCTCACGATGTCTCGGATCTTCGGATCGATCGCGCCCCCGTGGTTTCCGAGCACTTCGGAAAGCATGTTGCGGGACCACCTGATGGCGGCCAAGACGACCGCCTCCCTGTCGGTGCGGGGCGCCTTCACGACTCACCCCCCGAGCAGCGCCGCTTCTCCACCGCCGCGAGCAGGTCCTCTACGGCCGTGCGGGGGATGTCGGGCGGAAGCGGCTCGACGTCGGCGTGCCCCCATGTCTCGACCGACTCGAACGCAACGCCGTCGCTTTCGCTGCGTTGCGTGGTTTGAATCCACGCCGGGCTGAACGACGTCACAATCTCTTCGCCGCGTGGCGTCTGCACCCGCTGCCCGATTCGTAGATCAGCCACGGGTCACCTCGCACCACGGATTGGTGCTCCGGAATGCCGCGTTGCTCGCGTCGAGCAGAACCACAGCCATCTTCTTGTTGAACGCTTCGAGTTCACGAATGCGAGCGGTGAGTTTCTGGGCGGTCGAAAGAATCTCATCACTGGGCACTCCCATGGCCTCAATGAGGCCACGTTCGCGCTTGATCAGCTCCTCGATGATGTTCGTGATCGTGGTCGTTGCTGCGATACGCTGACTTCGTGACGCACCGCTTGATCGAAGGGTGTCCAGTGCTGCCTTGGCATCTCCATGCCACGACCGGTTCATGGCGGCGATCTGGCCGTCGCTCATCGGGATGCGACAGACGTCGCACGCGTAGTGTTTCTTGGTGGTCACGTATTCACCTCTTCGGGTTACGAATCACAACGCCGAGCTTCTGAGCCATGAGTCTCCAGACGTCGTCGTCGTACTCGGTGGACACGGGAATCCGGTCGGGATCCAGCTCCCGCACAGAGTCGACCCATGCGCGACGAACCACCTCATGCGGCTCACTCACCTCTGCGGTGCCGATGCCACGCAGCTCTTCCCACTGGATAGCACCGCATGAGATCACGGACCCGTTGGCATCCGTCAGACGGAGGCGCACGATGATGTCGTTTTCGTACACGGGGTCGATGCGAATCGCAGTCCCGCGTTCGTCCTCGGATGTTCGCCCAGTTTCGAAGTAGTTGAAAACACGAACCGTCATGCGCTGCGCTCCTGTTTGATCTCGATGTTGTAAAGTCGCCCCCACTGCACCGCGATCTGGTAATGCGCCGTTTTCGCAGCGAGCTTGTTCTCGAACCTGATTACGTCGACCACCTTGCCCGTTTCGCTCTCCGACACCTCGATCACGTGCGGCTTTCGAGAGCACGAGACGCAGTCCCATTCGCCGAGGCGGTATCGCATGTCGTCGCCGCAGAGGGCACAACGTCGTTGCCCGCGCCGGCATCGAGCACCGTTCCTGTGCGTGCGAAGCTGCGAAGAGGTGATCGACTCCCCACAGAGATTGCAGCGGCTACGAGGCTTGTGAAACATGGGACTCCTCGAACATCCGAAGGGTGGCGATGCCAAAGCGAGCCAGCTTGACGATGTGTCGAAGTAGTTTCTTGGGGCGCTCGTGCTTCGGGATGACAACGTGCACAGGAAGCGACTGCCATCCAATGACGGACTCGTGCCGAACCCAGACGATGTCCTTTTGTGTTTCGTCGTAGGTCTGTCTCACGCTCAGCAGTTGACCCGTTGAGTCCGTGATCCCGAGCGAGAGTCGCCACGACTCGATGTCGTTCATGGCGACCAGTGGAAGAACGATTGCGGCCAGCGGTGGCCGAGCGCCTAGTCGCAGCAAGACATCTGCATTTTCGTTTCCTGACGCAAGAAAAAACCAGGGGTGACCGGACGCAAACACGTCGCGTTCGTGGATGCTTCTCGTGATGAGCCGTGCGTCTCCGACCTGGTGGCTACGGAGCTGTACGTCGCGCATGCGCTCCTCGACGCGATACAGAGGTTCTGCCCACGCTGCGCGAGTCGGGCGTCCGCTCTGCTTGTCGAGCGTCGCGATCAGTTGACGACGAAGACTCACCGCCGCTTCCGGCCGCGGATCTTCTCGACGAGCGACGAGGTGTGGGGTCGCCTGCCCGTCGGATCTGCGAAGTCGAGGCTCGAAAGCGAACGAAGCCACGCCTTGAAGCTGAGCTTCGTGCCGCCCTTCGCGACCTCGTCGGCGTGGTCCGCGCGAAACCGCTTCACACGAAGGTTGGTGCGAGGGTTGCGCCTGCGAGGCGGCTTGCTCGCGCGTTCGGCGGCGGCGAGGTCGCGTACGACTTCGAGGCCGAGGTGACCGCTGGATCCGAGACACGAGGGAGCGAGTTCCATTCTATTCTCCTGCGGGTCAGCGCCCGCGTTTGTCCGCCAGGAAGGCGGGAGGGTTGTCGATGTACGAAGAGAGCCTGGCGATGCTGTCCTGCGCTTCCTCCAGCGCTTTCTCGATGGCCTTGGCGGGCGTCTTCCCGTTCCCAACCCAGATACCACCGGGGCCACGTTCGCCGATGAAGGCGGTGTATGCACCGCCGTAGCTGGGGGACACCTTCCAGCGACCGCACGGAGACGTCGCTCGGTAGTGCCAACCACCGTTCTCCCAAACCTCGGGAGACCAGTCGGGACCGAGTTGATCGGCGAGCGCCTTGGCGTCGTTGACCGCCTTCTTGTACTCGTCGTGCGTGCACCCGCGCCCGCAGGCGGGAGCGCAGAAGCGGTCGCCGTCTCTGGCGGGTTCCCAGCTGAGAGGTGTTCGGGACATGCGTTTCCTTGTTCGGCGGGTTTGGGTTCCCGCTCTGACAGCTTACCTATTACATTCGACGCACTCACGCAAGCGTTTGCGTCACCACGGCGCTCGCATTTTCGTGTCGGCTTCGAGTGCCAATCCGAGCGCGGCATGCACCTCGGCGTAGGCCGAGCGCTGCTCGATCGTCAGCCCCTCCGAGTTCTCTCCGACGTGGTGCAGCTGCTCCTGGATGTGCAGGATGCGATCGAACAGGGTCGGCTCCGGATCGTCTTCGCCGATCACCATGAACGGTTCGTACTTGCCGGCCAGCCACAGGTTCCAGTGGGTCTTGCGGCAGGTGTCGATGGCGCGCTTGAGCGCGAGTAGTAGGCGCTCGTTCGGCTTGATGACCTGCACGGCATCGTACACTGCCTTTTCCAGTAGTACGCGCAGCTCGCCGCTGTCCATGTCCAGGTTGTGCGGATTGCTTCGCGGACGACCGGCAAAGACGCAAGTTGAAGCGAGCCGGTTGCAGTCGACACACGAGGGGGTCTCTACATTCGGGGGCCCGGCGTAGATTTCGAGGTCGATGCGGTCAATCGGACCGTCCGGCACGCCTCCCGACGGCCTCCGAACGGGCGTCACGACAATGAACACTCGGTGCTTCGGCTTTGCTTCGCTCATAACACTTGCCTCCGTTTGCCTCAGTGGCTCGTCGCCCTATCAAGGTACTGCCGCCAGGTGATGTCGTCGCGGCCGGTCATGCGTCGTACATGTGCGCGGCGAGCTTCTCGGTAAGCCTCGCGTTCCGCCTCGGGCAAGCTGGCGATCAGGCGAGGCACGTTCGCCATGTCGTTGGCGTCGTCGAATCCGAACTCCTCAATATCGGCGGGGTCGAGTCCGCGAAGGAAGCGAGCTTTCACTTTCACGCGCCATCCTTTTCAACGGCGGCGTGGCCCACGAGCCAACCATTGATCCACGCTTGGTAGAACTCCGGTGACTCGTCCTTTGCGGCGATTTTCTCGCCGTCCACTCCCTGGAGCTTCAGGCGCGCCTCGCGAGCTGTCGCTTCGAGCGTCACGAGCAGGTCGAACTCATTTTCGAGCACGTGCATGAGCGCAGAGATTGTGGTCATCCACGAGGACACACCGTACGACACACCCGGCTTTCCATCGATGTAGAGCGCGACCTGGAGGTCTTTCTTCGGCTCGCGGCTGGCCTTAGCAATCAAACGCATCATCACTGCTCTCCATCAAAATGTGGTTGGACGACTCGATCGCTGCTTATCGTGGCGCTTACGTAGCTTCGCGACGGCACAAAACGCGAACAAGACCGCGAGCAGCAGGAAGTACGTAGACAGCGTGAACTCCACGAAAACCGCGGTTTTGTTTTGATTCACCGCGAACCTCGAAGTGACAAGATGCAGGTGGACACCAGGGTACCGCTTTTGCGGAAGGCGTCCTCCGGCAGGTTCTCGAAGGTACCGTCGTGCTCCCCGGCCCATTTGCGGAAGGCGACGTGTCGCTTGTCGAGACGGAATCGAACGCTGACAGGAAGGATGGCGCGCAGGATGCCCTCGGCGCGCAGCATCCCGTGTGCATGTTGGACATGGTCGAGGTGATTGCCGGTGCCGACGCGCGTAAAAGGCGGGTTCATGATGACCGCGTCGAAGGGTTCGATGGGTCCTCGGTAGCACATGAAGTCGAGGATCGGCGCCTGGTCTTGAGTCAGGATCGTGAACAACGAGCAGTGCCCGAATCGTGACTCCAGAGCCTTGCGTCGGTGCTCGTCGCGTTCGATCGCGTAGACGAGGCACGGCTGGTGAACCATGAGGGCGGACACCAGGGCGCCGTCTCCTGCGCTGGGTTCCAGCACACGGTCGCTGCTGCGGATGTAGCCCTCGACCAGCTCTCGCGCGACGTCAGGGGGCGTCGGGAACCAGCCGACGTCACGACTCGTCTCGACCTCGCCGGAGAGTAGAACTTCCTCGATTCGCTCTTGGGCGGCGATGTCTGCGAAGACGTGGGCTTGAGCCTTGCGGTTCCACTTGCCGCCGCAAGCCTCCAGGACCTTGTTGACGGCCGTGTAGAGCTTGCGGTCGAGCTGCGTCGTGATGCGGGCGCTGCGGTCCTTGCATTCGAGCGTGGAAAGGACTTCCAGGACCTTCGTGTCGATTTTCACTCGTCACCCTTGCTTTCTTCGGCGGCGGCTTTGGCCGGCCTGCCCTCGACGTCTGCGTTCCGTGTCCATCCAACGTGCCCACAGTCCAGGCATTCGTACTCCACGCGGTGGAGTAGCGCGCGGCTGTGACACCTGCCTTTCTGCGACGCCAGCAGCGGCTTGATGCGCCCTGTACGAACGACGTTGGTGCCGTCTCTTTTGCTGTATCCGTGACGCAGTCGAGAGCGGAACATCACCTTGCAGCGTGTACATCGAAACAGGTTCGGGTATCCGGTACCGAATCCACCCATGGTGGTCATAATCGTGCCTCATCGTGTTGGGGCGCCAGCGTGACCATCCCACGCCGTGAGAAGCTCTTCGGCTTCGCTCACGGCAGCATTCACAGCCTCGGCGTCTCCGGCCTGTTCGCATGCCATGATTCGGCAACGCGCTTTGCACACCAGGCGTCGGAAGTCGGCGGCGTAGCGCCCGTCGAGTTCCATTCGCGAGAGTGTGTGCTTCAACTTTTGAGCTTGATGGTTCATTGTGTTGCGGTCAGGTGTTTCGCTGGTTGTCGCCGACAGTCGTGGCGCGCGTCACGCTTCGCGGACCTGAGTAGTCAAGAAGAATGCTTGCAGGAAACGCGGCACGTCGCGCGGCGGATTGTACACACGAAAGCTCGCCGAATGTTTCACTCACGCGAAACGCGTTGCCAGCTGCCCGTCCTATGCGGTACGCCTGCAAAAGCTCGTTCCATGCGCGTCGTTCGGAAGGGTGTACTGAGCCAATCGCTTCGTTGAATCGCGCGTAGTGCTCCTGTCCGAGAAACATCGGGCCGCGCGCGTTCTCGTTGAGAAACTCGGTCAGGGTCACGGCGACCTCAGAAGGTGCGTTCGCAGAACGTGTAGGCGTACTCGCGGTGGTACGGGTTGAGTCCGCTTCCGTTGAGGTACGCATTCGGGAGAGTGGTACCCGGAGGCGTGCCCCAGAGAAGGTCAGCCGGAGGGGGCGTGTTGTCGTCCCAGATCCAGGCACCGGTGCGGCCGTAGCGTCGGAGCGAAGTTGCGCCGGAGCTGATTTCGAGGCCGCCGATCGCAGACTGGAGTGCGACCTGCTCTTCGCGGTCAGACCATCGGAGACGCCTTGCGTCAACCGGGCACGGGTCCTCTTCATCCGTCCGTGAGCGAACCGTGAACACGCATCGGTCGCGGAACGGAACGCCAGCGCCGCAGTCGGGAGGCCCGGAGTCCGTGCCGGCGTCCTCGGCTGCCGTGGCGTCGAATCCGGCGTCCTCGGGGGGCGAGTCGAGGCCGGTGTCGACGATCACCTCGGCATCGTCCAGCATCGAGGCGTCGTCGAGCATGCCTCCGTCGGCGTCCCCGACCATCGAGGCATCGTCGAGAGGCATCGGGCCAGTGGAACCGGAGCATGCGGCGGCCAGGCACAGAAGAAAGAGAAAGCGGGTCACTGTTTGTTCTCCTTGGATTGTTGAGCCTTTTCCTGGCGTTCAACCCTCTTTTGACATTCGGCGCACAGCACGATTGCCGGCAGCCAGTCCCACACTCTAACGCGCTTGCTGCACATGCCGCATCCGTGCATGCCCAGATACTTGCGAATCTTCATGTGTGCCGGAGCTTTGCCACGAAGTGTTCAGTCGTCGCTGACGGGCGGGTGGTCTTGCGTGGCCATCGCCGCGAGCGCGGCGTCGTGCAGGGCGATCAGGTCGGTGTGCGCTTGTTTCCAGCGCAGATAGGCCGCGCGTTCACGAGGGTCCGTGATGTCTGACTCCTTGAAACCGACGTGTCGGCGAATACCAGACGACGTCATTGCGATGATTGCGTTGACCACGTCGCAGGCCGTGTCGCGATCTTCGCGGAGCAGGGGTAGCAGAAGAGCGAGTGCAGATGCCGTCGCCACCTTCTGTGAGGCATCGCGGATTCGGGGCATGAGGCGTAGCCACGTTGCGAGCTTCGCGGCGTCGTGCGGGGCGTCCGGCCCTACGCTTGCGGGCAGGGGTAGACGCAGGATCTCAGTCATCGGGAGTTTGTCGATGTTGACGCGCATGGTTCAACCCTCCGTGGTTTGTGTCGACCGCACGTGCTCGTAAGGACACGGAGCCACACGACGCGATGGTAGTTTGTGGGGTGCGAGCAAAAGCCAGCGTAGTAGGGCGACGGCGACTGCATCTCGGCTGACTTCACTCCGTGAGAGCAGGTCGCGCAGGTGGGGGGAGTCTCAGCCATCACCACGCCCTTTCCAGTGCGTCAAGGGTCTCGGGCGTCAGCTCCTCGAAGTGGAACCCCCGTCGGGCACAGAGGTCCTTGGCGGTGTGCAGGAGTGACGCGGCGATGTCGTCACACGTCCGAGGGAGGGGTTCGTCCGCGAACGCTTCCCAGGCTTCTCGGATGGCACGGGTCATCTTCGGGACGGTCGCATCGTTCGACCGTTGGCACTGGAGGTAGCCGGCGAGGCGATCCATCCCCTCGGGGAGTCGTCCGTTGAAGTGGCGGTCGAGAATCAGAGAGATCGCAAACCGAAGGGATTCTTCGGGGGCCATCGTGTGCGCCTCACGGAGAGGGGCCGGCATCGTGCGTCGCGCTTCGGCGAGCGTTCGGCACCACGGTCCTCGGAGCGGGTAGCGGAGACTGTAGTCCCCCCATTGCTCCGCGCTGTAGAGCGGATCGCGAGAACCCATGCGGATGATCCGCGTGTTCTCGGTGAGGCGCAGAATGTCGCGCCCCTCGCCGTGGCAGTTGTGCTCCCACTTCCCGGTGAGTTTCACTCGCGCGCCGCTCATCTGACGACGAAAGGTCGAGGCATCCATCACAGTTCCTCGGCGCGCCATCGCTCTTGAACGGTAGCGAGTGCTTGGGTCATGTTCTCGCGGGTGAGCACGCCGGAGTCGAGTAGCTCGACGAGGACGTCGTCAACCGTGGCATCGCGCGCCATCGCGTCGCCGAACGACTGCACGAAGTCGAGCGTTTCGTCGGAAAGTCGCAGCGCACCGAAGAGTTCGATCCACGCCGTCTCGGCGTCGTTGCGGTCACGCGGGAACGTGGCGCGGATCGTACCGTCCGGATTGAGCAACACGCGCACGTCGTCGCGGTGTCGGCTGATGGTCACCTCGAACGTCGAGCGGACGGTGATTCCACTGACGGTGTCGATCTCCGGAGGGGCGACGCGGATCTCGAAGCGCTCCGGAGCGATCTTCTCCTGCTGCCACCAGCGCTTGCTTCGCTTGTCGGGACGCGGGCCGTCGAGAGGACGATCGAGCACCGCGAAGAGTGTTGTGTATGCGGTGCACCCGAGGATGCGGGTGAGCAGCGCAGGATCGGTTACGGGAGTCGTCGTCATGGGGCCATGTCCGTTCGGGTTGTCGCGCTCGCGAGGCTCGACGCGTGGTCAAGCGTCGCGAGCGAGAGGCGAGGCAGGCTCGCCGCCTTCTCTTCGGTTCAGGATGCGAGGCGAACGCGGCGATCCATGTAGCGGAAGCCCGCCTCCTCCATCTCGATGCGGCGGTCCGTCGGGCGGCTTTGCGCCACGTGCGTGATCCCGTTCGCGACGTCGTACACCGTCACGTCGCCGAACTCCGCGAGGACCTCGCCCCAGTCCCCCGTGTGAGCGGGGAGCGCAACCGACCGCTCCGCCATGACGTCGCGGGCCACGTCCTGCGCATCGGTCGGGGAGAGGCCGAACGCCCCGAGGTCGAACTCGGCGAGCAGGTCGTCCACGAGGATGTCCACGGAGCGCTGCATCGTCTCGCGCACCCGCTGGCCGCCTTCGATCGCGACGGGGAGCGCGTCCTCGAACGCCGCGTGAAGTCGCTCCGGGTCGCCGACGTGAAGGAAGCGCGCCGCGTCGTCGCTCGAAAGAGGCGTGCGCATCCCGTTGAGGCACACGAGACGCCACGCGAGCGGGCTCAGCGAAAGGCTTCGGTTGCCGGTCTCGCCGTTGAGGACGTCGAGGCCGACCTCGACGATGTCGCCGACCTTGGGCGAGCCCTTCATGAGCGCGTCGTGCTCCGGGAAGGTGAGGCGGAAGCTGGCCGTCTCGCCCACCGCGAGCGAGCGAACGCGAGCGGAGTTGAGTTGTCCGGACGCGTGGAGAACGCCGCGGAGCGTGTCGATCACGCGCTCGCCGTCGAGCGGCGCGTAGCGTTCCGAGACGATGGCGCGAGCCTCGCCGCGTGCGGTGCGCACGAGGGCGCCTCGGGCACGGGTCTGCTTCGCCAGCTCTTGAAGCCCGGTGTTGACGCAGATCGCCTGCACCTTCGCGGGGAGGCGATTCAGGTAGCTGACGGGCGCGTTGATCAAGCCGCAGAGCTGGACCCACGCCCGGTGACGAAGAGGGATGGGGTCGCGGGAGCGACCAGCGGCCGGCCCCGGCACGAGCGCCATCGTCTGGCCCGGCATGAACTGCCATCCGTAGGTCGAGAGGTCGTGCACCTGGACATCGCGGATTGCGCCGTCCCGCGCACGCTCTTCGTGCCAACGCTGGGCGGCCACGTCGAAGTGGACACCGTCCTTGTAGGAGATCCACTCCTCAGCCTGGTTGTCGAGAGGACGACAGGGAAGCCGGAAGTCGATGGCGGCGGGGCTGACGACGGCGAGATCGGTCATGACGTTTGGTTCTCCGGTTGTCGGCGGGTTTGGGTTCCCGCTCAGGTGGGATTGACGTTAGTAGGTTCGACGGACCCCGTCAAGGGTGCGTCGAAAGAAAATCAGCTATTGGTCTCGCGATTGCGCGGAAGTGCTGTGCAGATCGAGACGGGTTCACCTTTGCGGTTCTCGCCCGACCAGAGGACCACATCGACGCGCGCGCTCTGCTGCGCGCCGTCTCGCTTGGTGACGATGACCTCGTCGCCGTGCCTGACCGCTCCGAGCACGGAGAGGCCCCACGCGCCGCTGCGAAGTCGCTTCCAGCGCGCGAGGGGAAGTTGCGCGGGCTCAGGTGCGGGCTCGGGCTCGCGCGTTCCGACGCCGAGGTCAGAGAGCAGCTCGTCGATCATTTCGTGGGCGGGTTTCATACTACGCCCCCATGTCCGAGGTGATAGGCGACACGACTCGTCGCGTTTTCGATCGCGCTTTCAATCGTATTCGAAGGTGCAGCGTGCAGGGTGTAACGCGCCGCGTTCTTGCGCTTCGAATCGACGCAACCTGAGATCCACAGCGCGTAAAGCACCTGCGTTGCGGGTTCGCCGGGGTCCAGCTCCTCGGCGTCGTAGGTGTGCTCCCGAATCGTGAGAGTCACGCGCGAGGGGTCGATTCCAGCTTTGACGCACCATGCGCGCACGTGGTCGAACAGGATCATCGGGGTTGGCTTTCTTGGGTTCTTGGTTCAGGTGCGGGCCGGGTAAACTTCGGCCGTGGTGAGACGGGGAACGTGCACCTCGGTGAAGTGCGAGAGCAGGGGGAGCGTACGCGCGTAATGGGCGACCTTGCGCTCGGTCGTACACACGCAGCGCTCGGTCACGCCACAGGGACAGGGCGTCATACTGGCGACGAGGTAGGGCTTGGTGGGCATCTCCACATTCGCCTCGTTGGGGCGACGATAGGAGATAGACCCCTTGGCGATTGCGAGCCCCATGTTGTCGAGAGTGGACCGACGAAACTCCGTCAGGTCGTCCAAGTACAGCACCCCGTGGTTGGCCAGCGTCAGCTCGCCGGGGCGCAGGGCTCGGGAGCCAAGGATGGCGTCCGATGAGGCCGTGTGATGGGGCGCCCGAAGCGGACGCTCCATGTACGGGTGAACCGGGAGCCCGGCGGCGCTCGCGGTGCATGCGACCGTCAGCCGCTCACGTGCCGTCATCGGCGGCAACAGGCGCACGATGCGACGCACGATCATGGTTATCGGCGCGCCCTTGTCGCCGATGAGCAGGAGCGGTTTTCGTTGTGCGACAGCCTCGCGAACTTCGCGACGCACCTGCTCGAAAGCGTCCGGGAGGTCGTCGAGCGTGGGGAGGTCGACGGGGGGTTGTGAGGGAATCACGAAGTCGTCGAAGCGCCCGGAGACGAGCTGTGCGACCGCCGAGACCACGCTCGACGCAACGCACACGCGAAGGTCCGGATGGGCCCGCTGTGCGAGCACCGCTTCGCTGACGCACGTGTCCGGGATGACGGCCACCCGAAGCCCTTGCGCGTATCCGGCCAGCAGCACGGGCAGAACGCCGCGAACGGGGCGAATGTGGCCCCCGAGGGAGAGCTGGCCGATCGCCAGGAGGTCCGCCGGGAGAGGGGCTCCGGCGGCGCGCAGGGCCTCCAGCGCGACCGGGAGGTCGCACCCGCTGCTCGTGTCCGGAGACCCCGAGACCTCGAACCGAACCGCGGACGTAAGCGCCACGTTTATCCGCACCCGTGCGACCTCGGCGATCTCGTCGTTGGCGAGCGACGCACGCACGCGCACGAGACACTCCCGAGACGCGTTCTCCGTCATGCCAGCGATCGGACCGGTCCCCGGAGCGCTCGTGATGGTCACGATTCGTCCGCCGATTCCCTGTGTGATTCCTGAGTAGATCATGTGTTTTCTCCTCGCGAGGGAGCCTTCCCCAAGTGGCGAAGGACCCCTCGCGAAGGGCGAGACATGCTCGCCGGTCGCTTCAGAAAGGTATGTCGTCGTCCGTGAGCACCCCTACGAACTCCGTGCAGCCGATCACGTCGCCCGCCGCGTCGCGGACCAGCGCGCCGGGCGAGACAACGTCGGGGCGGCCGATGAGCGCCGAGCGGACGAAGCCCGACACTACGAAGACGACGCCCTCTTGTTCATCGGGGAGCCCTCCGACGGCCCCGCGGGTGGTGGTTGCCTTCACGGGAGCACCGAGAACCGAGGTTCCGATGCTGCGTGTCGACGATGCGACCCGCGCGACGTGACCCGACGCGGGCACCGTGCGCCACACACGTTCACCGTTCGCGTCCTCGGGCTGTGCGACGTTGATCGCGTGCGGCGTCAGGTTGATCACCGTCTGCTCGCCGGGCTCCGGAACGAGCGCGTGCTCCCTCCAGAACTCGATGGACTCCGCAAAGCTCGCGGTGTCGTGTGACGGGTCGCCGGGCTCACGCGGGGCGGCCTTGCCCCAGTACGCCGTGAACACCGTGGGCCGCCCTTCGTGCGGGCCATACACGACCGTGACGTCGCGCGTGAAAGCAGCTTCGCGACCGAGCACGAGGCGTGAAGCGGTCGAACGCGAGCCACGAACCCCGAGGTAGACCGGGGCCCCGTCGTGCTGCACGAGGTTCGTGCGTCCGACGTACTTGGAGGGGGCGCGGAACGTGACGACGTGAACGCGCGAGGCGTCCGCGTCAGGGAGTGCCGCGAGGGCGAGCTTGACGATCTCCGCGTCGTCGAAGAACAGGCGGAGGCTGGGGTGGATGTGAGACTCCGGAGTGACCCGAAGCGCGAGGGGGGCGTTGCCGACCATGCGAGGATGACGTTCGTTGGTGTTGATGTCTGACATGTTGATTTCACCCGTAGACGATTTCGCCGAGCACGCACAGTTGCAGAAAGACGTCGCCAGTCGTGGCGTCGTGGCGTTGTGCGAGCCAGCGCCCCCAGTGCATGGCGCCGGCTTTCGTGTCGCGCAGAAGCCGCAGGCCGCGCTCGATGGCCTCGCCGTCGAGGCGGAGCGGGTCAGCCTTGGGCTCGTCGACGCGGCGCAGCAGGACCGCTCCGCCGGTCAGCGGGTAGTCGCAGTGAGGGTAGACCTCCGGCGGCTCGGAGATGTCGGCGTCGATGATCGCCTTCGGCGTCATCGGCTCGATGTAGCCCTCGATTCTCGCCCAGTAGCCCGATCCGGATTCCATGGCGGAGACGAGGAGCGATGCGACGTCGCGGGGAGCCTGGCCCAAGAGGTCGAGGTCGCGAGCCGGTTCGGTCGACTTGTCCATGCGCAGTCGGGTCATTGATCGTTCTCCGGTTGGTGTTCCACGAAAAGGACCATGCACGCGCTGTGAGGCCGGTGCTCGATGACCTCGCCGATCGCGATGGTCTTTCCACGACCGGTAAGGCCAACCGCACGCTTCGCCCGACGGATGAGGAGCGCTTGCGAGGCGTCGTCGGGCGCTTCGAACGTTTCTCGGCGAACCCAAGCGTAGTTGGGATCGCCTCCGAACGTGTCCGTGAGGGTGGCTTGGTAGCGGGTCACTGAGCGTTCTCCGGTTTGAGGTGTTGCGCTTTGGATCTAGTCCTCGACTCCCACAGTTTTTGACCGATGGTCCAGAACACGCTCCCATCGAGAGACCGCGCCATGTAGCGGGTGATCATTCGAGGGGACCCGTTCGGGTTCTCCAGTTTTCTGTGAGGAGTGGTCTTGCGGTCTACCCAAACAAGCCCCGCGTCGAGGGCCTCTCCCAGCGTCATCTCGCGCCCGTCTGGCAGCCGGATTCGATCCTTGGCCCGCGTGGTCACCGGTACACCGCGAGTAGCAGGTAGACGTATCCGCCGCTCTTGCGTGCGACGAGGTGTGCGCGTTCCAGAGGGTACTGGTGCACAACCTTTGTCTCGCCTTCGGTGAGATTGGCGCACGCCTCGGCTTTGCGCAGTAGCTCACGCACGTTGAACGGCTTCAACAGCGCGAGGTTTCCCGAAGCGTCGCAGCGGTCGCGCGGGAGGTCGAGCGAGCCGTGTCGATCGATCGCGCGACCTCCCCAGAGCGCAGCGGCGCCTGCCTCGATGGCGGCCTCGACTGCGCCCGGAGGCGCGTAGCCTACTTTTCGGATGTCGCTCATTGGTTGCGTTCTCCTTTCATTGCATTGGTCTCGATCAGGTGCGCGATGGCTTCGCGCAGTGAGCCCCAAGAGAACCCGGTCGGCTCATACGTGGAATCAGAGACGACGCCGGCACCGGGCAGTCGTACGGCTTTCATGCGTCGCATGAGGTCGTATCGCCCCCGTTCGTGCCAGATCGCGAGGTCTGGCCAGCCGAGGCGCGGCAGCACCCAGAATCGACACGTCGGCCGACCGTCGCGGTCAACGTGAAGCACGTGCCACGTGGGACGGAGCGACGGCTTCGCCAGGTCGGCGAGGCGCGTGCGCACGGTTGCGGGAAGCCCGTCGCGTTCGGCGGCCCATCGGCAGGCCGCATACAGCCCGCGCAGTTCGCCGTCTTCGAACAGCTCAACCTCGCCGAGGAAAAGCCAGCCGGCGCGCAGGTTGCGCTCACCGGCGCGGGTCGTCTTGGGGCGCGAGATGGGGACTCCGCGCAGCCCGATCCCGAGCGCGCCCGTGATCGGGCCATCGCTCCATAGCTCGACAATCGTCCCGCTTGCGCTGCGTCGTGACGCGACGCGATGCGGGTGTGGTTCGCCGCAGGTACAGGGGGCGACGGTCACCAGAACCCCCGATCACAGTCGCGCGAGACCTCTTCTCGTTCGGCGTCGGTGAGCCTGCGGATGCACGACAGGGGGAGCTGCACCTTCGCGCGGTAGGAGCCCGCACGCTGGACGATGACGAACTCTCCGCTCGTATCACTGCCGTATCCGACGACCTTCGCAGGCGCGTTGATCGACAGGTCGAAACAGAACTTGCCGGGGATCGGGCGATATGCGGGCTGAGCGGTCATCACGACATGACCTCGATGCGCTCACGCACGCGTACGATCTTGAACTCGACGCCCGGCTCGTTCTCGCGGTACTCGCGCAGGCGAGCGCGCGCCTCGGCGAAGTTTGTTTCAGCCGTCACGGTCTCGAACCCGTGCCCGTAGCCGTAGTTGCCGCGGACCTCGAAAACGTCACGCGTCTTGCGGTTATTCATCGACTGGTCCTCAGGATGGGGAAGAGCGCGACCGGTCGACGCTTGCCGTCGAACGTGAACGCCGAAAGCCTGTATCGCTGCGCGAGGCGTTCGGTGCGCAAGTAGGCGGCCGAGCGGCAGGACGCGCGCACGTGACCCTGCTGCGGGTTCCAGATCCAGATCACGCCGTCGCGATCTTCATAGTTGCAGCCACGCATTGAAACCTCCTAGCCCTCGGGGGCTTTGCCAGATTCCGACCGGGAGAGTCGGGACCTCGCGAAGAGCACGAGGGGCTCGTGAGGGCGCCAGGCGCAAGCCCTACCGGACAAAGGCCCGGAATCGGACGCCCTCTTGAGCGGACACAACGGGAGACGCGCGTCGTAACACCGGGAGAATCGATCAGAATCCGGGAGCGCCTAGCCGCTGGTCTAGCTTCCCCGTCCCCCGTGCCCCCGAGGGGGCAGGCTCGCGCGGTGCGCGAGGTGGCCACAGGCCGGGTCGAGCGCCGAAACGCCCGTCTAGACTGCTCGGCCAAGGGCCCCGCTTGCGCGGGAGCCTCGGCTATCTCTCGGGGACCGTCCAGGTGCCCCTATGACCCCCGCCCGTCGCCTTAGGAGACGAATCGACCGGGAGAGCCCATTACGTAACAGTGCCGCGCGCGCGCGTCAAGTACGTTCGACGCACCGCGTGCGTTTTCTTACGAGC
>Ga0210057_1005474_pt1 | contig 16309 bp, 13 predicted proteins | sample CryGeyCG2114_010_2_FD_183968 | JGI IMG/M metagenome (GOLD analysis project Ga0210057, IMG submission 183968) | Groundwater microbial communities from aquifer - Crystal Geyser CG10_big_fil_rev_8/21/14_0.10 (SPAdes) (version 2) | ecosystem: Environmental > Aquatic > Deep subsurface > Groundwater ...
TGGGTGTTGTTTCGCAGTCTCTTGGTTGGACTGCGGGTGGTGCGTGGTTTATTACGAGTCTTGCGGGTTGGTTGGCGCTTCCTAATGTGGTGGTTATTTTGTGGGGTTTATTCATGATACTTGGCGGATTTGTAGCACTTATGGGGGCTTCTGGTGCTCAAAACCCCGCAAACCCGCGACCTGCGCGACCACAAGAACCACAACAAAACCAGAGAGGCAATCTTGCTCAACCCGTTGCACGCCCGCAAGAAGAAACTTCCCCCATCCAAATGCCTTCTGCGCCGCCTGTTGTTGAAGATGCCCAGCTTGACGTGTACCTGCAAAACGCGCTTAACATACTTGACCCGCAGGCAAATGTAATTCTTAACCGCGCACGCTTTGCTGACATCCTATTTACTAATCGCACGTTTTTGGGATTTGATGAAAACAACATTCCCCAATTTAATATTGATATGCGTTTTAACTTTCCTGGAATTGGACCAATTACTATTATTCAATGGCGAAACGTTGCATTACCAAATCAAGAACAGCGCAGCACGGGTTTTCGTCTCTTCTCTTTTGAAGGCGATGCTGAATCAGAACAAAATATTCGTGAGCAATTAGGTTTTATGGCTCAAGATACCTCTGACTACCGTTATGACCACCAGAATAGGTATCAAAACATGGACACTCGAATAAACCCTGGAAATAGAGAAAACGCGCAACGCCCGCCAATACCCGGCTACTTATTTGGTCTTGGTCGTGAACGCTGGTGGGGGGATGTACAAAATCGTGATGATGTACAGGAGATATGGTGGCAATAAAAAAAATGGCACGCACTGAACTGGAAAAAAGCATGCACTCTGCAGAATGGTTTGTTGCAAGCGTGAACACGCTTCGCGACTTTCTTAACTGTTGGGTATCACTTGATAAAAAATTCTATGGACACGTACTCTACCTTGGCATGGGAAAAACCACATTCCCCCATGATGACCATCTCAAACACTTGCACAAACAATTTTTGCTTATTTCATCAGAGTACTCGCGCGACGTGCTCAATCGCGCAAAAGCATTAGGCTCTGCTCCCCGCTTTGATGATATTGCAAAGCTTGAACAAACAAAAATCACGTACGTGCGTGAATTACTTGATATTTTTAGAGAACTTGATGCGTTTCCTGATTATGTGACCCGGTATCAAGAACTTATTGAAGAACACGTACATGGTTATAAAGAGATTGCACAAGATGCAAAACGTGTTGCTGACAATTACAGTTTTATCAAAAAAGCACTCCTTGCTTTTGAAGAAAACCTTAAAGCACTTGCAAAAGCTCTTGAGCGCGGCAATGATGCAAACGCGCAAAAACACCGGCACAGTGCGCAAGAAGAATTTGAAAAACTTACTCGTGTCATGCTTGACACGCTTGGCATGAATATTGAATCGCAAAAACGAGTGGGGCGAAAACCATCTGAACGGCGCGGCCGCATTGTGTCTCAAGACATTCTTGAACGCGAACTCATCCTTCGCATTAGACCCCATCTTGAAATGCTTAATTCTCCGACAAAAAATATTGGTGTTCAACAAATCGAGAAAGAAGAGCGCGAACTCATTAACTGGTACAACCGCGTGATTGAGCGAAAAGAATACTTCTTTGAAAAAGACCTTTCTCAGTTCACGCAACAATGGAACACACTTAACGCAAAACAAACACTCGCTTTTGAAGATATCACACAACTCCTTAAAAAAATCTCAAACCTCAACACATTATCATTTGGCGACAAGTTCACGTCACTAGGCCAATTTGGTGCAGGTAATGTGATTGACCGATTCGTTGCGTATTACATGGAACTGTATGCCCGAATATATGACCATATAAAAACGCTCAAACGAATAACGCTTGTTGGTGCCATCCGCACAAAAGAAGAGTTTGAGCAGGTGGTGTTATTCCTTGACCAGTTTCTTGAACAAACAGAACACGCATTCACACAACAACCCGCTGAATTAGACGAATTTATCAAGAACCTACAACAGGCATAATTGGTTATACAAACCTTTAAAAGTTTGAGTTGTTGATATAACCAGTAATGAACCTAAAGCGTTTTACAGTACTTCCAGCACTCGTGTCATTAGTTTTGCTTTCAGTTACTGGTGCTTTTGGCCAAGACATTTCTGGAGCACTCCAAACTGTGGGCGTCACGCTTGGCGTGCTTATTGAAGGATTTAGAACGCCTGAGGCAATTCTGCTTCTCTCACGACTCTTTGCCTTTGCTATTATTGTTGGTGTCACGTATTCAATTGGTGAAATGACTGGTCGCAGAGGTGCTGCTGCAGGATTGCAAAACGGCGCGAAGATTTTTGGCATTGTTGTTGCTGTTGCAACAAGTCTACTTGCGCCACCCACATATTTACTCTTGTTCTTCTACTTTGGCGCCATTCTTGGGCAGTTCATACTGTTTGGTGTTGTGCTCTTTTTTGTGTGGCAAATCTTTCAAGGCGGGGGCGGTGAAGAACCAAACAAGTTCAATAAAATCCTTGGTGGTCTTGCCCTTGCTGGAACCGGCCTTTTCTTTCTTGCGCTTGCAGGTATTATGAATTTTGAAATCATTTCGCAAGTCATCACACAAGGCTATCTTAACATTGATCAAGACTTACTCAATAGTGTCAATACACTTGGCTCGTTTGGGTCATTTCTCAATCTTGGCGCGGTCTTTTATGGTCTCTATCAAGTTTGGCAGGCAATTTCATCAAATGTAGGACTAGCGGGCGTGGGTCTTCTTGGCGCTGGCGCTGGCGCTGCATTTACTAAATATTTTACTGGGGGAAAAAAAGCGCAGGATGACGCGCAAGAAAACCAGGACCAGATTGAAGAACAGATTGAGCAAGGAGACCTTGTTGCAGCAATCAATACGCAAAGCCAGCAAATTGAGGCGCTTAGCCAGGCCGTGCGTTCATTACTTGAAAATAATGAAGCTGACAATCAAAACCAAGGAGGAAATGCGTAATGGTACGGGGTATACGAAAAAAGAGCAAGGATGTCACGGTTGAGGATGTTTCGCGCAGCAAAGCTGAAATGGAAGCACAACTCAAGCGCGTGAGAGAAACATATGCTCGTGTGTTTGGAGAATTTAAAACCGCTGTGGAAGCCGTTGCAAAAGAAGGTGTTGCAAAAGAACATGTTGAAGAATTAGTTAAAAAAACAAGCCTTATGATTAATCATTTCACGGTCATGGTAAAAACCGTTGACTTCTCGCAAGCAGCAATCAAAGATGTGCGTGATGCTGCTGAGTACGTGTTCAAAGCGTTTAACGTGATTGTTTCTGTTCCTGCTAATGCTACTGCAGAAGAACGGGTTAATGTCATTGCTTCACAAATAGACCAGCTTGACAGGCTTTATGCAACGGTTGGAAAAAATGCAAAAGGAAAACGGCTTGCTTCAATCCAGCGGTTCATTCCTAATTCACAACAACGTTTTGCTGACTTGCGCGCGCGCCAGGCTCAATGGCTCAAAAATCCAGTATACCGGAATCCTGTTGTCAAAAATCTTATTCGTGCATACGAAACACAAGCTGCCTTTGTTGGCGAACTCAAAGACGTGCAAACCTTTATGGAAACGTTTCAAACACAAGCGATGAAAGAAGTTCAGGAGAAGAGAGAGCTTTTTTCTCAAAACGTGCAAAACCAGAAACAATCATTTGACGTGCTGGTATCCCAGATGAAAAATGCGATTAGCGAGCGAGGCATTCTTCGCATACTCGCGTCACTGCATGCGCAAGGCGCAGAGGTTCCTCCCGAGCTTGACTCGAACCTTGTTAATGAAGCGCTCAAACGTTTAGTTAACGGGTTTGGCGCAGCTAACACAAGCATTATCGCCCTGTACGAGTCACTTATACACTATGTTAATGCGTTGCACGAGGCTATTCTCAAATTTGATGACACCATCTTTGACACGCTTGTTACTAACATCATAAAAAACATGCGCTATTATCGCGGCGTGTATGAGGATGCGCTTGAACTCTTCAAGAACGAGAAAAAAGAAACATTTGATGAACACATCCACAAACCCTACACAAAACTTACTGATAACTTTAAGAAACTCTTAAGTAAACCTCGAGCCATACCCTTTGATACGTTTAAAAAAATTGTGCCAAAAGAATCGCTACTTCTTGGCGGAGAAAAGAATGAATGGTTTATTGCAGTTCAGGAATTTTACAATCAATTGTTCGTGCTTGCCCAGCTCTATCCAAAAGATGTTGGCAAACTTGCAGGGGATAGTGCAAAAGATTTGCTCCAATACCTTTTTGATTTGAGCAAAGACATTCCTTCTTCATCGCGGCCAGAAGATTACTTGCAATGGTCGCTTTACGCTGACACGTACGCGCCATTCAAGGAATATGTTGCAAACATCTTTAATAAACAACCTGAGACTATTAATCTTGAGGAATTTCGGCCCTTAGCTCAAAACCTTATTGTTGGTGTTGGCGAGCTTGTTGGCAAGTTCAAAACAATCTATGAAAAACTCTTGTCAAACAGGAACCTGCGCGCACTTGCAAGCGCAATGAATAAAGACACTAAATCAGTTATTGACCTTCTCAACGAATGGGACGCTGAAATGACGCGCTTTTCGCAAGGATTAAGCGCGATTGGAGAAAATCCCAATGTCTTGGTTGAATCAAAAAAAAAATAACACCACGCGTGCCTGAACAATCTTTTGAATTTCTCACAAGAGCCGAGCTCAAAAACACAAAACCTGCGTTTCGCGCGCTTATTCAAAAAATTAGGGCATACTACCCGCGCAGTGATGACGCGCGTTTTAAACGTCAATTTTTGCTTGTGCTCAACCAATCATTTAAACTCTACCAACAACAACTCCGACCCCTCGGTGTGTCAAATGCGCAAGACCCCGCTCAATTTACGCGCCAAATCATTGGCAGACTCACCGACCACTTTGACCTTGAAACACTACCCCACTGGTCCAAAGAAGACGCGCAAAAACTCAAAGACCTACTTGGAGGCGCGGGCCATATTATTCATGTTAAACAAAACATTTATCGCAACCTGAATGATAGCGAGTATCACGTGTTTGTGCTTCATAGCGCGCTCTACTTTGCGGGATTTATTAAAGACAATTTTCTTGACCAATTCTGCGAATCACAAAAAGCAGGCGGACAAACCATCCATTACCCAAAACAATGACTAAAAACATTAATTCCTAAACCTTTTTTAATACACACCCGCATAAGATAGGTAGTAATGGTAGAAGTGAGTTTCGTATCCGCGCTTGAACTCTTGCGCCGCATGGGCTTCTTCCAAATAGTTTTACCCACCTTTCTTGTTTACGCCATTGTGTATGGCGTGCTTGACCGCACAAACGTCTTTGGCATGAAACAAGAAAAAGGAAAAAACGTGCCAAAAAAAGAACTCAACAGCGTTGTTGCCTTTGTTATTGCACTGCTTTTTGTTGGCGCTGCAAACCTGCTTGATGTTATGACTGCGTTTATTCCGTATATAGGCTTATTGAGCGTTATCTTTGTCAGTTTTGTCATGCTTGCCGCGCTTGCGTTTGGCGACTTTGAAAAACTGCTTGAAAAAGAATGGTACAAACAAATCATGCTTGGCGTCACTGCTTTTGCGTTTGTTTTCTCTTTTGGTCTTGCAGCAGGATGGTGGAGCTTCTCTTCAATTGTTGCAGGCGTCGGAACTGGTGCAGGTCTTTTTAGCGCAGAAAACCTGTCAGTTATGATATTTCTTGTGCTCATTGTTGGTGCAATTGCATGGATATGGAAAAGCACATCGCAAGGTGAGAGTGGGGGTAGCAGCTAAATGGCAACAGACTCGCTTTTAATAAATGTGTTCTCACAACTCTCAGGCATTGCAGACATTTTCGCACCAGAAGGAGTGAACGGCGTTGTTTTCGTGCTTGCATTTCTTCTTGTCTTTGTTATCATTTATAACGCACTTCTCATGACTGGACGGCTTTTTGGACAGCAAAAACATGGTGCTATGCGCCTTATTATTTCATTTGTTATTGCGTACACAGCAACGCTCTCGCCAACGGTTGTGCTCACAATTGAGCGCGCATTTCCCCCGCTTTCCATCTTCCTTATAGGCATGGTAGCGCTTATGTTCACGCTTTACTTTATCTTTCCAGAAAATGTAGCTTCTGGTTTTTTGAGCTCAAACCTCATGCGGCTTGCTGTTGCAGGCGCGATCTTGCTTATTTTCTGGGCAGCAACGACTGGCGGTGCGCTTACCCTTATTGAACCAAACGAACGCGGTCTGAGTCTTGGCGGTTTTCTCATTTCAGACTATGATATAGCATTACTCTTATTAATTGGAGGCTTCATACTACTTATAGCATGGGCATTCAAAGGCGAAGGCCAAAGCATGGTACCAAGCCTTGACGCGGAAAAAATCCTTAAATGGCTGCTCAAAAGGGGGGTCTAAACAATGGTTGCATTCACTGACGCACTGTCACTTATTCAACAATCCGGATTCTATGAAATAGTTATACCTTTCATACTCGTGTATGCCGTAGTGTATGGGGTACTACTGCGTTCAGGCGTGATTCAGGGCAAAGAACTGCAAGCTATTGTTGCACTTGCCATTGCTGTTGGCGTTGTTATCTCACCAACTGCGCGCACCTTTATTGCTACGCTCGTACCTTACTTCACCGGTTTTGGCATTGTGCTTTTCATGTTTGCTTTTGTACTCTTGATGGGCGGCATGAAATATGAGGAAATACTCAAAATTGTTGGAAACTTTGAGGAAGGAAGGTACACACTTATTCTTGCAATAGCAATTCTCCTGCTCTTTGTGGTCATGGCAAGCGCGTTTCCTAATGTTTCTTCTGCAAACATTGAAAAACTTGCAGAAGAGGAAAACAAAACGCTTTCAGAAAAAGTTGAAGAACTCAGTGCAAGTGAGCGCGCTGTTTTCTTTCTTTCATTACCCCAAGTGCTTGGCCTTGTTGTGCTTTTCTTTATCTTTGCAATAGCCGCGTTTGTAATAGCAAACTCAACATAACCTTGGGTGTTTGATTGGATAAAAAAATCATAAGAACGGTTATTTCTTTTTAGATGATTTTGATGCTGCTTTCTTTTTTGTTTCCTGCAATTCCTGGAGTTCACGAATGTTTGAAGCAAGGGTGGGCACTAACTTTTTCATTGCTTTTTCCATTGCACCCATTTCAAGACGAACTTCTTCAATGGTTTTGCGGTAATTATCATTTGCACTCTTTTGCTCTTCTTCAAGATGCGCTAAGCGTTCATCATACGAACTGAAGCGTTCATCAATGCCGGACACGTTTGTATCAACCTGTTCTTTTATGCGCTCAATCTCATCAAGCTTTTCAGTAACATCAGTCAATCGTTCTTCAACTATTGCTTCAATTAATTCCTCAACATCGCCAATAGTATCAACATCACGCGCAAGCTCGTTCTCCTGCGCGCTTTCTTCTGGTTCGGGCATTTGAGGCGCTTGCGGAACGTTTTGAGGTCCAGGCATTGGGGGCATGTCTAATCCTTCAGGAGGTTGTGGCAAACCCTGCTCTTGAGCTTCTCCCATGTTAGGTATGTTCATCTCGTTGTCCATTGAGGGCATTTGAGGAAGGGACATGTCTGGTGCTGATTGTTCTACTCCTTCAAATGTGGTTGGTGATTGCGCCCCGCCCCCGCCCATTTGCTGTGGTGGCGCTGAAACTGGTGAGCCTGAAATAACATTTTGTTTTGCAACTGCCTGAGAAATTGCGCGCTCAATAGTTGCAAGAGGTGCTCCCTGTTTGCGGTAATAATCAACAATTTGCGTTTTTGACATTCCCTGAGAAATCATCTGTTCAATCTGAGAAAGTGACACCCCGCCTTTTTGTGCAGGCGCATCTTTTTTTCCAAACAGCTTTTGAATGAAACTAGCCATACTATCATTTCCCTCGTTTGCGTCTTATTAAGGTTTCCAACACGTTACTCTTCCTGCTCTTCTTCTTCTTCAACAGGAGGCATGTTAAGATGTTCACGAATCAGGTTCACAATCTCTTTTTTAGAAAGATATTGTGAAGGGTCAAGCAGGTCAACGTACTTCTCGAGTGCGCTCACATCGCTTTTTCGTGCAAACACGCCAAGCTGTTTGATTAATTGCTGGAGTGTTGTGCGAAACTCGCTAAGCGCGCTATTAATTTCGCTTACCTGCGCCTTTGTTTCTTCAACATCGCGAGAAACAGTCTTAATTGTGTCATGAACTGAATCATCCATAATATCAAGCCGCTGTCTGCTTGCCGTAAGCTGTTCTTCAACCGCGCGTACACGACGGTTAAGTTCACTTACTGTTTTTGAAATTAATTCAAAATCAATTCCCGGCACTCCCTGCTTTGCTGCTTGAGATTTAGACTCTTTTTGCATTTCCTGTTTTGGCATTTGAGGCATGTCCATAGTAGTATCACACGAAACCTTAAATTAACTATACTCTTATTATAGTTATATACTTAAAAAAATAGTGTTAATGCGCGAAAAAACTCGCAAAACATCACTACGTGGTGGGAGGGTGAACTACGGTAATGGTCGAGAATCAGAAACAAAATGGTGTACCGTTCAAAATCGAACGAGAAGGTGCTGATAAAAATCTCGTGCTTGATTACACACAAACTCATTCCTACCCCTCTCTTGAAGATAATGAACTGTGCCTGGGCACGGTTATGGACACGCTTATTGAAGTTGGTGAAGTAACAAACATTATTCTTTCAGAAGAACGAAACTATGTGTATCCCTACGATCAAGCCCTGCTTTTAAACGAGCTTAGAAATGTGTACATAAAACTCATCAAAGAAGATGAAATCCTCAAACTCCCTCTTGCTGAAAACGCAGCCCAAGAGGATGTGCTTTCTAGCGCGCTTATTACTCTTCGCCACATCATTTTAGAACTTTTAAAACGCGATCCGGTTGGTGCATATCTTACTGCGCTTCGAACGCACCGTCTCAAAAAAGTTGAAGTAGACGATGTAAAAGACCCGTACAAGAAAAAAGCAGTCCATGAATACATGGCACGTCTCAAAACTATTATTGACAAGCTTGAAAAAACGCAACTCATCAAAAAAAGTGACAAATATCTTGCAGGATACAAGGTTGGAGACCGAAGTGTGTATCGCGTTTTGTTTGAACCGCACATCAAACCAAACTTTATGTACACGCGCCTTATGAGCCAGCCTCCTGCTGGCGCGCGGGAACTAGACATTTACAAACCGCACGAAGATGTTGATGTTACTATTTACGAAACACCAAACCAAGTCAAGCCGATGTATCACGTGCGTCCTCTTGAGTTCAAACTCAATGATGAGGAGTACTCGCTTCTCACCAAGGCGCGTGAAATCCTCTCAAAACACAAACCGCGAAAAGAAGAATTTGTTGACCCAAAACGAATGCGCGAAGTCTTTTTCAACGTTGCAAAAGACCTGCTCGAACAAATAGCTGAATCGCGCGGCGCAAAAATTAAATATGAACGCATTGAAAAACTTGCAGAAATCCTTGTGCGTCTCACCGTTGGTTTTGGACTTGTTGAAGTCCTGCTTCTTGACCGCGATATTGAAAACATTTATGTCAACCCTCCTGTTGGGCGCGTACCCATTATTGTCACGCATAACAAGTATGGTGAAATGAATACAAACATTCTGCCAAACATCAATGACGTGCGTTCCTGGACATCACGTTTTAGAATGCTTAGCGGAAGACCCCTTGATGAATCTCACCCTGTTCTTGACACAGAACTCTCGCTTCCCCACGCCCGCGCGCGTGTTGCCGTCATCCAGTCGCCTCTCTCACCAAAGGGCTACGCCTACGCATTTAGACAGCACCGGCCAAAGCCATGGACACTTCCGCTTTTTACAAGCTACAAAATGCTCACACCCCTTGCATCAGGGCTCTTATGGTTTCTTGTTGACGGCGCGCGCACCATGCTTGTTGCAGGAACCCGCGGTTCAGGAAAATCTTCTTTTCTTGGCTCACTGCTTGTGCAAATCATGCGAAAATATCGTATCATCACCGTAGAAGACACCCTTGAACTACCGGTGACTGCTCTTCAGGAATTTGGTTATGATATTGTTCCAATCAAAGTGCGAAGCGCGATTCTTGGCGAGCAAAATGAGCTTTCAGCAGCAGATGGTATTCGCACCACGCTTCGCCTTGGGGATTCAGCACTGATTGTAGGTGAAGTGCGCTCTACTGAAGCGCTCGCGCTCTATGAAGCAATGCGTGTTGGCGCGCTTGCAAATGTGGTTGCAGGAACTATTCACGGCGACTCGCCGTACGGTATTTTTGACCGCGTGGTAAACGATCTTGGCGTGCCGCGAACCAGTTTCAAAGCAACTGATATTATTGTTCTTGCAAACAAGCTGCGAAGCCCTGACGGTTTGCACGAATATCGTCGCATCACAAGCATTACTGAAGTGCGAAAGGAGTGGGAGCAAGACCCTGTTGCTGAACGAGGATTTGTCACGCTCATGGAATATGACGCGCGAAAAGACCAGCTCATCCCCACATCTGCGCTTGTGGAAGGAGAAAGTGACGTGCTCAAATCAATTGCAGGACGCGTCAAGGAATGGGCAGGGAACTGGGACCGCGTGTATGAGAACATTGAATTGCGCGCAAACATTATGAAACTCATTACTGATTACGCAAAAAAACTCAAGAGACCTGACCTTCTTGAAGCTGATTTTGTCATTCCCTCAAATGAAGCATTTCATCGCGTAAGCGAACGCATCGCTCAAAAGCAGGGATATGCCACGCCAAAACGCGTGCTCTTGGAATACGAAATCTGGCTTAAGGCAAAACTCAAAAAACATGGAACTTGATGAACAGGAACTCAAAAAAGAACTTAATCTAAAGCGCGCAACCCAAGATGAAACAAAAGCACAACGCGCCTCATCTTACTACTATAAAGAATTTCAACGAGCGGAAACTGAGGGTCTTACGCGTGTTGAAATCATTTACCGCAGGGTTGGAAAGCTCTTTTCTATGAGCGTGTCAAAAAAAGACGAGCAAAGCCTGCAAGAAAGCATTGACACGCTTGGACTTCGCATCACGCCACAACAAGTCATGACTACTTCTGTTGTTGCAATTGTTCTTGGACTCGCTATTTCAGCAGTTGTTTTTGTGCTCACCTTTTCAATTATGGTATTCCTGTTGGGCCTTGCTCTCACCTTTGGTTTGTACTCATATTTTCGTAATTACCCAACAAACAAGGTCAAAGCGCGCAAGCTCAAAAGTTCAACAGAACTGGTCATGGCAATTCTCTACATGGTTATTTTTATGCGCCACACTGCAAACCTTGAAGGAGCGCTTCGTTTTGTTGCTGAAAACTTGGAAGGACCGCTTGCAAACGATTTTAAAAAAATCTTGTGGGATGTTGAGTCAAAAAAATATATGACCGTCAAAGAAGCCCTTGACGTGTATGTTAATCAATGGAAAGAAACCAATCCTGAATTTGTTGATTCTGTGTTTCTCGTAACCTCTAGCATGTATCAAGTATCAGATGAGAAACGCCTTGGACTTTTAGAAAAAGCGCTTGACCGAATCCTGCAGGGCACGCTTGAGACCATGGTGCACTATTCTAACGCGCTCAAAAACCCGATTGAAGGAATTTATATGCTTGGTATCAGCTTGCCTATTTTTGGACTTATCACGCTGCCTATTATTGGTGCGTTTCTCTCAGAACTCATTAGCTCACGCGCGCTTATTATTCTCTACAATTTCCTGCTCCCGCTTGGCGTGTTTTTTATGATACAGCGAACCCTTGCAAACAGGCCCATTGCGTTTTCATATCCTGACATTTCTCACCATCCTCTTGTACCAAAACCCGGCTGGTTTTTTATCACCCTTGGAAAAAAACGCGTCAGCCTGCCGGCTCTTCCTATCTCTCTTATTGTTTTTGCAACAGCGGTTATACCCTATCTTGTCTATCTTTTTATCAATCCCTTTGGTGGAATACCTTCAGAGTGGGATGTGTACATCACGCTTTTACCTATTGTGGGAACCGCGCTTTCGATATTTTTTTACACCTATCTTACTTCATTTCAGCGTCTTAAATTGCGTGAAGAAATTGAAAACCTTGAATCCCAGTTTGCAAACACGGCATTTCAGCTTGCAAACCGTATTAGTGAAGGATTCCCCGTTGAACTTGCCGCACTTAAAGTTGCAGAAAGCATGAAAGGCTCGGAGTCTGCCAGTTTCTTCTATAAAATGGTTGATAACATGCAAAGACTGGGCATGGGTGCTGAACAGGCAATTTTTGATTCAAAACTTGGCGCGCTCGTTTACTACCCGTCGCACCTTGTTTCTGCGGCTATGAAAATTATGATTCAGGGTGCTGAAAAAAGTCTTGAAATCGCTGCGTCGTCGCTTTCAAATGTTTCGCGATACCTTTCAAACGTGCATACTATTACTGAAAAAATCAAAGATGTGCTCTCAGAAACCCTCTCAAGCCTTTCATTTGAGTCAAGCATTGTTGCGCCTATGATTTCAGGAATTGTTGTTGGTCTTACCAGCATGATTATGATGATTCTTACCAGCATGAACCTGCAAATGGAACAACTTGAAAGCCAGGCCGCAGCTTCAGAAGGCGGTTTTGGATTGTCTTCGGTCTGGTCTATTGGCTTGTTTAACGTAAAAGATGCCATACCTCTCACCACATTCCAGCTTATTGTGGGCATCTACTTTATTGAGGTGGTTATTCTTATGATGTATCTTGCCTCGCAAGTTGAATTTGCCGGAGACCCTATTAAGCAAAAACAAAAAGTTGGCAAAACACTTATGATGGGCACCATTGTATACACATTTGTAACACTTGGCGTGACCATCTTGTTTGGCGGTCTTACGCGCTTTGCGCTTACTATTGGGGGGACATAACATGAATTCAAAAGGACAGCTTAAACTGATTCTTGCACTTATTGGTTTTCTTCTCCTTCTTGCACCAGTAGTGCTTCTTCTTTCAGGATTCATTTTTTCACAATCTTCAAGAAGCCCTACTGGCGAAGCAATTGCTGTTGGCATAAACTTTCAGGAAGCCGCGGGGTTTTCAAGAATTGTGAATTGCTCTACACCCTTTATTGAAGTCACGCGTGAACCAACCTCATTGAGTGATGAAGGACGCGGCGTCCTGCGCGTTGAAATATGTAATTATAATGAACGGGAAAATCTTGCGCCCATTCTCAGCGCGTTTGTAAGCAATTTCAAGCAAGACAAAAGCTTTGCCTATCCTGGTTGCACTGAACAAAAAACAGTCCCTGCAGGAAGCTTTGCAAACTACGCATGTGAATTACCTCTCTATTCTGAATGTGTAGGCGATTTTCACTTGCACATTACCACCTATAAAGCAGATGTTTCAAGCGACGTTGATGAAATTGTGCAGGTCTATCCCCTTCTCTCTCAAGACCAAGACCTGTTTTGTGCAAAAAAACCGTATAATGTTCGCGTAACAGGAATCAATTTTAATGAGGATGTGAACAATCCCACAATCACCGCAAGTATTCAAAATCGCTTTCTTGTCAATGACATTGCCTACGCTGTTTCTGCAATAAATAATGCGTGCCAAAACCCTGACGCGCAAACCGGTGCATGCGTGTTTTGCAGAGAAACACTCGCGTACGTTGAAGAAAACAGCAACCAAGACGTGTCATGCCGTCTTGTCAGGCAATCAAATGGCATTGACTACCCGTATTCAATTCTAACACAAAACGGAAACATAAGCGCATCAATCCAATTTATCCGCACTGACCTTTCAACCAAAGACACGGACGGGGACGGCATTCTTGACATTCATGACCCTGACCTTGATGGTGACTCGCGGCCTGACCAGTTTATCACACTTGCGCAAGCCCAACAAGATGATGATGCTGATGGGATTGCAAACATCCTTGATGAGGATATTGATGGTGATGGCACGCTTAATGGCAACGACCTTGAAACAGACAGTGCTGATGAAAACGCGCTTGACAACATGCTCAGCAAAGAAACCTTCTATGCATTTGAATTCATCAATGTGAGCATGAGAAGAGGCTCACTTATGGTTACAAACCACCCGACACAGTACTACGCAACATACTCTTTTGATATTCAAAACAATGGTGACCTTGAAAAACCTGTAGATTATACGCTTTACGCGCAAGTCATTGAACACGTCACTGACCCAACACCGCAAGAAATTCTCTTGTGTGATGGAAGTGTGAGCGTTCCTGCAGGACAAACGCGCACGGTTTTGTGTTCGCTTCAAGATGTGGACGGTATTGGCTACACGGCTATTTCATGCGACCCTGAAGACGGATGCACCTACTCATCAGATAGGGTAACTGCGCGCGCGAGCATCAGTGTCACGGGTCAAGAAGCAAATGTGTACAAATCTTTTGAAAGACTTGAGAGCACGCAAAACCTCTTTGTTATCCCGGTATACTCTGAGCTTGGCAGATTAAGCGTTGACACGCCAAGGCGAGGTGACGCATGAGACCCCACACCTTTTTTTTTACTGCTGGCGTCCTAATTGTTATAGGCATTTTTGGCATCTTCTTTTTTGGCAGACAAGCACTTCCTCCAGTGAGCAATGACGCTATATTTTTTGAACAAGAACTTTCTTTTCTTGTTCCAGGAAAAGACCTGTCTGCAAATAAGAGTATCACACTTATAGCAACACCTCCGCAGCGTGACGCGCTTAACATGGCGGTTGTGGATTTGTATAGAGACCACAAAGCGCTTTTTGAATCAACTATGCTCGTATCCTTTAATTACACCACAAATGAGCTTATCACCTCTTTTGAACAAGAACAAAACATCTATGCAACAAACGGGAGCGTGTTTGTTAACGAAGAAAATAAGACCATCACCTATTTTGACGAGCAGGGACAAGAACGCGAATTACGCCTTGAACAGGAAGTACAATACATTCCTGCAGTGGAACTCTCGTTTTATGAAAAACAATACACATACGATTTTAATGCATTTGAAGCGCAAGCACAAAGCATTGCTTCGCATTTTGGTCTTGAACAGGCAAAGCCAAGCCTCGTGACAACGCCTTATTTTGGTTTTTCATTCCAAGCAGACGCGTTTCTTTTAACTGTGTATTATGATGATTTTGAAGTGATTGGCTACAACATCCTGCTTGATAAAACAAACCATGAAGCAGCTCTTGGTGCAGTATTTGCTGCGTTTGGTTCACCTTATTTTTCAAATCTTAAGGTAGCGCGCACCACTTGTGACGGGTCGTTGTGCATGCTTGTTGAAACAGCTGAACACTCATTTGCAACATATAACACTATTACGCTCACGGGCGATTCCCTGCACGGTGTAAGAAGCGTAAGCATGCTTCTTGAACTCACGCAACAAAACCTTGCTAAACTCATAAAACAATACCTTACCTATCGGGCAAAAGAAGCAAATGAAGCCCCGCCAACAGAAGAACCAGTCTGCGTTGATGCAGGATGGCGAACTGGCAGTCTTGAATGTTCGCTTGCAGGTTTCACGTGCGGGCAAACTGCTGAAAATGGGGTGACGTGCTGGCGTGAGTAAGTATATACTCCTCATAGTCATTGCGTTCTTGATTGCTATGAGCGCGCAAAGCGCGCACGCACGTCTAATCAGCGATATTGAATCCTATTGCGCCACGTCTTGCTCGTACCAGCTGGAACGATTTTTTGGCGCTAAACAAGTACAATGCTCTTCAGATCAGCACTGTGAAGAATACATTACGGGCGGTATTCAACGAGCGGACTGTATTACGGGAGCCTGTGCGCAAGAAAAGCTGTGCTCCAATGGGTTTTGCACGTTCTCTGACGCTGATGGAGACGGCTATAATGATGCTGTTGACTGCAACCCAACTGATGCGCGTATCTATCCTGGCGCACAAGAGCGCTGCAACAATGTTGATGACAACTGTGATGGCACTATTGACCTGTTCTCCGCATCATGCGGCACGGACACCGGCGTGTGCCAGAGCGGAACCAAATACTGTTCTGCAGGCGCATTTGGCGGGTGCACCGGCGCAGTATCTGGCACAACTGAGGTGTGCGATGATGGTCTTGACAACGATTGCGACGGCAGAACTGACACGCAAGATGTGACCTGCCTCACACTGGAAGGTATAACCGCCCCAAATACGGCAGTTCAAAACACCGCGTTTACGGTACAGTGTGAAAGCTCGCTTGTCAATGCAAATTGCATTGGTGCGCGCATACAAGGAGGCTCTGATTGTGCGTGGCAAAGCTGGGATGGCGCTCATGCGCAATTTAGCTGCATATCAAGCACTGCAGGCGAAGTAACTGCAGAGTGTTATATTTCAAATAAGCAAGGCGGTGCATGTTCTGTTGAT
>Ga0210057_1005475_pt1 | contig 16308 bp, 17 predicted proteins | sample CryGeyCG2114_010_2_FD_183968 | JGI IMG/M metagenome (GOLD analysis project Ga0210057, IMG submission 183968) | Groundwater microbial communities from aquifer - Crystal Geyser CG10_big_fil_rev_8/21/14_0.10 (SPAdes) (version 2) | ecosystem: Environmental > Aquatic > Deep subsurface > Groundwater ...
TAAAAATGGAAAGGGGGAAGCTTGAATTAAAAGACGAATTTGAATTTTTCTTTGAGAAAGTCATAACTAAGTTTGGTAATGGAGCCAAGATTGATGCTCCTAAAGAACTTCTAGGAAAGAAAGTTTATGTTATAGTTAGAAAATAATTTAATATTTACGCAAAGCTTTTAAATGGTAAGGATTCAACTTACTAAAAAATTTCTTTAAGAGAGGAATCCGGTCTCTATTTTGATAAGAATCTTTATTCATACAACCCCCACGAAGCATTAAGCATTATTCACCTTAACTTTTCCAAGAAGCCTGAAGGAATTCTGGTGGACAATAGAGCTTTACTTTGCTCGACTTTATCTTTACTTAAGAGCATTTACTGAGCTTAAAAAGAAAAGAAATTATAATGATGGCTGGCGAGCGACAGAAATAGAATCAACAAAACCTCTAGATTAGATTTTTTCTTTATAAAATAAAGTGTCTATGTTAAATATTTATAATTAGAGATCTTTATATTTTTTATCTAACCTTTGGTAATATTGTATCATTTCTCTTCTTCTTTTGATTGAACGATAAACACTTTTTATTGATTCAATTGATTTTAAATGCACAAGAATATAAGGAAGTATATTTAATTTATCTATTTTAAATAATTTTTGATATAGATTTTTTCTTACAAGATATCTGCTTAATGGCCGAGGTAATACTGGAATCCACAGAAAGAATCGGACCATTGCGCGTATTTCCGGATCTTCTTTTCTTTTATTCATACTATCTAAAGAACGAAAAATTCCTTTAATCGTGTCTTGAATAATTTTATCATCAACCTCTCCATATTTTTTGCCTATCTCTATAATTTCAGTATTTGGAAGATAAGAAAGCCAAAATACAGATATATAACTTGGTTTTAAATCAATATAAAAATCTAAGTTTTTCTTATATTCTTCTATATCTTCAGTAGGAAGGCCAAATATATGGTCTATCTGAGACATTATTCCCTGCTTTCTAACTGCTTTCATCGCATTAGCAATTATGCTATTTGTATCAGTTCTTTTACAGATTTCTTTTCTTACCCTTTCAACCGGAGTTTGAACACCTAACTCAATTCTTATACACCCACTTTTTTTTAGTATACTTGCCACTTCATCGTTCATAAATACTGAATGAACAATAGCTTTAAATGGCAAACCAATCTCTTTATCGTACTTTTCAAAAAATTCTTTTAACCATTTTACGTCAAATGTTAAACAATCATCACCAAAAATGACCATCTTGTATAAATTTTTCTTCTTCATTATTCTCAATTCTTCCATTACATTTTCTACACTCCTTTTTCTTAACCACTGAGACCCCTTGTAAAATTTCATCATAAAATTATTAAAGCAATAAGTACAATGGAATGGACATCCTCTGCTAGTTATTATATAGTAGACGTCCGATAAATAAGGGGCTTCTTTTTCAAATAATGTTTTATCTGGAAGAGGAAGTTTGTCTAAGTTCTCTTCTAATGGCCTTTGAGGATTTCTGTATATTTTACCATTTTTTTTCGACCAAACGTTTTTTATATTAGTTTTTTTGGGGTTTTCAACCAATTCAACAATTGCTTCTTCAGCTTCTCCAATCACCGCATAATCTACAAAATCGTTTTTTATTACCTCTTCTGTACAAGATGTTACATGTATTCCTCCAAAAACAATGGGTATCTTAGGGTAATTTTCTTTTATGTATTTAGCAACATCGCAAGCCCAAACATAATCATCTATCATAACCGAAAAACCAATATAATCTGGTTTGAATGTTTCTATTCTTTCTTTTAATCTTTTATGGAAATAATTTTCAGATTTATTTGATAAAACCACACGAGTTTTTTCTTTGGATGATTTAGCAGCACCATAATTTAATATTAAATCTGTTTTATGTCCTGTTTTTTTTAAACAAGCTGATAAATATCCTATGGCTAAACTAGTATGCTCATAAGCAGGGAAAACAAGCAAAAAATTTTTCTTATTCTTGTCTATAAGAGATTTTTCTGCCATCTTTTTATTATTTTATCATTCTATTTAAATCTTTTTGTCTGTTAAGTCAACTTGCCAACTTAACATTTGTAAAGATTAGCGGGGTAATCTTTAACGCTTAAGTGAAACCTCTCCTCATTAAACCAGCATCTATCTTCCTCAAAACATTTATCATTGAACCATTTTTTAAACTGAGTCAATAAATAAACAAATTCTTCTGAAACACTTCTTATTGTTCTTTCTACTTTGTATTATAGGTAGTATGGATGAGCAAACAATATATTAAAAAGTACTTAAAATTGATAAAATGAAGTGACCAATCTATTGTAATAATCTTTAAAAAGTTATTCAGTTCGCGGGGAGTATTCCAAACCCCTTTTGGTTCTTCTTCTCTTGCCAGAGTCACAAACATCACTTTCATTTTTTTCTGCATACACAATACAATATCATTTTATATTTTTTTGGAATAAACCAAAAATCAACATATTCTTTTAGGATTAGTTTAAAGCCAGCATTCTTCAAAAATCCTGATAAGGAGTTTAGAGTGTAACTTCTTCTCTCGTCCCTAAAACCAATTATTTTTTTAACAATAGAATCTTTATTTATTGTGCTGATGATTAAATAGCCGCCTTTTTTCAATACCCTCTTGCATTCTTCTACTGCCCTCTTCGCATGCGCAACATATTGAATAACCCCTGCAAAAATAACACAATCAAAGCTTTCTTTTTTATAAGGCAGATTTTCACAATTTATATTGTAGATTATATCTGCTTTTGTGATTTTATCTTTAAATTCTTTATAATCAAAACTCCCTCTGGCACCGGAGCCGTTATCAAGAATCTTTTGGGGGTTAATTTTTTTAATCTCCCAATAGATCTTTTCTCTTAGGATTTTTTTCCTAGACTCATTTATAAAATTAAAAATTTTCTTCATTTTATTTTTCGCACCAGAAGTGCATAAATCTTCCTCCTATTCCAAGCCAGTAAAATGGTTTGTCAAGAACCCTTTCTATGGTCCCCATTATCGGAAATCTTTTTCCTGGAACAGCTTGACTTATTTTTTCTTCGATTAGTTTAAATCCAGCTTTTTTAAGCAGCTTTCTAAATCTCCACAAAGTGAATGATTTTTCATAACCGCAGTTCCATAGCCCTATTTTAAAAATTTTATCAATAAAGACTTGCACATACTTAAAAAGCAGAAAAGAAGAAAGCCTCGCTGGAACACTAATCATAGTATATCCATTTCTTTTAAGGACTTTATAAAGTTCGTTTACCCCTTTTTGCGTTTCTGGAAAATGCTCAACAACCCAATGAGAAAAGATAAAATCAAAACTATCTGCTTTAAATGGAAGTTTTCTTATATCCCTGCAGATTATTTTTGCTGAAACACTATATTTTTGGGCATTTTTCTTTGCGAGCTCTGCTCTTTTTTTATCAAGCTCTATTCCAGTAACCCCAAAACCTGCTTTTGAAAAAACAATTACATAATTTCCCACACCACATCCTGCTTCAAGGATTTTCCCCTTTTTGTTGCTAAACCAGTTATCAAAAAAACTTCCTTTTTCAGGAGTGTTTTGAGAATAGTCTTTTAATTTAAATTGTTCGTCTCCTTTAAAACTTGTTTTCATTTTGATATTTTTGATAGATAGATTGATAGTTTATTTCTTTTTGATTAAAATTTTTATCAGGTCTAAATCCTCTTTAGTGAATCCTTTTATCGCGAGCATGACGATGAGGTATACGGCGGCTCCTAAAATAATCTCTATAATGCCAAAAAGTAGAGTTATGTCTTTCATTAGGCTTAAAGACAAAGCAAGAACAAAAAACATAATTAAGCTTGCAATTAATGGCTTGCTTATTGCTTCAAAAGAAAATTTGAGTTTAAGTTCCTTTTTTAAGAAGCGAATAGAAACAAAAAAATAAAAGAACCAGCTAATTAGAGTGGCAATGGCTACTCCTACTATAGCCATTATGTTGGAAAACGGCAAAAAAGATTTAATCAATAAGAAGTTTAATACAACATTAATAATGCAGGTTGCTATCATCGGCTTTGCAAATACCTCTGGTTTTTCTTCCGCAGAGAACAAAGAAAAAAATAGATTAGTACATATGATTGGGAGTATTAAAAAAGAAAGAATATAAAGGGGTAGAACAGAAGGAAGATAGGAATAACCAAAAAAAAGTCTAATAAAATATTTCCCTAAAACAAGCAAACCGAACAAAGATGGAACTAAGATGCTCAATAAATATTTTAAAGTTTTATTAAAAATAATCTTTTTTTTAGAACTGTTCAGTTTAGTAAATGCTGGAAGGAGGATGGAATTGGGGAAGCTTAGTAAACCTGCCACTCCATGAATAAGAGAAAATGCCACAGTGTAATAGCCTACATACTCAGGCATTAAAAAAATGCCGATCATGATCGGGTTAACAGAAAAAAGGAAAACGCTTGCGACAGTCACGACGGTTAAATAACCAACAAATTTTCTTACTCTTTTTTTGTCTATCCCTGCTTTAGGTATTTGAAAAATAGAGGGAATTAATTTTTTAATGTAAAACAAACTAAAGAACAGCAACAATAAGTACAAAATAAATAAAAGAAAGAAAATGCCTGTAATCTGATAGGAATAAATTACAAAATAAACCACAAAAAGCACCAGTATAATCCTTCCAGATTGCGCGAGAATCTCCCGTATACTTAAATACTCCACTCGTTCCACAGAAAAAAACAATTGGCTGTAAAATCCTTCTAAAGATAAAATAAAAATATAAAAAGACGAAACCAAAAAAGGCAAAAATAAAGCTCCATTTTTAAAAATATAAAAAGATAGTGGATACGATAGAATTATCAATAATAGCGAGGATGAGAATAAAAGGATAAGTTTTAATTTCAATAAGTATCTATGATAAGCAGGAATTTTCTTTTTTTCTTCTACAAGTGCGAATGAAATATATCTTACGAGTGTTTGATTTATGCCGACATCTGTAAATGTATAAAAAATCATTGCTACTGAAAGAACGATAGAGTAGATACCATAACCCTCAGGCATTAATAGTCTCGCAAGAAGAATGGTGAAAATTAGCATGCCCACTCGATTTATAACTATCACACCAAAACTCCAGAAAGAATTTTTTATTAGTCTCTCCTTTAAGTCTTTATTTTTCATCACCTCAGGAGTTAAAATTCGTTTTTAAAGTTAATTAATCATAGATACTTATCATGTTTTTTTGGAGAGATAAAGAATGCTATAGTTCTTAACTAGAGTAAAATTAGTCAGATTTATTGGCTCATTTATTCCTATGCCAAGATTAATTGAGTTATAATCGGTATTGTCGTTCTCTGACTTATCTAAACCGCCTGCAATCCACACCTGCCTCCGGTCTTGTATTTTAGGAGTAAACTTTATTTTTTTATAAAACAGTGAAGAATCATTTTTTAAAAAAAGGTTGTAATCTTGTATGCTAACAAACTCTTTAATCTCATACCCCCAATAAATATTTGCTAGACAAGTGTAATCATCCAAATTGTTTCCAACAATGAAAGTAGAATTTGGAAATTCTTTAGAGAGTTCTTCTAAATCTTGGTGTATCATCTGTTCTTGGTGCAGCGCGCTTATTTTCCACTCCCCAAAATTAGAGAATAGTGAAGTAAGTTCTTTTGCATTTGTTGTGTATTTAATCTGAATTATGTAAGGATTAATAACTAAAAGACTGATTATTGCAAAGATTATAAATTGAATTTCAAACTGCTTTTTATTTAAGCTTTTTGAAAGATGAATAATTAATATTGGCCATAAAAATAAAATGTACCTTATTTGGGGATTGTTTAAGAGAAATAAGAAAAATAAAGTGAGAAAAATGATTGTTCTTTTATTTTTTTTGAAGAATTTTTTAGAAAAGAGAGTATAAGCAAAAAAGGGGAGTGCAATTAAAATATATGTAAAAAATGGAATTGTAAATATAGAGGTTATATATTTAAAAATAGAGTTTAACATCATATCCTGTCCAAGATAAATACTTCCATAAAAAATAGTCGTTATAACTCCAAAAAAGAATTTAGTTGAACTATAAAACATAAAGCCATAAAATATTTGGTCTAAAATTAATAGTGGGGAGAGTCCAAGAATAACGGAAAAAAGAAAAATTACAAAATGATTTATGTTTTTATTATAAAAGAAACATATTAAAAAGAAAAATAAGACAAAAATAACTGTGTTCCAAAAAGCCCAGGACAAACCAATTAAAACTCCAGAATAAATAAGATAACTCTTTTTTGAATCTTTTTCAAATTTTTTAATAAAGAAAAATCCCCATAAAAATAATAAACTTGAAAATTGAACTGGGGCTATCCAGGGCCCCATATACCAAACTATTGGAGAAACGACCATTAATAATAATGCTCTTTTATTTTTTCCTGAAATATAATAAACACTAAGAATGATTAAAATCATACATAGTATATTTGCTATTTTCATTACCAAAAAGTTGGGGAATATGATTAGTAAAGGGGCATGAATCAAGCCATATACAATACTATGAGAGGCGCGTATTTTGGCATTATAACTTCCTGCAAAGAATTTAGCAACACCTTTGTATTCTGTAATGTCTGTTGAACCATGATATTGAGTTAAGAGACTTATTACTGCTAGTAAGAATACTAAAATAATTGTTAATTTAATTAATTTATGCATCTTTTTTCTGAAAACTTCCTACTAAATAAATTTTTTAAGCGGTGTTCAAAAACTGTCGTTGCCTTGCCTTTTGAAAATAAATTCTTTATTGTGCGAAAAATTCTTTGAGGATAAAAAAGATAGCCAATACCATAATTCATTAGCATAAAAATCATCCTAATTATCCCCAACATTCTTGCACTGATATGGGGATTATAAGAAAGAACATTAGTAGAAAGGTAGTCGCTATTCAGGGGGTTAAGTTTGAAGAAAAAATCATCATTCAAAACAATCTTTTTTTTATCCAAAAGTTTCTGAAAGATTTCAGTCCCAGGATAGGGATAAAAAATGAAAAGTGGCACTTCGTCTACACCCTTAATAGACAGTCGTAATCCATAAGAAAGTGTCTTAAAAATATCCCATAATCTTTCATGGGGAAAGGCAATAATAAGATTTGCCCGCAAAGTTAACCCCTGTCGTTTAGCTTCTAAAATAGACTGAGTAATTTTTTTAAGTTGAATTTGTTTCTTAACAATATTTAGGGTTTTTTGAGAACCACTTTCGGGTGCATAAACAAGATAGTTACAACCAATCTTTTTTAATAAGCTAAGAGTTTCTTTATCTAAAGCCTCGCTCCTAGTTCCGCTTGGCAAAGACCAATTTAGTTTGATTCCTTCTTTGATCACACTTTGACAGAATTTTATAATCCAATCTTTTGATACTATGGCAGTTAAGTCATAGAGTTGTATACTAGTTATGTTATACTTTTTAATATAATGTTTAACTTCCTTGATAATATCATCAATATCTCTTAGTTTATATTTATGACCCCACATCGTTATATTTGAACAGAATTTACATTGATAAGGGCATCCTCTTGAAAATAAAAGGGGCATATCGCGTTTAGTAGATATCCCATAAGACCTTTCTGATTCCCAAAACTTTTCTAGATAACCTTCTGGCCAATGTGGCCATGGAATTGTATTAATATCTTCAATACGCCGTATTCCCTTACCTTGTTGATACCTCCCTTTTTTATCTAAATAACCTACTCCATTAACTCCCTTGAAAGTCTTTTTTTTACGATAGACCTCTAAAAGCTGATAAAATGTTTCTTCTCCTTCCCCTCTTATACAAACATCCAAGGCGGGGCAGTCGCGCAGACTGTACTCTGTTAAAGCAGTTATATGCTCTCCACCAGCTACAAAAAGTGCTTTAGGGAAATGTTTTCTTGTTTCAATAATAAAGTCTCTTATCACAGGCCATTCACCAGAAAACATAGTTGAAAACCCAATTACATCTACTTCTTTAGGAATTCTGTGGATAATTTCCTTAAAAGTAAGACCTTGACATTTAAACCCCGGATACTTTTTCAATTTCCAAATTTTATTAATCCCCTCCCCAATGGCATCAACCATAACTGTTTTATACCCTTTTTTACGAAGATAAGCAGAAATATAAGCATAAGCAACTGCCGGTGTTGCTTCATTATTAACCGCGCCCTCCCTAAAAACAATTGGCCACCTTACAAGAGCTACATTACAATCTTTTGAAACTTTTTTAACTAATTCCATTTTTCAATCTTACTAAATTCTTTTTCCAGCTTAATAGTTTCTTTTTATTAAATTTATTTTTATTCTTATTATATTTATTAAAGCATCTATTATTCCCTTGAGGATTGAGCCTTTTGATTTTCTATAATCGTGCCAAATAATAGAGATTTCTTTTATTTTATAACCTTTCTCATGGGCAATCACTAACATTTCTGTGCTCATAAAACCAACATTCAACGCTTTCATCTTTGGGAGTATGTTATCTCTAACTTTTCTACTTATTGCCTTAAAACCACATTGAAAGTCTGTTAGATTCACTGGAAAAAAGAGTTTTACAAGAAAGATTAAAACCAAAGATACAAAATTTCTCCTAAAAGAGCGTGAAGTTTTTGAGTCTTTAGCATTTCTTGAACCTGTAACAATATCGTATCCTTCTTCTATTCCTTTTATTAATTGAGGTATATGTGATATATCTGTAGACAAGTCGGCATCCATATGAATATAAATATCTGCGTTTTCAGAAAGCCAGTTGGTCTTTATCGAATAGCTCATTGGCCTTTTATTAAGGTGAACTGCTTTTATTCTTTTGTATTTCCTCTCAAGTTTGTCTGCAATCTCGCCAGTTTTATCAATAGACGCATTATCACTGACAATAATTTTCCAATCATAATTCTCTATATTTTTTTGAAGAAAATTATGAAGTTTAATCATATTTCTTTCTAAGATTTTTTCCTCATTATAAGCAGGAATCAAAATAAGCAATTTTTTCATCAAAATTATAGTTTTTTCCTATTTTTAAATGTTAGTTGATTAAATTTTTTATTTCAGATATATCCTCTAGAAAATGTTTTGGTTTGAGATTGAGTTCTTTTAACTTAGCTGCTTCTTCTTCGTTGCCTGCTTGTAATCCTTCAAGCGCCTTTCTTTTTAAAAAAATAGTATTTTTTATTCCCGCAATTTCTGCGGCCTGAATATCTTTCCATGAGTCACCCACAATCCAAGAGTTCTCTAAATTTAGATTAAACATTCCTTTTGCCATGAGAAATAAACCTGCTTTTGGTTTTCTGCAACCACATTCTAAAGAAAAACCTTCTTTATGAAAACATTCAAATACTTGATTTCTTTTTAATCCCAACTCTAAACAAATTTTTGTTGTTATCTCCTCGTAATCTTTTAGAAACAATGATTTTTTTAAAAAATCTGGCTGATTTGTTATAATTATGGGAACAAAGCCTTTATCCTTTAAGCAAGAGACAATCTCTTTTGCATTTTCATTTATTGTTAATTCAGATATATTTAACGGGGCGCAGTCCATCATTTTTTTATACTCTTTGTCATATCGATATATTGATTGAACTAATACTCCGTCTCTATCAAAGAAAAATGCTTTTTTCATTTTTTCTTTTGCCTGTAAGAATCTGCAGCTGTTTCAAACTCGTTTAAAGTGTATTGTGTCATTGGGTGATGCAAAGAAGCTCCTACACAGACTTCTTCTGCTTTAAGGGAGCGTCTAGAAGTTTTTAATAAATCAATTTCTTCTAATTTTTTTACTATCCCATAGGGGATTGTTATTACTTGGGGTTCAGCTTGCACTATCTTGTGAATATCTTCTGGAGCTCTTATGCTTCCAACTATGAGCGCGGATTTGGAGAGTTCTAGTTTTTGAGCTACATAAGCAATTTCGTTGAGGGTTAGTTCCCAAGCTTTATTTCCATGCCTCCCTGAATTTTCTTTGGCAATATCTTTCCATTTAGGATCTTGCAAAATTTCTTCTAAGGAGTATCCGGCAAGTTTGAGAATATGGCTATCTAACATTCTATTAGCAAATAAGCTAACATAAGCTGCTCCGGCTTCGGCAGCTTGCAAAGCCTGATAAGGAGTCATGCATGCAGTATAATTTGTCTTAATCCCTCTTTCACTTAAAACTCGTGTTGCTAAAATTCCTCCTTCACAACAAGGAATTTTTACTACAACATTGCCTCCCCAAGAAGCTAGTTCGTAAGCTTGATTTAATAAAACGTTTCTAACTTCTTCTGGTTTAGAACTGACTTCTTCTATATTTATTCCTCTCAAATCTGTTTCTAAACTTACAGGAACATCAGGATATCTTGTTAATAAAGACTTGCAAGCAGATTCAAAACCTTCTGATAAATCCCCTGTCGCTTCGATTATCTTTGGATTTGTAGTAATGCCATCGTTAACTCCTTTAGAAAAACAATACTCTATTTCTTCTATGCTCGCTGTATCTGCAAAAAATTTCATTTTTTAGCTCTTAAAGTTAGATCCTCTTCAATTAATTCCTTAAGCCTAAATACAATAAGATGCTGCAAAACTCCGTGAAAACCTTCTGTATGCGGAGTTGAGTCTTTAGGCACTACAATACAAGCATCTGCCATCTCTTTCATTTTGCCTCCGTCAAATCCTGCCAAACCAACAATTTTCGCATTTCTTTTTTTTGCTAAATTCATTGCGTGAATAATGTTTCCGCTCCAACCACTCCCTCCATGAACACTTAAAATCAAAATAACATCCCCTTCCTCTAGCAAAGAGTTTAATTGCCCTGCATAAACATTTTCCCATCCAGAATCATTTATCCATGCTGTTTTTAAAGCAGGATTATCATTTAGACAAAATGCCCTGAAACCTCTTTTTTCTTCTGTTATCTCTTTATCTGAGGAGCCATAAGAAACTGTTTTTGCCAAATCTGCTGCAAAATGCGAAGCTGTTGAGGCACTTCCGCCGTTTCCCATCGTGTAAACATTTTTTTTATTTTTCCAAGCTTCAAAAAGTACATTTATGAGCTTATTTATCTCTTCTTTGTTTATACCCTCGATTATCTCTTTTGTTTCAATTAAATATTTATCAATAAAGTTTAGGTTGTTCATATTTGGTACACTACCTTACATCCATCTATATCAAACTTAAAAGGGAGTTCTGTTAAACCTTCTCTTAGCATAGCTTCTCTTAATTTTTTCTTGTTTTCTTCGCAATAAAATAATAAAAAACCTCCCCCTCCTGCGCCCACTATTTTCCCCCCGATGGCGCCATTTTTTAAACCTAATTCATACCAATAATCAATTTTATCAGAAGACATTTTCTGGCTAAATTTTTTCTTGGTTTCCCAGTGGACATTTAGCCATTGCCCAAATTTTTTAGTATCTCCTTCTTCCAGTGCTTTTTTTATTTCTCTTCCTATTTCTTTTATAATATGCATTTGTTTCATTTTTGATTCATCAGATTCTGCATTTTTCTTTTGGTCTGAAATAAGTTCTACAGCTGAGCGGATTATACCTGTACTAAACAATAAGGTATTATTTTCCAAGTCTTCTAGTGTAGACAAGGAAATATTTAATGGACTTGCTGTAACATTGCTGTTTTTTTCTATTTCTAGATTCAAAACACCACCAAAAGCAGATGCATACTGATCTTGTTTGCCTATTGGTTCTTTTAAAATATTCATTTCTATGTCTGCTGCTTCTTCTGCTAGCCGCTTGACAGACACATCTTCTCTTTTGTAGGTATGCAATGCTTTTAACAATGCTACTAAATATGTACTTGATGAACCTAGCCCGGTATTTGCAGGTATATCTGCTATAGAAGTTATTTCTATGGGGTCGTTTATTCCAGTGTACTCTAAAGCAGCTTTTACTCTTGTATGCTGGATTTCTTTTACATTTTTTACAATTTCTGTTTTTAAATAACGAATAAGAAATTCTTTATAGAAATCTCTTTTTTTAATAATAATGTAATTATACTTATTTATGGCTGCGGTTATTAAAGAACCTCCAAATTTTGAAGAATAAAATGGTAAGTCTGTTCCTCCTCCTCCAATAGAGATTCTCAATGGTGCGCGTGTAACAATCATCTCTTTAGCTACCTCCGATGGATTTTTATGCCTCGATGTGTTTATAAATCTTTTGGCGAAAGATTTATAAATGATTAGTAGTAATAATCAGATAAAAATTTGAGCAGGGCAAGATTTATAACTCATTTAACCTAATTGTAAAGATGGAAAAACTAAGAATAGCGGTTTTAGGCGCAGGAGGAATCGGAAAGTATCATATTAGAGAGTTTAGGAATTGTGGATGTGAGGTTGTTGCTATTTTAGGAAGTTCAAAAGAGAGCTCTGAAAAAACAGCTAGTGATTTATACGCTTCGCTTGGTGTAAATGTCAAACCCTATTATGAAATAGAAAAATTACTTGAGACTGAAAAACTTGATGCAGTAAGTATATGCACACCCCTGCAATTGCATGAACTACAAGTTAGAAAATGTCTAGAATTTGGAGTGCATGTTTTATGCGAAAAGCCATTTGTTTTAAATTCTTTACATAAAAATTATAAATCAGCTTATGAACTTGTTAAATTAGCGCAGAAAAAAAGAAGAATTTTAAGTGTAAACACCCAGTGGCCTGCTGTTTTGCCTTATCTTAGCAAATATGCTGACTTATCGAGTCTCCGCTATTTTTCAGTCTTAATGGAGCCTGGGCTAAAAGGAGCTGATATGCTAACAGACCACCTTCCGCATGCGAATAGCATATTAGTTAGATTAGTAAAAAGCGGAAAAATGAAAAATATAGAATTTTCAACGAATGCATCAGAATCTATAAAGATGGGGTTTGAATATTTTAATAAGGCTGGAAAATGCAGGGTAGAGTATCTCTTTAGATTCAAAGCAGACCGGCCTAGAGCAGTAGTTTTTTTAATTAATGAAAAAAAGTTTGCCAGAGAGATCGGGAAAAATTATGAGCAGAGATTTGTTTGCGACGGAAATAGATTCAGTATAGAAGATCCTTTTTCTGTTTCAATTAGGAGTTTTGTTAATGCAATAATCGGAAAAGGAAAACCATTGATAAGTGAAAAAGAAATTTTAGAAAATGTAAAACTTCAAGATAAGATTATTAAGATGTATATCCAATCTCAATAATTTTTAAATACTAATTCTCTGCTGTACGTTTATGGCAAAAAAATTAGACGGAGAAGTTTTATTAAGGTGGCATAAAGCTGCAGAAGCTATGCAAATTCCACGAGAATTTTATAAAGATATACAAGTGAGGGTAATCGAAGATCCTTCTGGAAGGTGCAAATATACTTTTGGTGTTGTATATAACCCGGGGAGATACAAAAGGCCTGGTGATTCTAGCGGAGATGTTAGATGCCACATGTGCAGGATGGTTGAAGAAGCACAAAAAGAACCTGCAAAAAACATTTTCCCTGATTGGGATTTAGAAGACTTTATTGCTACTCCAAATGGATTTCCTCCTACAGAAGGTGCGATTTTAATTATAACAACAAAAGAAATACCAATGTATGATACCAACCATTTAAAAACCTTAGGAGAGGGGGAGAGATTCTTAAACAATTATTTGAATTTGGAAATAAATTTGGTTTTGGTATATATCACCAAACTATCGGCGCGGGCGCTACAATAAGAAGACATGAACATTTTCATGGAACAACATTATATATGTTGCAAGAAAAAGTTGGAAAGGCATTTGGCTTTGACGCGTCTGTGATTGAGAGAGTTAAAAATAATTCAGGAGTTTATATTATGCCTGAGTTTTCTTTTGCTCATTTAGTTTTTGATGAATCTAATCCTGAAAAAATCTTATATTTTTTAAAAAGAATCAAATCTAAATTAAATTCCCCTCTTGTAGATGGTGCTATCCCACATACACTAAGCCAAGGAAAAAATGGAATTTTAGTTGCCCCCACAAAGATAGATGTAGGCAGAAGCATGGGAAGCGAAAGAGCGCCAGGATATTTTTTTGTCCCAACTCAAGAAGATTTTGATAAAACTACTTATGAATCTGCAATGCAATTTATGCAAGAAAGGTTTTACCCAAGAGAAATTGGCTTGGAAAAATTTATTTAGTTTAGAAAATCAAATTTTATTTTTCCGGACTCGATATCTTTTTTTGCCATAAGATATCTCTGCATTTGGCCGATTTCTTTAAAATAGCAGTCTGATTGAAAACCGTATAATTTGCATCCTTTTTCTAAAGCCCGAGGGAAAATATCTTTTGCAAAATCTGAATATCCCTCTGGGATTAATTTTAAAATTTCTGGCTCTAAAATATAAACTCCCGCATTTGTAAGTTTTCTTTCAAACAGCATTTTTTTAAGCTGTTCTTTTTCTGATTCATCTGGGTTTTCAATAATCTCTTTTATTATATTATCATTGCTTATAACAACACAGCCGAGGGTAGTTTTTTCATCCATTATTTTTTCTCTGTAAAGATAAAGGGTTGCAGATGCTTTTTTTGATTTATGGTATCTTAACATTTCAGTTAAATCCAAACTAGTTATGTTATCTCCATAGATAACAAAAAAGGTTTCATTGAAAAAATTTTTAAAATTATTTAAGGCTCCCGAGGTTCCTAAAAGTTCTGGCTCAAATGAGTAATGCAAATTTACTCCAAATTTTTTTCCATTTCCAAAATGCTGTTTTATTTTTTCAGGAAGATAAGAGGTATTGATTGCAATATCTTTTATTTCGTGTTTTCTGCATAGAAGGATTAGATACTCTAAAATAGGTTTATTATTTATTAAAATCATTGGTTTTGGAATTGTTTCTGTTAAAGTTCTTAATCGTTCTCCTTTCCCTGCACAAAGTATTATTGCTTTCATATGTAATCAAGAATAACAAACTTTATAAAACATTTGTCCATAAATACAAAATGAGTAGAGTAGCTATAATCGGCGCGGGAATATTTGGTTGTTCTGCTGCAATTGAATTAGAAAAAGATTTTGAGATAACTCTTTTTGATAGAGAGAGCAATATTTTGATGGGGGCTTCGACAATAAACCATTTAAGGCACCATCTCGGATTCCATTACCCTAGAAGCAAAGAGACAGTTGAAGAGATTAAAGCTGCCAGGGAAAGTTTTGAAAGAGAATTTGGAGAGAGTGTCTCAAACGTATTTCCTGCTTATTACGGGGTTTCAAAAATAAACTCAAAAACCTCCCCCGAAGAGTTTATTAAATTCTGCGACTCTTCAAATATCCCTTACGCGATAGACTGGCCGAAAGAGGAGTATTTGGACAGAACAAAAATAGGGGTATGCATCAAAACTCCTGAGAGGGTGTATGATCCAGACATTCTTAGAGGGATTCTTTTGAATAAAATAAAGAATAGTTCGGTAAGATTAAGACTAAACCATAAGATTGTTGGAGGGAGCATAAATGGAAAAATTAAAAAATTGAAGGTGGAGTGCGCAAATAAAATTTTTGAAGAAGATTTTGATTATGTTGTTAATGCAACTTATTCAAATTTTAATAGTTTTAATAAATGGTTTGGATTTCCAAAAAAAAGATTTCAGTATGAGCTAGTTGAACTTTTAGAATTATATCTCCCAATCAAAGAGAAGATTGGTTTAACTATAATGGACGGCGAATTTAGCTCTCTTTTGCCGCGAGGTGAAAAAGGAACATTTACCCTTGGACACGTCAATGCTTCTGTTTTAAAATGCGCAGTTTCAGATGATTTAGACCCTGTTGTTGTGACTTCAGAAAATAAAGAATCAAATAAAGATAATATACTAAAGAGAGGCATCGAAGACTTTCCTTTTTTAAAAAAAGCAGTTATTGTAAATTCTTTATTTGTTACTAGAATTGTTAAAGCGAATGTTGACGCCACTGATGAAAGGCCTTCTGAGATTACTAATTATGGAAAAGGAATATACTCTATATTTGGGGGGAAAGTAATAACTTGCGTTAATATTGCTAAAAGTATTTCTAAAATGATAAAAGAGGAAGACAGGAATTAAAAAACAATGAGAGAATAGAAATGATATCCAAAAGTCTTTGTCCAAGAAAGAGCATCAGAGGAGTTATTATTTACCCTCCCAATCAGTTAATGGATGTTGAAACCCCCCGTCCAGATGGTTCTTTAGGACCTTTATATTTAGCTTCTTCGCTTGAAAAAAAAGGAATAAAAACAGATATTTTAGACGCATCTGTAGGGTGGGAAAATCAAAGTTTGCAAGACACTTTTGACAGGATAATAAGGCAAGAAAATGGATTAGTGAGAATAGGAATGAATTTTGAAGAAATAGCTAATTCTGTTTCTCAAAGAGGCTATGATT
>Ga0210057_1005477_pt1 | contig 16303 bp, 14 predicted proteins | sample CryGeyCG2114_010_2_FD_183968 | JGI IMG/M metagenome (GOLD analysis project Ga0210057, IMG submission 183968) | Groundwater microbial communities from aquifer - Crystal Geyser CG10_big_fil_rev_8/21/14_0.10 (SPAdes) (version 2) | ecosystem: Environmental > Aquatic > Deep subsurface > Groundwater ...
GGCGGTAATCTTACCAAGGAGGGTGATGACCGCGTTTTGGAACCCAATGACTTGAGTTATTACTTGTATAATTCCGGTCCGCCGTTGGTTGTTGCCAGTTCTACGCTCACAATAAATAAAGGCGTGGTAATGAAAAGCAACGGCGGAAGATTGTGGGTGTATGGAAATTTAATCATAGACGGCGACAAGCTCGACGGCATTGTTTTTACCAGCTTGAGTGATGATTCGGTTGGCGGTGATACAAATAATGACGCAACCAGCACTTCGCCTCAGGGTTGTTTTAAGGGCGGTTTTTGTTTGACTTTTTTGGAAGATGGCATAGAATAGGCATTGAAATTGAAGACGATAGAAAAACCTTTGAAAACAAAAAAAACAGGGGGGAAAATGAAAATAGGATGTGTAAGGGAAATTAAAGATGGCGAAACACGCGCGGGGATTTTACCAAAGGGAGCCAGTGAACTTGTAAAATTAGGCCACGAAGTTTTTATTCAGTCAGGAATCGGCGGTAAAATTGGCATTCGTGATTCGTCTTATGCTGGCGCCGGAGCACAAATTTTCCGGAACGCGAAAAACATCTGGGAAAGAGCCGAACTTATAGTAAAGGTAAAAGAACCTCAACCCGTTGAATTGAAACTGATTAGAGAGCATCAGACGATTTTCAGTTATCTTTACTTGGCGTCGGCTCCGGATTTGGTAAAAGCGCTTATTGGAAAAAAGGTTATTGCCATTGATTATGGCACAATGCAGACCAAGGATGGCAGTATGCCTTTGCAGTATCCGATGAGCGACATAGCGGGCAAGTTGGCTGTTGATAAGGGCGCGCAACTTCTTCAAATTCCTAAGATAGGAAAGGGGATTCTTTTGGGCGGCAGCGATAATACCAGTGCCGGTTTTGTGACAATAATCGGCGCCGGAGTGGTTGGCACTGCCGCGGCCAAACGCGCTCAAGCGCTGGGTGCCCATGTGACTGTTTTTGATAAAAATAAAGAAAAACTTGCCATTCTGGCTGAAAAGATTTCCTCGCTGGTGGCGACCTTTGACATCTCCGAACAAGACATCCTATTGGAAGTTTTGGAAAAAACCGATCTCTTGATCGGCGCCACATTAGTGCCGGGCGCTCTGGCGGAAAAATCCGTTAAGAAAAAAATGGTGTCAAAAATGGAGCAGGGTTCGGTGGTTGTGGACGTTTCAATAGATCAAGGCGGCTGTATTGAAACCAGCCGTTTAGCGAGCCGCAGCCGTCCGATTTATATTTGGAAAGGCATTATACATTATTGCGTGCCCAACATGCCGGCTTTGGTAGGCCGCACTTCCACTGAAGCGCTGACTTTCGCCACATTGCCTTATCTTGTTAAAATAGCAAATGGCAAGGAAAATGCTATTATAAACAACCATGAAATTTATACCGGAGTCAATTTGTGTATGGGCCACGTAACAAATCTGGCTTTGGCAGAATCTCAAGGGTTAAAATATGTGCCTCTCAAGGAATTGCTGTTAGTGTTGTAGAATTGCTGTAAAATTTTAAACCCGATATTTAACCGTATCGGGTTTTTTTATTTTTGTGTTAAAATAATTTAATATGGAAAATAAAAATAAAGATTACAAAATCGCGATAATTGCCGGTATTGTCACCGTGCTTTTTGCCTGGCCTTCATTAAAAAATATTCAGGTTGGCGGGTTGTATTTGAGATTGTCTCTTTTTGTCGTTGTGCCGGTGTTGTGGGTTTTTGGTTTGTGGCTTGGAAAAACATTGTCGCGCTGGCTGGCATTTCTTGAGCAATTCGCCAAATTCGTGGTGGTTGGTTTTTTAAATACCGCTATAGATTTCGGCGTGTTAAATCTTTTGAGTATTTTAACCGGTCTTACCTCGGGTTTTTTAATCGGCGGGGTAAATGTGCCGGGATTTACTTTGGCGGCAGTTAACAGTTATTTTTGGAATAAGTTTTGGGTTTTTTCTCACAAACGATTACCCGGAGAAAAAGTCCAGTACAATGATTTTTTCACTTTCGCGCTGGTGGTTATCATTGGTATTTTTATAAACGGCGGCATTGTGATACTTCTTACTACTTATGTTAATCCATTATTTGATCTTAACCCTGAAAGATGGCTCAATGTTGCCAAAGCCAGTGCCACGGTTCTTTCTTTAATTTGGAATTTTGCGGGCTTTAAATTTCTGGTGTTTAAGAAATAAATTTGCTTTTTTGTTGTTTTTGTGTTATTTTTAATTTATGGTTGATCTAGAAAAAATAAAACCAAAAATAAAAAAATTGGCAGAAAAATATAATTTGTCGCTCGTTTTATTATTTGGCTCGCAAGCCAGCGGGAAAACTCATTCACAAAGCGATGTTGACTTGGCTTTTTTAACAGCAGTGTCAATGTCTTTAAAAAATATTGCTGAAATGCAGGACGATTTTTCTGAAACTTTAAAATTAGAAAAAATAGAAATGATTGCTTTAAACGGCGCCCATCCTTTTTTATTAAAACAGGCCGCCATTAAAGGAAGAGCTTTGTACGAAAAGGAATCATCCTTGTTCGCTAAATTTAAAATTTATGCTTTTAAGCGCTTTATGGAGGCAAAACCGCTTTTAGATTTAAGGCGATTATCATTAGAAAAATTTTTACAAAAAACATGATTGATAAGGAGTTGCTTAAAAGTAAAATGTCAGACATACAGGGATATTTTAAAGAAATGGAAGATTTGCTCAAGGAAGATTCCAGAGATATTATTGGGGATAAATTAAAACTTTATACAACCGAAAGATTATTTCAATTGATAGTTGATACCTCCGTTGATATTAATACCCATATAATTGCTGAAAGCGGCATGCAGCCACCGAATGATTATCAGGGTACCTTTCGTATTTTGGCTGAAAATAAAATTTTACCAATGGAGTTTGCGTTAAAAATCTCTCCTTCGGTTGGTCTTCGTAATTTGGTAGTGCATAAATACGGAAAAGTGGATTTAAAAAAAATGATAGAAGATATCAAGAGTGAGATTGGTCAATATCTGGAATACTTGAAATATATTAATGAATATATAGAAAAGTAAAAACAATTTGCTTTTTTTTGATGAGATGTTAAGTTAAATCTTAGTAATTTTTGTTGTTTGAGAAAACTTAAAATCAGGAGGATGAGAGGATGGAAAATTTAATCAAAAGCGCTATTCTTTCCGTTTTGAGGGCAAACGCGGTGGAAATAAGAAACGTGCCGCCGCGCATTACTAATGTGGAGGTTGATAAATATGACATTACGAAACAACCATTTCTCTACGCCTCAGGAAACTGGGGACCTGGTTATGTCAGCATTAAAAATTTAGTGGGCCGGCATTTCATTGAAAGAAAATTGGCAATGTTACTAGCGATAAAAATTGCGGAAAAAACGCAGGAAATTGATTTTACGGCCGGTAACGTGACCGGTGGTGTTGTTCCGGCATGGTTAGTGAGTGAATTTCTTTCAATATTGTACGAAAGAAACGTCCCTTTTTGTTATATAAGAGACACACGAAAAAAAGGTGGCCAAAAAGAACTTCTTACCGGTAATAAAAAGAATCCTGATATAAAAGCCGGAATGCATGGATTGATTGTAGAGGAGTTGGTAAATTTTGCGCAAACAACCTGTAACGGGGCGGAGGCGGCAAGAGCCGAAGGTTATAACGTAACGCATGCTTGCTGTATCTTGTTTTACGAAAATCCGGAGTCAATCAAGGCGTTGGAAAAAGCTGGCATTGAAATGATATACCTGTTCACGTTGAAGGAACTTTTGGATGTAGCCAGAGAAGAGAATTTCTTTTCACTCGACGATATTGATAGTTACTTAGAGTTTTTATCTAACCCGCTAGATTGGCAGGACAAAAGGGGATTGATACCGGTAAAATCAGGGGGGACAAAATGAAAGAAATGAGATACCCGTTTTTGTGGATTGCCGCAGATGCTTTGACAAAAAAAGAAAGTGAGACGCTGGAAATTCTCAGAGAGATTGCCATACTGGGGTATATTTATCCAGGTAAATTTGGAATAAAAATCAATTTGGATTTTATTGCAAAAAGGAGCTTGGGTTACGCCGTAGATTCAGTCCGTCAATTTAACTTACCGGTTTTCACTGATTTCAAAATGTGGAACGGCGGACGGACGATGGCTGATTTGGTTGATGAATTAGTACAACTTGGGGTGGCCTTTGTAAATGTTTACGCTGAAGCTGGTGGGGAAATTGAGAAAGCCGTAAAAAGAACCGAGGGGACTGGTACTAAAATTTTAGGACTTACAGTCCTTTCTCATTACAATGACGATGATTGTCGAAAAAAATACGGGAGGACACTGAAAAAGGCGGTTGAATTTTTTGGTCAAATGGCCATTGATAATGGATGTCACGGAATTATTCTGCCTGGTACTTGTTTGGATGTTGTTCAAAATTGGAATACGATTAAATTCGCCACCGGTGGCCGTCCCTTGTGGTATAAAGACGACAGGCATAAGCAGGAAATGACACTCTCACAAATTGTTTCGCTTGGGGCTGACATGCTGGTTTGTGGTCGTCCGATAATGAAAAGCCGGGAGCCTATTTTGGCTTTTCATAAAATTATGGAAGAAATAAAAATATAATAAAAAAACATCTTCAAAAATCCTGCCAGATATGGTAGGATTTTTTTATGTCGCAGGTTCTATATCGTAAATACAGGCCGCAAAACTTTGACGAGGTGAAAGGGCAGGACCATGTAGTAAGCGTGCTGAAAAGCGCCGTGAGTTTAAAACGAATTTCTCACGCCTATCTTTTTTCCGGGCCGCGCGGCACCGGCAAAACCAGCGTGGCGCGCATTTTAGCCGGCGGCATCGGCTGTCATCAATACGATTTAATGGAGATGGACGCGGCTTCTTCGCGCGGCATTGAAGAAATCCGCAGTTTGCGAGACGGCGTGCAGACCGTTCCGTTGAAAGGCGAGTACAAGGTGTATATTATAGATGAAGCGCATATGCTTACCAAAGAAGCGTTTAACGCTCTTTTAAAGACATTAGAAGAACCGCCGCAACACGCGATTTTTATTCTTGCCACCACCGAGCCGCAAAAATTGCCGGATACAATCACTTCCCGATGCCAGCATTTCGCTTTTAAAAAAATTCCCGAAGATGTTTTGAGAAATTCGCTTTTAGAAATTGCCAAAAAAGAAAATTACAAAATAGACGAAGAAACGGCCGGCTTAATAGCGTTTTTCAGCGACGGCTCGTTCAGGGACAGCCAGATGATGCTGGATCAAATTTTCAGTATGGGAGAGAAAAACATCACGGGAGATATGGCGCGCAAACTGCTTTCCGCGCCCTCCAGGGATTTGATTCAGGGATTTGTGTCTTCTGTTATTGAAAAAGACAGCGCGAGGGGCATGGAAATAATTCAGGCGGTGTCCGAGAAGGGCATTGGCACGCAGTTATTTTTGAAGTTTGTTTTGAGAAACTTACGCGCGCTTTTAATGATGCGTATTTCTCCGGCAAGCGAAAAAGAGCTGGAACAAATTTTGGGCAAAGACGAAGTGGATTTTTTGAAAAAATATAAAGATAAAACAAACGTGAGAGATTTGGGATACAGCCTGACGCTTTTTTTGGAAGCGTATGACAAAACCAATCGGGCGTATTTGCCGCAATTGCCGGTGGAGCTGGCTTTAGCAAAATTACATTTGAGAAAGCAGAATAGCGATTTGAATTAAATATTCGGGGGTCGTCTAGCGGTAGGACACATCCCTTTGGAGGATGGTACCGGGGTTCGAATCCCTGCCCCCGAGTTGACAAAATTACTATTATAGTATAAAGTATAACTAGATAAAATCTTGAAAAAGAAAGGTCTCTAAAAAAGATAGAGGTCGTTGGATTAAATATACCCTGGATTTTAAACATATCAAAAGCTCAAAAAATTTCTCCTCATCGAATTGCCGATATGCTTTCCCGACTTTTCATTAAAGAAGCCAGGCAAAGAAAATACAAAGTAAAGTGAAAAAATAGAAAAACCTCGGTTTTGTTGCCGAGGTTTTAAAATTGATAAATCAACAGAATCGTGATTTAATTGAAGAATAAAAACGAGGTCATCAAGGGTCGAAAAAATAATAATTAAATTTTAAAGAACTTATGGACCCCGTTAGAAGTCTTGGGTAGAAAAAAATTAAAATAATTTTTTTCTGCTTGATAATAATGGGGTAATGTAAGTAAACGAAGTTGTCTGAAATTAGTTATTAATTATATAATGACGACTTCTAACGGGGTGGATCAAACAAACAAAGAAATATTGGAAGCGAGAATTAAAAGATTCGTTTCTTCCGCAGTTATCGGAGTAATTGTCGTTATAATTATTTTTGGCAGTTTTGGCACAGTTGGAGCGGGAGAGCGGGGAGTGTTTCTTCAATTTGGAGCAGTCAAAGACAAAGTTTTTGGAGAAGGACTTTAGACTTTACTTTAAGATACCTCTTGTTCAGGATGTAGTGAAAATGGATGTGAAGACCCAAAAGGATGAAGTTCCGGCCAGCGCGTCTTCAAAAGATTTACAAATGGTAACATCCAAGATTGCTTTAAATTATCATCCTGCTCCCGATTTAGTAAATAAGCTTTGGCAAGAGGTAGGAAAAAACTACAACACTCGCATTATCGCTCCCTCCATTCAGGAGGCGGTCAAGGCGACAATTGCAAAGTTCACTGCCGAGGAACTGATTACAAAGAGAGAAGAAGTGAAAGAACAGATCAAAGAGAATCTTACAAACAGGTTACTGGAAAATTTCATTTTTTCAGAAGCATTTAATACGGCAATTGAAGCCAAGGTTACCGCCGAACAGCTTAAACTGAAAGCAGAAAGGGATTTGGAAAGAATAAGAATTGAAAAAGAGCAAAAAATTTCCGAGGCAGAAGGCAAGGCCAGAGCCATTCAAATTGAGGCCCAGGCGCTAATGGCTAATGCCAAAGTGGTAGAGCTTCGCTGGATAGAAAAATGGGACGGGAAGGTTCCAACCTACTGGGGACAGGCCAGCCCGTTTATTGGACTAAACAGATAGGATAATTTCTCGGGCATACCTGAATGACCCACCCGCCTGCCTGCTCTGCCTGCAGGCAGGCAGGTCCGACTTCCCTCATACTTCCCTCATACAAAGCGCAGTCCGCCCAACAAGGCGGATTTTTGGTTGATAAACCGACAAAGAGGTAAAATTGTGCAATATTTACGTAACCGCAAGACGTAAATACAGGATTTATTGAAAGGGAAAACTACCACCATGCCAAGAACACACTCCGGCGAAGGAATCTTTTTTACTTCCAAAGCGGGAGATATGTTTACATTGGACAGCTTTGGCCAGATGCTTGTCATTAACAATCTTACGCATGACATTTCCGCTCGCCATACGCCTGTTGTCAAGCGGGGCACGCGGGTTATTTTAAAGATTAAAACTGACTCCGATCGCCACCTAAACGATATTTTCAAAAAATATACCAATATCAACGATGACAGCGATTATGGTTTTGATAAGACCGAGATACGGGTAAAACTTTACACTTCGGGCGGTGTCCATATTTCCCGTTCGCAGGCGCGCAGGATTTTGAAGGACCTTGAGAAATTTAAGGTAATTCTGCTTGATTTTGAGAATGTGCCGCTGGTGGGGCAGGCCTTCGTGGATGAAATATACCGCGTATTTCAAAATGCGCATCCGGATATTCTCATCCAAGAAGAAAATATGTCCGAGGGCGTTAGATTTATGGTAGAGCGCGCAAAAAACGAAGCCAGAAAGAAGTAGGCCCAATACGCACCCTGGCGTGCGCATTGGGGAAAAAGGCGTAAAATAAGGGGGATATGAAAAAATCATTCACCATTCACGATTTACCGGCTGACAAGCCAAAGAAAAAGTATCCGCACATGGGCCACAGGGCAAAAATTTAACTTTTGGAAATAAAAATATGCCGACTAATAAGCATTTTAAAGATATAAAAACGTGTTTCTGCTTTCTTGATGAAACTGGCTTGCTTTATAGCGCAAGAGATAAATTTTTTGCTTTAGGCATTATTAAATGTCGCGAACCGCAAAAACTTTATAATCAGATTAGGAAAATTCGACAAAGATACAATTATGATCACGAAATAAAATGGGCAGGATTAGATCGAAGGATTAGGTTTGATATTGCCAGAGAACTTTTAAATGTATTTTTACTGGAAGACGCTAAATTTAATTGTATTATTCTTAATAAAGATGAATTAGATTTTCAGAAACATTTCCAAAATAATTTATATAAAGTATATCAAAGTTTTTCGGTTGCTTTATTGAAACTTGTAATTGGAAAAAAACCGGAGGAAGTTATTATTCTATTGACAGATGATTATTTTACTCCCGACGGAACGGAATTAGAGGATAGAATTAAAAAATTTATCGATGATCATTATCAAAAGTTTATAATCGCAGGTGTATGTCAAATAAATTCTAAATCTTCTGATTTATTACAGCTAACTGATTTAATACTTGGGGCAATATTGTACGACCTTAAAAAGCAGAGTGGTTTAATAAAGGATCAAAATACTTACAAAAGAAAATTTCTTAATTTTTTATATCAAAAACTGAACATTAAAAAGTCATTTTTTATAAATAGACTTGGATTTAAAACAAGAAATTATATCTTATCGGGGGACAAAATAAGAGCGACTATTTTTGACAGTAAACGATCTAAAGCAGGTAGATTTGTAAATAAAATAAAAACAAGCCATGGCCCGTAATGGGCGACGCTTGTTTTTGGTAGACACTATGAATAATAGTATCTATGTAGAGGATAGCAGATTATCTATTAGTGTCAACGTCCCCTGTGGATAACTGGAAAATAGGTCAAATTTGAAGAGAAATTTAACGGTTTTACAAGGTTTTATGGTCAACTATTCAATAATCCAAAAATCCCACGAAGCCCGCTCAAAAGCAAAAGAATTATTGGAAGAAGCGAAAAACACCCCACACCACTCCAATGAAAATCGGAGGCTACGGGGCAAGAATTGACCAGTTCGCCTGTTTGCTGAATGCGCACGCTGGCCTAGAGCTCGGCTGTGCGAGCACGGCTTAGAGCGTGCGCATTGGGGAAAAAGGCGTAAAATAAGGGGGATATGAAAAAATCATTCACCATTCACGATTTATCAAAAACCCACAGCGCGTTTGAGGCGAGCGTGGATGAGTTATTAAAGCAATAAGTATGGCGAATACTTCAGATTCAACATTTATCACAAACGAAAAGAACCAAACAATCCTTGATAGATTCAGGGTGCTTATTAAAGACACTCGATTTTTTGATGTGAGTGTTTATGCTCTATTGAAATAAATATGGCAGAAAATATTTTTTTAAAAAAATTGCTGGAAAAACGAGAAGGGCAAAGTGATCCTGATTCAGAAGAACTACGCAATTGCGTAAAATCTGTAGTTGTTAAACTAAAAACTTCTGAAACAAGCGAGAAAAAGCCCGGTATATTATTGGGCAAAATTCAAAGCGGGAAAACGCGGGCTTTTATTGGGATAATAGCCCTTGCTTTCGACGAAGGATTTGACTTTGCAGTTGTTTTAACAAAAGGAACGCGCCCCCTAAGCGAACAAACCGTAAGGCGTCTCAACAATGATTTTAGTGAATTCGTATCCAATAAATTGATGCAAATTCACGATATAATGACATTTCCTAAACACCTTACCAAATACGAACTGAACCAGAAGCTTATTATTGTAGCTAAAAAAGAAATAAATAATCTCAAACGGATCATCGCGGTTCTTGTGGAAACATGCCCCGATCTTAAAAATAAAAAATTGCTCATCATTGATGACGAAGCTGATTTTGCAAGCCTCAGTTTTTATAAAAATAAAGAAAGCGGGGAAGTTGAACAGGGCGTAATAGCGAGCAAAATTGATGAACTGCGTACCAAAGTTGCACAGTCCGATTTTTTACAAGTTACAGCGACGCCGTACTCCCTTTATTTGCAACCAAACAACTACGACGGCGACAGCATGTTATATCTCCCGAAACGGCCCGCATTTACTGAAATATTGCCTGAATATGAAAATTATGTTGGGGGTGATTATTATTTTCTCGAAAGCGAAGAAGAAAATTCGCCAGCATCATGTCTTCACGAAAAACTCCCGGACGAGGAGGTAGAGTTGCTTAAAGCAAAAAAGAAGCTTGGCCGTGCAGATCGTCGGTCTATTAGGATTGAAGAAGTATTTACGAGTCCATCTCTCGCAATGCTTCGAAAGGCAATAATGAATTTTGTTGTAGGTGGGTGTATCAGGCGATTCCAGCAGGAAAAAATGGGTCAGAAAAAAGAAGATTATGCTTTTTTGCTTCATACTGAAATTGCGCGAGTTTCGCATACATGGCAAGAAGAAATTATCAATCAGCTTGGCCAAGCGTTTATAAAAATTTCACAGAATAACCAGGATTTATTGAACAAGCTTATCAGCGAATCGTACGAAGATCTCAAAAAATCTTTAGAGCTAACGAAGTCTTTTTATGTCAAGTGCTCAGATTTGATTGTGCCTACACTTGAACAAACGCAGGATATAGTTAAAGCAGCCCTAGACCAAGAGATGCTCCTGGTGCAGAAAGTGAACTCCGACGAGGATGTACGCGCTCTTCTTGATGAGAGCGGACAATTGCGATTGCGCACCCCTCTCAATATTTTTATCGGAGGTCAGATTCTCGATCGCGGAATCACCATAAAAAATTTAATCGGTTTCTACTATGGGCGCAATCCAAAGCGGTTCCAACAAGATACAGTACTGCAGCATTCAAGAATGTATGGCGCTCGACCAAAGGAAGATCTTGCCGTGACACGTTTTTATACTACAGCTGGCATTTACGAAATCATGAAGAGAATCAACGAATTTGATAACGCGCTGCGCGAAGCGTTTCTGAAAGGAACTCATGACAAGGGCGTATATTTCATCAGGAAGGACGAACGGGACAGAATTATTCCGTGTTCCCCCAATAAAATTATGTTATCCAATATTACCACTCTGAAGCCCTTCAAGAGACTTTTGCCAGTAGGATTTCAAACCGACTACAAAACAAAGATCAAAAAAACAATTGAAGAACTTGATACGAGAATTCAAAATTTAGATCCCTCGAGCGAAAAAGAAGCCGTAAGAATTACCATAGAAGACGCCTTGGATATTTTAGACAAGATTAGCACAACATTTATTTGGAATGAAAAGGGATATTCTTGGGATTTGAAATCCCACAAGGCGTGTTTAGAATATATTTCAAGAAATTCTCAAAACGAAAGCGAGAAAGGGTATGTCTGGGCTATTGTAAGGAGGGGCAGTAATATTACTCGCAAGAAAGCAGATGGCCGTTTCTCGGACGATCTTGATGGTGGTACGGGAAGAACAGCGCGTGTTGTTGCTCGTGAAGTTGCGCAAGACATTCCTGCTTTGATGCTTATTCGCCAGAACGGGTTGAAAGAAAGACAGGGATGGATGGATTCACCATTTTGGTGGCCAGTTATATATGTTCCTAAAAATACACGCATCACTATTTATTCAAGTTAAGTAAGAGAAATTTAAAATTATGCCAAGAAAAAAAGCTGACAAGAAAATTGAAGTTAAAACTTACGACCACAAGGGCGCGAAGCGAAAAAACATTCCGCCGGTTGGTTTGGTTTCCAGCGCGACTGACAAGCTAGACAGCAAACGGCCGTATCAACATGACCCGCACATTGACCCATATTTGAGTTGGGCGGGGAAAAAAGAAGGAACGGAATTTGAAGTGTAAAATGTTAGTTTGCATATTCACGAAAGAATTGATCCAATTAACTCATTTGCGAGATAGATTATTGCTCGTCAAAGAACTTCTTCACGAAAGCGGGAGTGTTTTTGTGCAAATCAGCGATGAAAATGTTCATCATGTTAGAGAAGTACTGGATGAGGTTTTTAAACCAGATAATTTTGTTGCACTAATATCTTTTAGAACAAAAACTGGACGTTTGGGGGCAAAATTTATTGATAGTAATTTTGATTACCTCCTATGGTATGGTAAAGATATTTCTCAATTAAAGTACCGTAGCATTTTTCAAAAACAAAATATTGAAGGAGACAATATTTGGTGTTGGATTGAACTACCGAGCGGCGAAAGACGAAGATTAAAAAAGGAAGAAATAAATAATCATTCGCTGTTACCTAAAGGTTCAAAAGTTTTTAGGTTACGCTCTCTTGCGCCGGTTGGATTTAATGCAAATGCAACTTTTTCTGTAAATTTTGGTGGTAAAAAATATGGACCTCCGGGTCCAAAGGGAAGAAAAAGCTGGGCTACAAATGAAGAGGGCGTTGAAAAATTAATAAGCGGAAAAAGAGTAATGCCCGTTTCTAATCATTTAGAGTACATTTACTATTACTACGATTTTCCATTTACAGCAATAAACAATAACTGGGCAGATACACGAGGAGCAACTAATAAGATTTATGTTGTGCAAACAGATGATGAGATTATTAAAAGATGCATGTTAATGACTACTGACCCCGGGGATTTAGTTCTTGATCCTACTTGCGGAGGCGGTACTACTGCTTATGTAGCAGAACAATGGGGACGTCGCTGGATTACTTGTGATACTTCTCGTGTTTCCATTACTCTGGCAAAACAAAGAATGATGACGGCAAAATATGACTACTTTGAATTGGCCCACAAGGAAGAAGGCATCAAAAGTGGTTTTGTATATCAAACTGCTACACATATTACTCTTAAGACTGTTGCTAATAAGGAACCATTTACTAAAGAAACTCTTTATGACCAACCAGTTGCAGAAAAAAATAAAGTTAGAGTAACGGGGCCATTTACTGTTGAAGCAGTGCCGAGCTTGCGAGTTAAACCGTTTGACGGAAAAGAGCCGAGGATTGAAGGCAGCGACAGAGAATTATCTCAAACTGGCGAAACAGGAAATCAAACGCTTTATCGCGATGAGCTTAAAACAACGGGTATACGAACGACCGGCGGCGAAAAGATTGAATTTTCAATGGTGGAGCCGATGTTGGCGACGCGATTTTTACATGCTAAGGGCGAAATTTTAGAAAAAGGCAAAACCAAAAAAGCATATATCAGTTTTGGACCAGATTTTGGGCCAATGGAGCAAAGACAAGCTGAAGAAGCGATAAAAGAGGCGCGCGAGTTGAAGGAAAGGCCCGATTTTGTGATTTTCGCCGCTTTTCATTTTGATCCGGAAGCGGCTAAAGACATTGACCAAATGGACTGGCCTCAAGTACAAATTCTCAAAGCGCAAATGAGCGTGGATTTGCTTACTGCTGATTTAAGAAAAAAACGATCGTCCAATCAGAGCTACTGGCTTATCGGCCAGCCGGATGTTGAAGTTGTTAAAGAAAAAGGCGGTAAATATAAAGTCCGAGTTAATGGTTTTGACTATTACAATCCGATAAGCGGAGAAATTGAATCAAAAAGTAATACGCATATCGCAATGTGGTTTTTGGATACGGACTATGATGAAAGGAGTTTATTGCCCAATCAAGTATTTTTTCCGATGAAAGACAGTAAGCGGGATTGGACGAAATTAGCCAAGGCCCTGAATGGCGAAATTGATGAGGAATTGATAGAGGCGTTTACCGGTGTTGAGTCATTGCCTTTTGAAGCCGGCGCGGAAAAAAAGATTGCCGTCAAAATTATAGACAATCGAGGCATTGAATCATTTGTAATAAAAAATCTTGAATAATATGTCCAGCAAATCAATTGACCAACTTATAATCAACAATCCCTACGAGGAGCCAAAAGAACATTGGCTCTATATTCGCGAATCACAAAGTTTTGAAAGGAAGACCGGGCGGAGAAAGTCGGGATACTGGCGAGCGACTTCGCGCAATCGCGGAGACAGCGAAGATCCGGGCGAATTCATTGAAATTCCGTTGGTCAATAAAATCAGGCCGAGGGTGAAAGAGTGGCGAGAAAAGGGCTATCCGAATGTTACCGGCGTTACAAAAAGATTGCTTAATTTTTGGCGTGATTCCTCACAAAGGGAACTTCAGCCGTTTTGGTGCCAGTTTGAAGCCGTAGAAACTGCTATATGGTTGACAGAAGCGAGCGCGGCAGAGAAGCAGGGCGTTGATATTCCGGAGGACAGCGGAGATTGGGAAAGACAATGTTTGAAGATGGCAACCGGAACAGGAAAAACGGTGGTTATGGCTATGCTCATTGCTTGGCAATCGTTGAATAAAATCGCTAATCCAAAGGACGCAAGATTTTCAAAACACATTTTAATTATTGCGCCTGGCCTGACAGTGCGGGATCGCCTGCAGGTTTTATTGCCGGATAATCCGGACAATTTTTATCAGAGCTTTGTTTTGGTTGATTCTGTAATGTGGCAGGCGCTTTTGCAGGCAAAAATTGAAGTGACGAATTGGCATACACTCGCGCCATACAACGAAAACTACGGCCCGAAAGTAATAAAGAAAGGGCCTGAAAGCGACGAGGCGTTTGTGCGGCGCGTTCTTCCAGATTTTGGCAACGCTACAAATATTTTGATTATAAATGACGCAATTGAGAGTGGTTTGGTAAAAACGCCAAAAGTAGCAGTAAGAGACGATTCAAAACTGGACAAGGATTTGAAATCAAGATTTTTTCATATTTACGAACATGTCAATGAAGATTTGAATCGCCGAGCTGAAAAACATGAGGGTTTGCCCGATCTCGTGAGAAACGCAGTAAACATTCTAGGGGCGGATTGGTTGCAGTCAAAAGATGATTGGCAAAAACAAGACAGGAGAACGCCGCCTGTTATGATTATGATTTCTAATCGTATCGAAACTGCAGCCCGATTAGAGTATTCCTTGGTTAACGGATTTTTCTCCGTTGATGAGCTGGCAGATAAAGCAAAACTAATAAGGATAGACCAAGACGCTTTAGATAAGATTGAAGCTGACGAGGAAGAAAAATTGGATAAGTCAAAAAGAGAATTAGTTGAGATTGAGCGAGAGAAATTTAACACCGTTGGAAAAGAAGGAAGGGCTGGAGAGCAGGTGCAATGTGTTATTGGAGTAAATATGTTGTCCGAAGGTTGGGACGCGAGAACGGTAACACACATTCTCGGCCTTCGCGCTTTTACCAGTCAGCTACTCTGTGAGCAGGTTGTGGGTCGGGGTCTGCGTAGAATTTCTTATGATCTTAATCAAGAAACTGGTTTATTTGACCCCGAATATGTAACAGTTTTTGGCGTTCCATTCACATTTCTGCCAGCAGAAGGTAAGGAAAAAACTCCCGGCCCAGAAAAGCCGAAAACAAAAATTGAGCCGTTGCAAGACAGAAAAGAGCTAAAGATTGATTGGCCTCATGTTTTACGCGTTGATTACAAGCTGAATTATTTTTTAGATTTAGATTGGGATAAGTTAGACAAATTGGTTTTGTCTCCGGAAGATTCGCCAACAGTTGTGGAGGTGGCACCGACAATTGAAGGGCGACCAAAATTTGATCAAATTAGTGAAATTAATCTTGATAAATTAGCCGAGGAGCATCGTATACAAAAATCAAAACTCCAAGCCGCCGTTCGACTTCATGAACAATTTGGGAAAAATTGGAAGGGCGACCCCGGAAGCCATATTGGACAATTGGTACAGATAATGGATAAGTTTCTAGAATCGGATAAATTGCTGATGAAGATTCCAGTTTTTGCGGGTTCTGAAAAATTGAAAAATATTATGATTGCATTGAATATTCAGGCGATTGTGAATCATATCGGGAATTTTATTAGAAGTTCAAGCAAAGACGCGCCTTTAGCCATTCTTGACCCGGTGCGTCCAAAGAGAAGCACAGCGACAGCAATGACTTGGTATACAAGCAGAAAGACGCAGCCGGTTAATAAAAGTCAGATTAGCCATATCGTTGTTGATAGCGGCTGGGAGGGTAGTTTAGCTTTTGAGCTGGAACGAAACAGAATCAAGGATTTAATTTCTTGGGTTAAAAACGATCATTTAGGTTTTGAGATATTTTATCTTTGGCAAGGGCAAACGCATACTTATTATCCCGATTATATAATTAAGTTTGGGAATGCTAGACATTTGCTACTTGAAGTCAAAGGACAAACCAAGGAACAGGACAAAGCAAAATGGCAAGCGGCGAAAGAATGGGTTGAGGCATTGAATGTAAATGGAAATTTTGGGAAGTGGGAGTTTAAGGTTTTAGACAATCCCAAAAACGTTTTCGATGTAGTTAAATGATAGTAAAAAGCGAAAAACAAATTGACCAATTAATTTATAAACTATACGCCCTCACGCCAGAGGAGATTAAAAAGGATTTAAAGTATCTCCGATTCAAAAATAACTATGCAATATTTATATTCAA
>Ga0210057_1005480_pt1 | contig 16302 bp, 20 predicted proteins | sample CryGeyCG2114_010_2_FD_183968 | JGI IMG/M metagenome (GOLD analysis project Ga0210057, IMG submission 183968) | Groundwater microbial communities from aquifer - Crystal Geyser CG10_big_fil_rev_8/21/14_0.10 (SPAdes) (version 2) | ecosystem: Environmental > Aquatic > Deep subsurface > Groundwater ...
TGTGAGAAATCAGTCAGTTCATCATGGTACTAAATTTATCTAAGCTCACCCGATGGAAACCGCACTCCGAGCGAAGCGAGGATTTGATGCGAAGCATCAAACCTTCAGGGTGCGGAGGACGTCATTTTCTCAACTTAAGGTTAAGAATCCAGAATCAAAAAAAGAAAAGAAATAATAATCCTTCACCATAATCTTTAAATTCCTTCTTTTAGATATATTTTTATGAATGAAAAGAATTTTTGGGCTTTAAGGGAATATGTTTTAGAAGTTCTAGAAAAAGGACTTCCGAGAAACCTTTATTATCACCGAATTGGTCATACCAGGGATTATGTTTTACCTTTTGCCGAAGTTTTGGGAAATTCCGAAGGAGTTTCAAACAATAATTTGCTTCTTTTAAAGACGGCTGCTCTTATTCATGATGTAGGGTTTTTAGAAGAATATTTTAATAATGAAAAGATAGCAATAAAATTCGCGGAGGACATTCTTCCCCATTTTGGTTATTTACCCTATGAAGTAGCTAGAATTGAAGAAATAATTTTTGCGACAAAATTAGAAGAAATTGACGGCAAAAAGGTTCAAAATCCTGATCCACATGACATTCTCCAAAAAATAATTTGTGATGCTGATCTTGGTTACTTAGGTGAGAAAAGTTTTTTTGTCATAGCAGAGAATTTGAGAAAAGAATTAAATGAACATGGAAATTATTTTGATATTCCTTCTTGGATGGAAAAATCCCTTGAATTTCAAAAAAATCATCATTACTTTACATCTTCTGCAAGATATTTAAGGGATTATGGGAAAAAAGAGAATATAAAAAATCTTGAAAGATTAATCAGTTTGGAGGACAATTAAAATTTGGAGATTTAAATACTAATTTTTGAAAAGATTTATAAATGTTAGGCACTCCTAACAATAATGGTTAGCCAAAATAAAGAAGACTATCTAAGAGCATTTTATATTTTAGAAGAGAGAGAAAAAGTTATTAATGTTACAAACATTTCGTCTTACCTTAAAATTTCAAAACCAAGTGTTTCTCAAATGATTAAAATTCTTTCAAAAGATAAATTTCTTAATTATATAAAATATGGAGAACTTAAATTGACAAAAAAGGGAAAAGATTTTTCAAGAAAATTGACAATTAAACACCGAATAATTGAAACTTTCTTAAGGGATATTTTAAAATTAAATTTGAAAGAGATTCATAATGAGGCTGATAAACTCGAACATGCAATGAGTGATGAAACTGTTTTTAAGTTGAAAAAATTATTAAGGAATCCAGGATGTGATCCCCATGGCAAAAAAATCCCTTCCTAAAAAGAAATTTTTTGATAAAAATCTTTTAATATTTCTTGGTTCAGGTTTAATAGTTTCTATGGCATATATGGACCCAGGTAATTGGGGAACCAATATTGGTGGAGGTTCAGAATTTAACTATGCTCTTTTATGGGCTATATGGGCTGCAAGTGGAATTGCAATGTTTTTTCAATATCTTTCTGGGAAAATTGGGATTGCTGGATATTCTTTACCCGAACTTGTTAGAAAAAAAATAAAAAAGAAGTTTCTTGTTTTAATCTATTGGATTGGCTCAGAAATTTCAATTTTGGCAACGGACTTAGCTGAATTTCTCGGAATTGTTGTTGCATTAAACATTCTTTTTGGAATTCCTTTAATCTGGGGGGCATTTATTTCAGTTGCTGAAATTTTACTCTTTTTCTTTTTTACTAAAAAAGATTTTAGAATTATTGAGAAATTCTTTATTGGATTTGTAATTATAATCGGGCTTGCTTTTATATATGAACTTTTTCTCGCAAAACCAGAGATGAGTTTAGTTTTGTTTCATTCAGTTGTTCCAACTATTGGTTCAGATAGTATTTTTCTTATTGTTGGAATTTTTGGAGCAACAATTATGCCTCATGCACTTTTCATTCATTCATGGCTCATAAAAAATAAAATAAAAAAAATGAAAATGAAAAATAAGTCAAGACTTTTAAGATACCATCTTTTTGAAAATATTTTCTCCCTAACTCTTGCAGGGTTTGTTAATGCTGCAATGCTTATTATGGCTGCAGCTGCATTTTATCAAAAAGGAATTATCGCAACTCTTTCTCAAGCTTATTACACTCTCATTCCTTTGTTTGGAAATATTGCTGCAATTGTATTTGGAATTGCTCTTTTAATTTCAGGTATTGCATCTTCAATTACTGGAACTCTTGCTGGTCAATCAATTATGGAAGGTTTAACCGATTTCAAAATAAGTCAATTTACTAGGAGAGTTGTTACAAGGTTTATTAACATAATTCCCATCACAATTGCAATACTTATTGGAATTGAACCATTAAAAATTTTAATTTACAGTCAGGTTTTATTGAGTCTTTTAATTCCATTACCTTTAATTCCAATTATATTTCTAACTTCAGATAAAAAAATTATGAAAAAGTTGGTTAACAAGAACATAACAAAAATTATTTCTTGGTTTTTTGCCTTAATAATTATTGGACTTAATGTTTATTTGATATTAACAGAATTCTTTTGATTTTCTTTTTTTAGTTGATTAATTACTAAAGGTAAATCAATGATTCCATAAACTCTGTAGGTTAAGGATTCTTTTGTTTCATCGGAACCAGTATAATTACTTCTTCTTTTATACCATTCTTCAAAATCAATTGTTGAAAGTTGAATCTCTCCGTCATAGGGTGGTTTTTTCATATGAGAAGTAACCATCGAGGCCTCCTTAATTTTATTCCCTTCAACCCCATAAATAACTCCAAAGTGCACATCTTCTCTTTGTATTTTTCCTTTTCTTGGTCCAGAATTATAAAAACGGGTTAAAAGAATAATTTGTCCGGGAATAAAATTTTCCATGCCAAAATTTTCTGGAGTTAAATCTTCATAACTTCCAAATTTTAATATTTTTTCCAGTTTTCCTTTTTGGAATAAATGTCCTGAATTTGAATCCTTTTTTTTCAAATAATTTTTGATTACCGAAACATTTTTTTGTCTATAGCTGTTTCCCCAAATTTTATTCTTGTCAAGTTCTTTTTCTAAATTGATTCCAAGAGTTTTGATTATTGATGTTGCTGCATCTGTGCAAACCAATGCCTTGTAGTTAACTTTGAAATAATCTCCATACAAATTCTCATAGGAATCAAGAATTTCTTGAATATCCTCGGTAGTCAATGAGTCTTTTTCTGATAGTCTTTTTGAACTGTAATAGGGAGAATAATTTTTTTCATCTATAAAATTTATTTCATCTTTATTTTTTCCGTCTTCTAGAGTAAATTTCATGGGAAAAACATTAAATGCCCCATAAAAACTTCTAACTTTTATTTTTCCATTTTCTGGAAAGGCAATAAATGGCCCATTTCTTACTTTTGAAAAGTCTGTTTTTATGTTTAAGACTGAATTTGAATCATAGTTTATAGTGGTTATGCTCTCTTTATCTGAATCATTAAAAAGATATCCAAATTTCTTGAATTCAGTTGGTTCTTCATTAGGGTAGGTTATACTCTCCAAAACAGTTGATTCTAGGTTTAAGAGTTTACTATCCAAATTAATGAGTGTTCTTGGAGGTAATTTTAAAGTTATTTTTTTATTTTTTTCAAAGTTTGGATTTCCTGAAAGGTTAAATTTTGAGAGATAATTTGTAAAAAAGCTAGGAGTCCATAAAACCTCTTTTTTCTCGACTTTCGAGATTTTATCAGATTCCCTAACAAAGTTATTTATTTCTAATGAATTACTTGGAAGTAAAAAAAATACAAGACCAGTTAAAAGGGCTTTTTTCATAATGCCAAATAGGCCCTCTAGTATATATTCTTTTTCATGAATTTCTAAATACTTTCAAAGCTCACACTAAAAAAATAATAAATAAAAAGATAAATTAAAAAATCAAATCTATTCTTGGAAGAATACAAATGCTCCGTAAATTGCTGAGATTCCAACCAAGATGTAAACTATTTGGGTAACAATTCCTGAACCAAAAATTGCCTTGACTAATTCAAAACCAAAAGCTCCATCTAATCCCAAATTTAGACCACCTATTAAGACAAGAATCATTGCAATCATGTCTAAAACGCTTTTCATGATACACCTCCTTATTATATTTCTTAAGTAAAAGACATTTATTAAACTATCGAACTTCTACCTTTTTGCTACTTTTAACAAGATTAGGTTTAAAATTAAGCCGACGACAGCAACTCCAATAATAATAAAATTATAATTTAGGACTTTGTCCTGTGAAATTTTATTGGGGTTCATGAACATATTTATTAAACTATCAAGGAGGGCTCCTATCCAAAAACTGATTCAATATTTATATTTTTCTTTCATTAAAAAATAATGTTGTGATGAGGAATAAATTTTCTTCTTTTTGGAGCAAATATTAAACCCCTTGATAAATTTCCTTTGTTTAAAGGTAAACATTAAACATTTTGATAAGTTATCTTCGTTTAAAGGTAAACATTAAACATTTTGATAAGTTATCTTCGTTTAAAGGTAAACATTAAAAATACTCCTTTCCTAAACAATTTATGATTCAAAAAAGAGGACACAAGGAATTACATTCTTCTTCTGGAGGAAAATATCTTAAAAGTTGGGTTTATGGGGGGCTTGATGGGGTTATTACTACCTTTGCTATTGTTGCGGGGGTTGTAGGTGCAAGTTTATCTTCATCAATTATTTTAATTTTAGGATTTGCAAATTTGATTGCAGATGGAATTTCTATGGCTATTGGGGATTATCTTTCTACAAAGTCTCAAGGAGAATACTATAACACCGAAAAAACTCTTGAAGAAATTCAAGCTAGAAAAAATCCTAAAGGAGAAAAGTTTGAAATGGAATCTTTACTTGTGAAAAAAGGATTTGATAGACAAGATGCAAATAAAATTTCTTTTTTGATTTCAAAGAATAAAAATTATCAGGCTGAGACAATGCTTCGAGATGAGTTGGGTCTTGTTTCTGAAGATGTTCATCCTGCAAAAAATGCTCTTGCAACATTTGGATCTTTTTTATTATTTGGAATGATTCCCCTAATTATTTTTGTAGTTGGAGTGGTATTTGATATTACAATTAACAATTCCTTTTTTTGGGCTTCGGTCCTTTCGGGAGTTTCAATTTTTCTTTTAGGAGTATTCAAGTCAAAAATAACAAAGAAAAATCGGTTTAAGTCTGGACTTTTTACTCTTTTGGTTGGAGGAACTGCAGCCATAGCAGCCTATATTGTGGGGGAAGTTTTATCTAAGATATTTTAAAAATGAAAAAGAAAAACAATAAAAATAAAGTTTTGAAAAAGAAAGGAACAAAAAAAGAAATTAAAAAATCCTACAAACAAGAAGGAAAGAATGTTCTTTTTGGGTTTTTAGGTTTTCTTTTAACTATTTTTTTGGTTCAGCTTTCGTATAAAGGTTCAGAAGAAACATTAAATTTGAATCTTGTTCAAGTTGTTGACTTTTTCAGTGCACAAATTTATTATCTTCTTGGACTACCTAAAACAATCACAACAATTTTAGGAGTAATTGTTTTAATCATTCCTCCAGTTTTCTTTTACTTTTTTAGTAAAGAAGTTTTTGGTAAAAAGAAGTAAATTTACTTTTTATTTAATGGATAATCCCATTCATCACAATCAATAAGTCTTACATCATTTAACTTAGGAACCCAAAAGGCGTTCGTTTCTCTGTAATCAATTTTTGAAAATCCCTTTGCTTCGGCTTCTAGCCCCGCTTTTTCATATTCTCTAAGAGCTTTTTCATAAAGTTCTTGAGTTGCAATGCAAGAATTTCTTAAATTTTCTCCAAACTTAAGACAATAATTATTTGATCTTGATTCGCAAATTTCTTCTTTAAGGTTTCTTATTTCATTTATTGGGAGCATACCCATATGTTCCATAACAAATCCCGAATAAAATTCCTTTTTATCTAAATCAAATACTTTATACAATCCCTCTGGTTTTGCAACTTTTAATCCCATCTCATAAGCTTTTTGTTGCATATTTTCTCCCCTCACTATCTTCTTCCAATTTTGAGGTATTTTTGGAAATTTACTAACTAAATCTTTTCCTTTTCCTGCAAGTGCAAAAACTACAGAATGAACTCCAATTCTTCCACTTATAAGGTCGTCTCTTAAAAATGCGTATTTGTGAGGATAATTCCCTTGGTTATCTCCCTCTGAACCAATTAAATTTGCTTCATCTTTTGAGATTTCTTCACAATTTAATACCTTTTGATAAACCTCTCTTTCTCTTCCATTTTTGGGTAAATAATCTTCTAAATCCATACTTTCTAGAGGGAGTATCTCTTTATAAATATTTCTATATGTTGTCCCTTAGAAGTAGGTAATATTTTAGATAAACTATTTATTTTAAAATATCTGGAGTTTGATTAATAATTTAAACTCATCTTTTCTTAAATTTTAATGGTGGAAATTCAAGAGTATAAAAGAGATGGTTCAATGGATTATTTATTCATTTTGAAAGGATTAAACACAATCCCTTTTCCTGTGGGGAAGACTTTACTTGTGGACTTTCTTTATGGTGATGAAGACAACAAGTCTGTCGAAAAAAATAAACTCTACGATATTGTTACTTTCGGTTCTATGTCTTTTTTAGAGAAAGGTAAAATTTTAGAATTAATAGAAAATTTGATTGCAAATAATTTAATTGAAGTTTCGGGTTCGGTTTTTAATAAATTTGCTAGAGTTCTTTCCATTGGAAGAAGTGGAAAAGAAGAACTTATGGAACCCAAACTTTTTTCAAAAAAGATTTCTGAAAGTTATTCTGAAGTTGAGACAAAAATTAGTGAAAGAGAAATGGAATTTTTTAAAGAGCTTGAAGAATTTTTAGGTGAATTTAATTTGGAACAAAAAAAAGCAATCATTAGTCCAAAAAAAGAAATTTTGTGTATTGCTGGAGCCGGTTCTGGAAAAACTTCCGTTTTAACTAAACGTATAGAATTTTTGAATAAAATGAAAAAAGTTAGAGGAGAAAGAATACTTGCAATTACATTTACAAGAAAAGCTAAAGAAGAGATGGAAAAACGACTTAAGGAGCTTGGAGTAAGTGCGGTCGTCGAAACATTTAATTCTTTTTCTGAGAAAATTTTATTGAGATATGGGGGGAAAATTTATGGAAGAAAAATGAAGGTTGCAACTTTTCAAGATAAAATGTTTGCTGTTTTGAGAGCACTTGATAATTTGGGAATTGATATTCAAACTGCTGTTGAGAGATATTTTGGTTCTACAAAAAATAAAAATAAAACAATTTACCAATTGCAAAGCATGTTTATTTCAGATTGTTTCCAGGTTTTCGAATATTTCAAATCTACAAGATTAAATTTTAATGACTTTCAAAAAAAATATTCTGATGATGCTCTAAAGAGTTCTAAAATGATTTTTGAGATTGTTAAATTCCTTGATGTTCATATGGCGACTAATGGACTTAGAACATATGGAGACCAGGTTAGAGATGTAATCAGTTTTTTTAGACTTTATAAAAAATTTATTCCCGAATTTGAGCATGTTTTAGTTGATGAATTTCAAGATGTAAATTCTGAACAAATTGAGCTTTTGGATTTATTAAATCAGGGTAATCTTTTTTGTGTGGGGGATCCCCGGCAATCAATTTTTGGATGGAGAGGTTCAGAAGTTGAACACATTTTGAAGTTTAAAGAAAAGCATTCGGATTCAGAAGTCATAACTCTAACTAAGAATTATAGGAGTAACAATCATATTGTGAGGGTTATGAATGGGCTTATAAAAAAAATGGGAGTTTCGGATTTGGAATCAACTTTTGAAAATAAAAAGAATATGAAAATTTGCAAGTTTGATGATGAATCTGCCGAATTTAATTTTGTCAAAGCAAAAATTCTCTCAAGTGAAATTCCAAGAGAAAAGATTTTTGTTTTGTCGAGGACAAATAGGCAAATAGAAGAACTTTCAAAAATATTATCTAAAGCCGGAATAAAACACTCTGTAAGAGAAGAAGATTCCAGAAAATTTGAAATAAAAGAAGGAGAAGTTACGCTTGCAACAGTTCATTCAATAAAGGGGCTTGAGGCCGAACTTGTTTTTGTTATTGGTTGCACCTCTTCAAATTTTCCCTGCAAAGCAAGTGATCATCCTATGATTGAAAGTATTAATATGTATAATTATGATAGGGAAGAAGAAGAACTTAGACTTTTTTATGTTGCAATAAGTCGTGCAAGAAATCAACTTTATCTAACATATTCCGGAAAAAACCATACTTATTTCATAAATAAAGAGATTAAGAAAGATTTTGTAGTTGAGGAGTTTTAATTTTTTTTATGTTTATCAATCAATAAGTTCATATCTAAATTTTGGACTGACCACAAAAGACCTTTCAATGCTTTTTTTGGAGCATATACTCCTTCTTTTGCACCCATTAAACTCATATTACTTTCCCCATACCCACTACTTTCTAAAAGAAACTCTGAATTAATGATATATCCTACATCTGGAATAAAATTATTGCAAACCCTTATGTAACTAAAACCTGGAATAAAAAGTTTTTTATCTTTAAGAATGAAATAATACTTTGGTCCAAGAAATAAATTAGCTGCACTTCCTTTCCATTGTTTTATTAAGTATTCTTCAAGATTCCCCTTTATTTTTGGAGAATATGGTTTGAACATATCATCATAGCCCATTATTCAAAAACTCCGCTTAAAACCTTACCTTGCATTTCTTTTCTAAAACAATCTTCACAAACTTCAGCATTTGTTTTTTTACTAACTTTAAAGCTATAGGGATCTTTCATATCAGTACATCTTTCACACCTTTTCAAACAAGAATTACAGTAATGCCTTCCTGTAACGGGGTCTTTTCTTGTATGATTTTTACAAATAAGTTTTGAACATCTAAAACATCTAACGGAACAATCTTTACAAATTTTCTTTGAGCATGTTTCACAAGTATTCTTTAAACATTTTTTACAAAAACTTTTTTCACAGGATTGACATTCAAGGGAGCACTTTTTACATGTTGCATGTCCCGAACTACAAATAAATATCTCTCTAACCTTATTTGAGCAACTTTCACAAGCCAAGCCTGAAATTTCTTTAGCCATGGGATCAAATTCAACAACAAATGATTTTTTCAATGGTTCGGCTTTGACATCTATTGTAAAAAAATAGATTGGATATTTAATCACGGTGGTTTTTTCAAGTTTATTCTCAACATTCAAAAGATGTTTTTGATTTTCAAGTTGTATTGCTCTCATTTTATCTTTCTCAAGAGCAAGAAAGTTTGATTTTTCTTTTAAAGAATTTATTATTTTCTTTTGCTCTGAAATTTTTTCAACTTCTCCTCTTCTAGTTAATTCCATTAATCTGTTTGTTATTTCCTCTAGTTCTTTTTGGAATCCTTTTGTTTCAATATCAAATTTTGTTTCAATTTTTTCCTTTTCATTTTCGAAATTCATTCCAAGACTTTTTGAAATTTGGTTTGTTTTTTCCTGAATTCTTTTTTTTACTTCCTCTTTTGCAATAAAATAGGAGTTTTTGAAATTTGGAACTTCATTTTCTGAAAAATCTGCTTCAAGAAGGATATATTCTGATAAATCGCCAGATATAGGCTTTGAATTAAAAACATAAATTTCATTAGAAATGCTTTCTTTTTTTTCTAAATAATTGAAAATTGTGTTAAAGGTGAATTTATAGAAAAATCCTGGCTTTTCTCTAAGAACAGTCTTTTTAATTTCTGAATTCGGAAAAGAAATTCTTTTGTTCAGTTCTTCCTGCGGATTTATTTTTAAATCAATCTTCAGATAGCTAGTTGTTTCATCCTTTTCCATTATTTTTTAATGCTTAAAATCTTTATATAAATTGTTGGGTTTCAAATTCAAAAGGTTTTATATAATAAACTTCTTTGTTGAAAATATGTCTTGGAAAGGGATTTTTATGGGATTTGTAGGGGTTGTTCTTATAGCCCTAATCTTTATGTATTGGTTTTTACCTTTTGATGAAATTCAATTTGGAGTAGATAAGAATCCGGAGTTTAGTGTGGGAAATATTTCAAGCAATATGCAATTTTATTCAAATATGAGGTTTAGAAGCCCTGAGATTTCATATTTGATTGAGGAAAGCTGTTCCCTTCAAAAGAAAAGCGAAATGATTGATGCCTTTAATTTTCTTCAGAATGAGACTGTTCTTAGTTTTTATCCTGTTTTAAATGATGAGGAAATACTAATTAGTTGTCAGGATGAATCCAAAGCAATAGATAATGGAATGTTTATTGCTGGTGAAGGGGGTCCAACGGAAATAATTTCTGGAGAAAACTTTAATGTAATCTTTAAAGGAAAAATTCTTCTTTTAAGAGAATCTTCTTGTGAAAGACCAAATGTTGAAATTCATGAACTTCTTCATGTTCTTGGATTTGGCCATTCTGAAAATAGAAATAATCTTATGTATTCAGTTAGTAAATGTTCGCAGACTATGGGTACAGAAATTCCAAATAAAATAAATGAACTTTATGCTTTTCCAGAACTACCAGATTTACAACTTGAGAATGTTTCTGCAAAAATAACTGGAAGATATTTAGATCTCAATCTTTCAATTCAAAATATTGGATTAAAAGATTCAAGTAAAGGAACTCTTAAAATTTATGGAGATGATGAACTCATTAAAGAAATGGATGTTAAAGAAATTAAATTGGGTTATGGGTTGAATATGTTTCTTACAAATATCTGGGGCTCTCAAAGACAAATAAAAAGTATAAAAATAATAGTTTCTATACCTAATAGCGAGTTAACTCTAGAAAATAATCAGGTAATCCTAACAACTTTAGTCTGAAATTAATCGTCTAAACCAAGACTATCAATCTCGTTGTCAAAGTCATCGTCGAATGATTCATCAACACTCATTTTTGTAGTTTACAAGTCTTACTTGCACCTCATTTTTTATAATTTTGATAAAGGTATTTAGTATTTAAACTCTTCTGTTATTTTGACTCTGTTTCTAAATTCGTCGTCTATAAAAACATTTAAAAAGGTATTTTTAGATGTTTTTCATTTTTTGGAAGAAGAAAATTTGGGGGTTTATCGACGGAGATAAGGAATTGTTAAAAGTCAAAATAAGAAATTTTTTCATTTTCTAAAGAATCAATTTTTGGTTGGTAAGAATCAGCTTTTTTTTCAAATTCATTTGCTTCTTTTTTCAAATTTTTCATGTAGGAAGTGTTCTGGGAATCAAAATCTCTGTGTAATGAATTAGTCCATTCCATGTTACGGGAAACTGCGTCTAACCCATAATATCTTTGTGTTTTTTCCATTCTTTTTATTCTTACATCCAACTTAGAATTATAATTATTCACATAAATTATTCTGCTAGCTCCTCCAAAAATAACAACAGGTAGGAGAATCTTTATTAATGTTTTTCCGAATTTCATAATATTTACTTGAAGATCGATTTTATAAGTTTTTATATGCTCAAATTATGAGGTATTATCTTAAAAAATAAAGTTTGCTCCCGAAAGAGCACACTTGCTCATCCATCCACCCAAAGTCGATTAGAGGTGTTCAAGGGAAGAATAATCCAAAAACAGATGGACTATAATCCCTTTTCAATTAATCTTTTTAATTTTAGAATTATTCCTTTAATGTTTGTCTCATGATTTTTAAGATATATTGCCTTGAATTGCTTTCCTTCGTACATGCTATAGTTTCTTTTTACTCTCAAATCTTGAATAATTATTTTTTCTTGCTCATTTATTATTTTTTTGTTATAAAGAATTTCAAAAATTTCTTTATGTGCATTTTCTCCAATTGTTTTTAGCCCTTCAAAAAAAAGCAGAGATGTTGAAAGCTCTTTTATTATTTCATAATAATTTTCTGCCTTTCCAGTTGGAAAATTTGAGAAGTCTGTATTTAGGAGATAGTTCCCTCTTTATTTTGCCAATTCAAAAATTGATTTTGCCCTTTCTCTGTCAGGTTTAATTTTTATTATCATATTGCTTTGAAATACCCCTTTAGAAGAATCCCATTTATAATGTTGTTTTTTAATTCATCTGGTATTTTTTTTGGATCTTTTTGAAAAATAAGATGAATCCCTTTTCCAAAAATTTTTTCAAATTTTTTCAAATCAATCTTTTCTTCATTTCCAATAATAAAAAGATCAATATCAGATTCATCCGTAGATTCACCTTTCACATAACTTCCATAAAGAATTATTGCATCGGGAGATAAATTTTCCCATAAATAATCAACTAATCCCGATTCGTTAATTTCGTAAAGTATCCCGATTTTTTTATAAAGAATAAATTTTTTGTTATTTCTTTCTGCAATATAAAATGGAACATTTCTTTTTATATACTTTTTAATAAGACCCTCCTTTTGAAATTCCTTGAGGTAGTTTGATACAGACAACGGAGCCATTCCCCCCACTCTTGATAGTTCCCTTAACCTAAAACTTTCAGTGGGGGAATTCATAAAAACTCTCAAAAGCTTGTATTTGTTATAATTTTTTAACATTTGTTATAATAAAAACTCAAAATCACTAATTATTTTTGCTCAAAAATAAAGAGAGCCTTTTTCAGGCTCCCCTGTTTTATCCACCCACCCAGAGTCGAACTGGGGATCTCCCGGGCACTGCTTATTTTAGTGACCTACTGACTTTTGGGGTTTCATAGAATGTCGAGATGACTCGACTCTCCACCTTAGATATTATCTACAGCCAGGCGCTCTAACCACTGAGCTATGGGTGGGTTATATTTTTCAACTCTCTATGGTGTTAGGGAGTTAAAGGTTTATTAAACCCTAAAAGGAAAAGGGAAAGGTTGCTTTTTAACTTTTACTATCTCATTCAAGCATACAATTCCTGCATTAAATTCTTCCTTTCAGAATCTTCCGCCCAGAATATATATCTCCATACTGACTTTAAAGCGGGATCTCTATGTCGAAGTAGATTTGCCGTTATTTTGGGATCTCTTTGCATTTTCACATAAACGAAAGTTTCGAAGTGCTTTCTGAATGAGTAAAGGTTAAGATTATATCGGGGGACATTTGCTTTGTCGTAATAAGAGAGATGGATGAACCCGAGTTTTTTCATTCTGTTTGTGAATGCTCTTTGAGTTGTCCTTGTTCCAACAGGATCACTTCTTTTATGGTAATTAGGAAATACCCATTCGGACTTTACTTTCCGAGTTCTAAGGTATTCAATAATCTTTTCAAAAAGAAATTCTGGGACAAAAATATAATCTTCATGCCTCTCTTTATTGTTCTGTGCAGGGATAAAAATTGTTTTATCCACAAAATTAATCTGTGAAACCTTAATTAAACGGCATTCTCCCGGTCTTAATCCCAAGAACCAAAGCATTTTATAATACAAAACATCCCTTTTCTTTACGAAAGAGCTCACCTTTTCTCTTGAAACCTCTGTCAGAAGTTTTTCATATTGCTCATCGGTTATAGGTCTTGAGGGCATTATCCTTTAACCTCCCCTTTAATTTCCTTTTCTCTTCTTTGAATCTTATCCCCATAAAGCATTTTAGCACATTTAAGTTCAAGAGGAGTTTCATTTTCAGTTAATAAAACAAATTTTGGGGAGGAAACAAACTGACAATCATGACAAACAAACAAAAACCTTTCATTAATGAAAGTTCCTCTTTCCCAATCCGCCATACCAAACCTTTCTAAATCCATCCGTCTTTTACAATAAGGGCATTTCATCTTGTCAATAAGTCACTTACTTATAAAAGTAAATAACCTAAAATAATTAGTATTTTTTAGTTTATAAAACCTTCTTCTTTCCGTCGGTAAAGTTAGTTAGGTAGGTTACCTTTTAACCTCTACACATAACCCATACCATTAAGGTGTTACCTAAATAGGTAAATTTATAAAGTATTGCGACGATGAAATAAAGAAGAAACTAAAAATGCTTACGCATAACCCTATACACACAAGGAATATGTTTAAAGGTAAAGTAGAGTTATATAGGTAAGGTTAAATAATAAAAAATGGAAAAGTGGATAAAAATTAAAGGGTTCAAATGTGATAAATGTGATCACGAATGGATTCAAAGGAAAAAGGAAAAACCTAAAATTTGTCCTAAATGCAAGAGTAAATTTTGGGATTATAAAAACCAAAAATAGTTTATTTTTCTTAATTTATCCCATATAAAAAAAACAAAAAGATAAAAAATAAGATTAAAATTATCAAGGTTGTTTCAAACGCCTCTGAAAATTTAACCTTCACCTTTATTAAATTTATAGTGATTGGGAAGAAAAAGGAAAGAGGAATTATTAAGAGAATAGAATGAAACAAAAAAATCAGCTCTTGTTTTGAATATTGAAGATTTAAAAAAAATATTTTATACTCTCCCTCTTCTCCAAGTTTATCTTGACATAATCCTAACTCTTTTGTTAAATTGTTCAAATTTTCCGCTTCTTGACTAATTTTTGAAGCATTTTCTTCAAGTGCTTTTTGAAGACTTTTTAAGTTTGACTCTCTTAAAGAAATCCTGCTCTCCCAATCCTGTAAATTTTTTTTGCAGGTAGTGTATCCATTATTGAAAGAGAAAGAATAAACAAGAATTAGAATAACAATTCCTAAAATAATCCCCATTACAATAAGGATCTTTTTCTTTTCCCCCCTTGACAAAATACTCTTTTTCATTAATCTTCCTCTATTAAATTATCCGCCCACCAATCTTGATCTGCTTTTGGGATACCGGTTAAATCAACTGAAAGAGCCGAAACGGAGTCTTTCCTCTCGGAAAATTTCATTCCCCAAACTCCCTCTTTATCTCTGAGGTAATTGGTAATTCCCCTATCAATAATAAATCTTTGAGTCGGAATTTTTTGACTATATGCATTAAGAACTTCCTTTCTAAACTTAAAAGACTTCAAAACCCCATCTTTTTCTTGCAATTTAGTAAAATACCCCCCTGTTCCTTTCTCTTCCGTGTGTCTTTTTTCAAATTCCTTAATTATCTTGTCTTCTTTCATTATTCTTTTTTTTCTAAATACTTTACGAAAACACCCCCGGCAACAAGAACTAATCCCAAAGCCAATTGGGTGGGTTCTGAGGGTTTAAACCATAAAGTTATCAAAACTGCCCCGATCACTAAAGAAAGTTCTGCAATTATTAAAAGAAAAACCTCTTGAAATTTCATCTTAAAGTCCTCCTCCCACAATTCCCTTTATTATTCCGTCCATTCAAAAACCATCTATCAAAACTTTATAAAAGTTCATAAATGGGACAATTAAGGACACCTCTTAATTACGGCGATATAATATTTAACTTTTTTTAGTTTTATCGTCGATAAAACCCCTAATTTTGCTTATTTTCTTTAGATAATATTTTATGGACAGCAGATTTTGAAACAAATTTTTTATTTTTATTTTTATCCCAATAAGAAATGCTCTGTGAGATTTCTCTTAAACTCATTGAAGGATTTTCTTTATGAATCTCGATTATTTCACGAATTGTTTTCTTTGGGAGAGCTGACCTTCCCCAGATATTCCCTTTATATGATTTTGTTGGTTCCCCCTCTCTTTTTATGACTGCAAGTTTAACCCTTTCTGACTTCTTCCGGGATTCTTCCTCCGCTTCCTCTCCTGCTTGTTCAATCTGAAAATCCCAAAGTGCCTTAAAAAGCCCTTTCAAAAGGTTATCAAAAATGGGGTTGTCTGCTTTGGTCGATTGAATTAAATTATAAAAAGAAATAACAGAAGGCTCTTTGACTGAATAAACTTTGAGATTATGAACCTCAAACATTATTTTCATGAATTTGAAGAATTCCTGTTTGTTTCTAAATGCCCGATCATATCTCCACAAAATTATATGTGCCTTTTGTTTAATTGCTAAATCTTGGACTTTCTCCCAAATTGGTCTTTTTGATTTTAGTTTCCATGCCGAGCCTTTTTCTTCAAAAGTTTCAATTACTTCAAGCCTGTTTTCTTTTGCAAACTCCAAGCAATCTTTTCTTTGCAATCTCGGATTTTGTTCCTTTCCTTTTGTTGAAACTCGGTTGTAGATTATTGCTCTCATGTTTTAAACCCCCTAATCAAGTAAAGCCAAGCAAGAATAAACATCGGGATTGAGAAGGCATACTTTTTAAAGAAGTCTGAAAAAGTAAAAAACATCCCTATTGAAACAGCCAAGAACAGACAGCCCATAAATAAATCAAAGTCCCCCGAGGCTTTCTTTTTGTTTTTTTTGTTTTTCTTTATTTCCATTTTGCTTAAATCTTTGAAATTTAACTTAAATTTATTTTGTATATCTTTAGTAAGGGCTCTTTATGTTTTTCCTTAAAGACACCCAAGTTTTCCATGAAGTCTTTTTTTTCCGGGGCTTTATTC
>Ga0210057_1005481_pt1 | contig 16302 bp, 25 predicted proteins | sample CryGeyCG2114_010_2_FD_183968 | JGI IMG/M metagenome (GOLD analysis project Ga0210057, IMG submission 183968) | Groundwater microbial communities from aquifer - Crystal Geyser CG10_big_fil_rev_8/21/14_0.10 (SPAdes) (version 2) | ecosystem: Environmental > Aquatic > Deep subsurface > Groundwater ...
TTTATGACGCAGCTGATTGGTAAAAATCACAATTGTTCTTGATTTGGAAATCGCGGCCGTTAACTTCCGCAAAGCTTGAGACATCAACCGGGCTTGGACACCAATCATGGCATCACCCATTTCCCCTTCAATTTCCGCCCGAGGCACCAGGGCCGCCACCGAATCAATGACAACAACATCAATCGCGCCGGAGCGAACTAAAGTTTCCACAATTTCCAAAGCCTGTTCACCGGTATCCGGCTGGGAAATTAAAAGTTCATCCAAATTAACACCAATGACTTCGGCCCAGGTCGGATCTAAAGCATGTTCGGCATCAACAAAGGCCGCGGCCCCACCTGTCTTTTGAGCTTGAGCGACCACACTTAAAGCCAAAGAAGTTTTACCGGAAGCTTCAGGCCCAAAAATTTCAATTACTCTTCCCCGGGGAAAACCACCTACTCCCAAGGCCACGTCTAAAGCAATGGAGCCAGTGGGAATAACGTCAACTTTTCTAATGGCTCCTTTTTCACCCATTCTCATAATGGCCCCTTTGCCATATTGTTTTTCAATTTGTTCCATCGCCATTTTAATGGCTTGAAGCTTTTGATCCTGACTCATCGTTATTCAATTCAAACAGATTTTATGCTAAAATTCAAGTAGAGGAATGTTTTTTAACTAAACATTCATTCAAAAAAGAGAAATAATTGCAGTTTATAAGCATCTTAAAAAAATAAAGACGACCGCGTCGTCCGGGGCGTAGCTCAGTTAGATAGAGCGCTGGGTCGGGGATCCAGAGGTCGCTGGAGCAAGGCCAGTCGCCCCGACTAAATAAAACGAACTTCATTTTGCCTCTTGCAACCTTCGGGTTTTATTCGGTAAGATTAAATAATGTCTTTAATTGAAATAAGTTGTTCATTCTGTAATAAAAAATTTTTTAGAGAAGCAAGGCAATTCAACGAGGCTAATAAACTCAAGCGGAAACAATATTGTTCTCCAAAATGTCTAAGCCTAGATAGAAACAAACAAGAAACTCTTAAATGTGGTAATCCAAGGTGTCATAAAAGCTTTAAAAGAACAGTCAGCGAAATCCCTCTTCCGAGGATTTGTTTTTGTTCAAACTCATGCTCGGCCATTGTTAATAATTCAAGATCCCCTAAAAGACGTCCTAAAATAAGAATCTGCCCTTTCTGTGGGAAGCAGTTTACCGGCGACAGAAAATATTGTTCAAGACAATGTCAACCTAAACCCCAAAAAATACCTAAAAAACAAATAATTAAAGAAATAAAAGAATTCTATAAAAGCAATGGGAGAATTCCTCTTAAAAGAGAATCTCATCATTATAAAGCAACCAGGCTACGTTTTGGGACATGGAACAAAGCTATTAAAGCGGCAGGTTTTAAACCACATCAAGTCTTATTCGCTAAAAAATATATCGCCAATGATGGACATAAATGTGATTCTCTGGCAGAAAAAATTATTGACGACTGGTTAACGGCAAGAAAAATACCTCATCAGAAAAATGTTTTTTATCCAAATTCTAAATACACCACTGACTTTAAAGTCAGGGGCACATTTATTGAATTTTTTGGTTTACAAGGCGAATTAAGAATCTATGATCAATACATGCGGAAAAAACTACGTCTCATCCGAAATAATAATCTATCCCTCATCTCTATTTATCCCAAAGATTTATTTCCAAAATCAAAACTTGACTATGTTTTAAAGGACCTGATTAAATAAGGAGATTAAGAGGTCGCTGGGGCGGAACTGGCCACCCTGACCAGACAATATAAGGTGTCAACCTAGTCCACCTTCCAGGTATCCAAGAATAATTAGGGAAGAACCATGATTAAACCAAAAATCTATATTATTGATGTAACCAACCGCGATGGAGTACAAACTTCGCGTATCTGCCTTTCCAAATTAGAGAAAACAATGATTAATCTGTATTTGAACGAGATGGGAATATTCCAGTCGGAGTTCGGTTTTCCGGTAACGCGCCATGAAACAAATTATCTTAACGCCAATCTTGAACTAGTCAAAAAGGGGGTATTTTCAACTATAAAGTTAGGAGGATGGCTACGTGCTATCAAAGAAGATGTAAAAACAGCTTTCAGGCTGGTGCCGGAAATGAAACACCTGAATTTGTCCATTTCCACCTCTGACCAGATGATTATTCACAAGTTTAAGGGCAAGCTTGACCATCAAAGTGTAATAAAAGAGATGGAAAAAGCAGTAAAAGAGGCGCACAGGGCAGGAGCAGAGTCAATCGGAGTAAACGCAGAAGATGCCTCGCGGGCAAAAGTAGATTATCTCATTGAGTTTTCTCTGGCAGCCAAAGCCGCCGGTGCGGACAGAATACGTTATTGCGATACCTTAGGTTATGATACGCCCTTTACGATTTACGAGCGCATCAAACTACTAAACAAGGCGGTAAAGATACCGATTGAAATCCACTGCCACAATGATTTAGGGATGGTAGTAGCAAATTCCTTGGCTGGGGCAAGGGCAGCCAATGATTGCGGTTTGGATGCCTATATCAATACCTGTGTCAACAGTATGGGTGAACGTGCAGGTAATGCGGACTTAGTCTCTGTAATTTTGGCTATTAAGTATGGAAGTGATATGCAGAAATATCACCTAGATGAGCATATTAATCTAAAAATGGCTTGGAAAATCTGTAAATATGCTGCTTACGCATTTGGCGTGCCTATCCCCATTAATCAACCGGGGGTAGGATATAATGCCTTTGCACATGAATCCGGAATACACGCCGACGGAGCATTAAAGGACAGGCGTAATTATGAACTTTATGATTTTGAAGAATTGGGCCGAGGTGAGCCCGAGATAATAGAGACAGGGCGAAAAATAACCGCAGGAGAATATTCAGGGATAAAAGGTTTCCGTAATGTCTATGAGAAGCTGGAGATTGTCTTTCGCGATGAAAAGGAGGCCAATGAAATACTAGAATTGGTACGTTATGCCAATGTGCATAACCAGAAGCCTTTGGTGGACGATGAATTACGGTTTATTGCCAGATATCCGGATATCGCGCGAAAAATATTTACCATGAGTCCATAGTATTATGTGATGGAATATGGCAACTTAATAAACAAAGGGGATTAAACGTCTGGTTTTTTTCTGATAATCTGGGTAATCTTTAAAATGTTTTACTAAAATTTTTTCTTCCTGATCTGATTTCAGTATAGTTGAGGCCAACAAAAGCAAAAATAGAAAAATCCGTAAAAAATTAAAATAATTTAAAAGTAAAGCCAAGGCTAAAATTAGCATGCCGCTGTAAATCGGATGACGGATAAAACGATAAGGGCCTTTGGTTATCAAAACGTGTTTCCGGCCCACTTCCGGCAAAAGACCATAGTTTTTTTTAAAAAGCATCATGCCAAAAGCCCAAAGCCACAAACCCAAACCTAAAATCTCCAAAACAATTAAAAAAATTGATCGAGCCACCCAAGGCCCGGTTAAAAATAAAAGCAACATTGACAGGAATTGAAGAATGGTAGTGATAAAAGATTTGAAAGTAATTTCCATTGTCTCTATGGTATCACAGTTTACTAAGGTAAAGGGGCCACGCCAATTATTTTTGCCGAATTTTGTCGTAATTTTAGAATGCCCTTCGATGAGATTGGGCCTTCTGAAGAAAACCAAAGTGGTAGTTGAATTTGATCAAGGTTGCTCCATACAAACAAAGGGGATTGTGACCAGAGTGTTGGTTGAGATTTGGAAAGATATTTTCCTTCAAATGAAGAGAACTTTATATCATATATTTTTTCCCAATAATCATAAAATTCTTTTGGGAATATATCTTGAAGAAATTCACTCTGAATGAAGGGTTGGCTTATTTCATAACGAGATTTATGGCTCTTTTTGTAAAATAAATCATTAGCAATTCCTTCCAAATCGGATTGAATAGGAATGGGAAGAGGAAAACATTCCTTTCCCATAACTCCTGGAAGTTTATGAGGAATAATCCACTTAATAAACCAATTTTTAGAAAAAGTGGAAAAGTCTAAATCTTTTTTTTCATTCCATCCCAGTTGAAATATGATTGCTTCTTTCCAAATATTCTCTCTGACTAGTTTTTCTGCCATAGATTCTTCTGGAACCTCAAATAAATTGGCTAATTTAATTAAGTAGTCTACTTTAAAATTTTTTTCCTCATTAGGAGTTGGGAAATTTTTGGCTACATTTTTTAATAATGATGAGGGCATTAGTAATTCTTGGGCAAACATTTCACAAAAAACCTCTTCATTTTTGTTAAAAGGATCAAATATAGGTAATTTACGTTGGGGTCGTTCTTCCTCGTGATTAAAATCATGAAAAAGTGTGTGTCCAATCTCATGGGCAATAGCCATTCGTTGTTCTTCATATGAAAGAGTTTTATTAACTTCTATTTCGAAGCCATCTTTTATTAGACGAAGAGTTCCGTCTCCAATACATTTTCCAAAAGTAATTTTCTTAATATATGCCAATTCAAAAATAGAATAAATGTCTATAGAGGGAAAATTTTTTTGCTTTGTTTTCTTTAATAACTCTCCTACTAATCTCTCAATTCGTGGGGTATAATCTGTTTCGTTAAATCGATTATATGAATAATAAACATCTGAACAATTAAAATCGGCTAATCGCTTTATCTCGGGGTTAATCATATCTGTCCTTTTTATCGTTTCGGAGATTGTTTTTTCTTGCGAGCCCGGCCCATTTGGCCAACTTTTCTTCTTTCTTTAGCTCTGGGGTCGCGGGTCAAAAGACCGGCTTTTTTCAGTAAAGTATGAAAGTTTTCCTTATTCTCTTTGTTTAAAGCCCTGGCCAAGCCATGAACAACAGCTCCTAGTTGGCCATTCATCCCTGAACCTTTCACCTTAATTGAAGCGTGAAATTTATCTAAAGTGTCGGTGACTTGAAAAGGTTTTAAATAAAAAATTTTAGCTTGTTCGTTGGAAAAATATTTGGCAATCGGTTGACCATTGACCAAAATCTCTCCCTTACCCTTATAAAGTCTAACACGGGCCACGGCAGTTTTCCGCCTCCCAACAACAGAAATAAAAACACTTTTTGTTTTTTCTGATTTAATTTTATTATTTTTTTCTGATTTAGACTTTGTTTTTGACTTTGGCATCTTTTTTATCCTCTTTTTTGAATTTATCTTCATAATCATGTTTCGCCTCTACAAAAATTTTTAGTCTTGATAAACGCCCGTCCTGCAGCTTATTTTTCGGCAGCATACCGGCCACCGCCTGATAAATAATCTTTGTAGGATCTTTGGCAAATTGATGTTGAAAGGTAATTTCTTTAAAGCCGCCGGGATAACCGGAGTGGCGATAATAAACTTTCTTCATTTTTTTCTCACCGCTCAATTGGATTTTGGCCGCATTAACCACCACCACATAGTCACCGCAATCAAGATGAGAAACAAAATAAGGCTTTTGTTTCCCCATTAACAACATGGCAATCTTGACTGCCAGGCGGCCCAAAATCTGCTCTTCGGCATCCAGTAAATGCCAACTCCGTTTGATTTCGCTTGCTTTGGTTACTTTCGTCTTGAAGGTCATAACTTACTTTTTCTTGGTTTTGAGGGCGGGCGATTTTTTCTCTTCTCTAGGTTTAACTTCTTTTTCTTTCTTCTTTTCTTCTTCTTTTGTCTTCGGTTTTTCAACCAATTCTAGTTTCACCATCATCGCATCATCACCGCGTCTTTTGCCTAAACGAACTATTTTGGTAAAACCTCCCGGGCGATTTTTAAAGGTCGGGAATAATTCATCGACAATTTTATTGACCGCTTTTTTGTTTTGTAAAAAGGCGCCAACGAGTCTTCTGGCTTGAAAAGTCCCTCTTTTGCCCTTGGTAATTAATTTATCCACCAAGCCTCGGATTGCTTTCGCCTTGCTCTCAGTAGTCTTTATTTCTCCGTGAATGACTAAGGCATTGATTAAATTTTTAAACAAAGCCTTTCTTTGTGAGGAATCACGGGAAAGTTTTTTGCCTTTAATTTGGTGTTTCATTTTGAGTCTTCGAAAAACAAACTTGTTTATTTCGTTAGAAACATTATTTTGCTAAAAACAAACTTGTTTATTCGAGTTTTACGAGAAAAACTTGTTTATTTTGCTAAAAACAAACTTGTTTATTCGAGTTTTACGAGAAAAACTTGTTTATTTTGCTAAAAACAAACTTGTTTATTTCAATAGAAAAATTATTTTTTCTCTCCAGGTCGCCAGTTAACGCCTTTTTTGGCTAAAGCCGATTGAATAATCTTAATCGACTTTTCTCCCAAGTTTTTAATCTTGGCCAAATCAGCCAACTTGATAGCCATCAAGTCCGACACAGTACCGTAGCCGGTTCTGCGCAAGGCATTGACGATTCTCGTCGGCAAATCAAGCTCTTCTAAGGTCAACTTAGTAACTTCATCATCAATTTGAGGTTTTTTCTCTTCCTTGACATCCATCTTTTTGGGTTGGACAACTTGATTGAAAAAGGCAATCAAGATTTTGGCGCTGGATTTTAAAGCCTCTTTCGGTTTGATGGTGCCATCGGTGGTAATCTCCATAATTAATTTATCAAAGTCTGTTCTTTGACCCACCCGAGTGGCTTCTACTTGATAATTGACCTTTCTTACCGGGCTAAAGGCGGCATCAAGAAAAATGACACCCAGTTTGTCACTCTTCCTTGTTTCGGCTGGTAAGTAGCCAAAGCCTTTTTCCACCACCATTTCTATTTTCAAACGGCTTTTCTTGTCGGCCAAGCTTGCCAAAACATGATCCTTGTTAATAACTTGAATATTAGCTGGAGTCTTGATATCGCCAGCTTTAATTTGGCCAGGACCATTTTTGTCTAATTCCAGTTTAATTGGTTTTTCTCCTTCATATTTTAATCTCACCTGTTTGAGATTAAGAATTAAATCAACAACATCTTCACTCATCCCTTCAAGAGTTGAAAATTTATGTTTGACTCCATTAATTTTAATTTGGGTAATCGCCGCCCCCGGCAAACTGGTTAAAAGAACTCGCCTTAAAGAATTCCCCAGAGTATGGCCAAAGCCTTGTTCCAGAGGCTCAATAACAAACTTACCAAATTCGGCATTTTCCTGCTCGGTTTTGATATTAAAAAGTGGTTCGAACATGAGGTTCCTTTCTTTTTCTCACTATCGTGAGTAAAATTCTACAATTAATTGTTCATCAATATCACTTCCAATTTCATCTCTTCTCGGCAGGCGGACCATTTGTCCAACCGCCGCTTTTCTTTTAAGCCAATCAGGTAATTTTGGCTTTTCGGCTAAAGATTTTTTAATTTCCGTTAAATCTAAAGCTTTTTTATCTAAGCTCACCACTTGGCCTGGCTTTAATTGATAAGAGGGAATGTTAACTTTCTTCCCATCAACCAAAATATGTCGATGAGTGACTAATTGTCGAGCCAAAGCACGGGAAGCCACAAAGCCCAAGCGACAGACAAGATTATCAAGTCTTGATTCTAACATTTGGAGCAAAAATTCGCCAGTAGCTTGTCTGACTTTAATCGCTTTTTGAAAATAATTTTTTAATTGAGTTTCGGAAAGACCATAAATTCTTTTCACTTTTTGTTTTTCTCTTAATTGCTTGCCATAGTCACTTTGGCGTCGTAACGATTTTAAACCATGTTGCCCGGGTGGGACCGCGCCTTTTTTTTCAATTGGGCAAGCGGCCGAAAAACAACGCTCGCCCTTTAAAAAAAGCTTCATTTTTTCTCGACGGCATAACCGGCATTTAGGCCCAATATTCCTTGACATTTTTAAACTCTCCTTCGCTTTCTGGCCCTTGGCCCATTGTGGGGAATTGGCGTCACATCTGCGATTAAACTCATCTTCAAACCAACCGCCTTAATGGCTCTTAAAGCGGCGTCACGACCCGGGCCCGGACCTTTAATATAAACTTCCACCTCGGTAACGCCCAGGGATTGGGCTTTTCTAGCCACTGATTCGACGGCGGTGATGGCAGCATAAGGCGTTGATTTTCTTGTCCCCTTAAAACCCATTGTTCCGGTTGATCCCCAACACAAAGTTTTACCCTCTTCGTCGGCAAAGGTCACCAAAGTATTATTAAAAGTGGCCCTGATATGAACTTTAGCTTTCATTCTGGTGTTTTTTCCGTTCTTGAGCTCATCATATCTTTCTTTAAGGCGCCAATGGTTTTTCTTTTACCTCGTTTGGTTCTGGCGTTGGAACGGGTTCGTTGTCCTCGAAGCGGCAGACCTCGAGTATGCCTTATCCCCCGATAACAGCCAATCGATTTTAATCTTTGAATATTCTCAGCGACATTTTTCCTTAAATCACCCTCCACTAAAAATTTATCAACGACCTTACTAATTTTGGCTACTTCCTCATCGGTCAACTCCCCGATTCTTTTGGAAGGTTCAACCTTGGCTTCCTCCAAAACCCTCACGACATTTTTTCGGCCAAGACCATAAATGGCCGTTAGGCCAATATCGGTTCTCTTTTCTTTTAGTAAATCAATTCCGGCAATTCTCGCCATGTTTTTTATCCTTGTCTTTGTTTATGCGTCGGATTTTCACAAATAACAAATAACCTTTTCCGACGACGGACTAAGCGACACTTTCGACAACGTTTTTTGATACTTGCTTGTGTTTTCATAAATTTAGAGTAAAAGTGTAAAAGAGTAGAAGAGCAGGAATTTTTTTTACTCTCTTGCTCTCCTGTTCTTTCACTCTCTTTTGATAATTCTGCCTTTAGTTTGATCGTAAGGTGTCATCTCCAAACTCACCTTATCACCAACCATAACTTTAATATGATGTATACGCATTTTGCCTGATAAATGACAAAAAATAATTCTTTTATCTTCAAGCCGAACTTTAAAAGTGGCGCTGGGTAAACTTTCGATCACTTCGCCCTTAAGCTCGACTCCTTTTTTTTGTTTAACCATCTTTTGTCTTCCAATTTTACCAAACCTATAGCCTTTAGTCTAGAAGCTAATTTCGAGCTTGCGAGAAACAAGGTTCTCCCGACGTTACGTCGGGAGGTTCTTATTTGAAAAACAAGGTTCTGCCGAAGGCAGGTTCTTATTTGAGCGCGTCAACACTAAGGGTTTATCTTTATCAATAACAATTGTGTCTTCAAAAAGACCAGCTAACTTCCCATCCGCGGTTTTAATCGTCCAGCCATCATGGTTCAAGACGACTTCTGGTTTCCCCTGGGCATAAATCACTTCCACCGCTAAAACCATGCCGTTTTCCAAAAGCGGTGTTTTTTCCAATTTTTCGCTTAAAAGACAAGGGATTTGGGGCTCTTCGTGTAATTTTTCCCCGATACCATGACCAGTTAAAACTTCAATCGGGCTAAAACCGGCTTCCCTAATTATCTCTTCCATCGCTTGGGAAATATGGCCAACCCGATTACCCGCTTTGGCCATACTAATCGCCCTTGACAAAGCTTTTTGCCCGACCTTTAAAAATTCATCATTTTTTACTCTTTTATTCTCTTGCCCTTTTACTCTAATTGTCCGCGCCATATCTGTATGAAAACCTCCGTAAAACATCCCCATATCAAGGCTAACTAAATCACCTTCTTTTAACTGATACTCCCCAGGGATACCATGAACCACACCCTCATTGATATTAATACAAGTTGTCCAGCGATAACCGGGAACCATCTTGAATGACGGTTGGCCACCCTGTTTTTTAATCAAATTTTCCGCTAGTTTATCTAATTGCCAAAGAGCCACTTGGGGTTTGACTTCTTTAAGAATTTGGTCTAAAACCCAAGATAATCTTTTCCCCCCCTCTTTCATCACTTCAATCTGTAACTGACTCTTTTTCGAAATCATTCGCTAATCTTTTTTAAAATTTCTTGATGGATTGCTTTCACTGATTGCTCGCCGTTAATTTCCACTAAAACTCCCTTTTGCTGATAAAGTTCAATTAAGGGTAAAGTTTCTTTTTGATAAATTTCTAATCTTTCCTTAATCACGGCCTCTGTCTCGTCAGGCCTCGTTGTCAGCTGACTACCACATTCATCACAAAGCTCATCATTTTTGGGCGGCATGGTTACCAAATTATAATTTTGGCCACAACGAGGGCAACTTCTTCTGGCTCTTAACCTTTTTGGCGATTCCTGAAAAGAAATATTTAAAAAAATAACTTTATCAATCACTACCTGATAGTTTTTTAACTCTTCATCTAAAAGATGGGCCTGAGATAAATTACGAGGGAAACCATCAAATAAAATCCCTTTTTTAAAATTATCCTCGGTTAAAAAAGTTTTTAAAACATCGACCATTATCTGGTCAGGAACCAGTTCCCCTTTATTAATGAAACTCGCAATTTGTTCACCCAAAGGTGTTTTCCCCTTGGATAAATCTCTTAAAATCTGACCCACTTCTAAATAAAACAAACCCCATTTTTCCACCAGAAGTTTTGCTTGAGTTCCTTTGCCGGAGCCTTGTGGGCCTAAAATAATTAAATTCATAAAACTCTCCTTACGACTTTAAAAAACCTTCATAACTGCGCATCACCATCATTGATTCCAACTGTTTGGTCGTTTCCAAAATAACCGAAACCACAATCAAAATACCCGTCCCGCCAACACTCATGGTGGCAATCCCTGTCAGCCCCTGAGCAATCGAAGGTAAAATGGCAATCAAGCCCAAAAAAATCGCTCCGACCAAAGTTATTCTGGTCAGAATTTTATTCAAATAATTGACTGTTGGTTCGCCAGGTCTAATGCCGGGAATAAAGCCACCGTATTTTTTAATTTCTTCGGCAACCTTTTTAGGGTTAAAAATCACCGCGGTATAAAAATAAGTAAAACCAATCACCAAGATAAAATAAGTCAAACTATAAAAAACGCCGTTGGGACGGAAGAAATTTACTAAACCGGTGGCTAATTTCGCCAGAAAAATATTAGGTACCCCTTGTAAAAAATTGGCCATCATTGAGGGAAGCAAAACTAAAGAAACCGCAAAAATGATAGGGATAACGCCAGCCTGATTAATTCGCAACGGCAAATAGGTTGACTGACCACCATACATTTTTTGCCCACTAATCCGGCGGGCATATTGAATTCTAATTTTACGGGAGGCTTCATTAATAAAAACAATGCCCGCAATAACACTTATCCCCATGACCACAAAAATAAGCAAATTGAAAAAGTTCTCAGAACTGAAAATGGCGACCGTCTGGCCAAAAGAAACTGGCAAACGACCGACAATCCCGGCAAAAATCAGCATGGAAATTCCATTCCCAATCCCTTTTTCCGAAATCAACTCTCCCAACCACATTAAAAAGATCGTTCCTGCCGTCATGGTAATCACTAAAGCTAAAACCTTTATGGGGACTAAACTGGTAATAATTTTTTGATTGCGCAAAAGAGCATACATCCCAAAAGACTGCAGGGCAGCTAAAGGAACGGTAAGAACTCTTGTGTATTGATTAATTTTTTTGTGGCCATATTCTCCTTCTTTAGAAAGAGCTTCAAGTTTAGGCATAACCATGGTTAAAAGTTGAAAGATAATGGAGGCATTAATATAAGGGTTTAAACCTAAAGCCATAATGGAAAAGTTGGCCAACGTTCCGCCGGAAAAAATATCCAACAAACCTAAAAGCTGATTTTGGGAAAATAAATGTTTTAAAGCGGCCAAATCAACCGCAGGGACTGGAATATGAGCCGCCAAACGAAAAACAACAAAAATTAAAGAGGTAAATAATAAACGGCGACGAAGTTCTGGAATTTTCCAGGCATTGATGATGGTTTTAATTATTTGGTTCATTGGATGATTTCAAAACTTTACCACCAGCCTTTTTAATCTTTTCCGCTGCGGACTTAGAACAAGGCAAACCAACCTCCAAAGCAACTTTCAGTTCACCATCACCCAGAATTTTTACGCCAAAGGCTTTGGCTTGTTTCCCCTCAACAATCCCCGCCCTAATTAGGGCCGCCAAATCAATTTTGGTGTCTTTTGGGAAAAAATTAAGATATTTTAAATTAACCACTAAGGGCTTCTTTTTAAAAGATTTTAATTTGCCTTTGCCTCTTTGAAGCGGAAGTTTTTTGATTAAGGATTTCTTCATTTTCGTTCCTTCAAAAGCCAGGCCAATTTTTCCGCGGGCTTTAGCCCCTTTAGCGCCACGGCCAACCGTATGACCACCCTTGCCGGAGCCATAACCCCGACCAACCCGCTTTTTAGGTCTAGTAATAGTTTTTGGTAGTTTATTAAGATCCATATTTAAAATATTACAAATACTACAAATAAACAAATACTACAAATTAATTTCAAATATTACAAATACTACAAATTAATTTGTCATTTGAAATTTGAAATTTGTTTATTGATTTGACATTTGTCATTTGCTTATTTGCTTATTTTTAATTCCTTCAATGCCTCCATAGTCGCATAAACATTGCTTGCTTTATTATTACTCCCTAAAATTTTAGAAACAATATCCCGAATACCGGCGGCTTCGACCACCAACCTTACGGCCCCTCCGGCAATAATCCCTGTCCCGGCAGGAGCCGGTTTAAGTAAAATTTTTGCCGCCCCTTTTTTCATCCTGACTTCATGGGGAATTGTTGTTCCCCTCATCGGCACCTCAATCATCGACTTTTTCGCCCGACTTAAACCTTTTTTCACCGCGCTGCTGACATCCAAAGCCTTACCTAAACCGACACCAACTTTACCCTTTCTATCGCCGACCACCACCAAAACCGAAAAACTAATCCGGTTGCCGCCTTTGGTTTTTTTCGCCACCCGATTTATTTGGGCGATTTTCTCGACAAAATCTTCCTGATTTGGCATTCTAAAAATCGAGACCTCCATTTCTAGCCCCTTCGGCTAAAGCCTTAACCCGTCCATGATATTGATAAGAGCGACGGTCAAATTTAATTTCTTTAAGGCCTAATTTTAAAGCTTTCTTCCCTAAAATTTCGCCAATTAACTTTGCTTTTTCAGTCTTGGTCAATTTTTCTTTTTTCGATAAATCTTTTTCACTCGCCGTAACTAAAGTTTGGCCTTTTTCATCGTCAATAATTTGGGCCATAATATGTTTCGCTGAGCGAAAAACGGCTAACCTTAATCTTTTGGTGATTTCTTTCTTTTTCTTCATATTATTTCGTTAGAAACAAACTTGTTTATTCGAGTTTTACGAGAAAAACTTGTTTACTTACCTCCGCCGGCGGTCATGCCCGCCCTGCCGGCTTTCCCTGGTTTGCGCCGAGGCTTTTCATCTTGATAACGAATTCCTTTGCCTTTGTAAGGTTCTGGGGGATAAAAAGCCCGAATTTTGGCTGCTGTCTGGCCCACTAAACCCTTATCAATTCCCAAAATTTTAACGGTATCGTTCCCTTCAATCTCAAATTGAATCCCTTCCGGAGCTTCTAATTCCACCGGATGAGAAAAGCCTAAAGAAAAAATCAATTTACGACCTTCAAGTCTGGCTCGATAACCCGTGCCGACAATTTTTAAAACCTTGCTAAACCCATTTTCCACCCCTTCAATCATATTGGCAATTAAAGTTCTGGTTAAGCCAAATAAGGCCCGAACGGAACGGCTTTGGTCATTTTTATTGCTTAAAATAATTTGATTATCTTTAATCTCTATCCCTAGATTATCATCTAACTGAAGATTGAGGGTACCTTTTGGCCCCGTCACCGTCACCTGGCGACCGTCAATTCTAACAGTGATGCCTTCTTTAAGCTGGATAGGTTTTTTACCAATTCGACTCACGTTCGTTCCTTTCAATCACTCAGTGTAAACATAATTACCAAATTTGACAAATAATTTCCCCTCCTTGATGATTTTTTCTAGCCTCTTTGTCTGTCATCAAACCTTGAGGAGTGGAAATAATGGTGATGCCCACTCCTTGTCTGACCTTGGGAATTTTGTTGACTTTCTCATAAATTCTCACGCCTGGCTTGGAAATTCTTTTGACCTCATTTAAAGCCGCTTTCTTGCCTTCATATTTCAACTCCAACTCCAAAATTTTAAATTTTTCACCTTTAACGGTTCGACTTCGTCCTTCGATGAACTCAGGACTTGTCCCGAGCGTAGTCGAGGGACGCTCACCGTCAACCCTTCGACTAAGCTCAGGGTTGACTTTGGCACTCTTTAAAAATCCTTCTTTCACCAATATTTCGGCCATTTTTTCTTTCATTTTTGACCACGGCATTTCCACCAGTTTCTTTTTAACCAGATAGGCATTTTTTATTCTAATCAGGAAATCGGCAATGGGATCGGTGACTACCATGATGCTTTAGTTACCCCTGGCAACTCTCCTTTATTCGCTAACTCGCGAAAACACAGTCGGCAAAGACCAAAAAGTCTAATATAGGCCCGTGAACGGCCACAAAGCTGACAACGGTTATGCTTGCGAGTCGTGTATTTGGGTCTTTTCTTGCTTTTGACAATTTTAGAAACTTTAGCCATGTTCGCTTTCGGTAATTTTGACTTTTGACTTTTGACTTTTGACTTTCTCAAACGGCAAACCTATTTCTTCTAATAAACGTTTTGTTTGTAACTTATTGTTAGTATTGGTTACCATCGTTATTTGCAATCCTCTGACCTTATCAATTTTGGCGTAGTCAATTTCCGGGAAAACAATTTGTTCGGAAATACCTAAATTATAATTCCCTTGTCCATCAAAACTGGAGGAAGACACCCCATGAAAATCTCTCACCCGAGGCAAGACAATTTTGACCAATTTTTCCAAAAAATCATACATTCTTTTGCCTCTTAAAGTCACCATCAAACCAATCGAATCGCCTTTTCTAATTTTAAAGCCGGCAATGGCCATTCTGGCTTTGGTTACCTTAGGTTTTTGGCCGGTAATTATCTTTAAATCTTCTGCGGCCTTTTCGACCAGACCTTTATCTTGAGCTCCTTCACCTAAGCCCATACTTACCACCACTTTTTCCACTAAAGGCGCTGCCAAAACATTTTTTAAACCAAATTCTTTGGCTAATTTCGGTTTTATTTCTTGTCGATACTTGTCTTGTAAATTATTCATTTTGAGTCTTCGAAAAACAAGGTTCTCGCCATAGGCGAGGTTCTTATTTCGCTAAATCATCGAACCGCATTTTTTGCAAATTCGATTTTTTTCACCCTTATTCACCTGCCAACCTATTCTGGTTTTTTGGTTACATTTAGGACACCAATAGGCTACGTTGGCCAGAGATAAAGGCAAAACTTTATCCACAATCCCGCCGGGTTTGCCTTCACCTCTTGGTTTTAAATGTTTTTTATAAACATTAATCCCCGGAATTAAAACCCGGCTTTCTTTAAGGAAAATTTTTTGGATTTTCCCTTTTCTGCCTTTATCTTTACCGCGAACGACAATAACCTGATCATTAACTTTAAGTTTCATACTACCTCCGCTGCCAAAGAAACTATTTTAGCATAACCTCCTTCTTTAATCTCCCGCGCCACCGGTCCAAAAACCCTACTACCTCTGGGATTGCCGTCTTTGTCAATGACAATGCCGGCATTGTCGTCAAAACGAACATAAGAACCGTCAGGACGGCGAAATTCTTTTTTAGTTCTAACAATTAAAACCCTGACCATCTCTTTATCTTTAACCGTCCCCGTTGGCTCGGATCCATCTACTGCCGCCTGAACAATATCGTTAATTCTGGAAAAACGACGTCTTGAACCACCATACAAATGAATAACCTTCAATTTTTTCGCGCCGGTATTATCGGCGGCTTTAAGAACGCTTCCTAGTTGTATCATTTTTTTCCTTCCCTATCTTTGATGACCTCGATAATCTGCCATCTTTTCGTTTTGCTTATCGGCCGACAATCTTGAAATTTAACTTTATCACCTTCTTTGGTCTCCATCTCATCATGAACATGATAGATTTTCTTAATTTTCATCTGTTTTTTATAAAGTGGGTGGACTTTAATTCTTTTGACCAAAACTTTGGCTGTTTTGGCCATTTTTTTATCGATAACAACACCTATAAATTGTTTCATAAATTTAAATCCTTTTCTTTTAAAATCGTTTTAATTCTGGCCAAATCATGTCTTTTCGTGTCCGGCAAGCGGACATTTTTTAATCGGCCGGCCTGCTTGTCCATTTTTAACTTGGTCAATTCCTCTTGAGCCTTTCTCATTAAGTTTTGTAATTCTTCCTTATTTTTAAGATGTAAATCTTTGAGTTCTTTTTTCTTCATTTTGAGTTTACGAAAAACAAGGTCTCCTTATCGGTTTACTCCAATTTTTTCACAAATTTAGTTTTAAAAGGCAGTTTAGCCGCCGCTCTTTTCAGAGCTTGGTTGGCGATGGTTTCTTCCACTCCAGCTAACTCAAAAATAATCCGTCCGGGGACAATT
>Ga0210057_1005483_pt1 | contig 16297 bp, 16 predicted proteins | sample CryGeyCG2114_010_2_FD_183968 | JGI IMG/M metagenome (GOLD analysis project Ga0210057, IMG submission 183968) | Groundwater microbial communities from aquifer - Crystal Geyser CG10_big_fil_rev_8/21/14_0.10 (SPAdes) (version 2) | ecosystem: Environmental > Aquatic > Deep subsurface > Groundwater ...
GATGTAAAAATCCCCATCACCGGAAAGAAAAATTACTCTGTTAAATTTATCAATATCCCGCATTGCATAAAAAGTTAAATCAACATCACAATTAGCCTTTCTGACTTTATGGCCGTTATCCTGAAGATAAATTTTTACCGGTTTTAGTTTTAAATCATAACCGATTTTATCTAATAACCGATAAAACTTTTGTTGTTTGGGATTTTTTTCATCTTTTCCGGCAAAATAATAAATTTTTTTACATTTATATCTTTCTTTTAAATATTTAAACAATTTCCGAAAATCTACTTTCCAGCCCTCGTCGCGCGTGCCGTAAATAATATTCGAGGCGTCAATAAATGCGTAAGTTTTTATCTTCATCTCTTATATTGTATCAAAGTCAGGTTGCCGCGGAAGTGGTTTTGAGAAATTTCCTGATAGCCGACGGCGGCAATTTTTTGGCGCAAAGTTAAATCGGCATCGAAAATCGGCTCGGCATAAGGAATGTACCAAAATTCCGGCGCAGAAGGCACAGTATAAATAATTTCTCCTGAATAATAATATTTTAAAGGAGCGTTAACCGCCGGAATCATCACTACCGGCTGATCAGTTAGCGATCGCGCCAATCCCCGCCAGTCTTCCCGGTGAAAAGCCGGATTAAATAAATATATTCCCGTTGTCGCCAGATTAAATACCAGAAAGCCTACAAGGACGGACCTTGAAGTTTTCACGCAGAGAAGCAGATAAAAAGCCGGCAGTAAAAATAAGAGCCGGAAGTATGATAAAACCGGCAGCTTCAGACTAACGATAATAATTAATATCAGAGGCACCAACAGCCAGGCAGCAAAAAATTTATTACTTTTTACCCCGCGCCAGACCAGCCAAGTGGTCAATAGCAGTGGCACGGCCATCACCAAGGCAAAGATTAAGTTATTGTCGATGGCAATCCGGCCGATTAAAAACTTGATCGGAATTAACAGTAAAGCCTTCAAGCTGAGACCGCCAACGACATTACCCCAGCTGGTTCCGGCTGTGGCTTGGCCGGCGGCCAGCTGTTGTAAAAAAATTGGCAGCCAGGGGAAAAAACCTAAAGCAATTCCTGACCAAGATAAAATTAGTTTTTTAATCTCTTTCTTTTTAATTAACAAAAGTTGCGCCGGAAAAATAAAAACAGTCAGGTAATGGCTGTATAAAGCCGCTAAAGAAAAAATCGCGTACCAGAACCAGCGTTTTTTGAGTAAAAACCAGAAAGAGGCGGTCACGGCTAAAGTGGCCAAACTATACATCCGTGCTTCCTGGGAATAATAAATATGCAAACCGGATGTTGCCAGCAATAAGGCCGGCCAAATCTTTCTCTGACTGATTTTATAAACCAGCCAGACTGTTAAAACTCCAAAAATTACCGAAGGCAAGCGGAGAGCGATTTCCGAATAGCCAAAAACTTTGCCAAAGCCAAAATTGATTAAATAACTTAAGGGCGGGTTAAAATCTCCCGGCAGATAAACAGTCAGCAAATCTTTTAAAGAGAAAAAATAAGTCGATTTAAACTGAAAGGCTTCATCCAGCCACAAAGACTGGTTAAGATTAATTAAGCGTAAAAATAAAGCTAATAATAAAACCCAAAACATAAGTTTTCCAAGGCGCCCAGCATAATGCCTAAGTCGTAAATTAATTTAAAAATAATCATTGCCGGGGTGCGGGATTTAATTATCTGAAATAAACCGATAATTATCGAAAAGCCGGCATTGGCTTTAAAAATTGTCCATAAAGTCCCCAATTTGCCTAATTTATACTGCCGCTTGCCGATCCAGCGGGCTTTCTTAAAAATTGCTAATAAACTGGCAGGGTTAAAATGATAAAACTTGGCTTCTGTCACTGCCGGCTTAAATCCAAGTTTATTAACTAAGCTCCAATCATCGGTATAACCGGTTGAGTCAAAACCATTCACCCGGTCAAACTCAGACTTTAAGATTGCCCGAAACACCCGGCGCTGACCGCGACTGCCAATCATCTGGGGTGAAAAACGATTTTGGTTATAATTCCAACAGCGGGCCCAAAGATTATCCCAGTTAGCCGCTTGTTCGTTGCCAGACCAGCTTCCTTTGGCTTCGCCGGTCATAATCGGGTTGGTTAAATCTTCCAAGAAATCTTTGTCAAACTCCATATCTGAATCAACAAAAACCAAAATACCGCCTTTGGCTTGTTGGGCGCCTAAATTTCTGGCCGCTGCCGGGCCCTGATGGGTTTGGGTTAATAATTTTATTTGAGGAAAAGACTGAACAATGGATCTGCTGTTATCTTTGGAACCATCATCAACGACAATAATTTCCGGTTTTAGGCTTTGCTTAATTAAAGACTCCAGACACGATCTGATTGTCCGGCCGGAATTATATGACGGAATAATGACGCTGATGTTAGGGTTCATTGATTTTAATATACTCTATTTGACGATCGCTATAATAATCGATAAACAGATTTTGGGATTCGATAAATTCCCGGGAATTAACCACGGTATAGGTTTGGCCAAAAGGAATTAAACGATTAATTTCTAAACCCAATTGATACCCTGGCTCAAACGCCTTAGTTTTAACCAGAGCCTGATAAAATTTGTTTCTCTCTAAGAAAATACCCAAGAAAATTATTAATACCAGTATCGGTTTTAATCTAATTCGATTAATTAAATTGACAAGGCTTAAGGCTAAGAACGGCCAGAAAAAAACATTAAAGTATTCGTGGACAAAAACAACGTTGGAAAAAATCAACGGATAACTTAACCCCCAAGCTAAAAATATTAAGGTAATTTTATCCCGGCATAATAAAAGGCCAAGGGCGGCTAAAGATAATAAAGTAAACGTGTAATAAACTGTGAGCATTCTGGCTTCTTTAATCAGGTAGGCCAGCCAGGTGAACTGGCCGGCCAACTCCGGTTCTGTTTTCCCAAGCATGGGGAAAAAACCTAAACGCAACAACAAAGCATCAAAGATGCCGCCGCCAGAGAAAGACCCGGTCAATATATAGACGTGAAGCAGATGAAGAGAAAAAGTCATGACTAACAATAGACAAGCTTTGAGTGCCCAACGGCGGTTAAGGAAAAAAAGTAAAGGATAAAAAAAATAGCCGGCCCAGCCGGACAAACCATTTAAAATAACAGTAAGGTAAAACCCGGCACGATTTTTTTTCCGGAAGAAATAGAATGAAAGTAAGGTTAAAAAGATAATCAGCGGTTCCTGGGAAGGCATTTGACCAAAATATCTGAGCATCGGCGTTAAAGCCACAGCTATTACTACCCAGGAAGAGCTGATCCGATAAAGGACCAGCAAACCGGCGATGGTTAATCCCACCGGCACTAAGCGGCTAACAAGATCACTGATGCCAAAAACTTTAAAAGCCGCGGCTAAGGTCAGAGGAAATAAGGGCGGGTAATGGGTATAAAAAGAGTCAGGGCCGGTCAGCTGTCCCAACTTCGTTTCCAACAAACCAAAACGCAAGTAGTTTCTGGCAATTTGACTGTAAAAAACGCCGTTCCAGTCGTGGTGGCCAATAAACGGCTTGGCCAAATGGTCAGTCAGAATTAAGGCTAATAAAATTAAAATGATTAAGCGGCCAAGCTTGGCGATCATACTTTAGCGCTGAAGGCGATACCGGCCAATAAGCCATTAATTATAATTAGGGTTGAGGCAAGAGCCAGAGCGGCCCCAACTGCGCCCGCTATAGGAATAAAGATTAAATCTAAACTCACCAATAAACCTAACTGAAACAGATTAATAATAAAAAAAACCTTGGTTTTATTACGGGCATAGATTAAATGGGAGGCATAAGGCGAACCGGCAATAAAAGCGGCAAAGCCTAAAGACAGAATTTGCAAAGGAAAAATCGAGGATAAGTATTTTGTCCCAAAAATAAATTTAACCAAGAAAGGAGCTAAGGGAATTAATAATAAAACCAAGCCACCTAAACCTAAGGCCAACTTAGCCGTCTTATGCAAGTAAGTTTTTTTCTGGGAGAAAACAGGAAAAGAAGCAAACCGGGGAGCAAAAACTAAAGATAGGGCCCCGGCTAATTGCAGAAACGGCATAAAAAAACGAAAAGCGGCCTGATAAATCCCGGTCGCTTCCGGCCCGGAAAATTTTAACAGAATAACTGAATCAATCCGGCCATGAATGGCGGCAATGATAAAACCAAAAGTCAGCCATTTTTGAAAAGAAAAAAAATGAGATTTAATCTCCGGGGTGATCGGAGCAGACAAAAACTTCCAGGAAACCATTAAAGCCCCGATTAAAAAAGCGGTCAGGGCGCCAAAAAGATAAGCCAACAAAGCGGTAATTACTGTTAATTGCACTAACCAATAGAAACCTAAAATAGAAAGTAAGCGGACCAAACTGACAGTCACTTCTAAAGCGGAATCCAATAAAAATTTCTTCTGCGCCTGCAACAGGGATTTGGGAAACCTCAGCAAAAAAACAGCCGGAATAAAAAGAGAAACAACTAATAAAGGCCGGGTTAATTGCGGATGCAAAAAAAGCGATAATCCCTGAGAAATTAAAACAAACAGTGCGGTAATCACTAAGCCTAAGATTATTTTGAGATAAAAACCGAATTTGACAAAACCCTGGCTTAAAGCAGTTGACTGCGAGGCAAATTTAACTATTGAACCGCTAATGGCTAACTCAACCGCATCGATCACAATAATCACTAAAGCAAAGGCGGTAGTATAAAGACCGAAACCGGCCGGGCCTAAAATCCGGGCGATTAAAAAAATGCAAACCGTGGCTAAGATAGCGCTAAAACCAGATCCAACAGTGACAATGCCGGTATCTTTAATTGTTTGCGGAATTTTCTTCATGAATGTCAGGCAGTTTTGGCAATGATTAAAATGCCGACAATAATCACGAATAACCCCACCCATCTTAAAGTCGGAACCGGTTCTTTTAAAATAACCTTAGATAAAATAACCGTAACCACATAAGAGAAAGCCACCAAAGGATAAACAAAACTTAATTTTTCCTTAGATAAAACCGTTAACCAGAGAATTAAGCTGGCGCCATAAAAAAATAACCCCAGCAAGACCGTCGGATGAGTAAAAGTTTTGATTAAGTTAAACTGCCCCAGTTTATTCATGCCGATCTTTAAGATTAACTGACCGATCGCGGCTAAAATAATAGGCAGAAAAATTAACAGAAAACGCATAGTATGATAGTATCATGTTAATGTCTACTTGTCTTGTTTCCGGCGGAGCCGGATTTATCGGTTCGCATTTGTGTAAAAGTCTGATAAAAGACGGTTACAAGGTAATCTGTTTAGATAATTTCTTAACCGGCTCAAAAAATAATGTGGAAGAATTGATTGAAGACAGTAATTTCTTGCTGGTGAACACTGATGTGACCAAAAAACTGCCGGAGTTAATTACCGACAGTAAAATCGAGTATATTTTCCATCTGGCCAGTCCGGCCAGCCCCAATGAAACCAGTGCGATTTCCTACCTGAATTTTCCCTTAGAGACGATGGATGCCAATTCTATCGGCACCAGACGGTTGCTCCGCTTAACAAAAAGCAAAGGGGCTAAGTTTTTGTTTGCTTCGACTTCCGAAGTCTACGGCAATCCGAAACAACATCCGCAAACAGAAGAGTATTGGGGCTATGTTAACCCTAACGGCATCCGCTCCTGCTATGACGAAAGCAAAAGGTTCGGAGAGGCGTTGACCTTTGTCTACTTAAGAAAGTTTAACGTTGATGCCAGAATTGTGAGGATTTTTAATACTTACGGCCCGAAGATGGCGAAAGGCGACGGCCGGGCAATAGTAAACTTTATTATTCAGGCTTTAAAAAATGAGCCAATGACAATTTATGGCAGAGGCAAGCAAACCAGAAGCCTGTGTTATGTGGCTGACTTAGTCAAGGGATTAAAGGCAGCCATGTTCACTGACCAGACTAAGGGCCAAGTGTTTAATCTAGGCAATCCGGAGGAATATACGATATTGCAGCTGGCGGAAAAGGTGAAAAAAGCCATTGGCTCTAAGTCAAAACTGGTTTATGAAGATTTACCTGAGGATGACCCGGCCAGAAGAAAACCGGACATCAGCAAAGCGAAAAAGATTTTAAGCTGGAAACCGGAAGTCAGTTTTACCAGGGGCTTGAAGAAAACCATCAAGTATTTTCAGGAAACGCTTAAAGAATGAGCAGGAAAATTTTAGTGACCGGCAATGCCGGCTTTATTGGTTCAAATTTAACTGAAAGATTACTCAAACTTGGCGACGAGGTGGTAGGAATAGATAATTTTAATGATTACTATAGCCCGAAAAGAAAAGAAAAGAATATTGAGGAGTTTAAAAACAACTCAAATTTTACCCAGGAGCGCGCAGATATATTGGATAAAGAAAAACTAAAATTAATTTTTCCCCAAACCAAGCCGGAAATAATCATCCACCTGGCCGCCAGGGCCGGGGTCAGACCGTCCTTACTTAACCCTGAGCTTTATTGGCAGGTTAATGTTCAGGGCACAAAAAATCTCTTAGATCTGGCCAAAAAACATAAAGTCAAGCAGTTTATTATGGCCTCTTCCAGCAGTGTTTACGGCAATCAGGAAAAAGTACCATTTTCAGAAGCAGATAAATTAGCCAAACCGATCAGCCCGTATGCCGAAACTAAGCTGGAAGCTGAAGCCCTCTGCCGGCAAGATAATTTCCCGGTGACAGTGTTAAGATTTTTTACGGTTTACGGGCCCAAAGGCCGGCCAGACATGGCGCCATATTTATTCACTAAAAATATCTTAAAAAACCAGCCGATTATTCGTTATGGCGATGGCTCAACTAGTCGCGACTATACTTATATTGATGATGTTGTTGAGGGCATAATCGCGGCAGTTCACAGACCATTGGCCTACGAAATTATTAATTTAGGCAACAACCAGCCAATCAAACTCAATGATTTTATTAAAATTGTGGAGAAAATAACCCAGAAAAAAGCCAAAATCATTGAAAAGCCCAGACATCCGGCAGACGTTCCCAGAACTTATGCGGATATTGCTAAAGCGAAAAGACTGCTTAATTGGCAGCCAAAAACAGACTTGGAAACAGGCATGAGACGGTTTATTGAGTGGTATTTAAAGCGTGTTAAATAAATTCTTGTTAGTTTGATAAAGTTCTGAAAAAGAATTACAAAAGCTGTTAACAAAATCACGTTTTCTAAAAAGAGGCAATAAATCTTCTTTAAGGTAATCTAAATTTATCTGATTAACCTTGTTATCAATTTTTTTTATCAGCTGATTTTTTTTAACTCCGGTAATATTTTCTAATCTTAAAAAGTTAGGCTTAATATTTTTTTGTAAAAACCAAATTAAATCGAAATAATCTCTTCCTTTAAAAGTAACTATATCGCCTTTACCTTTTTTAAAAGTTCTCTCTAATATGGCGGCAAGCTTCGAGGCAAATAGATCTGTTAAAGCGTATCTTTTAATAATAAAATTAAAATCATCATCACTGATCAAAGAAATCTCTTCTTGGTAAATATTTGAATCTACGGGATTTAAATCAAGCCTTAAAAATAAAATCGGGCTTTCGCTATTATTTTCTTTCAAACCTAATTGATCCATTAAAGGAAATTTTAAATAAACTTGTTGGTTGTTCTTAGCTACTTTTAGCCCAAATTCTTTAAATTGGAGTTTTTTAATAAAATAGTCGCTGAGTGATTGACAAAACTTCTTCAAATTAAACTCTTTATAATTTTTTATATCAAAATCTAAATCTTCTGATAATCTTGGCAAACCGAAACAAAATCTCAAACAAGTGCCGCCTTTAAATAAAAAACTGCTGCCCCAAGCTGAAGAGTAGACATAATCAAGCACGTAATACTGCAAAGATTCTTTTAGTAAATTTCGTAAGAATAACTTACCGACTGAGTCAGCAATTATTTCTTTCTTGGTAATTTTCTTTAATCTATCAAGAAGCATTTTTAATTTTAGTAATTTCTTTTAAAATGAGTTTCATTTTATTCAAATTAGAAATTTGAACATATTTTGAAAATTCCTGCAAATCTTTTTTAGAAAACACGCTCCAATTAAACCGTAAGCCTGTATTTAACTCATAATTTAGATTTAGGCTAAGATTTCTTTTTAAATATAAAAAGTCGAAAACGGCCTTGGCTTTATTAGCAATATAAACACTATTTCCCCGAGATTCGATTTCTCTGTATCCGGTAAATAGATTATTTTTGATAGATTTATAATTAAAAACTCCAAGATCGTTTTCGTAAGAGCGAGTGGATTTTGTGGTAATACTGGTCCAAATATTAATTTCCTCCGGAATTAGATTATATTTTGATAAAACATATTCCAGGGATAAATATGATGGTGCGCGCAATTTATTGGCTAAGTATTCTGTATAGTTTTTTAAACTTACTTGTTTGTCTAAAAATGGTTTGGAAACATACCAACTTTTTTTTAAACTGACCAAGTAATTTTTTTTCAGGAGCCGCTCTATTTTTTTATCTAAATTATTGCCTGTTTTACCAATTAAAATTGAGGCAGTATCTTTATTAAACAATGGCAATTGTTCAAGTTTTGTTTGTTCCTTTATTCCAGATATCCCATACATAATATGGTAATTGTGAAATAGAACTAATGCTTTGTCAAGCAGTAAAAAGTTTAAATTTTTTCAGGCGGTCAATTACTTTGAAACTATGCCGCCAAGCAGTTCTTTTTAAATGAGTTGTGTGTAAGTACCAGGTGTCAACAAATTCCAAGTTTTCCGGCTGATCCTGTAGCTTCTTACCCTGATAAACATAGGCTTCATTCGGATACTCGCCGACTACCTTTAAACCAGGCAAGTTTCTAATAGCCCGGATGTTTAAGTGGCCCTGCCAAGGCCCGATCTGATATTTGCCTTTGGCTTCCGGCACAAAATGATGCAAGTCACCGATGCAGTTTTTCGTTCGATTGACTAAGGCGATGGTGTTGGGCTGAGCTTTATCTATTGCTTTAATTAATTGAATTAGATTGGTTTTAGGCCAGATTTCATCACCATCGAGGATCATTAACCAATTAGTTTTCGTGATTTGAATTTGTTCGTTTCTTAATTTAACTAAACCTTGACGATTAACCGAACCACACTCTTTAAGCTCAATTTTAGGAGAATGAATCGACCGGATGATTTTGACGGTAGAATCGGTAGAGCCGGTGTCCCAAACCAGCATTTGATCAACTTGACCAATGACAGACAGTAAGGCCGGCTTAATCCAGTTTTGTTCGTTTTTAACAATGGTATGAGTGGTTATTCCAGTTGCCATAATCTAATAGCTGATTTATTTTCCGGCCGGGGAAATTCTTTGATTAAGCGGCCGGTTAAATTGTCAGGCAGCTGATTATTAATATTGGAAACAAAATATGCGGAAGCAGTGGCTGTCTGAGTAATTATAAATGGGTGTTCCGGCCAAAGATAAAGCAAACCGCTTTTAATTAAATCATTATCTTCTGTCACTAAAATTTGAGGGGCGTCTGTTTTTAAATAAGCGACTAAATCATTCAAGGCATAACCGGCCTGCCAACCGGTGACATACTGCCAGCGTTCAATTTCCGGCAGTTGAGCAGATTTTAAATCACGAATAAGACTAAAAGATAAAATTAGAGCAGGAATTAAAAAAACCACAGTTAAAGGTTTTAATATCCGGGGCAATTGAGTAAAAATTTGCGACAAACCATAGCCGGCAATAATTAAAGCAGACATAAAACTTAAGAGAATATAGCGGGGAAAAAGAATTTTAGCGGTTAAAGCCATAAAAATAAAGGTAGTCAGCAAACTAATTAACAGCAGTTTAAATAATTTTTTTTGCTGTTTAAAAAGTAAAAATAGTCCCACGAAAAACAAGACAACTACCGGCCAAGTTAAGTATTGATAAAGCCAAAGCAACTGCTGATAAAGATTGTTTTTAATCATGGTTACCCCGGTGTTTAAGAAAACGCTGCTTTTATTTAAAACCAAACTAAGAGTGTGAGTAAAATAATAAAAAATTAAAGGCAAAGTCGTTAACCCTAAAGCCTTTGCGTCAGTTTTAGTTGGTTTCTGTTTAAAAACAATGAAACTAATCAAAACAATCAGCGGAATCATGATGGCAGTCGTTTTAATCAGTAGGCCGAGAATAATCGCTAAAGAAATTAAGTAGCCGGCGAAAGGTTTTTTTTGAATTAATCTTTGCACTAAACCTAATAAAGCTAAACTAAAGCAAAAGGAAACGGCGGAATCCCCCCTTAAACCCAAGCGGTCATACAGTAGAATAACGGGGGAGATTAAATATGTAAACAGAATTAAATAAACGATTTTTGGTTTAAGAATTTGTTTTAAGGCCAAAAAGAGGCAAATCAGAGTCAGTAAGCCAAAAAGAATGGCAGTTAACCTTAAGCTTAACAAACTATCTTTCGCTAATAGATTAATAACGGCGGCAATCCAGATATTGAGCGGTTCCCAGCCAAACTCTTTTAAAGGCAGCAGCCAATCGCCTGATTGATGGATGGTATTCAGCCAACGGATATACAAAGTCTCATCTAAAAATAACGGCATGGCCATTAATTTATAAAATCGGGAAGCAAAAAAAATAATTATCAAAATAACAATTGCCATAAGATAATAGTATTATATAATTAGACAAAAGATTATGCAGTTTCCTGAAAATTTATCGATTGTCATTCCGGTTTATAACGAAGAGAAGCGGTTAAAAAAAGCTTTTAAAATAATTGAGAAGTGGCATCGTCAACAACTAAACTGGGAGTTTATTTTGGTTAACGACGGCTCCAGCGATGGCACGGAAAAAATAATCAAAAAGTTTTCATTTGTTAAATTAATTTCTTATTCTAAAAATCAGGGCAAAGGTTATGCTTTAAAACAAGGGGTTTTAAAAGCCACCCAATCATTAACTTTATTGTGTGATGTGGATTTTTCAACCCCGTTAACCGAGTTAAGCCTGTTTTATCCTTTTATTGCCAAAGGGGCGGATTTAGTCATTGGTTCCAGAAAGGCTTCAGGCGCCAAAATTATCAAACACCAACCTTGGTGGCGGGAATATTTAGGCAGACAATTTACCAACTTAAGTAAATTATGGCTGGGTTTAAAAGTCAGTGATGTGACCTGCGGTTTTAAATTATTTAAAACTCCGGTAGCGAAAAAATTATTTAAACAGCAAAAAATCAAGCGCTGGAGTTATGATGCAGAAATTTTATTTTTGGCAAAAAAACTGGGCTATCAAATTATCGAAGTTCCGGTTGTTTGGCAAAACGACGAACAAACGAAAGTTTCAGTTTTAAAAGATATTTGGCAGTCAATAATTGATTTAATCCGAATCAGAATGTTTCAATAGATAAGCTTTCATGGCACCAAAAGAGTTAACAGTAATTATTGGTAAAGAAGGTTGATCATTTTTGTCAGTCACCAATAAGGTAATGGCGGCGGGAGAAGCGACCGGAGCTTGTGGATAAAGCCAAGCAAAACTAGCGTCCATAAAACTTTGTTGGGGTGGATTGCCGGACAACTCAAACAAATACCGCAATCCATTTTCGCGGTGACATTTACTGACAGATTCTAAATTATAACTTTCCCCTTTTAAATTTTGATTGGCCCAAACAATTAATTCCTGTTTGAATTTTAAGCCGTAAGGATTATTCACCCGGCTGAATTGATAAAGATTAAGGCTGACAAAAACCACTAGTACCAAAAGCGCGGATAATTTGGGTAAGCGGCGAATAATCATTGCGGTCAACATTGCCCAAATCGGCATTAATCCAGTCAAATAGTGATCAAATAAAGAAAATCCTAAAAGCCCGAAAACACCTAAACTAACAAAATATGATAAAAGTAGTAATCTTATTTCCCGATGGCGCCGGACAGCCAGGATAATTATGATTGCCGCCGCTAATAACAACCAAATACTGATCCCTGATAAACGAGCTTGGGCATAAGGAATACAGTAACTGTAAACTTCGATTAAATTAGTTTGGGCGGTATACCAAAAGCGCACCAAACTCTGCGGTAACAATAGAAAGCCGTTAAAATTAGGTTCTCTTGTCCCCAATTGACCAAATAAGCGGCTGACGCCTGATAAATTTTGCCACTGGTGGCGCAAATCAAAAAGTAGCAATGGCGCTATAAATATGCCTGCCCCGAGCCATAGATATTTCCCAAGCGCGCGCGCATTATAAATTAAGACAAATAAAACCAAGGTTAGGTTCGACGGATCGGCGGTGACAGCCAAAACTAAAGTCAACATTAAAACCAAGTAGCGCTTTTGCTTTAATGCCCATAAAACCAGGAGGATAAATAAAGGATTAAAAAATAACGGCCAGTAATGCCGGTCAAACAATACCGCTGTTAAAGAAACACTGTATAACAGAGGGGCAATTAAATTCCGGCTAAGCTTGTATAAAATAAAAACTGTAATTAAAGAAAATAATCCTGCCCACCAGCCCCAACCGACCGGATCAAAACGAAAAGGCCATAAAAGCAAGCTGGAAAAATAATAAAAATAGGGTGGTAAATGAACCTGTAATGGGCTAATGCCCCCGATTAAAAACGGCCGGTCTAAATTAAACCAACCCCAGGCACGCCAAGCGATTAACTCTTCATCCATGGTGAAATGAAACAGTTCCGTCAAACGAAAAAGGCGGAGAAACAAAGCAGCTAGTAAAATAACACCTAAAATCCAGGCTGATTTTTTCATGCCAGTTTTTTCTTGAACAAGGCCGGGATGCCGGCAACCATGACTTGATCGGGCACATCTTTATTCACCATGCTGGCAGCGGCAACTAAGGAATTCTTGCCGATGGTGATTCCGGGTAAAATAATGCTGGCTACACCGAGAACACAACCTGACTTTAAGGTTGTCTGGAAAGTTTTCTTGGGATAGAACTTAATTAACGGATGGTCAGAAAAACCAACTGAGTGATGAGAAAGAATTGTACTTTTGGCAGCAATAGTGACTTGATTTTCCAGAGTAATTTTTCCGGCTAAGTCTAATAAAACCAGTGGTCCTAAATAACAATCTTTTCCTAAAATTAAGCCCGATAAACCAGTGCGATCTAAATTCATAAAATAAATTTTATCAATCACGCAGTTTTCCCCGATCCTGGCGTCGCCGAACCTAAGCCACCAAACCCGAAGCGGCGAATAGGGTAATAAATCAAAAACCCATTGCCATAGCCCAAAAATAAAATATTTTAATATCCGGGACAAACCAACTTCTTTAATGGCTTTGTTCATAAGCAAATTTAAATAAATTTATTAAATACTTAAAACTGTCTGGGATTAATCTAACGGTAGAAGTTTTGTCAAAACGCCTCACAAAAGCTACCGGAATTTCTTGAATCTTTAATTTTGCCTCAAAGGCTCTAGCTAAAACTTCTGTATCAAAAAACCAATCTTGATGTTGGCATTTTTTTAATATGGGCATGATTTTTGTTTTGTTAAAAAATTTATACCCGGCTTCAGTGTCATGAAGTGGCAATCGAAGCAATTTTTCCTGCAGCCAAAAATAACCCTTGCTGCCGAACCAGCGAATAGGGGAACGCAGATTAAAGTCATAAATTCTCCAGGCGGTGACGACGTCGCTGCCGGCTTCAATTGCGGAAATAAATTTTGGCAAGTACCACTCGCCCACCTCTAAATCAATATCGATAAACCCGACTATTCTCCCCTGGCTTTGTTTAAAACCGTCAATAACGGTTTGGCCGCGGCCTTGATTAACTTCATGAAAAAAGGCCGATAAATTATGGCGTGGATATTTTTTCAGTGTTTTTTTAATTAATTCTTTGGTATTGTCTTGGGACTTATCATCGACAAAGATAATTTCCCAAGTATAGTCGGTTTGATTTAAAGCGTGAATGATCCTATCAACTGAATCTTTAAAGATCTCGGCTTCGTTATAGCAAGCTAAAATTAAAGAAACATCATATTTCATGACTTATATTATATAATAAAGCCAATGAAAAGAACTAAATTCTTAATTTTCGGTGCCCCGCGATTTTTTAAAGAAGAGTTAAAAGAAATGCTGGATACTCTCCGTTCCGGCTGGTGGGGAACAGGACCTAAATGCTTGAGGTTTGAAGAAGATTTTAAAAAATACTCCCACGTTAAAGAAGCGGTAGCAGTTAACTCGGCCACAGCGGCCATGCACCTGGGACTAAATACTTTGGGAATTGGGCCAGGTGACGAAGTAATTACCTCGCCGATGACTTTTGTATCCACGGCCAATGTAATTATTCATGTGGGAGCGAAACCGGTCTTTGCCGATGTGGATAAAATTACCGGCAACATTGATCCGAACGAAATTGCCAAAAAGATTACTAAAAAAACTAAAGCGATTATTCCGGTTCATTTATATGGCCGGCCATGCCGGATGGATGAAATTACTCAGCTGGCTAAAAAATACCATTTGTATGTACTGGAAGATGCGGCCCACGCCACCGAAGCTTGGTTTAAAGGCAAAAAAATCGGTTCAATTTCGGATATGACGGCCTTTTCATTTTATGTGACAAAAAATGTCGCCACCGGTGAAGGCGGCATGCTGACTACCAATAACCAAAAATGGGCCGATGAAGCCAGGATCAGAAGACTGCACGGAATCTCTAAAGATGCCTGGAAAAGATATTCCGCTTCCGGCTTTGAACCTTATGAAGCGGTTTACCCGGGCTATAAATATAATATGATGGATATTCAAGCCTCTTTAGGCATTCACCAGTTAAGGCGGGCGCCGGCTAACTTAAAAATCAGAAACAAATACTGGCAGATTTATACCAAGGCTTTTTCTAAAATTGACGGAGTAATTCCGCCGGCTCCGGATGAACCGGATATTGTTCACGCCCGGCATTTATACACTATTTGTTTGGAGATAGAAAAATTAAAGATTAATAGAAATCAGTTTATTGATGCTTTGAAAGCAGAAAATATCGGTGCCGGAATTCATTTCACTGCTTTACATCTTCATAAATATTACCGGGAAACTTTTGGCTACAAAAAAGGTGATTTCCCTAATGCCGAATGGATCGGCGACCGGACGATTTCCTTACCGTTTTACCCGCATATGAGCGAAAAAGACCTTTTTGATGTGATTGAGGCGGTAACGAGAATAGTAAACTATTACCGAAAATAAACTCAGTAAAGAAATTATTTTGGAAAAGCGACGGAGAGGAGTATCGGAAAATTTAGCGGTTAGTTGATGATCGCCTGCAGGAACAGAAAAAGTAATCATGCCGTTTTCACCAGGATTAATCTGGGTAATTTTATTATCGACCTTAACCTGCCAGCCGGGAAAATAAGCGGTATTTAATTGCAGCGTGGATGGTATTAAACATTTAACTGAAAGAAAATTAATTTGACAATCACCATTAATAACCTCCAATTTACTTAACGGAAATTTATCCGGAACATCTTTAACCCAAATCGGCAAGTATTCATTCCAACCGGTAGCAACGCCGAGATAATTTTGTAAAAAATTTTTATCGTAGTTGCGAACATCATTAATCAGCAGGTGATTACGATTACCATACAAAGCCAAAACAATTAATAATCCTGCCACAAAATAACGCCACTTTTTTACCTTAATCAATTTAACTAGCCAGCCGCCTGCCAGAGCCGCGGAAAATACCGCCAAAGATAAAAACCGCCAGGGAGTGGAAACGCTTTGTAAAGGCGTCGGCAAATTCCAAATAGGCTTAGAAACTGACAACATTAAAAAAATGCTGACACTAAAAGACAATAAATAAGGCCAAAGTTTGCGCCAATAAAAAACGCTTAAACCGATAGCCAACCACTGGGCAATCCCCACTTGTTGAGATAAAGGATTATCGCCCCAACCCGGGGCATTAGTGCCCCATTTGGAATATAGTAACCGAGAAAATGACACAAAGTCATTAACATAATTATGGCTGACGAATTCTTTAAAATGAGTAAAAGATAACTCTAAGTTCGCCGGTAAAAAATACCAGGCAGATAAACCAAAGGCCAGTAAAAAACTTAATAACAGCTGGCGGTAATTTTTCAAATGAGTCAGAAAAAACAATAAAATTAACGGCCCGAAAATTACCAGCTTACCGGGATGAGACATAATCCATAAAGCTAAAGATATTGTCACGCCCAGATAATTTTTTTTGACAACAGACAAGAAGAACCAGGGAATTATCGCAAAAGATACCACTACCCCCAGAGACCCGGTAATAAAAATCTTGACAAACATGTAGGGAGCAAACCCCCACAAAATTGCACCCGTAAAGCCGGATAAAAAGTACATACCGACTAAACTAATCAGGTAGGAAAGGACAAAAGTTAACTTGATGGCGACGGCTAAA
>Ga0210057_1005484_pt1 | contig 16293 bp, 27 predicted proteins | sample CryGeyCG2114_010_2_FD_183968 | JGI IMG/M metagenome (GOLD analysis project Ga0210057, IMG submission 183968) | Groundwater microbial communities from aquifer - Crystal Geyser CG10_big_fil_rev_8/21/14_0.10 (SPAdes) (version 2) | ecosystem: Environmental > Aquatic > Deep subsurface > Groundwater ...
GGGCAGAAAGAGAGCTAAGACCAATAGTTTTGCTACGCAAAAATATAGGTTGTTATAGGAATTGGAAAGGAAAGAGATGGATTGATGTTGTAATCTCAGTATTACATACATGGAAGTTACAAGGAAATAATCTATTCGAAGGGTTAAAAAAAGTAGCTTACTAACTTATTACTTACTAAAAACAGACATTCTTTAATTATAGTCACCTCACCAATCTTCTCTAATATTCCATACATATTGTTTTAGAAATAATAAATTTATGCGTACATATTTTTCCATTAATCATAATGACTAGTCTATAAAATAATTCTGAGCCATATAATATCTTGTGTTTATTCAAAATTTCATTAATGATATTTATTTCATCTCGTTTTGAAAACATTTCATAAACACTTTCAAATCCAATAATTGTTTCATTATTAATCGGTTTTCTCGTCTAAATATTAATTCTATGTTACACTCCAAAAACAAAATTCCCGTCACTAGATACATTTAAAAACCCTTTTTATTCTTTACTGAATATGCATTTGAATCAGTTTTTGAGTGTTCATGTGCTTTAATAGACCATCAAAACCTTAAAAATAACAATTTCATCTTTTTCAAAGGTGGAAATTGATAGGTTTTGTTATTAAACTCATTTTTGGAGTTTGATAACAATTTCAGATTGTTTTTATGGTTCTTGAGTAGAGAATATAAAATGCCAACCACAAGAAATCCAAGAAGAGGATCATTACAATTCTGGCCTAGAAGAAGGGCTAAGAGAGAATATGCTAGATTAAGATCCAATCCAAAAAAGTATAAAGGTTTACAAGCATTCCCCGGATATAAGGTGGGGATGACTCATGTACAATACTTAGATACTTTCAAAACATCTCTTACAAAAAACGAAACCATCTCAACTCCGTGCACAATTATTGAATGTCCTCCGATAAAAATTTTCTCAGTTAGGTTCTATAAAAGATCATATCTTGGTCTTAAAGTCAGTAAAGAAATAAGAGTTGTAAAAGGAGATAAGTTTACTAATAGAAGAATAAAACCGATGAAAAAAGACAATTCCTTCCCAGAAACTTTAGAAGAAGATGTTAAAGAAATCAGAGTTTGTATCATAACACAGCCTTCTAAAACAGGATTAGAGAAGAAGAAACCAGAAATTTTTGAAGTATTTCTTGGAGGAGGATTAGAAGAACAATTTAATTTTGTGAAAGATAATATAAACAAAGAAATTTCTTTGCTTGATGTTTTCAAAGAAGGACAGATTATAGATCTCCATGGAGTCACAAAAGGGAGAGGTTTCCAAGGAGTTGTTAAAAGACATGGAGTTAAGACAAAAAGACATAAATCCGAGAAAGGTACAAGACACGCTCTCGCAGGTTCAGAAGGAATGATGAGAGTAATGTATACTTCTCCAAGAACAGGGAAACATGGATATCATCTGAGAACACAATATAATAATTGGATTTTAAAAATTTTAGAGAAACCTGAATTCAAACCATTCGAACATTATGGGATTCCAAAAAATCCATGCGTTCTTGTCAAAGGTTCCGTTCAAGGTCCGTATAAAAGAATTATTACAATGAGTGTCCCAATGAGACCAGTATTTGAGCAGAAACATGCTCCAGAAATAAAAAATATAAACAAAGTAAAAACCAATTAAAAATGAAACTGAAAATATTTGGTTTACAAGGAAAGGAAAAGAAAGAAATAGATCTTCCTGTACAATTCTCAGAAGAAACAAGATCTGATATTATTAAAAGAGCAGTACAATCATTGTTCTCATTCAAAAGACAACCTTATGGAACAGATCCTAGAGCAGGTAAAAATGCAGCAGCAACATTATCAAGAAAGAGAAAAGATTACAAATCAGGTTATGGTTCTGGGAGATCAAGAGTTCCTAGAAAAACACTCACAAGAAGAGGAACACAATTTTATTTTGTAGGAGCAGTAGCTCCAGGAACAAGAAAAGGTAGAAGAGCACATCCTCCAAAAGCTGAAAAGATAAGAGAGGAAAAAATCAATAAGAAAGAGAGAAGGAAAGCAATAAGAAGTGCAATCGCTTCAACACTAGATAAAAATCTTGTACAAAAAAGAGGACATATCCTAGGCAATAATTATCCTTTCATATTATCTTCAGAATTCGAGTCTCTCAAAAAAACTAAAGAAGTTAAGAACGCATTACATTCATTAGATTTGGAACAAGAAATAGAGAGATGCAATACAAGAAAAATAAGAGCTGGTAAGGCAAAGATGAGAAATAGAAGATATAGGACAAAGAAAGGACCTTTAATTGTAGTATCTAATAATTGTCCATTAATGAAATCAGCAAGAAATATATTAGGGATTGATGTTGTCAATGTTAAAAGTCTGAATGTACATTATTTGGCTCCTGGGAGTGCTCTTGGAAGATTAACTTTGTGGACTGAAGGGGCGATAGATATGTTAAGTAAAGAGCAACTTTATGTTTAGGATAATGTTATAAAAGAATTATGGGATATACTTAAAAAAACAAAAAATGGTTAAAACAAAACTTCCTCAAACATTCACAAAACATCTAGCTTACGATATAGTCAAATATCCTCTCTCAACTGAAAAATCGGTCAGATTAATGGAAGCAGAGAATAAATTAGTTTTTATAGTTAGGGATAACGCTTCACAGACACAAGTAAAAGAAGCAGTAGAGAGTCTTTTCAATGTAAAAGTACAAAAAGTTAATTTATTAATCAATTCAAAAAATCAAAAAAAGGCATATGTAAGATTATCACATGATACTTTAGCAATTGATGTTGCTACTGATTTGGGTTTGATATAATGATAATATTTAATAAAATAATAAATAAAATATAAAAACAAAAAAATAAAATAAACAAAATAAGATTAAATAAAAAATTCAAATTAATATTAAAAATGGGAAAGAGATTACTTCAACAAAGACGAGGAAGAAGCCCTAGATTTACTGCGAAAGGGATAAAATCTAAAGGAGATATAACTCATCCTTCTCTTGATGCTTTCAAATCAGGACTTAGTGTGGTAGATTTAGTACATTGCCCAGCACATTCAGCACCATTGGCAGTATTAGAATCTGGATCAAGAGAAAATTATTTTATCTTTGCTGCTGAAGGAATGTCAGTAGGAACAAATCTAATCAATAACGGACAAGATTTTGTTGTTGGAGGAGTTTATACATTAGAAGAAATCCCAGAAGGAACCGAAATACATAATTTAGAACTTCTCCCAGGAGATGGAGGGAAATTGATCAGAACTTCGGGAGTTGGTGCGAAAATATTGAATAAAATGGGGAATAAAGTTATAATAGAACTTCCTTCAAAGAAAAAGAAAGTTTTTGATGCAAAATGTCGTGCATCTATAGGAATTGTAGCTGGAGGAGGAAGACCGGAAAAACCAATGATGAAAGCTGGGAAAAACCACCATGCCAAACACGCAAGAAAAAAATTAAATTCAATAGTATGTGGAATATCTATGAATGCAGTATCTCATCCTTTTGGGAGCAAATGTTCACATACTAAAGGTAGACCTACACAATCTTCAAGGAACGATCCTCCGGGAAGAAAAGTTGGTAAAATTGCTCCTAAGAGAACTGGAAGAAAAAAGAGGAAATAATAACAATAAAATATGGCAAGAAAAGTAACCTTTCAGGGAAAAGAAATAGAAGAACTTAAACAGTTGTCGGTGAAAGAATTCGCAGAACTTCTTCCTTCTAATCTAAGAAGAAGTTTGAGGAGAGGATTCTCTCATTCACAACAAAAATTATTAGATAAGATTAAAAAAGAAAATAAAAAATTAAGGACTCATGCAAGAGATCTTATTATCCTCCCCGAAATGGTAGGACATAGAATAGGAGTACATAATGGAAAAACATTTGTAGATATTGAGATTACTATTGAGATGCTTGGGTTAAGACTTGGAGATTTTGCATTGACTACACAAAAAGTTCAGCATAACGCTCCGGGTATTGGAGCAACTAAGGGAACCGCGGGAGCATCAGCGAAATAAGAAAATGGCAAAATATAACTACGCTTTCAACATCAACGAAAATCAAGCCAAGGCTGCTGGAAAAGATATTGCTATCTCTACAAAGAAAGCAGTTGAGGTATGTAGTTTCGTTAGAAATAAGTCACTGGATAGAGCAAAGTTAGAACTCAAGCAAGTTATATTAGGAAAACTTCCAGTTCCATATAAAAGGTATAATAAAGGCACTCCTCATAGAACCAAACTCGGTCCGGGGAGATATCCTCAAAAGACTGCTGAGGAAATATTACATTTATTAGAAGGAGTTACTGCAAATGCACAATCTAAAGGATTATCAACAAATAAATTAATGGTTGTACATATATGTGCTCACAGAGCATCTTCTCCCATGAAAGGAGGACGACAGAGAGGAAGAAGTATGAAAAAAACTCATGTTGAAGTTGTTGTTGAAGAAATGAAAGTTGAAGCTAAAAAAAATAATAAAAAATCAAAAAAGACTGAGATATCAAAAAACACTAAAGAAACAGAAAATAAATCAGAACAAAAAAAAGGTAACGATAAACAATGATTGAAAGACAATTTGTTAAGGAAAAAATGAAAGAGTATCAAATTCATGAATTCATAAGCCAAGAAGTTAGTGGTGCAGGACATTCAAAAACATTAATTAAAAAAACTCCTATGGGAGATAAAGTAATCATATATGCTGCTAAACCAGGGTTAGTTGTGGGTAGAAAAGGAGAAAAAATAAGATCAATGACTTTAGCTTTGAAAAAAAGATTTGGACTCGAGAACCCTCAACTTGAGATTGAAGAAATAGCTGAACCTACTCTTGATGCTTCTGTGGTTGCAGAAAGAATAGTTAAAAGTTTAGAAAGATTTGGTACTCAGAGATTCAAAAAAGTCGCACACCAAAGTCTTGAGTCCACTATGAGAGCCAAGGCTCTTGGTATAGAAATATTGATTACTGGAAAAATTCCAGGAGCAAGAGCAAAAAGATGGAGATTTTGGCAAGGATATATGAAAAAAAGTGGAAGTGTGTCACAAAAAGATGTAGATAAATGTAAAACTTTTGCTGTACTCAAGTCAGGAGTTGTGGGGGTAGTAGTGAGAATATTGAAACCAGATACTATTCTTCCAGATGATGTTTCTTTCCTAGAAGAAGGAATTTCATTAAAAGGGAAACATCTTGAAAATCTCAAAAAAGTAGGTGGAGGAAGAGATGAAGATGTTATTGATGATGAGGATAATGAAGAAGAGGAAGATAATGAAAATAACCAAGATATAGAATATACCCCCTCCCCAAAGATTGAAATTCTCAACGATAAAGAAATTCAAGAAGATATAGAGGAGAAAAAATGAAATTTAAGATTATAACATCTTTATCAAATGATGAAAAATTATCTAAGCTAGAAGATATGAAGAAAGAATTAATGAAATTGAAAAGCGAGTCTTCGAGAGGAACTTCTCCACAAAAAGCAGGGAGTATAAAAGAAATGAAAAAAGATATTGCAAAATTACTAAAATCACAAAAGGGGGTCAATTAATTCAGATGAGCCAAATATGTTCAAAATGTGGATTACCTTCAGAACTCTGTGTCTGTGAAACAATCGCTAAAGAAAATCAAAAAGTTGTTATCAAAGTGGAAAAAAGAAAATTCGGAAAAAAATATACTGTAATAAGTGGGATTGATACTACTGAGTTAAGTATAGAGCATATTACAAAGATACTTAAATCTAAGCTTGCTTGTGGAGGAACTTCAAAGAGAGATCATATTGAGCTCCAAGGAGATCATTCAAGAAATACTAAGAAAATATTGGTAAATCAAGGATTCGCTTCAGAATCAATTGAGATAAGATAAAATGAAAAACGAAACAGCTAAAAATATTGGATTAAAAGTAAATCCTCCGTCAACCGCGGTAGAAGATAAGAATTGTCCATTTTTTGGTAATCTTAGACTTAGAGGGAGAATTATGACAGCTACTGTAATATCTTCTAAAGTTCCAAAAACTGCAACTGTAAGAAGATATAAGAGACACTATTTACCAAAATATCAAAGATTTGAGAGAAGAATTAGTAAAATAAGAGTACACAATCCTGCATCTATAAATGCACAAGAAGGAAATGTTGTTAAAATTGCAGAATGTAGACCGATAAGTAAAACTAAAAGATTTGTGATAATTGAGATTATTGATAAAAATGAGTTGGTAGAATCAAACAAAGAGGAAGAAAATGAAACCAATTAAAGCAAATGTAACTGCGGGATTTGTAATTGGATCTAATATGAACAGTACCGATAATAGTGGTGCTAAGATTGTTAGAGTGGTCGGGATAAAGAGACAGAAAACTGTTAAGAAAAGAATGCCATTTGCTGGAGTTGGGGATCTTATCCTTATTTCAGTAAAATCTGGTACTAAAGAAGTAAGAAAAAAAGTTTTTCCTGCAATTATAGTTCGTCAAAGAAAAGAATATAGAAGACCTTCAGGAATGAGAATTAAGTTTGAAGATAATGCAGTTGTTGTACTCAAAGATGAAAAAGGCAATCCAAAAGGAACCATATTCAAAGGACCAATTGCTAAAGAAGCGTGTGAAAGATGGCCTGCAATTGCAAAACTTGCAAAGATTGTGGTATAAAATAAAGATAATAACTAAAATTATGACTAACAAACTCAATAAATAAACTTAAGATAAAAACAAAAATAAAATGAAAAAAGAATTTTCAAATAAGTGGATTTCGAGCATTCAGACAAGAAAGCAAAGAAAATATAGATATAATGCTCCTCTTCATACAAGAATCAAATTTTCCGGAGCTAAGCTTCACAAAACTTTGCGTGAAAAGTATTCTATAAAAACTCTTCGAATAGTCAAAGGAGATAAAGTTAAGGTAATGAGAGGATCATATAAAGGTAAAGAAGCCATTATTGAAAAAGTTGATAGAAAAAATAATAAACTTATACTAGAAAAAATAATGGTTTCAAGGAGAGATGGATCCGATGTTCCTCTTGAATTTGAACCATCAAATGTTATGATAATTAGTTTGAATTTAGAAGATAAAAGAAGATTAAATAATGAATCAAAATCATCACACAAACAATCCACCTCTTCTAGAAAAGAGTTAAAAGAAAAAAATCAAAAAGGAATAATTAGATAAAAATGGTAAAAAATCACTTGCAAAGAATTTCCGCTCCAATGTCATGGAGATTAGAGAGAAAAAATAATAAGTTTGTAACTAGAGTAGATAGTGGAGCACATCCAATAAACAATAGTGTTTCTATAAATACATTACTCAAAGAAATGATTAGAGTAACTTCTAGTACTAAAGAAACTAAGTTTGTTTTGAATAACAAGTATATTTTGATTAATGGGAAACCTATCCATGATATCCATTATTGTGTAGGTTTGATGGACATCATCTCAATAACAAAATCTAAGCAGAATTACAGAGTCTTATTAGATTCTAAGAGAAAATTGATTTTTGTGAATGTTGATGATCAAAATAAGAGAGTACTAAAAATTAATAATAAATCTATTATTAAAGATAAGAAACAAATGTTACATCTTCACGGCGGATTAAATTTATTAAATGATTCTCAATGTAATATTGGAGATAGTATTCTTTTTGAAGATAATGTGATGAAAAAGATTATTCATATAAAAGAAGGGTCATATATTATGTTAACCGGTGGAAAAAATATTGGGAGATTTGGGAAAGTTGTTAGGATATTTGAAGATAGCAATATTCATATGATAGAAGTTGAATCAGACAAAGAAAAATTCATAACTCTTAAAGAATTTTCATATGTTCTTGGAGAGAATAAATCGGAGATTAAGGTAATATAAATATGGAAAATAAGATTAGTAAGGATAATCAAATGAATCCAATGAAGGAAATTAGAGTAGATAAAGTTACTATTAATTTTGGAGCCGGATCTAATCAGGCATTATTGGAAAAAGGGATTAAGTTAGTTAAGATGATAACTGGAAAAGAGCCTGTGAAAACTACATCAAAAAAAAGAATTCCTACGTGGGGGATTAGGCCGGGATTACCTATTGGATGCAAACAAACTTTAAGAGGAAAAGAAGCCAATGGTATGATTAAAAATTTATTGGAAGGAGTTGATAATAGATTAAACAATAAATCTATAGATACTCAAGGAAATTTCTCTTTTGGGATAAAAGAATATGTAGATGTTCCAAGTTTAAAATATGATCCGGATATTGGGATATTGGGATTTGATGTTACAGTTACATTAATGAGACAAGGATATAGAGTTATGAAAAGAAAAAAATACGCTCATAAAATATCAAAGCATCACAAAATATCTAAAGAAGATGCAATGGGATTTATTGAAAAAGAATTCAAAGTAAACTTTGGAGAGGAAGAATAATGACACACTCAAGTTATAAAAAAGTTATTACTCAGCTTAACAACAAGCCAGTAAAGAAAAAGATATTCCAAAAAAACAGTGTTCCAAAGAAGCGAAATTGTGGGTGTGCTAAGATTAAGTGTAGAAGATGTGGAAGAATGAAAGGGATAGTTGGACAATATAAAATAAATATGTGCAGACAATGTTTCCGCGAATTCGCGACGAAAATTGGTTTTGTACAATACTCGTGATAAAATGGTATTAAATGATTCGTTAGCAAATGCATTGAGCATGATATCTCATTATGAGATAGTTGGAAAGAAAGAAGTCTTAGTTAAGCCAGTCTCTAAGATTATAAGACAAGTTTTAGGCATATTAAATAAATATGGATATGTGGGGGATTATGAACAGATTGAAGACGGAAGAGGAGGATATTTAAAACTTAATCTTCTTGGAAAGGTTAACAAATGTGGAGTTATCAAGCCAAGATTCCCTGTAACATTAGATGATTATGAATATAGAGAGAAACAATTCCTTCCAGCTAAAGGAATGGGAATATTGTTAGTTTCCACCAATCAGGGGGTTATGTCTCATCAAGAAGCATCATCTAAAAAATTAGGAGGAGTATTGCTGGCTTACTGTTATTAATTAAATGGAAGAAAAAGAAAAAAAATTAGGGTTTAGAAGAGAACTCAATGTTCCAGATGGAGTTAGTGTTAACTTCACAGAAAATAAGATTATTGTTGAGAAATCTGGGAAAAAAATAGAAAAACACTTTTTATTTGGATCATTAAAAGTATCATTAGAAGATGGAAAAGTTATTGTGACTTCAATTAGAGATACTAAGAGAGAAAAAACACTATTTGGAACTCTAAAAGCAATCTTAAATAATTTATACAATGGAACCTCAACTGATTTTATATATAAATTAAAGATTTGTTCTGGTCATTTCCCAATGAATGTGTCTATTTCTGGAAAAGAATTCCTTATCAAAAATTTCCTTGGAGAAGCATTCCCAAGAAAAATTATTCTCCCTGATAATGTTAGTGTCAAAATCGATGGAGAGATTGTTAATGTAAAATCTTATGACAAAGAATTGGCTGGGAGAACCGCATCAATGATAGAAAAATTAACCAAGATCAAAAAAAGAGATAAAAGAATATTTCAAGATGGAGTGTATATTATACAAAAACACAATAAAAATATTTAAAAATGTCAATAACAAAATTATTAGAACATAGGTCTCTGATTAAGAGAAAAAAACCATTATTCCTCGCACAAGATAGTCATAAGAAAAAAAGGATAAGAAAAAGGTGGGTTAAACCTAGAGGATTACATTCAAAAATAAGACTTGGGAAGATGGGGTATAGAGTAAAAGTTACTCCTGGTTATAAATCCCCTAAATTAGTAAGAGGAACAGTGTTTGGGATGTCTCCAGTAATAGTGAGTTCATTGAAAGATTTTGATGGACTTGATCCTGTAAAAGATGGAGTTATTATTTCATCAAAAGTAGGTATAAAATTTAAACTTGTTTTATTACAGAAAGCCAAAGATTTTAATCTCACTGTTCTTAATATTAAAATGGATAAATTCATTAAGAAAGTTGAGGGAAATATTAAGATAAGAAAGGAAAAGAAAACAAATAAGAGTAAAGAAGGAAAGAAAAAAGAAGTTAAAGAGAAAGAACAGAAGGAAATAAAGAAGAAAGAACAAAAGGAAGAGAAAGAAGAAAAAGAAAACAAGAAAAAAGAAGTTAAAGAAAAAGAAAGTGAACAAAATGAAATAGAAGAACAGGAAAAGAAAGAAAAAAAAGAACTTGATAAAATATTAACTAAAAAACAATAGAGTAATGACAAAATAATAATATGAAAGCAAATATATCGCAATAAAGGTATAAAATGAAATTAACAAACCAAAAAAAACTTGCATCTGAACTTTTAAAATGTTCCCCGGATAGAATTTGGATAGATCCTGAAAGAGGAGCTGATGTGAAAGAAGCAGTAACTAGAAGAGATTTACTCTCATTATTATCTGATGGTCTAATTAAGAAAAAACAAAAAGATGGGCAATCTAAAGTAAGATCACGAATAAGAAAAGTTCAAAGAAGAAAAGGAAGACAACGAGGGCAAGGGTCACGTAAAGGAAAATTTACCGCACGTGCTGGGAAAAAGATAGTCTGGATAAATAAAGTCCGTTCACAAAGAGAGTTATTAAAAGAATTGAAAGATAAAAACAAACTTGTTAGTGGTGGGTATAGAGAATTATATGGAAAAGTAAAAGGAGGATTTTTTAGAAGTGTCAGACACATAAAACTTTATGTAAAAGAACGAAACTTGTTAAACCCAAATAATAAAATATAAAAATTAAATGAGATATAGATTAAAATGACAGAAGCAAAAAATGTTTTACAATTCAAAAGAAAAAGGGAGAGAAAAACCCATTATGGGAGAAGACTTGCACTTCTTAAATCAGAACTTCCTAGATTAGTTGTAAGATTATCTCTGAAGAAAGTTTATATTCAAATTATTGAATATTCTCCTCTAGGAGACAAAGTTATCATGAATTGCGATTCTAGTAAACTAAATGAGTATGGATGGAAACTTTCAAATCTAAATCTTCCCTCTGCTTATCTTACAGGATTGTTATGTGGGAAATTATGTAAGAATAAGATTGAAAAAGTAGTTTTTGATTCCGGAAAAGGAAATATAAGTAAAGGGAATGTATTGTATTCTGCCTTGAAAGGATTTATAGATTCTGGAGTTAATGTTCCTTTTTCAGAAAATAAACTTCCTTCATGGGAAAGAATCTCAGGAGTTCATATAAAAAATTATGCTCTATCAATGAAAGAAACAGAAAACGATAGATATAAAACTTACTTTGGAAATTATCTTAAATCTGGAATCAAACCTGAAGAGATAGATAATTTGTTTAATCAAGTTAAAGAAGAAATAATGAAAATGTGATGATTTATGAGAAATAAAGAAAACAAACAAAAACAATTCAAAAAAGAAGAAGCTCCTAAAGAAGAATGGAAACCTAAGACAGAACTTGGAAGAAAAGTATTATCTGGGGAAATCTCCTCACTTAACCAAGCTCTTGATTATACTGCTCCAATATTAGAACCGCAAATAATCGATGCTCTTGTTCCTGATCTGAAAAGCGAACTGTTAAGTGTTGGGCAATCTAAAGGTAAATTTGGAGGGGGAAAGAGAAGAGCTTTCCGTCAGACACAGAGAAAAACCAAAGAAGGAAATTCTATATCCTTTTCCACCCTTGCGGCGGTTGGGAATGGAGATGGATATCTCGGGATAGGTTTCGGAAAAAGTAGAGAAACAATTCCTGCAAGAGAAAAAGCATTTCGTAACGCTAAATTAAATATTATAAAAATAAGACGAGGTTCTGGTAGCTGGGAAGGAGGAGATACAAACGTACCCCATTCTGTACCTTTTATAGTCACAGGCAAATGTGGTTCAGTTGAATTAAAATTAATCCCCGCACCTAAGGGAACAGGATTATGTATAGAAAAAGAATGTCAAAAGTTATTAAAACTTGCAGGTATCAAAGATGTATGGTCTAGTACTAAAGGTCAGACGAAAATTAAGTTTAATCTTATACAGGCATGTATGGATGCTTTGAAGAAAGCTTCAGAATATCATTTATCTCCTAAAGATTATCAAACTCTAGGAGTGATTGAAGGAAGCATAGAAGATAAACAAAAGATTCATGAGATGAAGATTTAATATGACAAAAGATATAAAAAAAGAAAGTAATAAAGAAAAGGTTATGGGAAACAATAGTAATAATGATAATAATAAAGAAGACAGAAGTTTGGCTGCCATACTGATTAGGGGAAAAATCCATTTTAGGCATGATGTTAAAGAAACTTTGCAAAGATTGAATTTAATCAGAAAAAATAATTGTGTAATTCTTCCAGATACTCTCATAGTTAATGGCATGCTTGAGAAAGTTAAAGATGCAATTACATGGGGGACAGTATCTCAAGAAACTATTAGTAAAGTTTCAGCTAAGAGAGCAGTTAAGAGAGATAAAGTCAAGTTTAAATCGTATGCATTATCACCTCCGCGAGGAGGATTTGATAGAAAAGGGATTAAAAAATCTTATCCGGTAGGAGGAGCGTTAGGAAAGAGAAATAATATGGATGAGCTCTTATCCAGGATGGTTTAAGATTTGGTAAAGAGAAAAATAGATGATTAAAAGAAATGTTCACTGGATTTTGAGCATAATATTGTTTGCAGTGCAACTATTGGTTGTATTGCTTTTCATAAACTTATTGGTACAAGATTTGGGATTATTCGCTATCATTATTCCGGTGATAATCTTAGCGTTGATCGTTGGGATGTATCTCAAGATGAAGATTGGGCTCATACTATGTTTTGTATGGAGTATTTTATTATTTATCCACTCAATAATTTTAGTATTTGTTGCTTTCCAACCAATACTTATTTTGTATGTGATATTTACACTTGTGCAAAGTTATGCAGTGAGCCAGATAAGGATTGAATAAACAATATGAAAAATTATTAAAACTTATAAAATATTATTAATATAGAGGAGAACCATGCAAAATAGAAAAAGAAAAAAAATTAGAAAGAGAAGAGCACATACCACTCATGGATATGGGAGTATGAAGAAGAACCGTGGTAAAGGTAACAAAGGAGGTTCTGGAAATGCAGGTACTGGTAAAAAAGCTGATTCAAAAAAACCAAGTATTAATGTTGGGGAGTATTTTGGGAAATATGGTTTCCATTCAGTCAAATCAAGACTAAACACTATTAGTATTTACGAACTAATTATTAAAATTCCTGAATTTGAGAAGAAAGAAGCAATTTCTAAATCAGGAAATACTTACAATTTAGATTTGTCCAAATCTGGATATGATAAATTGCTTGGTACTGGTAAAATTGGTGGAAAGTTTAATGTTAAAGTTAAATTCGCTTCAGAGAAAGCTATTTCAAAGATTGAATCTGCTGGAGGGAAAGTTGAGCTCACAGAAAAGAAAAAAATCGAGATTGTTGAAGAAAACAGTAATGAAAAATCAGCTGAAGATATAGAATAGATTTTTTAAATATAGAATAAATTTATTAATAACTTTAATAACTCATATATAATATTAATTAAAGAGGATAAACTTATGTCATTATTGGATACTATAATCTCACACATCCCTGAAGTTAAGGGTCCCACACAGAAAAAATTATCTTTCAAAGAAAAAGCTAAGTGGAGTTTTATCATTCTTATAATATATTTTGTTCTAGGGAATATTACTTTGATAGGATTAGATTCAGGATCTCAATTCCAATTTGAACAAATCGCGATTATATTAGGTGCAGTATTCGGTTCAATAATCTCTCTTGGTATTGGACCTATTGTTACATCATCTATCGTTCTTCAATTATTGAACGGATCAGGGATATTAAATTTTGATCTCACCACACAAGAAGGTAAGAAAAAATTCCAAGGTACAAATAAATTATTGTCTGTATTTTTTGTTATATTCGAATCTTTCATCTTCGTATTCTTTGGAGGATTCCAGTCAGCAACTGGGACAATTCCGTGGAATCTCATATTAGTATTACAGTTATTCATAGGAGGAATGCTTGTTCTCTATATGGACGAAGTTATACAGAAATGGGGTTTCGGTACAGGTATCTCATTATTCATTGTAGCGGGTGTTGCACAAGAATTATTCGTAAAAGCATTCTCTCCTTTCGATGCGGAAGGTAATTTTGTATTCCTATTAGGAGGAGATTATCTTCAAGGAGTTATTGGGAGAGTATGGTATTTCATAATGTTTATTGCTGATAATGAACCCACAGCATGGCTTGCACTATCATCCATAGTTGCAACATTCGTTGTGTTCGCAGTATCTGTTTATACACAAGCTATGAAGGTAGAGATTCCATTATCTTTTGGGAGAATTCGAGGATATGGGATGAGATGGCCTCTCAAATTTATGTACACTTCAAACATTCCAGTTATATTAGTTGCATCTTTGCTTGGGACTCTTGCATTGATTATACGTTTCCTGAATAATTTTGATCTCACTTTTTTGGGAACTGTAGATCCTTCTACTGGTGTCGGTAGTTCTGGGTTTGCAATGTTCCTCACACATACCGATCTCGTGCAAATATTAATACAACAAGGATTTGGAGGATTTACATTGATGGATATTGTGCGTGCTCTAGTATATCTTTTATTAATGGTTGGGGGTTCGGTAATGTTTAGTATATTCTGGGTGCAGTCATCTAATATGGACGCACGTAGTCAAGCAAAACAAATTATGGCTTCGGGATTACAAATTCCAGGATTCAGGAGAGATCCTCGTCTTCTTGAGAGAATTCTTAGCAGATACATTGGACCTTTAACAGTTATGGGAGGAGTTGCAGTCGGAATCTTAGCAGCTTTAGCTGATCTTACTGGAGCATTGTCTCGTGGTACTGGGATACTATTAGCAGTTATGATAGTTTACCAATTATATGAAGAGATTGGGAAACAACATGCAATGGATATGCATCCTGCGATGAGAAAATTGATGGGTGGAGGCTAAATTAAATTAAATGGGATATCGTGAAATTTTAGTAAAAATATTTGATCCTGTTTTCAGTCCGTTATTGGATCTACCTCCTTTCTTAGTTATATTTATAATAACTCTTGTTGCTACATTCATTATCACTATTATCTATAAATTAGTTACAGATCAGGATTTGATGAAACGTCTTCGTCAGGATCAGAAAGATGCGCAAAAGAAATTGAAAGAGTTGAAAGATCATCCAGAAAAATTAGTACAACATCAAAAAGAAATGTGGGCTAAGAATATGGAACTGATGAAGCACAGTTTCAAACCGACTATATTTACTTTCTTGCCTATTATAATATTATTTGGATGGTTATCTTTCCATTTGGCTTATGTTCCTCTTGCACCAAATACAAATTTTGATGTTAGTATGATGTTTGATGAAGGAGTTAATGGAGAAGTTATTTTGGTTGGTGAGAGATTAAACCTACATTCAAATTCAACACAAACAGTAACTAATGGAGAAGTTAGATGGACTTTGTCTGGTGATATGGGGAGATATATATTGGAGTTTAACTATGGTGATTTTTCTTATGACAAACCAATTATCATTTCTGAAAAACAAGAATATGAAGAACCTATTAAGGTAGTGAATGCAAATGGCGTGAAACAAATTGTTGTTCATAATAAAGAACTCAAACCTCTTGGAGACTTTAGTTTGTTTGGATGGAAACCTGGATGGCTTGGTACTTATTTTGTATTATCTATTATAATGAGCTTTACTATAAGAAAGTTGATGAAAGTGCATTGATGTTTTAATTATTCTTAATCTTTTTTGGTTATGGTACAGAAAGATTTAAAAGCAATCTGTACTTTAATTATTCATCATGAAAATAATAAAAGCTCCATCTAAAAATGTAATAAATAAAAAAGGTAAAAAAATTGAATACAAGAAATATATATTAAACCTTCCCAAAAAGATTGTTGAAGAGTCAGGATTTTTAGATAAACCCTTAAAAGCAGAACTAAAAAATATGAAGATTATAATTAGTCCTGAGAATTAATAATAGTTTCTAAATGCTTTAAAAATTCTTCAGTATCCGCAAAATAATTTCTATATCCAGAAGTTAAATCAGATATATTATCTGCTCCAACTAATACAACATCACAATCATCAAATCCATTAAGAATAATAGAAAGAGTATGAAAGACTTCATTGAGAAAGCTGTTGATTTGATGTAAGATTATTTAATTGTTTGAATGTTATTTTTGAATTCTTGCCAATTTACTGAAGTGCGAAATCGCACCTACTTCTAAAATGGGTAAAAACCCCAATATTTGTAAAGAGAAGACTAATTCTCATAATAAAAAGAATCTTATAGAAAATAAGATGAAAGAGGTGAAACAAAT
>Ga0210057_1005485_pt1 | contig 16291 bp, 16 predicted proteins | sample CryGeyCG2114_010_2_FD_183968 | JGI IMG/M metagenome (GOLD analysis project Ga0210057, IMG submission 183968) | Groundwater microbial communities from aquifer - Crystal Geyser CG10_big_fil_rev_8/21/14_0.10 (SPAdes) (version 2) | ecosystem: Environmental > Aquatic > Deep subsurface > Groundwater ...
TCGGAAGATAATTCGCTCCAATTGATTAAAGCGGTCCTTCCAAGGATCAAAATAATTCAGAATAACGAAAATTTGGGATATGCCGGCGGCAATAATGTAGGGATCAAAGATGCCTTGGGAAATGGCGCGGATTATATTTTGATTTTGAATCCGGATGTCCTAGTTAAAAAAGGGACGATTAAACAATTGTTGGCGGCGGCCAAGGCGACCAGCGCTGGTATTGTCGGCCCCAAAATCTTAACCCCAAATGGCAAAATTTGGTCGGGCGGCGGGGTGATTGATAAAAAACGGTTTACCGCCGGCCTGATCGGACTAGGGGAGGCAGACAGGGGACAATACCCTGCCATTAAGAATGTTGATTTTGTTTCGGGAACGGCGATGCTGGTAAAAAAAGAAGTTTTTGAGAAAGTCGGCCCGTTTGATGAGCGCTATTTTTTATATTACGAGGATGTCGATTTTTGCCGGCGAGCGGAAAAGGCGGGTTTTAAAGTTGTTTTAGCTCCTCTGGCAGTAGTAATTCATAAAGAGTCCAGCGCGGTTTCCCAAAAATCAGGCCTAAAAGAGTATTATTTGGCCCGCAATCATTGGTTGTTTTTAGCAAGATGGGCGCCGTGGCGGGTTAAAATTAGGGAAATTTTAAGATTGCCGAAAACTATTTTTGACCATTGGCGGAAGAAAGAATTTCGGGCCCTGGCGGGAGTGATGAGCTATTTTGTTCAAAAAACAGGAATTTTACTTGCCTGTTTCTGGATAGCCGTCGCTTTTGGCATCTATTTTTTACTTTGGTTTTTCCGGTTTTTGGAGCCATGGCAGAAGTCTTTGCCGGTAATGAGCGTTAAAGAAAGCTTGCGCTATTTATGGCCGTAAATATTATTTTTTTAATGCTTTTTAGTTTGGCTTTTTCGGGGATTGGCCGGAAAATTTTCAGGCGAGCGGTTGCCGACGACAAATTCTCTCCCGCCGAACAACTAATTTTTTCTTTGGGCTTGGGAATTGGTTTTTTTGAAATTTTGGGCATGACCCTGGGGCTGCTGGGCTTATTTTATAAAGAAATCTTTTATTTTTTGTTGGTGGGAATTCTGGTTGCCACTTTACCGGAATGGACTGGCGTTCTAAAACAAATTTCACAAATTAAGCTGCCGTCCGGCAGGGTCGCCAAAACTATTTTGGTTTTAATAGTGGTCCGTTTGGCTTTTAATTTTTTGGCGGCTCAGGCGCCGGTTACCGAGGGCGATGCTCTTTGGTATCACGTCACCCTGCCGAAGATTTTTATCCGCGAGCACCGGTTGGTGGATACTTATCTTTTGGCTGCCTACCTTCCTTTTAACACCGAAATGCTTTACGTCTGGGGAATGCTTATTAAGGATGAAATTTTGGCGCAAAGCTTAAGTTTTTTGGTCGGCGGCATTTTCCTAACCGCGAGCATCTATCTATTCGCCAAAAGATTTTTTTCGGCTACAGTAGCTTCGCTGGCGGCCTTAATCTTTATTTTTACGCCGGTCGTTTCCTGGGAATCGGTGACGCCTTCGGTTGATCTTTTCTGGACCATGTGGGTGCTTTTGGGATTTTGGGCGCTCAGGCGGCAACGGGCGGTTTTGGCGGGTATTTTCTTAGGTTTAAATTTGGGGACCAAAGGCGTTTTAGGTTTCTTGCCGATCGCAGCCATGTTGCCGATTTTAGCGGGTTGGAAAAGGAGAAACATAGCGACGGTGGCCACCATCGCCGGTTTATTTTTTGCCCCTTTTGTTTTAAGAAATTTTTGGCTGACCGGCAATGCGTTTTTTCCTTTTTTACCGCAATTTTTTGGCGGTGGCGGCATTGATCCACAGCTTTTAGCTAGCATTCATCAACAAATTTTGGCAAAATCAATTACTCTGACCGGACTTTTTAAATCATTTTGGGATGTGTCGCTTTTTCCGCAAAAATACGGTCCGGATATCGGACCGCTTTATCTAATTTTTGTGCCGGCGGGGGCGATTATTTTCTGGCGGTCGAAAAAATCGACCACCGCCAAGTTGGCCGCCGGCCTTGGTTTGATTTTTTATGTTTTGTGGTACTTATTGGCAGTGGCCACCAGCCGCTATTTATTGCCGGTCTTTCCGTTTTTAGCGATTTTAGTCGCGGCCACCGCAGTTTACCTAATTAAACTGGCAAGAATAACCAAAATTTTAACCATGACGATTTTAGTTTTAAGTGTGCCGATGAGCTTTTTAACTTTCTTTTGGACGTTTGAACCCTACGGTCCGAAAATAAAAGCAGCCTTGGGTGTCTATGGCCGAGAGGAATATATTTTACGGCTTTTGCCTTATACGGCCGATTTCTTTTGGATCAATAAAAATTTGCCGCCGGAAGCGAAAGTGATTTTGTATCTTAATCCCTGGCAGCGAATGTTTTATTTGGACCGGCCGTTTATTGTCGCCGGCAACTTACAGCGGGAAATTGATTTTAGCCGACCGGAGAAGCTGAATAATAGGTCATGGTTCCTCGATCAGCTGAAATCACACTCGGTCACCCATGTCTATTCATTGGCTCCGGTTTTGGATCAGGCGCATCTGGAAGAACTTTACCACGGCGACTCCGGCAACGTTTACCGAATTATTTACGAGAACGGCCTTTAGTTAATTTTTTCTCCAGCAAAGCGATTTTTTGGCTTAACCGGCGCACCTTATCAGATAGTTCAGAAAGCTTCACCGAATAAAAAAGTGTGATTAAAATTAAAAATAAAAACCCGGACAAAAAAAGCGCGGTAACCGGAATGACAGCGCCCATCAGCTGGGAAACCAGAAGCAAGACGGGATAATAAATCACCAGAATAAAGATTCCCAGCCCGGTCAGTAGCCAAATCCAAGAATATTCTTCTTTAAGCCGGCGCTGCCGGATCAGCTCGGCGATAAAAAACAATAACGCGAAACCGACGATAAGGGCGAATAGCTTTTGTTGCGGTTGCATCATTTTCTGAGAATAGTCATAAAAATCGAGAGAAACATTTTAAAGGCATAATATAGCGGTTTGAAGCCGGAATGCAACTTTGACTGGTCGGAAGGATGCATTTTGACCGGCAGCTCTTTGATTTTAAAACCTTCTTTATAAGCCATTAATAAAACATCGGCGTCAGGAAAATCCGAGGGATAAATCTCGGAGGCATAAAACCCCATCACCTTTTGGTTCATGGCCTGAAAACCGGAGGTGGGATCGGTAATTGTTTGACCGGTCAACAAATAGATAGTTTTGCTAAAAATAAAGATCCCCAGCCGGCGTAAAAATTGCACCCGGTAGGGATAGCGGCCCAAAAAACGAGAGCCTAAGGCCAGGTCGCAATCTCCCTTGATCACTGATTTTAAAAGCAGTGGTAAAAATTCCGGGTAATGCTGGCCGTCGCCGTCCATTTGGCAAACATAATTAAAATGGTTTTCCAAAGCGTAGTGATAACCGGTTTGCAAGGCGGTGCCATAGCCTAAATTATAGGGATGGGAGATTATTTCGGCGCCGGCTTTTTGCGCCAGTAAAGCAGTTTGGTCGCCCGAGCCGTCGTCCACGACTAGGATTTTGGTTTTCGGCAGGATTTTTTTAACCCGGGCAATCACCCGGGCGATATTTTTTGCCTCATTCAGGCAGGGGATGATCACCAGAATTTTGTTGGCCATCGGGGAAATTATAGCATTATTGAATTTTGTCCGACATTATCCTATAATTTGGGCTGCCATGGCCAATAAAGAGATTTTAATTTTAGGCGCGGGACCGGCGGGACTGGCCGCGGCTCTTGAATCAAAAAAGTTAGGAAATAAACCCCATATACTAACGCCGACAGGAGAACCAGGCTACCGTTCGGTTTATACCATCTTTGGTGAAGCAAGTAATGGTATTAATAAAGATTTGTTTCCTGGCACGTACAAGCCATTGGATGATTTTTATTTGATTACCAATGAGGCTAGTGTTCGAGTGAGAACGGGTTCTGGCTTTGTGGTGATTGATTATCCGCAGGTTATTAGGTGTCTAGAGCAACGCTTGCAGGAGGAAGAACGGACAGAATTTTTCGATTCCCAAACCCCAATGACAATTAATGACAGGGCCGATCACGTTGAGGTTGGAATTGGGGGAGAAAAAAAAGAATATGATGCCTTGATCGATTGCTCCGGTGGGGCGGCAGCAACCAGAACAGGAGAAAATCCCATTGTGGAATATGTTTACGGCGGCCTTTTCCGAGCGTCATTGAGAAAACCGGAAATGATTATTGCTTTCGTGCGGGAGATCGGTGGAACCTGTTGGATAAACCCCAGTATCTCAGGAGAAGGATATGTTGATGTGGTGGTATCAGGCTGGGGACGAAAAAACGATACCTCTCGGTTTATGCGAGAAGGGCCGGAGAGGCTGAGGGTTCTAAAAAAATTTCTTGAGGAAAAAAGAATTGTTAATTTTGCTAATAAGACTCCGCAAGTTGTTTTTTCTGGCACCATCCGTTCCCAACTCGCGAGAAGTCAGGGGCATAAAAGAATTTATGCCGCCGGAGACGCAGCGGGCATGGCCAGGCCGAAAACAGGAGATGGATTCCGCTGGGCAATTTATGGGGGAGAAATGATGGCCAGGGCAATTGAAAATGGCATCTCGCCAGACAGGGCGCTGGCCCAATTTTATGTGGGTGAGCGCGCTATATGGAAAGAATTGTTTCTCCAGGGAGCCACTTTTTATCGACTCTCCAAACAGCAATCGGGAAACTTTGGAACTTCGGTCGGGCCCCTGGGCGAGTTAATAAAAAAACATCATGAATTACAAGAGTCGGCCATAAATTTCTTTCTCAACGGTGGAATAGACTCCAAATTATTATTTGCCTTATTGGAAGATTCTCACTTTCGAGGGATCATGGTCGGCTCGTTTTTGGCTCAACTGCGGTTTTTTATCCAAGGAGAAAAAAGCCTTTGCCCCGGCTATCCCTTTCCGGAAACCGTGCTATAATTAGAAGATGTTTAAATTAAGCCCCTCTGATTTCAAATATCTTTGGGAAGACTGCAAACACTGCTATTATCAAAAAGTTAAATACGGGATTGCTCTGCCGAGTATCGGCATGCCGGGCATTTTCTCCAAAATGAATTCGCTTTTGCAAAACGCGATTATGGGCATGGACTTGCGGGAAATCAACGCTAAACTCCCGGCCGGCAAGATTGATATTAAGGAGGGCTTCTTGAGGTCTCAGCCGATTCCGCCCACCAAGGATTGTCTGATCAGCGGCCGTTTTGATATCATTTCTCACCTGGACGACGGCACCTACGCGGTGATCGATTTTAAAATTACCGATCCGACCGCGGAAAAGGTGCAGAAATTTTTTCACCAACTACATGCCTATAAATTTGCCTTAGAACATCCGGATTTTGGCCAGCCCAAAAAGGTCAGCAAAATGGGTATCATTGCTATCAATCCCGAAGAAATTTCTTTTCCGGGCGAAAATGTCATTTTTAAGGCGCGGCCGCAATGGTTTGAAATTGAGGAGGACATGGACCGGTTTTACGCCTTTATTGCCGAGGTTTCCAAGCTGTTAAATGGGCCGTGCCCCAAACCGAGCGACACCTGCCTTTGGTGCAAATACCGGACGTATTTTAACAAGCTGCCGACCAAACAAGGCGAGTTGCCGTTTTAGATTGCGATAAAAAATGACCTTGGGCAGGCTGAATTTGACTTATTTGCCGGGTAAAAAACCGACCAAGGATAAACTTGGCCGGCGGTTATTTGTCCGCGCTCCGGAATTAACTTATCAATTTTCGTCTTCTTTTTGGCAAACCAAAAACAAGGAAATAAACCGGAAAATAAAAAGAAATGATTGCCAAATTGTGGTTTTAACTCCTCACCAAGACGACGTTACTCACGTTATTTACAAATTATTGCGCTCCCGCCGTTTGGGTAAATATCCGGTGGCGACCACGATTGAGCAAAAGTTTCCCGACGGTGAACTGAATATTTTACTTGACGACGAAGCTGTTGGCGCCAAATCGGTTTATCTAGTCGCCTCGATTTTAAACGAAATTGATTTCGGCCGGGTGAGAAAGGTGGCCGATCATTATAAAAATACGTTGGGGGCAAAATTTGTCACCCTGATTTGTCCGTATCTTGGCTACAGCCGCAAGGATAAAAATGTGACGCCGCAGGGGGATTATGAACCGAGCGCCACCAGTATCCGGGCGGAAATCGGTGGGTTGGCAGGTTTTGTGGACCGGATGATGGTGATTGAACCTCATTCGTCAGCCACGCAAACTTGCGCGGCGCTCTTCGGCATGCCCTTAACGCCGATTTCTCCTTGGAAAATGATGGTTGAGGAATTGAGCCGAAAAATAAAACTGAGCGCCAAAAATACCGTTGTCTTAAGGCCGGACGAGGGTCGGAATTTAGCTGCCAGCCGCATCGCCGAATATCTGAAAATACCCTCCGTTTCTTTTGACAAAGTCAGGCTTTCGGGCCAAGCGGTGTCGGTTTATAAACTTTCTGATCGGGAAAAAGAGCTGGTTAAAGATAAAACCGCTCTTATTTATGATGACGAGGCGTCTACCATGGGCACGGTCTACGCCATCGCGGAAGCCCTGCAGGGCTATGGCGCCAAGGCGCTTAATATTTGCCTGGTTCATTGTAAATTTACGCCCGGCTGGGAAAATAAAATCAAACACCCGCTTTTTGCCCATATCCTGGGGACGGATTCCCGCCAGCCGATCGGCAACATTAATATTGCCGACAACATTGAGTTGGTTTCTTTAGCGCCTTTGCTGCGACAGCTAATTGAGGCAGATATCGAGGGCATTAACTTTTGGCAAGACCAAAAGTTTAAGGACATGCTGCTTCAGGACTAGACGGTTGGCCAAAGATAGAGTAGAATACTTCTTAATATGGGCACACCAAGGAAAACTTATCTGTATGCACGCCGACACCGCAAGGAAAATTTGGGTAAACTCCGGCAAAAATACCAGAAAGCCCGCAACCAAATGGAAAAAGACAAAATTCTGGAAAAAGTCCGCAAAATTTCGCCCTTTTCGTTGACTAAAGATTTTACGCTTTAGTTTCTTCCGCCCTCAAGGCATCCGCCTTGGTTTGATGAACCGTCCCGTCCGGATGATTGGCCGGGGAGTAGATGGTATACAGCTTTAACTCCGCGGTTGGGGAAACGTTAATAATATTGTGTTTGGTTCCCGCCGGCACCACGATAGCGGAGGCGTTTTTGATCGGGTATTCCTCGTTTTCGCCAAAAACTATTTTGCCCTCACCTTGCTCAATGCGGAAAAACTGGTCCACGTTATCGTGAACTTCGGCGCCAATTTCTTCGCCCGGCCTGAGGCACATTAAAACTAATTGGCTGTGCGGCGCGGTAAACAAAACCTGACGGAAATAACTGTTTTTAAGAGTCAACTCTTCGATGTTACTGACATAGCCTGTCATTTTTTCTCACCTCCTTTTTTACATGCTAACCAATAAATAATGCAAACTCAAGGGCCAGAAATTCAGCGGCAGGCTTTGGGAGGCCAGTGTTTTAAAGCCGGCCCTGGCGATGATTTTTTTCGCTTCGTCGGGCTGCCACTGATGAAGATGGCCGTAATCGTAAAACGCCTCTTTAAATTTTAAAGTCAGCAAACGAGTGATTTTAAAATTTCGGTCATGCGGGAAAAGAATGATTAACCGGCCGCCGGGCTTAAGAATGCGGCGGATCTCAGTCAACGTTTGGTGAACCTGGCCTGGCGTTAGGTGTTCAATGACTTCAATCAGTAAGGCGCAGTCGAAAGTCCGGCCGGCAAAAGGTAAGCGGGTGATATCGCCGGGTTTGACCGGCAGGCGGTGTTGGCGGCAGACGGCAATTTTTGCCGGATCGTTGTCAACGCCGATGACGGCCGCATGAGGGAATTTTTTAATGATTTTGGCTAAAGTGATGCCCTCCCCGCAACCCAAATCGATAATTTTTTGGCCGGTAACAAATTTTAAAATGGCGGTATCGCGCCTATCCCAATACGCGCGGGTAATTAAACTTTTTTGATATTGCCGGCGCTGAGTTAGTTTAAGCATCGGCGCAATTTTTGGAAAATAAAGCGCGGCATATCCATCAGGTAAGGCTGATGCCAGATCTTTTTCAGGGCAATTTTTAGCCGCTCCTGCCGAAAAAGCCGATGAAGCCGCCAAAGCTCTTGGCGGGCAAGCGTCTCCGACAAAATAATTGCTTTTTGGGGATGCGTCTCAAAGTTGACATCCAGTAAACGCCAGTCCATGTGATTGGAAACTAATTTTCTTTTTTTAGCGTAGTCCCAAATCGGCGTACCCGGAAAAGGCGTCAACAAATAGGTGTCGGCAAAATCAACCCCGCTGTGTTTGATGAATTCGAGGGTTTGCCGGATCTGTTTTTGTGTTTCCCACGGCGAACCGATCACAAAAGAGGCGTTACCCAAGATGCCTTGCCGGTGGAGAATGTCAATGGCTTTTTGGTTTTTAGCCACACTGGCGCTTGGTCCCTTGAGAAATTTTAAAATTTCGTCCGCTCCCGATTCCAGGCCCATGCCGACCGATTTGACGCCCATCTGCGCCAACAATTTAGCCGCTTGGCCGGTGATCAATTCCGCTCTGGCGGAACAGGAAAATTTGACCCGGCCGATCAATTTTTTTTGTTGTAGTAAACTGAGTAATTTTTCCACGCGGCCCAGGTCGGCGATAAACAGGTCATCGTAAAAACTGATAAATCTGACCTGATATTTGGCCACCAATTCTTCAATTTCCGCGGCCACGTATTCGGCGGAGAAAAAGCGCAGGGTTTGCCAAAACCGGGAGGAAGCGCAGAAACGGCAGCGGAAGGGACAGCCGCGGGAGGTAAACAGGTAGGTGTGGGGTCGCATGGTTAAAATTTCCCGGTCGGGGAAGGGGAGTGCGTCCAGATTTTTAATTAGGGGGGCGGGCGGTGTGGTGATAATGCGGTTACCTTGCCAAAAGGCTAAGCCCGCAATTTGAGATAAAGCGGCGCTTTTTAATTGGCCGGTACGTCGGAAAAGTCTCATTAATTTCATAAAAGTTTCTTCGCCCTCGCCCAAAACCGCCACGTCCATATTTTTGGTCAATGTTTGGGGTAGACTGGTGATGTGAATACCGCCCATTACCACCGGCAGGCCCTGTTTTTTGGCTAACTGGGCGGCGACGATTGCCCGCTGATAATTTTGGGAAACGGCGCGAATGCCAACCAGATCGGGCTGAAAGCTTTTGATTTCTATCGCTAAATTTTGATCAATAATTTTAGTCTCGATGTTTTGGGGGCCTAATTTTAATTTAAGGTAAGAGGAAAGATAGCCCAACCCGAGCGAAGGGTAGCGGCTTTCCAGTTCATTCTGCGGATTGATGGCGTCTAAAAATAAGATTTTCATTAATGGTGGTACCACTTAATTAAGCGCCAGCCGCTTGCCAAGGCAAAACGGATCTGGTTGGGCTGGCCCAGACCCAGCAGCTGTTGCCAAAGATATTTTGGCCGGAAATAAAAACGGCGGTGAGCCTCGCGGATAATTTTTTTTAATTTGACCGGCGTCCAGCCGGGCGAAAGCAGGGCCGGTTTGCGGATGTCCTGGTCGAAGGGATTGTGCGCTGCCGTTTCCGCCAACCAGCCACGTTGTGTGGCCAGACGGGTTAATTTCGTGCCGGGATAAGGCGTGAGAACACTGAATTGAGCATAATTGCATTGTAGATCTATGGCGAGTTGAACGGTTTTTTGTGCTTCGACATAAGTTTCGCCGGGAATGCCTAGAATAAAATAACCCAGAGTTTTGATACCGGCCTGCCGGGTTAAACGAAAGGCTTTCTTGGCCTGGGCCGTGGTTTCCCCTTTTTGTAAGAAATCCAGGCTTTTTTGGTTGGCCGATTCCACGCCATAGGCCAAAAGCGCACAGCCGGCCTTTTTCATTAGTTTCAGGGTGGAAGCGTCCACGGTATTGACTCTGGCTTCGGCTTTCCAGGTCAATTTGAGCCGGCGGCGCAAAATTTCCCGGCAAATTTGGCCAACCCGCGCTTTGTTAAGGGTAAAGAGGTCGTCAAAAAAGACCAGTGAGCGGATCTTGTCTTGGCGAACCAGCATGTCAATTTCGTCCACCACGTTTTGCGGCGAGCGGGCCCGGTAGGTTTGGCCAAAAACACTTTTGTCGCAGAAAAGACAATGGTAGGGGCAGCCGCGAGAGCTGATCATGGTGGTAAAAGGCAACTTGTTAACTAGGGGATAGCGGTAAAGGTTTTGGGGCAAAAGATGACGGTTGGGAAAGGGTAGGCTGTCCAAATTGCCCACCAGAGGGCCGGTAATGACCCTGGGCGGCTGTTTGCCCGTCATGAGGTCCTGTACCAGCCTCAAGAACGCCATTTCCCCCTCGCCTTTGACCAGGAAGTCGAATTCTGGTGCCTGTTTGAAGACTTGGGAGCCAAAAACCGTGGCGTGTGGTCCGCCCAGCACCAACCAGCGGCAATAGGGCCGGCAAATTTTGGCGGCCTTGAAAGTGGTGTCGATGGTGGGCGTCATGCCGGTTAAACCGATCAGGCCGGGCCGCTTGTGGGCCACCGTTTGGCGGAATTTTTCCCAAGTTAGCCGCAAGACATTGGCATCCAGAATTTCGACCGGCAGATGATTTTTTTCTAACATCGCCGCCAGATATGCCAAGCCCAGGGGTGGCACCAGAACATTGGCTTGCCCGGGGGAGCGCGGCGGGGGATTGATCAATAAAATTTTCATGGATTTAATTTCTGATTAATTTAAAACCGGTTTTTATTTTGTTAATAAAGTCACCCGGGCTTTTGATTTTCAAAACTCTTTTAAGAAGATACGCCGGCCGGAAATAAAACTTTAAATAAGATGCCCGCAGCATTTTTTCCATTAATTCTTTCGGAAGATGAGGATAGGAAATAATGGTTTCTTTCATCGGGTCAATCGGCACGTAATCGGCCGTCGTCATCCAGCCTTGCGCTTTCGCCTTTTGGTAAAATTCTGTTCCCGGAAAGGGCGTGCAGAGTGAAAAAAGAACATAATCGGGATCAAGGCTAATTGTTTTTTTAACCGTGAGCTCTATGGTTTCCTTAGTTTCCAAAGGCGAGCTGCCGATAAGGATGTTGAGCTCGACAGGAATGTCGTATTTTTTAAGCAGCTTAACTGCCCGGAAAAAATCCTCCACCAGAATATCTTTTTGAATATCATCCAATATTCTTTGATCAAAAGACTCCACCCCCAAATCAATATAAGCGCAGCCGGCTTTTTTAAGAGACCGAATTAACGCCTCATCGGTCAGAAAATTGGCCCGGGCCAAACATGACCATTCCAGTTTAAAAGGGGCGATCCCTTCGCAGATTTTAATGATTCTTTGTTTATCCCAAAGAAATTGATCATCAATAATAGAAACCGCACGATAACCCTCGCGGGTAATTTGTCTGAATTCTTTAATCACGTTGCCGGCCGAACGGAGACGGACGGGCGGTTTTTTCGCAAAAGTATTTTTAAATTCTATTTCTCTGGCAAAATCCAGCGAGTGGGGCACACAAAAAGAACACCGATAGCTGCATCCCCGGGAAGTCAGAATAGTGGTAAAGGGGGTTTTGGTTAATTTGGGGTTGTAATAATTCCGGTTTTGAGGCAGTAGTTCTCTGTTGGGAAAAGGTAAACGATCAAGATTTTGAACCGGTGGTTGACTGGGATTATGAATCACTTTTTCCCCTTTCAGATAACTAATGCCCTTTATTTTTTTAAAAGAACACTTAGTTTTAATGGCCGTCAACAAAGGAATGAGAGTTTCTTCTGTTTCGCCACGAATAACGAAGCTTTTTTTGTCGACAAAATCTTGGGGATGAGTGGTCGGTTCGGTTCCGGAAAAAATAAAAAGGGCTTGAGGAAGAACCTTTTTGATTAAATCCCGCGCCAAAAGATCGGTCTTCCTGGATAAATAGACCGTATAAAACAGATATACCTCGGCGGCGTCCTTTTTTAAAAATTGGATTAGCGCTTGTTTGTTTAATTTTTCCACCACGCAATCTTTGATTAAGACTTGATGGTGATTTTTTTGACAAAGAGTGGTTTGGTACAGGATAAAAATGTTGGGCTGGTGATAAATGCCGTAATTGCAGCCAAAAATACGTTCAGCCGGTGGCTTATCATCTAGCGGTGGCGGAATCAGAAAGGTTAGTTTCATCTGATTTTGGTGGGGAAAATTATTTCTTTGGTAAAACCAAGTGACCAGGAAAAGCCGACGACAGCCACAACCAGAGGCACGAGGCCCGCAATCTGGGGTGACTTTGTTTTCCGGAGAACCCAGATCGCCAAAATAAAATAAAGAGAAATTATTCCTATCGTGAAGGGTGGAAAGAGAATCAGAAACAAGAGAAAAAGGGGAAAGCTAAATCCTACTAACCAATGAACGGGGGAGGTGCCGTCTTTTCTCATTTTTTTTAGCTGTCGTCTACCGATGGCATAGCGGTAAAATTGTTTAAAGATACCCTTAAAATTGTTTCTTCTTTTGTGATAAACAATCACGTTCGGTGTGTATAAGAGTTGATAGCCGAGATCGCCAAGACGATAATTCATTTCTGTTTCGTCACAGGTAAGTAATCTTTCATTTTGAGGCATGACTTTATCCAGGATTTCTCGGCGGTAAAGACTATTGGCTCCCGGCAAGCTCCTCACGGTTACGGTGTGATCTAATTTCCGAGCGTGAATGGAGCCGGCGGCAAAAATCTCTTGATCCATCACGAAACCAAGGGCTTTGGCAAGGTTATTGTCGGTTTCGGGCGTAAGATTTGGTCCACCGACGCCGGCAATTTGTTTGTCTTTAAAATACGGCAGGGAGTTTTTTAGCCAGTTTTGGTCAAAAGTGCAATCGGCATCGGTAAAAGCGATGAATTGTCCAGTGGCCAGACAATAGCCAGCGTTTCTCCCGGAGGCCACTGTCTTTTTGCGATTAACGGCAATGACCGTTCCAAATTGTTTCGCAATTTGCCTGGTTTTATCGGTTGAATTGCCATCGGCAATGATTATCTTAACTTTTGCTCGCGGGTAATCTAACTTCCCCAAACTTTTAAGACAATCTCGAATATTTCTTTCCTCATTATAAGTTGGAATTATGATCGAAAAAATGGGATAATTGCTCATTGAGTTGAGCTCATTATAACATGGTAAGACGATGAAAATTGGTGTTGATGCCGCCTGTTTGGCGGTTAACGACGATCGCTTGAAGGTCGGTGTTTACCAGGTCGTTTTTAATTTGCTCCGCCAACTAGGGCAGTTAGATTCCCAAAATCACTATCTTTTATACAGTTTTGCCACTATTCCCGAATCGGTGATGGCTCTTTTTGGCCCCCAAATGGCCAATATCGTGGTTTGTCCGGCCAAAGGCTGGAACTACTTTGCCTTGCCGCTAAAGATTTTTTTCCAAAAACCGGATTTATTTTTAGGTTTAAATCAAGCCCTGCCGGGTTTTATTGCCTGCCCGACCGTCCTTTTTGTCTATGATTTGGCCTTTGAACATTTTCCCCAATTTTATCCGGATTCGCTGGCTCATTTGCGGTTGCAAACCCGCCAGGCTGCCCGCAAAGCCAGTTTGATTGTCACCACTGCCGCGGCCGTTAAAAACGATTTAAGCCGGCTTTATCAAATTCCGGCCGCCAAAATTAAAATGGCTTATCCGGGTTACGATGCTGCCGTCTTTAAACCGACTAAACTACCGGAGAAACCTTATTTTTTGTTTGTCGGTGCTTTAAAGCGCCTCAAGAATATTCCCGGACTACTGGAAGGCTTCAAACATTTTTCCGACCATCATGCCCGCCAATTTAAATTAATTTTGGCAGGTGGCGACCTGTGGTTGGACCCGACCATCCGGCCCACCATCCAAAAATTGGACTTGGCCGGCCAGGTAGAAACTTTAGGCCACGTTTCCACTGCCAAATTAGTGGCCCTTTATCAGCAAGCGACCGCTTTTGTTTCCCCCTCTTTTTATGAAGGTTTTGGTCTGACTTTTTTGGAAGCCATGGCCTGCGGTTGTCTGGTCATTGGCAGCACTACCGGGTCAATCCCTGAGGTGGTTGGTCAGGCAGGTTTATTAGTTGAGCCCGATGATGCGGTTGGCCTCGGTAAGGCGCTGCTTAAAATTGTCGGTAATGCGGCTCTCCGGCGCCGGCTTTCCGCTGCCGGTCTTGTCCGCGCCCGGCATTTTTCCTGGACCAATTTTGCCCAAGACGTGAGCCGCTATGCTAAAATTGGGCTGCAGTGAAAATCGCCATTGTCCGGGGTAAACATCTCAATAAGTTTGAAATGCAGCTTTACGAGCCGTTGGCAAAAACTCACCAACTAGTCGGCTTTGGCAGTCTGCGGCCATTTCAAGATCAATTTGCTTTTCCGGTTGTCAAACTTCCCAGCCCCATGGACTTGCCTAACTTCCCTTACAAAATGCCGCTGTTAAACCGCCTGATGATTGACGGCCAATATCTTTTTGGTCTGGAGGCAAGACTGCGGGGGTTTGATATCGCCCATAGCGCCGAAACTTATCTTCACTTTACCCAACAATGCCTTAACGCCAAAAAGCGGGGGTGGGTGAAAAAAGTGGTGGTCACCGTTTTTGAAAATATCCCCTTTGCCAACGAAGGCATTTGGGGCCGGCAAAAATTTAAGCAGCGGGCAATCAAGGAAGTCGATCATTTTATCGCCATTTCCCAACGGTCTAAAGAAGCGTTGATTTTAGAAGGCGCCGACCCGAAAAAAATTAGTATCATCAACCAGTATATCGATACGGCGGCTTTCCGGCCAAGTTCAAAGTTAAAAGTTGTAAGTTCTAAGTTAAATATTTTATTTGTCGGCAGACTGGAGCTTTACAAGGGTGTTTATGAGGTGATTTTTGCCTTCCGGAAACTTTTGGCCGATCCCGATCTGAAAGGTTGCGACTTGGCCTTGACCATGATTGGGGACGGGAGCGAGAAAGCAAAACTGCTGGAACTGGAGAGAAGGATGAGGATTGAGGAACGAGTCACGCATAAAACCGTTCCGTATGATCGGATGCCGGCCGAGTATCAAAAAGCAGCTATTTTTGTCGCTCCCAGCCGGGCCACCAGGCATTGGCAGGAGCAATTTTCCACGGTGTTGCTCGAGGCTCAGGCGAGCGGTTTGCCGATTATAACCACTTGGTCAGGGGCCATTCCGGAAAATATTGGTGAGGCCGGGGCTTTGGTTCAACCGGCGGATTTTTCGGCGCTGGCTGTTGGCCTGAAAAAGTTTATCCTTGATCCGGCTCTACGTCAGAAATTTGGCCGGAAGAGCAGGCAAAGGGCGGTAGCAGTGTTTGATATTAGTATTGGCAGCCGCAAGCTAGCTAAAGTATATGAAAAAACTCTTTATTCTCATTCTTAGTTTCCGCGCCCCACAGGCTTTGGCGGCTTGTTTAACCTCGCTTAAAACAGCGAAGCTGCCGTCCGGTTGGCAGAAAAAAGTTTTGGTGATTGATAATAATCAAAAGAATTTGGGTTTTGCCGCCGGCAATAATATTGGTCTTAAAAAAGCCCTGGTCGAAAAGGCCGACGCCATTTTACTGTTAAACCAAGATACAGTGGTGGATAAAGCTTTTTTGGCTGGTCTTTTGGCTAATCCGGCCGACATTGTCGGACCGGTGATTAAATTTAAACGCGACGGGAAGTGGCTTTTTGATTTTGGCGGGAAAATCAATTGGTGGTTCGGCCGGACAAAACACATCGAAAGCGACTTAATCCTCAGTACTCGTTACTCCAATCCTGATTATATCAGCGGCTGCGCCATGCTCATCCGCCGGCCGGTTTTGGAAAAAATCGGTTTACTGGACGAAAGTTATTTTTTGTATTTTGAAGATGTTGATTTTTGCTTGCGAGCTGCCAAAGCGGGACTTAAAATTGACATCGAGCCGCAATCGCAAATTGTTCATCGTCTGGCGGCAAAAAAATCGCCTTCTTCCCGCCGGTATTTAATCGCCAGCCATTGGTGGTTTATTAACCGCTGGCTGCCGGCTTGGCGCCGGCCGCTGGCCTGGCTTTACTGGTTGGTAATTTCCGTTAAAATATATCTAAGATGATTTCCGCTGTTGTTTTAGCCGGAAATGAAGCAAAAAATCTCGCCGCCTGCCTGGCGTCGCTTGACTGGTGTGACGAGATTATTGTCATTGATGATTTCTCGACCGACCGGACCGTCGCCATCGCCCGGGAAAACGGCGCCTTGGTTTTTCAACATCACCTGAAAAATGATTTTGCCGGCCAGCGTAATTTCGGCTTGCAGAAAGCTAGAGGCGATTGGATTTTATTTATCGATGCGGACGAAAGA
>Ga0210057_1005486_pt1 | contig 16289 bp, 15 predicted proteins | sample CryGeyCG2114_010_2_FD_183968 | JGI IMG/M metagenome (GOLD analysis project Ga0210057, IMG submission 183968) | Groundwater microbial communities from aquifer - Crystal Geyser CG10_big_fil_rev_8/21/14_0.10 (SPAdes) (version 2) | ecosystem: Environmental > Aquatic > Deep subsurface > Groundwater ...
GAAAAAATCCAAACGACGCAATTAAAACTTAATCCCCACGAAGGGTTAATGGTAAGACTGAATCAATAACCATGATAAATCACCCACAAATTAAAGAACTTGAATACAACCATATCACCGACGGCATTTATATCGGTACAAATCAGTGTTGCCAAACGCATTTTGACGAACGACTCAAAAAAGAAGGCATAACAGCAGATATTTCTTTAGAGGAAGATCGGCTGGATGCTCCATTTGGTGTTGATATATATGTTTGGATTCCAGTGGTTGATCAAATGGCGCCCACTCAAGATCAGCTTTCTTTCGGCGCGGAGTCAATACAGAAACTTGTAACTCAAGGTAGAAAAGTGTATGTACATTGCAGAAACGGTCATGGGCGTGCGCCCACATTTGTATCAGCGTATTTGATACAAAAAGGGTATAAACCAAAGGAAGCGATTGATCTAATTACATCTAAAAGATCGAGTGTGCATTTACATAAAACACAAGAGGAAGCTTTGAGAAAATATTACGAGAATTTAAACAAAAAATAGCAGTTTAGGGAGTCCCGCTCGCGATTCCTCTTGTCCTTCGCGGGCGGGGATGTGCGCACACTGGGTGGGAGGGGCAAGCACATATGGCTTCGCGCCTCGGACATTTCCGCTAGGGCGTCCACGCCCTTGGATGAACGCCGCCGTTATCTTGCAATACAGAAACCCAAAGCGGAAGCGACACCACGAAAGATATTTTGAAAACGAGGAAGGGGGTTGTGCGAGGGCGGACTCCGAAGGCACAAACAACGAAGGCAAAGACGCACGCAAACCACTAACCGAAATAAAGCACTGAATAATCTAGCAAACCACTGCGAGGAGGAGACCGAAGCTGGGGGGAGGATTCCTTCCTCCCCCCAAACAGCTGGCATCCGAGCACCCGCTCCGCAGAGCGGGATTGCGAGGAAATGCGCCAAACATAGACATCTAGGCGCGAGTAGCCATAGCGGAAATGTCCGAGGCGGATGCCGAGGATGGACTCCAAGGCGTTGGACGAACCACTAGCGATAACAAATGACACGAGGCTCAATATTGAATTTGTTTTTTGTTTTCTGTCCCCTTGAATTCCCCCAAAACAAAAAGAGGAGCAAATGGAAAAATCCTCCCCAAACCCCTCCTTTTCCATTTGCGACATCCGAATTCAAAAACAAATCAGCCGAAGTTTTGGCAAATCCTTTTCCCAAAAAATAGTTTTGCCAAAACTTCGTCCGCATTGTTCCGCCACCTGCCCGAGACCTTGAGGGCAGGACACCGAAGAAAAATGTCCGTTCCTTTTTCAAGAAAAATTTCACCACCGCCAAATCAAGAAAGCAAGGAACATTTTTCTTTCGGGGTTGCCGAGGCTCTGCGAGGCAGTGGCGGAACGATACGAGCGTACGAGGCAGTTTCCAAGCCACCACGTACGCGAAGCGTGCGACATCATTTGTTTTGGAAATAGGTGCGAACTTGGTACAATAAATACACTACTATTTGGCCGTTGTAGATCAGCTGGTAGACCTGCCCGCCAGTCGCTTAGCGCGAGGTAGCTCACTTGGTAGAGCAACTCCATGGTAAGGAGTAGGTCAGCGGTTCAAATCCCGGTCTCGGCTCCAGGCGCTTGGCAGGCGGGGCAACTCCCCGCCTGCCTTCGCATCATGCCCGAATAGCTCAGTTGGTAGAGCAACTCCATGGTAAGGAGTAGGTCAGCGGTTCAAATCCGCTTTCGGGCTCAGACATTGCGGGCAGGCATGGTAAGGAGTAGGTCCGCGGTTCAAATCCGCGCAACGGCTCATTTTTTATCTCTAAAAAATTATTTTCAATTATAATACGTTGATGATAATTACTCCGCGCGCTTGCGCTTAACCGCCAAGCCGCCAATGATAATCAAGATAAAAGCGGTCAGCGCCATCATCGGAATGGTAATATATCCGAGCTGGAGGAAAAAATTCTGCGTGCAGGAAGCGGAATAACCTACCGTCGCGCAAGCGACAGCGGCCGTTGGCTGAAGCGCTAATAAATAGTGGTAGGCGGCGATTGCCCCGCCTACAAACGCTAAACTAATGGCGTAATCGGCGATATGCTTTTCTTGTTTCCACCAAGCTATGCCCCAAAGCAACACCTGCGGGTACATAAAAATGCGCTGATACCAGCAGAGCGTGCAGGGCGCAAAGCCGGCTACTTCCGAATAAAATAAACTGCCTAGGGTTGCGATCAGCGCGATAATAAAAGCGAATTTAATTCCCTGCCGGCTGAAAAAATTTAGCCCACGATTGATGTTGCCGCTACTAAAACCCCGCCGCCCTATTAACCAGACAAGCCAAAGTATTATAAATATGTCGCCCAAGAGCGTTAAATAAGAAAGAGCTAAAGTAACTGCCGGCGTAAGTTGAGACATAGTTTCAATAACATTAAATAAAATTATCCTACCTTCATAATAGCATACTTGGTTTATTTTGCTCAAGGTTGCATTTTAATTATTTTATTGTTAAAGTGGTGTTGCCCCTAAAAATTAAAGTTGGGGGCAAATCATTGATCTTTAAAAATAGCATTAGTAGCATTAGTATACATCATAAAATAACCCATAGAAAGTTGAGAAAAAAAGATGAAGACGAGACTGATTGAAGGCATTGACTTTGGCCCGATTTGGGGCGCATCAGGCGTGCAGGGATTTTTTGGGGAGGGCTACTGGTTTCACAAACCTTTTATGAAACTGGGTTTGCTTTCATTTGACGGCATGACGTTTGTCGCCAAAACAACAACGCTGAACTTTCGCAAAGGCAACATGCCGCTGCGCTTCATGCGCGGCTTACGGTTAAACAATGACGGAACGCTCGCCGATGGACAGCACATTGTGATACGCACGCCGCGAGATGTCATGCCGCAGCAGCGGCTTCCGGACTGCGTCTACTGCGACGCAAAAAATGAAGTGGCCATAAACGCGGTTGGACTTTCCGGTCCAGGCGCTGGTTCGCTGCTGGATACGGGATTTTGGCAGGAACGAACGGAACCATTCTGGCTGTCTTTTATGTCAGTTGCGCCGACCGCAAAACAACGCTTTGAAGAACTTCAGGCGTTTGTTGATATGTTCAACGCTTTCCTGCACGGTCTTCAGTTTGCAACGCACGCGGCCAAAACACCGCAGTCACCCGGGGTGGCCAGCATTAGTCAGGTTAAAAAATTTCAAGCGCCCGTTGGATTACAAATTAACTTTTCTTGCCCCAATGTGGGGCTCAATCCAACGGAATTAATAGATGAAATTCACCAAGCGCTTGCCTGCGCCGCCGCGCTAGGCATTCCGTTGGCGCCAAAAATCAATCTCTTGACGCCGCCAGAGGTAGCCAAAAAAATCTGCGAGCACGCTAGCTGTGATGCACTTTGCGTTACCAACACCATTCCCTGGAAAGATGCCTGGCCAACACTGCAGTATGACATGGAAAAAATTGGCCTGAACAAATCACCGCTGGAAAAATACGGCGGCGGCGGCATTTCCGGCGCCTGCCTGCGCGGAAAACTCTTGTTTTGGCTTAGAGACGCGCGCCAAACCGGCATCACCAAACACATTAACGCCGGTGGCGGCATTACCCGCGCCGAGCATGTTGATGAATTTAAAAACCTCGCTGATTCAGTATCTACCGGGTCAGCGGGTATGTTCGCTTGCAAACGGCTTCAACCCGGGCGAGTACAGGACATTATCAGAAGAGCGCATAAAATTTTTGGGAATGAGTGAATTGGAAATTATAACAAGGATGGTATCAACAGTATTACTGAATTAAAAAATAAAAAATAGATGAAATGAGGTAAATGAAAATGAAAGTAAAAGCAGACAGAATTACTCTGAAAAGATGGCATGACTACCACGCGCACTACCGGCAAGGTGAGTTGCTGAAATTTATGGTAAAAATGTTTATGCAACAAGGTTTAGGAAGAGTTTTGGCCATGCCGAATACGGTCCCGCCTATTCTAACAGCGCCGGACGCTCTGCGGTATAAAGGTGAAATTGAAAAGGCGATTAGAATTACGCATGAAGAAACTGGGTGGCCAAAAATTGACCCGGTTATGACTATCCAAATCACGGAGCAAACGACACCCAGTGACATTGACGCCGCGGCAGCCGAAGGTATCCGATTTGCGAAAATTTACCCCAAGAATATGACGACCAATTCAGGAAATGGCGTAGAGGCATACATGAAATTGTATCCGGTCATGGAGCGTGTGGAAAAGTATAACATGATTGTCCTCTTTCACGGTGAATCTCCTAATCCTCAAGTTGAAGGCTTAAAAAAAGAATTGTTTTTCTTAGAAACATTCCGCGATTTTGTTTTAGCATTTCCTGGCACGCGTTTTGTTCTGGAACACATAACAACGGAAGCGGCTGTTTGGTGCATTGCGATTCTGCCTAAAAATGCCGCGGCAACCATAACGCCGCACCACCTGCGGCTGACACTTGACAATGTTATTGGTTATAATGCCGCTTCGGGCTACAAATTAAGACCGCATAACTTTTGTAAACCGATTGCGAAAACAGAAGACGATGCGCGAGCATTAGTAATGGCTGCTGTAGCTAATCAGCCACTGTCTTTAAATTATCCAGTTGGCCAAGACCCTCGGTCATTATGTATATTGAAGCCCTTTAATCCTAATGATACACAATTCACCTCTGAGGTTGCTACGGAAACAAACAACAAGTTCTTTTGCGGCACAGACACCGCACCGCACCGAAGAGAAACCAAGGAATGCGACGGCGGTTGTGCTGGCATATTCAATACGCCAGTCGCGCTTGCTTCCATTGTTGAAATTTTTGAGCAGCAAAACGCGTTGGATCAATTAGAGCCATTTCTTTCAACGCGTGGATCAGATTTCTACGGCTTTGAACAAAGTCCAGATGAAATATCAATAATTAAACAAGAATGGAAAGTGCCGGACAACTATCCAGTGCCAGGTATTGATAGCGTTATCGTCCCTTTTATGGCTGGGAGTGCGTTTCAATGGCAACTAGAAACCACTACTCCATAAAAAACTTGCTTATAGTTATTACATTTCAAAAGCAGGAGATATTATTACTTCCCTGCTTTTTTTTCTTCTCTCTTTTATATTTTGTGCAAAACCTGTTGCTAAATCCAGCTTGCTTTTTGCTACGGCTCTCTATACAATAAAACCATGCCCGAAACCAACGAAATAATCTCCAAACTCCCTCCTCAAAACCTGGAAGCCGAAATCGCGCTGCTGGGCGCTTTGATGATTGATAAAGATGCCATTATCAAGGTGGCCGACATCATCAACGAGGAAGACTTTTATAAAGAGGCCCACGGCAAAATTTACGCGGCCATGCGCGAATTGTTCGCGCGCAACGAGCCGATTGATATTTTAAGCTTGTCTAACCGCTTGGAAGAAAAAAAGCAGCTGGAAATCGTTGGCGGCCGTTCCTATTTGGCAAAATTATCCGCCTCCGTCGCCACCGCCTCCCATGTGGTAAATTACGCCAACATCATACAGCGCAAAGCGACTTTGCGGCGGCTGCTGCATGTCGCCGCGGAAATTTCCGAAGACTCTTTTCAGGAAGAAGACAACGTTGACGATATCTTGGACAAAGCCGAGCAAAAATTATTTAACGTTTCGCAAAGATATTTGCGCAATGTCTTTTTGCCGATTGACACTTTATTGGCCGAAGCCTTTGAACGGATTGACGAATTGCATAAGCAAAGCGGCAAACTGCGCGGCATTCCGACCGGATTTCCCAGCTTAGACAATTTGCTCGCCGGCCTGCAGAAGTCGGACTTGATTGTTTTAGCGGCCCGGCCGAGCGTAGGCAAAACGAGCTTGGCGCTGGATATGGCGCGGCAAGTGGCGACTAAATCCAAAGTGCCGGTGGGAATTTTCAGCTTAGAAATGAGCAAAGAGCAGCTCGTAGACCGGATGCTTTGCGCTGAAGCCGGCGTGGGGTTATGGAAAATGCGCACCGGCAAACTCTCGGACCGCGCCGAAGACGATGATTTTTCCCGCATTGGGCACGCGATGGGAACCTTGTCCGAAGCGCCGATTTTTATTGACGATTCCGCCAGCTTAAACATTATGGAAATAAAAACTAAAGTGCGCCGCTTGCAGCTGGAAAGGGGGCTGGGGCTGGTGGTGGTGGATTACCTGCAACTGATGGAAGGCCGCGGCAAGTACCAAGACAACCGCGTGCAGGAAGTATCCGAAATTACTCGCGCCCTAAAAATCATTGCCCGCGAATTAAATATTCCGGTGATGGCGCTCTCGCAACTTTCGCGCGTCGTGGAACAGAGCCGGCCGGCCATCCCGAAATTATCGCACCTGCGCGAATCCGGCTCGATTGAACAGGATGCCGATGTGGTAATGTTCATTTACCGTAAAGCTTCCGATAGAAACTACCGGGAAGAAGACATCCCCGAGCAGGAGCGGCATATCGCCGAAATCCACATTGCCAAACACCGCAACGGCCCGACCGGCGCCGTGAAATTATTCTTTGATGAAAATACGGTTAGTTTCAAAAATTTGGAGAAAGATAAATTGGAAGCGCCGCCTCAATTTTAGGATTATGTCATTCCCGCAAAAGCGGGAATCCCATATTTTTACAAATTAACTAATAGATTCCCGCTTTCGCGGGAATGACAAAAAAATATGTTTTCCAAATTAAAACAAATCCGCGACCTGCGTTCGCGCGCCAAACAAATGCAGAACCTTCTTTCCGGAGAATCGGCGACGGCGGAACGCAGCGGCATTAAAATAACTATGGACGGGAATATGAATGTTACCGCTTTAACTATTGCCGAAGGCGTGCCCCGAGAAACTTTGGAACGAGAACTGCCGCGCGTTATTAACGAAGTGATTAAAGACATCCAGCGCATTATGGCGCGCAAGATGCAGGAGGCGGGTGGAATCCCCGGATTCAATTAAAAATTATCAACTACGAATTACGTATGAAAGTTATGGTTTTCGGAACATTTGACGGCCTGCATCAGGGACATTTGTCGTATCTTAAGCAAGCGCGGAAATACGGGGATTACCTGATAGCCGTAGTCGCTTTAGATAAAAATGTTTTAAAGTTTAAAGGGCGCTTGCCCAAATTCTCCCAAACGGAACGGCTAAAAAAATTACGGGCGTGCGGCTTAGTTGATAACGCAATTCTCGGCAATAAAAATATTTATAAAGTTTTTAAACAATACCGCCCTGACGTCGCCTGCCTTGGCTATGACCAACAAGCGGACGCTAAAAAACTGCGGACGCTTTTCCCCAAAATGAAAATTATTAGACTAAAAGCTTATCAGCCGGAAATTTATAAATCATCACTGATAAACGCCTAACATAAACTGTCATTCCCGCGAAAGCGGGAATCTCGCCAATAATCGCTAAGTATAATCAATGGGATTCCCGCTTTCGCGGGAATGACAAACAGAACACATGGACTTGCCTTCTTCAATTAAAAATTTAATTGACGCTTTTTCCCAACTTCCCACGGTCGGCCGCAAAACAGCCGAGCGTTTCGTTTTTTATTTATTACAACAAGACCAAAAGACGCTAGATGATTTTTCCCTAGCGGTAAAAAACGTTAAGCAAAAAATAACTAAATGCGAGGTTTGCGGCTGCGTCAGTGAAGCCAGCCCCTGCCCTATTTGCGCGAATGGCCGGCGCGATTCAACTACCGTCTGCGTTGTCAGTAATACGCGCGATTTAATAACAATAGAAAATACCGCCGCTTACCAAGGGCGTTACCATGTCTTGGGCGGATTAATTGATTCAATCAAAGGTATTACTCCCGAACAATTAAACATTAAAGGATTAACCCAGCGCTTGCCGGGTAAAGTGCGGGAAATAATTTTAGCCCTCTCCCCCACTTTTGAAGGAGAAACCACTGCCTTATATTTAACTAAGTTTCTGAAAAATTATAATATAAAAATCACGCGCCTGGCGCGCGGTTTGCCGAGCGGCGCTGACCTGCAATACGCCGATGAAATCACTATCAAAAACGCTTTAGAAAATAGGAAATGAAAAGGAGAAAAGCGATGCCGCCGATAAATAATTATCCTTCCCAGACTAGAAAGGCAAAAATGGATAAATGGGAACTGTTAGGCGTGGTTATGTGCTGGATCTTTATTATTTTGGGATTGGCGATGACTTGCGTAACTTCTGTCATCAGATTATTGCAAGCCTTGATACCAAAACACCATCCCCGCGAATGAGGATGGTGCTGTTTTTTTTAAAACAATTAGGCGATTTTATTAATTTTTATTTTGGTGAACGGCTGGCGATGGCCGATTTTGCGGCGGTAACGCACCTTACTTTTGAATTTTACCACCGTTATTTTTTTGCCTTTGCCAGTCTCAATAATTTCCGCGCTGACTTTTTCGCCCAAAGTGGGCTGTCCCAATTCAATAATTTCGCCGTTTGGTCCGGTGATTAACAATGTTTCCAACTTAATTTCTTTGCCTTGTTCCCCGTCTAACTTTTCCACCCGAATTACTTGTCCCTCCGCCACTTTGTACTGTTTGCCGCCGGTTTTAATAACTGCGATGATAGCCATAACTTTTATTGTTTAATGGTAACTTTATCATATTACACGCCCTTGCTTTCTTTGTCAATTCTGCGCGCCTTGGGTAAAAAAATTGAGGCGAAAGCTATCCCTACCGTCAAGATAGCCAAAACGGCTAACGCTATTAATTTGCCGCGGCTTTGTAAAAATAACGCGGCACTGCCGAAAGCAGCCGCTAAAAAATAATAAAGCAGAACCGTCTGCCGCTGGCTTAAGCCGCTGGCTAATAAACGATGGTGCAGATGCAAACTGTCCGGCATGGTAAAAGGATTTTGGTTGCTAAACAGGCGGCGGAGGATTGTCCAGGCGACATCTAATATCGGAATGCCCATGATCAGCAAGGCGATGGCGATTTTAGCTCCCGAGATGATAGCTAACACCCCGATGATGTAACCGACCAGCAAACTGCCGCTTTCCCCTAAAAATATTTTTGCCGGATAAAAATTAAAAAGTAAAAAACCGCCGCCAGCCGCCGCAAAAATTAACCCCATTAAACCCACGTCCGGCTGATAATACTTTGTGGTCATGGTAAACAAAAAAATAACCAAGCCGCTGATGACTCCCAGCCCGCTCACCAGCCCGTCAACGCCATCTAAAAGTTTGGTCGTGTACATCATTCCCATCAGCCAGGCGATAGTTAGCGCCGCCGCGGTCAGGCCGCTAAAATAAAACAATCCTCCCCAAGGGTTCGTAATTTTCACGATGCCGATGCCGCCGCCAATTACCAATAAACACGCGAGTAAGGGAAAAACAATCTGCTGTTTGGGCGATAAATCAAAAATATCGTCTAAAGCGCCGCCGATTATGATTATTAACGCTCCCAGAAAAAAACTAATTAAATGCGCGGCCGTAAGGCCGCGCGCCAAAATATCAACGCGGTTCAAATAAAGGGCGAGAAAAAAACTAAAACCAATCGCTAATCCGCCCAGGAGCGGAACGGCTTTGTCGTGTATTTTACGGGAAGAATCAGGGTAGTCAACAACATTAAATTTTAACGCTAAATATTTTATTAATAACGTTGAAAATACAGAAATTAAAAAAATTATCAAAAAAATTTGAAACATAATGCTTGCTGTCATTCCCGCGAAAGCGGGAATCTCTCTTTATTTATTCTTAGATTCCCGCTTTCGCGGGAATGACGATACACAATATTTTTCAAAAACTCAATTATTCATCTCTTTCAAAATTTTCGTATATGGCACCCCCACTTCTCCGGAAATTACTTTGGCCGCCGCATCAGCATTGACGGTGCGGTCAGCGGCGCTGGTGTAGCTTTTGGCGACGGTATTCAATAATCTCACTGCTTTTCCTGGCAAAGCCTCGCCGCTGGGGTAATTTTTGGCTGCTTGCGCGGTTACTAAAAGCGCTTCGTAGTTAAAGGTGATTTTATATTCATGCTCGAGCAGTACGGCGTTGCTGGCCAATATTTGAATCAGCGCGCTACTGGTCGGCTCTGATAATTCTATGTTATGCGCGCCGGCTAATTTTTGATCAGCCGCGGCTAAAAGATAAAAGTTTCCTCCATATTTATTTAAAATTATTTCCAACTCTTCCGGGCCGTCAACTACTACTAAAATGCCGTTTGTTTTGATTAACTCCTGTAAAATCACCAGTAGTTTTTTCTCCCAATCAATCCCGCTCGCTTTGTTTTTAATCTTATTTAAGTCCAGCTTTAATAACCGCCGGTTTTTTAAACAAGCCGGCACTTCATCCGCGGCAATTTGCTCCGCTAAATGATTGATTAAAGACTTTTTGCCCGCGCCTTTTTCTCCGGTTAAAATAATCTGGCGCTTTCCTTCGCTAAACGCCTTAAACAATTCTCCCAATTCCGCTTCGCGGTCAACAAAAATCGGTCGCCCGGCAGTTAACGGCTGCCGCGTTAAGTCAAGGCAGAAATGGTTTAAGATCGGCGTCGCCACCGCCGTCGTCGTCATGGATAGCTTTGATTGCCTGTTCGTCTTTTTGTTTTTTTGCCGATAATTTTCCTCCCGACGGGCATAGCGGTCGTTGAGTAAAAGCCATTGCGCCGAATTTTGAATTTGTTCCGGCCGTATTCCTAACTCCGCTAATATCCCTCGCAGTAATCTGCCGGCGCTAATTAAGGGGCCGATTAAATCTGGCATTTCAATGTAGTAGTGCCCGTTGTCTCGCGCCTGGACGTACGACTCAATTAAAGCTTGCCTTAGTTCTTTGCTTAAAATCGGCGTCGTCTCTGGCCCGTCGTTTACGGGAGAAATTTTTTGCAGCGCCTGTTCCAATTTAGGGCCGATTTTCCCTCGATAAACGCCCAGCCGAGCTAAAATCGCGCTGGCTTTCTTTAACTCAACATTTTTGTTGTTCTCGCCATACTCACTGACAATCGTCAGCATCAGGTGCGCCGGAGTTAGCTCCGGATGCCCGAACTGCGTCGCTAACGCGTAAGCTTTCTCAAGTAATTGCAGTAATTCGTAGCGGTAACGGCTGGCAACATTAACTTTGGTAGGAAAAGATTTTAGCTCCTGCCAATTATTGGGAATTATTTGCGGCTGTTTGTTTAGCCACGCTTGTTGGCGATAGGTTAAAATTTTAACCGGCGGGTGTTTTTCTTTCCGGCGCTGGAAGCGATACCAGCTGAAACATAAAAGCAGCAAACCTAACCAAAAGTATAAAATTAAATTATCTTTCGCGCCCCAAAAACTTACTAACGCGCTTAAATAAACTTTATACCCGGCTGCCGCCGCGTTCTGATACAGCCACCAGCCAAGCGACAGGATTCCGGCCGCGCCCAAAATTAAAAAAAATGCGTCCAAGGCATAATCAAAAATAAGCTGGCTTTGGCGCACGATTATTTTTGCCGGCGTCAGATCATAGCCCCAGTATAAAAAATCGTTTTTGATAAAAGTGCCCAAACCAATGCCACCGCAGTTATTGCAGGTAAATTTATTTATTTTGCCGGTACCGTTACAGTTTGGGCAAGTAACGAATTGGGAGGATAAGTTGGACATGAAAAATTATGGTTAACGCGACATCGCTATAAATTATCTTTTACCTGTTTGCTTCTACTTTCCCCATGATGCCTTCTTTGCCTATTAAACCAAACCGCGTGCTGTCTAAGCTGCCTTCCGTTTGGTTGCCTAAAATTAAATAAGCGTTAGCCGGAATTACGCCCTGATAGTCGTTGCTGTAAAGGGCCAACATCTGCTGCCGGCCTTCCGGCAGTTCGTAACTTTGGCCGGCAGAATTTTTGGCTGCCTGGCCGTTAATGACAATATTATAATTTCCGCGATGATTTTTGGCTAAACTAAAACTATCGCCGGGCAGGCCTTGCGCGATTTTAATAATTGGCTCCGGCTGGCCGGAATAACCGTAAACGATAACATCGCCGCGCCGGACCGGATTGCAGTTATAAAAACCCTTTAACATTTTAATCGTCTGCCCTTCCTCAATCAAGCCGCTTAACGACTGGCCGCGCACAATCTGCTCCGCTTCTTCGGTAACGCAACTTAAATCAAAATTATTTTGACCGCTAAAATAAAAAATTGCTCCAATAATAACCACGGCAATAACGCCAAAAATAAAAAATTTCTTCATAAATTGTTTGCTTGTTGCTGAATTCTATTATAACATAAAAAACCTCCACCGACCAACAACAGCGAAGTAAAACAAAAAACAAGCCCAAAATTACTATAGAGCTTGTACTGCGCATTTACAATTTTAGCGGATCACTTATCGCTGGCGCTTACTGCAACTTGATATTAGGATATTTAGATATTGGATATTAAATGCCGATATCTTGAAAGTTTTACCAATATCTTAATATCCAATATCCTGATATCTCAATGACATTAATCCTCTAACTTTCTCAACTCTTCAAACAACCTTCTCTCCCCCCGACTTAATCGTTCCGGTATTTTCACTTTTAACGTTACCAACTGGTCGCCGCGATTACGGCTGTTAAGCGAATAAGAGCCGCGGCCGCGCAGCTTAAATACGGTTCCGGACTGGGTGCCGGCGGGAATTTTTAAAGTTAACTCGCCGTCAACCGTTAATACCGGAATTTTATCGCCCAGCGCCGCCTGCGCAATAGAAATTTCCGCCGTTGATAAAATGTCATCGCCGGCGCGAACGAAATTTTTATCCGGCTTAACTTTTATTCTGATATACAAATCACCCGCCGCGCCGCCGTTCACCGCCGCCTCTCCTTGGCCGTTTAATCTTATCGTTTGGCCGTTATCAATGCCCGCCGGAATTTTTATTTGCAAATTAACTTTGTCTTTCTGCAAACCATTGCCGCCGCAACGCGAACATTTTTTGCTTGCTTTTTTTCCTTCGCCGCCGCAATCCGGGCAAGTGCTTTGCGCTTGAAAAGTGCCCAAAATTGTGCGCTGGGCCTGCGTTACGTAACCGGCGCCTTTGCAGGTTGCACAGGTTTCAATCGCCGTGCCCGGTTCGGCGCCATTGCCAGAACAATGGGCGCAAATAACGGTTTTATACAAACTAATGTCTTTGGTCGTGCCAAAAACAGCTTCAGCGAATTCTATCGTCAGTTCCGTTTGAATATCAGCGCCACGCCTTCGTCTGCGCCGGCGAGAGTCGCCGCCAAAATCAAAACCGAACATTTCGCCAATATTGCCGAAAATATCGCCAATGTCGCCAAAATCAAACTGTACTCCCCCGCCGCCAAAACCTGCTTGTCCGCCTTGGGCGGATGCCGCGCGCATAAAATCTTCCCAGCTCATGCCGGTGCCGCCGAATCCTTGCCCTTGGAAAACCGCGTCGCCAAACTGGTCGTACTGTTTTCTTTTTTGCTCGGTGCCAAGGATCTGGTACGCTTCGTTGATTTCTTTAAATTTTTCCGCGTTGCCGCCGGCTTTGTCCGGATGGAATTCATGCGCTTTTTTGCGGAACGCTTTTTTAATCTCCTCTTGGCTCGAGCTCTTATCAACTCCTAATACTTTATAGTAATCTTTGGACATAATTTATATAAAAATCAAAAAATAAACTTTTTTTAAATTAAGGGGGAGACAAATAAAGCCGTCTCCCCCGCTAATAAAATCACTCTAAACTCCAATTGCCTGCCGGTAATCGCTCCTCATGTGCTCTATCGGCGTTGGGTATTGGCCGTTAAAGCACGCCTGGCAGAAAGAACTCGCGCACATGCCTGTGCATTTACTGGCAACCGTGCTCTGGCCCTGATTTGACAAATAAACGGTTTGCCGCACGCCTAATCTTCGGCTTAATTTTTCGGTGTCCTGCTCTGCCTGATTATAAGCCAATTCTTCACGGCTGGTAATCCTGATGCCGTAGAAGCAGGGATTGATAATCGGCTCGGATGCAATCAACACTGACAAGTCTTTGATTAAATTTTGGTTGAACTTTTTTAAAAGTCCAACTATGCATCTCATTGTGTTGCCTCTGACGATTGAATCGTCAACTAATCCGGCCCTCCGGTCAATCAAAGCATTCGGCAAAAAACTGAACTTACGTAAGATATGCAGCGCTAACTCTTCCATTTCTCCTTCCGCCGCATTACGAATTACTCCGGTCGGAGCAATAAAAGTTCTAGCTGACCCTTCGTTACGGATAATGGCATTTTCCAGCGGCAACCCAATAGCATTGGCTAACCCTATGCCGTGGACCGTTGCTGAATTTGGAATCGGGCAAAGCGCGTCTATTTGCTGTTCCAACCAAGGATTTTCAGTCGCCAGCATTTTGCCCAGTTCTCGGCGGATTTGCCAAACATATGTTTCACTGCCGTCTGATGTCTCCACCATACTGCAAGGGTGAGCGAAGTATATATATTCAAATATACAAAACTTCCGCGGAAAATTTTGCCACAACGCGGGTCGATATGAACGGAAGCCATCTTCATCCACCACGATAATTTCGCCTGGCTCAACAAATCTTTCAAACTCGCAACCGATTCCACTTAACGCCACGCTTTCCGAAGCAAACACATAACTGCCGTTATACCTCCCAAAACACAAAGGCCGAAATCCGTATGGATCTCGCGCGACTACCAGGCTTATTTTTCCCTGGCCGCCGCGATGAACAAAAAGCAAAGAAAAGGCGCCGTGCAAAGTTCCGAGTGCCTGAAAAATTCGCTCCTCAATCGGCTTATTCTGATCAGTGCCTTCAAAATTTTTTAAAGGCAGCTCGCTGTCGCTGGTAGTTTCCATCATGCCGACTAAAGGATCGGTGAAATTACCGTTATGGGCAATCGTTAAAAATTCAGTGTGTCCGTCATAAACATATCGCCGCGTAAAAGGCTGGCGGTTGGTTTTGTCTTGAGCGCCGCCGGTAGTGGCGTATTTATTCTGTAATACTCCGGTTACGCCTGACATCAATCTTTGGATGCGCGCGTCAGTAAATATTTCCCCGATGCGCCCGCTTTTTGTTACTGACAGCGGTTCCCCTTTCTTTGGATAAACTACTGCCCCGGCGCTGTCATGTCCGCGATTTTGCTGCCGAATCGCTCCGGCGACTAAAGGCAAAATTATTTGGTTGATATTATAACCGCCGATTATTCCGCACATTAATTTTTTCCTTTCTTTTTCCCTGAACCTAAAATATAAAGAATGTTTAAAGAACTTTTTTCCTCCTCTTATCTCCATCTTATCTTAACTTCCGATATTAAGCAATTTAATATCCTAATATCCAATATCTTAATATCTAATTATTTCTTATCGTCTACCACTTCCCCCTCAATCGGCCCTTCTTTATCTTTCTTTTCTCCGCCATTCTGCCCTGCTTGGCTCGCCGAAGCGCCTGGCGCGGAGGCGGCTTGGTACATCGCCGCGCCGATCTTTTGCGCCACAGCGTTTAATTCCTCCATTGCTTTTTTAACTGCTTCAGTATCCGCGCTGTCTTTTATTTTTTTCAGCGCTTCCACTTTTTCTTCCAATTCTTTTTTGTCTTCCGGCTTTATTTTAGTTTCCTGTTCTTTAATTAATTTTTCGGTCGTAAAAATAACCGCGTCCGCCTGATTTTTAATTTCCACTTGCTCTTTTTTCTGCTTGTCTTCGGCCGCGTGCAGTTCCGCTTCTTTACGCATTTTTTCTATTTCTTCTTTGGACAAACCGGAAGAAGAAGTAATAGTGATATGCTGTTCTTTGCCGCTCGCTTTGTCGCGTGCTTTAACGTTTAAAATACCGTTGGCGTCAATGTCAAAAGTTACTTCCACCTGCGGCACTCCCCGCGGCGCCGGCGGAATGCCGTCCAAAATAAATCTGCCTAAAGTTTTATTGTCGCTTGCCATCGGCCGTTCGCCTTGCAAAACGTGAATTTCAACCGAAGTCTGGCTGTCAGCCGCGGTGGAGAATACTTGCGATTTAGATGTAGGAATAGTGGTATTGCGTTCAATCAAAGGCGTGGCCACGCCGCCCAAAGTTTCAATGCCTAAAGTTAAAGGAGTTACGTCCAAGAGTAAAATGTCTTTTACTTCGCCCTGTAAAACGCCGGCTTGCACGGCCGCACCCAAAGCGACCACTTCGTCCGGGTTCACGGAAATATTGGGCTTGCGCTTAAAAAATTCCTCCACTTTTTTTATCACGAGCGGCATTCTGGTCTGCCCGCCGACTAAAATCACCTCTTCAATGTCTTCCACTTTCATCTTCGCGTCCGCGAGCGCCTTGCGGCAGGGCTCCATTGTCTGTTCCACCAAATCCCCCACCAGCTCCTCCAATTTCGCGCGCGTTAATTTCATTACCAAATGCTTCGGCCCTTCCGCGTCCGAGGTGATAAACGGCTGGTTA
>Ga0210057_1005489_pt1 | contig 16286 bp, 20 predicted proteins | sample CryGeyCG2114_010_2_FD_183968 | JGI IMG/M metagenome (GOLD analysis project Ga0210057, IMG submission 183968) | Groundwater microbial communities from aquifer - Crystal Geyser CG10_big_fil_rev_8/21/14_0.10 (SPAdes) (version 2) | ecosystem: Environmental > Aquatic > Deep subsurface > Groundwater ...
CACGCGCGAACCGTCGAGCGAGCCGAGCTTGTTCCGAAGCGCCTTCACCTCGGTACCCAACAGTTCAAGACCCGCCGTGAAGCTCTCAAGCGGGGCATATTTTAAAAACGCCTTCTTATATTCGACGAGGGTCATAACAAAAATTATACCCTAGGGCTTGTCTTTATGTTTGTATCTACATTTATCGGATATCAAAAGTTTACTACGACCGTGGTGTACTTTTGATACATTGTCTTTAACTTTCCGAGCAATTTTACGTAGTGTGGCCTCTGTAGTAATTACCGGGAAGTCCCGGAAGGGATTACTTGATCTTCAAGAAACCATCCTTTGTTCTCAAGCGCGGCTTCGCCGAAGATGTCAAGGATAGGCGCGTTTTTGTCATGGAAGATGTCCTGACCACCGGCGCGTCGGCGGCGAGAACCGTGCGTACTGTTGTTTCCGCAGGGGGCATTGTCGTGGGTGTTGGGGCTCTGGCCAACGGCGGCAAGGTAACTGCGAGTGATCTCGGCGTCGATCGTCTCGAGACTCTGGTGGAAGTGGACCGCCAGATATTTACCGAAGCCGAATGCGCCGACCATGGTCTCTGCTTTCATGGCGTGCCAATCAACACGAAGTTTGGTCACGGTGCGGCGTTTCTTGCTCGCAAGGCTGCTGGAAAATAAGTGGCCTGAGAAGACTTGGCGAAAGGGAGTACCGAATGCACGCAGTTGCGTGTGTCACGGGCCCTTTTCTTTTTGTATTTACCGCACGCTCGTGTAGCCACCCGGGACACCATTTTTGGAGAGGACGATTTGCCAAAGTTGCATCTCGCGCGCGCGGAAGACGCCTGCGCAGGAGAGGAGATAGTATTTCCACATTCGGTAAAACCTTTCGTCGTACTCCCCTTTCAACTTCGGCCACGCCGCATCGAAATTTTGAAACCACGCCATGAGCGTTGTGTCGTAGTCGGCGCCGAAGTTGTGCAGGTCTTCGACGATAAAAAGCCCCTCAATCGCCTTCCCTATCTGCGCCACCGAGGGGAGCACGCCGCCCGGGAAGATGTACTTCTCTATCCAGGGGTCACTCGTAAGCTGTGATACCTTATACCCGATGGTGTGGAGCAGGAAGAGCCCGTCATCTTTTAGACAGCGATTCGCAACCTTGAAATAATCGCGATAATTCTTGACCCCCACATGCTCGAACATGCCAAGTGAAATGATGCGGTCGAACGGCTCGCCTGCCCCGAGCGTAGTCGAGGGGTTGACCTCGCGATAATCCTGGACGCGTATTTCTATCGGCAAACCCTTACAAATCTCACGGGCGAGCACTGCCTGCTCTTTAGAAATAGTGATACCGACCACGGTCGCGCCATACCTCTCTGCCGCATACTTCGCAAAACTTCCCCATCCACAACCGATATCGAGGACGCGGTCACCCTTCTTCAGTCCTATCTTCTTACAGACGAGGTCGAGCTTCGCTTCTTGTGCTTCGTCCAATGTTTTTCGCCGTGGATTACCACTCCAATACCCGCAGGTGTAGACCATCCGCTTATCCAGCATCACCGAGTAGAGGTCGTTCCCGAGGTCGTAGTGCACCTCGCCTACCTTGCGCGAGCGACTACTCGTCTGGAGATTGAAGAGAAATGCCTTCGCGATAGTGCTCATCGAGGCGAGATTGATTTTAAATTCTTTCTCCAAATGTCCCGTGAATACCTTATAGATAAACTCATCAAGCGCGTTCGCCTCCCACCACCCGTCCATGTACGCCTCGCCGAGGCCGAGTGAGCCATACCGGATAACACGATTGAAGAGCCGCTCATCGTGCACGACAATGTCCTGCGGCCTACTCCCGCCGATAGTCACATCTGCCTTCTGTAGTAGTTCGGTAACAAACGCGCGTGCCGATGCCATATTGTGAAGCATATACCTCTCCAACTAAAAATCCATTCAAAATTACGCCTGTACCACTTGTTCCTTACGGTGTCCTATAGGCCGAAATAAGGAACACCGGTTCGAACAAATTCAAGTAAGTCTGACCGACCCATGCGACTTGATTGATTCGTTAGCGACGAACCTCTACATATAAGAAAGTGGCCAAAGCCTGGCTTTGGCCACTTTCTTATTCCTAGCGGCGGGCCCGACACATAATGCGACATTGTGTGAGCGGACTGCGACGAATTACCGTCTTGCTTTGGCGCGGTCGTTTTCGGTCAAGTACTGCTTACGCAGGCGCACGGACTTCGGCGTGATTTCCAAGTATTCGTCATCTCCCATAATTTCCATACCGCGTTCGATAGTGAGCTCAAATATCGGCACAAGCGTCAGCGCTTCGTCCATGCCGGAGGAGCGGACGTTCGACTGGTTCTTCCCCTTCGTCGGATTCGCCTGCATCTCTTCGCCCTTCGCGGTGTTGCCGATGACCATGCCCTCATACACTTCTGTCGCGGGCTTGATATAGAGCTGACCGCGGTCCTGCAGGTACCAGAGCGCGTAGCCGAGCGACTTCCCCGAGGCCATCGAAATCATCGAGCCGACCTGACGCTTCTTAATCTCGCCCGCGTACGGCTTGAATCCGACGAAGTGCGACGAGAGGATGCCCTCGCCTTTCGTATCGATGATGAACATGTTTTTGTAGCCGAGGAGTCCGCGCGTGGGCCCGAGCATGGTGATGCGGACGATGTTCCCGTGCTGGGTAAGATTCTGGAGCACGAACGCACGCTGTCCCAATTTCTCGATGATGGCACCCTGAAATTCTGACGGCGTATCGATGACGACTTCTTCAAACGGCTCCATCGAAACGCCATTTTCCTCGCGCGTGATGACCTGCGGCTGAGAGACCTGGAGCTCGTACCCCTCGCGACGCATGTTCTCAAGAAGCACGGCGATGTGGAGCTCGCCACGACCACTGACGTGGAACACTTCGGTTTTATCGAAATCGACTTTGAGGCCGACGTTTACTTCGAGTTCCTTCATGAGCCGGTCGCGTATCTGGCGGCTCGTGACATACTTCCCTTCCTTCCCCGCAAAGGGCGAATTGTTGACGAGGAAGTTGAGCGCGATGGTCGGCTCGTCCACCGCGATAGCGGGCAAAGGCGTTGCCGATTCGCTAGTCGTCACGGTCTCGCCGATATAGATGTCGGGGAGTCCCGCGATGAGCGCGATGTCGCCCGCGGACGCTTCGGGAGCCTCCACGCGCTCCAGTCCTTTGAAAGTAAATATCTTGGTCGTGCGGCCGGTGCGCGTCGTGCCGTCCGGTTTCTTGATGAACACCTGCTGGTTGGGCTTCACGGTGCCCTCGTAGATGCGGCCGACCGCGAGGCGGCCCATGAAGTTGTCGTACGCGAGATTAAACGGCTGAAGCATGAGCGAAGCGCTCGCATCAGCCGTGGCGTTTGCGGCGGGCACCTTCTCCAGTATCAAATCCAAAAGCGGCGTAAGGTCCTTTTCAGCACCCACCAAGAGCCCGTCAGGACTAAGCGCGGCGCGGCCATCGCGGCCAATCGCATAGACCACCGAGAAGTCGCACTGCTCGTCGGTCGCACCGAGCTCCATGAAGAGTTCGAGCACCTGGTCGTGCGAGCGCGCCGGGTCAGCCGCCGGCTTATCGATTTTATTCAACACGACAATCGGCTTCAGCCCGAGCTCAAGCGACTTCTTCAGTACGAACCGCGTCTGCGGCATCGGCCCTTCCTGCGCATCCACGATAAGCAAGACCGAGTCAATACTGCGGAGCACGCGCTCCACTTCCGAGCCGAAGTCCGCGTGGCCCGGTGTGTCCACGATATTGATTTTCGTGCCCTTGTATTCCACCGCCGCGTTTTTCGCATAAATGGTGATGCCGCGCTCCTGCTCAATCGCGTTCGTGTCCATCGTGGTGCCCTCCTTCGCCGCGCCCGTCTGCTTCAGTATGGCGTCAGTCAGCGCCGTCTTGCCGTGGTCGACGTGCGCGATGATGGCGATATTGCGAATTTCCATGAAATAAAAATGGCCGCGGGGGCCGTGCATTCAATATACAACACTAACGCGCTTAACACAACGTCCTCTTATTGTAATATTTCGCATATTAAAAATGCGGTACACTGTGAAGCATGCGCGCAAAGAAACCGAATAGGAACGGAAGTCATTTCCTGCAGGACACCGCCATCGTCCTGCTCAGCGTACTGGTCGCGGTGCTCCTGGTGCGCACGGGCGTGCTCTCCAGTCTCCTTGTGTCGATGGGAGAGACACAGGTCTTCGGCGCTTTTATCGCCGGCATGTTCTTCACCTCCATCTTCACAACTGCGCCCGCCATCGCGGCGCTCGGAGAAGTGTCGCTCATACAGGGAATCTTCAGTACGGCGCTCTTCGGAGCGGCGGGGTGCGTCGTTGGAGACCTCATCATCTTGCGGTTTTTCCGAAGCCGCTTATCGGAGCACGTCGCGGAGATAGTAACGCACCGAAGCGTCTGGCGGCGCTTCCATCTGCTGTTCAAGCGCCGCCTTTTCCGATGGATAACGTTTCTTGTGGGAGGACTCATCCTCGCCTCGCCCCTGCCGGAAGAACTCGGCATCGCCATCCTCGGCTTCTCGAAGATGCGCGTGAGATATTTCGCTTTGCTCTCTTTCGTCTTTAACTTCTTCGGTATCGTCATTATCGGTCTCGTCGCTCACGCGTTCGCTGGATGAGTTTCTCTTCTGCCGCCGCAATATCCTCGGCAGGGCGATTGTTAAAAGATTCTCATTTCTCCAAATCCAGAATGTCGTCGATGCGTATCTGCGCGACGAATTCGGGCACGTGCGAGACAAGTATCATCGCGCCCTGGTACTCGTCGAGCGCTTTGGCGATGACGGGCAGGTGCCGGAAGTTGATGTGGTTTGTCGGTTCGTCGAGGATGAGGAGTCCGGGGCGCTCGAGGACGAGCGAGGCGAAGGCGACCAGGCCCTTCTGCCCTTCTGACAAACTTCCTATCTTTGTCTCCATGACGTCCGCGGTGAGGAGGAAGCCCGCGGCGATAGCGCGAAGCTTCTGCTCGTCCGGCTGACCCATCGCTGTCCGGAGCGCCGCGAGCACCGTAGCCTCGAAGTCGAGCGTGGAGAAATCTTGGCGATAATAGCCGAGCTTTACTCCCTTGGTAATCCCGACTCCCTCAAACGTACCGTACGCGATGTGCTCAAGGAGCGTGCTCTTCCCGATACCGTTCGGACCCTTAAGAAGGAGATGCTGGTTCTTCCGGAGCGAGATGTTCGCTTTTTTCTTCGCAATCTTTGTACCCTTGAGAATCGTGTAGGAGGTGAGTGCAAGTACGACACCGCTCAGTTCCGGCTGTGCGGGAATGACAAACGGCCGAATAGTGCGGTCCTCCTTGCGCACGTCCACCTTCGCTTCTTCCATCTCTTCGACCTCGGTGCGCATCTTCTTGGCGACGAGACGCATCTTCCCGCCCTTCTGTGCGAAGAAGTTCGCCTTGTCTTTATTCTCCTGAATTTTCTTCTCAAGCTGGGCATTCTTCCGGTTCTCCCGATCGATACGTGCGATGATTTCCTGCTGTACGTCCGTGTAGTTCCCGTGATACTGCTCTACTTTGCGCGTGAAGACGTCGAGATACAGAACGCCCGTGGTAAATGCATTCAAGAACTCTGCGTCGTGCGAGATGACGATGCAGGTTCCCGGATACTCGACGAGGAATGCGGTGAGATGCTCGATACCCGCCGTGTCGAGATTGTTGGTCGGCTCGTCGAGGAGGAGCAGGTCGGGCTTCTGGATGAGCGCCGATGCCAAGAGCAACCTTGCAGTCTGACCGCCCGAGAAGCTCTTCATCACGCGGTCGTGCGATTTTTCGTGGTGCTTCAAGTTCACCACCTCGAGCACATCGTCAATTCTGGGGTCGATGTCGTACACGGGCTCGTTGAAGCACTTCAAGAAAAACTCGCGGACCGTGAGCGTCAGCTCCTCGCGCGGCAGTACCTGCGGCGCAGTCGCCACCTTCATCCCGCGCGAGACGTGTATCTCGCCCGACTCGGGTTTGAGTGCGCCGGTCATGAGCGCGAAGAGGGTCGACTTCCCCGCGCCGTTCTGGCCCATCACCGCCATCTTCATCCCGCGGCGAATAGGAAAGTCCACCTCATCAAGAATGGGTTTGTTGTGCCCATATTGGAACGACACGTTCTCGAAGCGCAGAACGCTTTCTTCCTTGGCCATCCGTCCACCCTACTACCAAGCGAGTCGAGTGGCAAAGCGTGCTTGCACGCATTTGTCCGAGACGAGTGCAGGGAGGAAGACGGCTCTGCGTCTTACTTCGCATTAAAATGGAAAGAACGTATAGTGTCCCCATGCCAAAGCCTACGAAAGCCCCTCCGGAGCCCATAGACGGCTACCCGATGCGCATCAACAAATACCTCGCGCATGAGGGCATTTCGACGCGCCGGGGCGCTGACGAGCTTATCGCCCGCGGAAAGGTGCTCATTAACGGCCGCGTTGCCGTGCTCGGCGAGAAGGTGAATGAAGGCGACACCGTCGAGCTCCGCGGCAAGAGCTCGTCGAAGAAGTTCGTCTATTACGCCTATAACAAGCCGGTCGGCGTCATCACCCATTCGCCACAGCTCGGCGAAAAAGACATCAAACAAAGTGTGCAACTTTCATCCGACGTATTTCCGGTCGGTCGGCTGGATAAAGATTCGAGCGGGCTCATCATCCTCACCAACGACGGCCGCGTGACCGAACGCCTGCTCTCCCCCGGCTACGAGCATGACAAAGAGTACCGCGTGCGCACCGCCGACCCGCTCCGCGAGAGCTTTAAGAAGACGATGGAAGCGGGCGTGGACATCGAAGGGTACCTCACGAAGCCCTGCACCGTGCGCAAGACCGGCCCCAAGAGTTTCAATATCACCCTCACTGAGGGTAAGAAGCACCAGATACGCCGCATGGTCGCGGCGCTCCACAACCAAGTCGTGGAGCTTGAGCGCGTGCGTGTCCTCAATGTGCGGCTCGACAATCTCGCGTCGGGAACCTGGCGCGCGATTGAAGGCGACGAGCTTTCAAAATTCCTCGCCCACATCGGGATGAAATCCTAATTGGAGACTGGCCGGCGGCCCCAGTGGATATGCGTCCAGATGCGCTCGTGGAGATAGTAGAGGAGCGTACTGTACCCGTTCACCAGTATCACAATGCTGGCGGAGAGCACGATATCGCGCGTAAAAAAATACGCAACCAGCGAATCAACCATCAGTAGGCGACACGGTAGCTCGCGGACTTCGCGATTGAGCGACGATGCAGTTCGATGGGTTTCAATTTTATGTTCGCATCATACCAAATGAAAACCGCATTAATGGTCGCGGATGCTGTTACTTGAGACTCTTTTTGAAGTCTAGGCACACGGAGTTGATGCAGTACCGTTTTCCTCCCGCGTCAGCCGGTCCATCGTCGAAGACGTGCCCTAGGTGCGCTCCGCAGGTCTTACAAACGACTTCCATACGCCTCAGATTAAGACTCGTATCCTCTTTCAGTACGACGTGTTCCAAATTCGCTGGATTCGTAAAACTCGGCCAGCCAGTGCCGGAATCAAATTTCGTGTTGGACGAAAACAATTCAGTCCCGCAGATAGCGCAATGATACATCCCCTTTTCGCGGCTATCCACATACGCGCCAGTGAACGGCGCTTCCGTGCCGCCCTCGCGCGCCACGCGCCGCAATTCCGGTGATAATTCTTCGTCTTTTTTCATACGAGTTTATTATGGGCAAGTAAGTCGGCAAATTCTTTTTGCACCCTCTCCACCTTGGGGCTGATGACCAGGTTGCAGTACGCCGCATCGGGATTGCGTGCAAAGTAATTACGATGGTCGGACTCCGCCCCGTAAAACGCGTCAAGTGGCTTCACTTCTGTCACCACGCGCCCGCCCGCTACAGACGATGCGTCTACTTCACGGATGAACGCTTCCGTCTCTTCTTTCTGCGCGGGCGTCGTGTAGAGGACGATGGAGCGATACTGCGTGCCGACATCATTCCCCTGCCGGTTGAGCGTCGTCGGGTCGTGTGTCGCAAAGAAGACGGTGAGAAGCGTGCGGAACGAAACCTTCAGGGGGTCGTATTCAATGCGCGTTACTTCCGCATGCCCCGTCTCGCCGGTGCTTACCTGTTCGTATGTCGGGTTCGAGGTCGTGCCGCCCGCGTAGCCCGGCATAACCGCCAGTACGCCGTCCAGCATTTTGAACACCGCCTCCGTGCACCAGAAGCATCCGCCGCCGAACACTGCAATTTCTTTCATGTCGTTCATAGTAGCAAGCCGATTATCCGAAGGTGAACGCGTAGAGGCGCAGACCCTTCCCTTTCACGTTCAGTTGGAGTGTGTGCTCGCCGGCCTCCGGGTTGCGTATCAGTTTGTAGAGCCGACTTTCCTTCATGAGAACCGTGCCGCCCTCGCGTATGTCCTCGCCGCCCGCATTTTCGACCAGCTTCCCGTCCTGCAAAACTTCCACCGCAACCGGCGTATCGGCATCGGCCACGATATACACCTCTTTCGCACTGTAGCGATACACCACGGAAGTGTCGGAAATCGACTCGGCATGTTCGGGAGCGATGTCCCACGTCCCGCCGAGGTAGAGCCGGTTCAGGAGGGGCGATTGCGGAAGCGTGAGCGACTGCTCGCCGGTGCGGCCGGACGTCCCGTTCGCGAGATATTCGTTGCGCGCCGAGCCGAAGTACGTCTCGGGACTTCCGGCGGCGGTCGTCACCGCGGGCACTCCCGAAGCGGCGAGCGAATCATCCGTCGGCATCTCTGTTCCGAGCACCCGCGCGCGCTCCGCGAGCAATTCGCGGATTTTCATCTCCGTCTCTTCATACGCGCCTTCGCCGATGTGGTCGTAGACGATGTTCCCGTGGATATCAATCAGGTATTTGCGCGGCCAGTACCGGTTGCCGTAGGCGTTCCACGTCCCATACTCGTTATCCAGCACAATCGGATACCTGATGCCGAATTTCTGCATCGCCGCACGCACGTTAGAAATGTTTTTCTCAAACGCGAATTCCGGCGTGTGAATGCCGATGATTTCAAGCCCCTGGTCTTTATATGTCTCGTACCACGCGTTCATATACGGGAATGTGCGCTGGCAGTTAATACAGCTGTAGGTCAAAAAATCCACCATGATGACGTTCTTGCCGATAAGCTCTTTGAGAGTGATGGGCTTCCCCGAACCATCGGCGTTTGTGCCGGTATTCACGAACCCGGACGGATTCGCTATCTCCGTATACGGAATCTTCTTCGCTAAGGCGCCGCTCTGTCCTGCAAAGGTGAGCGAGCCCGCCGGCGCCTGCGGTGCCGGCGACGCAAGAAACAGAAATAAGAGCCCGACGACGACAGCGCCGGACACGACTGCTCCGATAGTATATTCCGCTTTCATAGATTAGTTCGCTTTTTCCAGTAATACCTGTTCGACCTTCGTGATGTCCAGATAGCCGCTATCCAGTATCGCCGTTTCCAATTTCTTCTCATACCCGGTGATGATAAGCGCGCCGAGAACAACGAAGAGGACGCCGATGCCGCGCTTCAGGTACCCGTGCGGGTCGGAGACGCCCGAGAGCCGGTCGGCGAAACGCTGGCCGAGGAGCGCGATAAGCAGAAGAACGAGCGAGAGTCCGAGCACGTATGCGAGCAGGTATGTCGTGCCAAGCAAGAATGATGCCGGGAGCACCGAGGCGAGGATGATGAAGTACGTCGGCGAGCACGTAGAGAACACGGGGCCGAGCGCCGCACCGATGAGCACATCGCCTGCGACGCTTTTGCGGGAATACCCGCTCCCGACAAGCTTGTTTGAGCCGGCGGATAGTGCCGCGATGCCGGGCACCCGCTCCCAGAGCGCCGGGAAGAGGAGTGTCAAGCCGAAGAATACTACGATGCCGCCGGAGAGATACGTCCACACCTCGGGCGGCACCATAATGAACGCCGTAGACGCCTTCAGAAGATACGTGAAGAGGATGATGGAGACCGCTAAAGACCCCACCACGATATAGGGAGTCGCGCGGCTCCTCCCCGACGCGGCAGAGCCGACGACGACCGGTAAAAGAGGAAGAATGCACGGCGCAAGCACCGTCAGCACACCCGCGATGAACGCGACGACGAGGAGCGTCATTGTTAGCGCGCGCCGTCGGACTCCTGCACCATCGTGTCGCTTTCGTCTTTCACCATCGTGTCGGTCGCGGTATCCATCATCGTGTCGCCCGTCATCACCTCGTCCTTCGTCATCGTTTCGTCGGCGGGCTTCACCATCGCACTTTCGTCCTGCATCATCGCGCCGTCGTCCGACGCGGTGAAGTAATATGTGCCATAGCCGATAATCGCGAGAACAATGATGCCGATAATCCAATTCGTGCTGTTCATATGCATATCCTGTGTTATTGGTATGCGGCTATTGTATGTTCCCCCGTTTCAAATGTAAAGCCGGTTTTACACACCCTACAACCAAGACTCAGCGTAGAGCCGCGCGGCGAGCTTGGCGACGACCATCGTGCCGAGCGCGGCGGAAATCCACGGGTCAATGGCATGGTTGAGTCCCTGGACGATGAGCGCGAGTGTGAGTACCGCGATACCGGAGAGGTAGGCGACGCGCCCCGCATGCATCGTGTGAAGCGCTTCGCGTTCATCGTTCGCCCGTTCGTACAGCACGAATCCGGTCCACACGCAGACGAGAACCGCCGCACCGAGAAGCACTGTCAGCTGGGCTCCCATGGGCATCCACAACATGAACGGGTCGGAAAGGAGTACGAGCAGGGCGACAAGGACGACGGCCGTGCCGATGTATGAGAACTTATTTGCCATAGGAAATGCGAAAGACGTCCTCCACAGGCGCCCTGAACGCCGCGGCTATCTTAAGCGCGAGCAAAACCGAGGGAGTGTAATGCCCTTTCTCAATGGAGATGACCGTCTGACGCGTGACGCCGACCCGCTCGGAGAGCTCTTCTTGGGTCAGCCCTTTCTCGGTGCGCAGGGTGTACACAGAATTGATGATATGTTCGGCCATGCTGGTGCAAGTACTTCTCCAGCATAGCGCCGCCCCGCCGGTACGTCAAAGACGCTTGACCTACCGACGGGGCGGGAGCTTGCGGGACTACGCGATGAAGAAGAGGTACACGCCCGCGACGAGTGCGATGATGCCATAGAAGTTGAGCAACTCCATCATCTTCTTCGTCACCAGACGGTGGAGCGTCTCCGGCGCAAGGATATACATCACCCCTTTGGCAAAGACGGCCCACATAAGCACCGTCACGAGCGTATGCCACGTCCCGTCCCAGACGTTGTATTGGATAAGAAATGCCGACGACAGGAAGATGAGCAGGGCGCCGGCGAGGTATACGACGGCCGGATGGTCAAAGAGGTCTCGTATCAATTGCGGAACCGTCTTCCCGCGAAACAGGAGGAAAAGCCCGCTGACAATCAGATAGATGCCCAGTATCTTTGCCGCAATAAGTGCGATATCCATGAATGAAATTACTAATGGCTAATGCACTTAGTATACCGCCCCATTCCCCCGTCAATCCGGTGCGGGTGGGATAATTACGGGTACTCGGTGCCGTCGCCAGTGATGGGAATCGGCGAACCCAGGTACTTCGGCTTTGTCTGGAGTACGAGGTCAAACAGCGCCTTCTCGTCGGCGAGCACCTCGCGGACATAATTACTAAAAAGGATGTGTCCGACATCGGCATTCGCGCCGTACGCGTCCATCCCGAGCGAGCGCGCGATGAAAACCGCGCGCGGCAGGTGGAACGACTGGCTCGCGATGATGAGCGACGAGACGCCGAAGATGTGTTTCGCACGATACATACTGCTGTAGGTATCAAATCCGGCGTGGTCCAGGAATATATCGGCATCCGGGATGCCCTTCTCAAGCAGGTAGAGGCGCATCGGGTTCACTTCGTTATGGCTCAGCGTGCTGTTGTCGCCGGAGACGAGTATCTTCGGCGCCTTCCCCGCGTTGTACAGAGCGAGCGCCGCGTCCGCCCGGTCGGTGAAGATGGGTGCCGGCGTGCCGTCGGGGAGAAGCGGCGCGCCGGGAATCAGTACGGCTTGCACGACCGGCACGTCGCTCGCGTTGTCGTACTGGTACGCGTGCGTCGAAAGCTGTATGTACGCATTGGTAACGAGGATGAGCGCGGCAAGCGCCGCCGCGCCAAATGCAGAAAACGAGATAAGCCGCTTCATAGGGCCGGAGTACGGTTCGCGAAACATGTGTCTCTATTCTAGCATCGGGCTTTCACTTGAGCAGAGGAACGAGTTCCGGATAGATGCGCTCCGCGATGATGCGATTCCCCGCATCGTTCGGGTGAATCGAATCCGCCATGTAGTCCGGATTCCCGAACAGGCCGTCCAGCACATTCGGCACATACGCGGTGCCATACACGTCGCGGAGCTTCTCAAATTCCGGCGCAAACTTGTCGCCGAAGAGATTTCCCTTCACCCCGAGGAGGAGGACCACTGCGCCCCGCGCGTGAATAGACTCTATGAGCTTCCCGAGATTCTGGAAGGTCGTCTCAATCGGTACCTTCTTCAGGTGGTCGTTCCCGCCGAGGAGAAGGAGGACGACCTTGGGGCGATACCGGTCGAGCTCGCTCACGCGGGCGAGCGCGTCCGCTGTGGTATCGCCGGGCACGCCAAGGTTGTAGATTTGGCGGCCGACTTTCTCCGACAGGAGCGAAACGAAGTCATGTCCGCTTGTCGCGCCGCTCCCCGCCACCAGACTATCGCCGAAAGCGACGATGTCCGTCCCCGCCGACGGGTAGTTCGTGATGTGCGGCCCGCGCGCGGGAGCGGAGAAGACCTGCCACAACCCGACACCAGCGATGAGAACCGCCGCCGCCGCCAAGACTCCTCGTACCGCCGCCCGATTCATGGCTCCATAGTACCCCATCGCTCCGGTACCAAACGGCTCAGACCCTGGTCTGAGCCGTTTGGTACCGGCGCAGGCTATACTTATCGGTATGTTTCTGCCCGTCCTTTCGGCGTTTCTACAGTTCCTCAGTTTTCCGCCGGCCGAACTGTACTACCTCTCCCTCATCGCGCTCGTGCCGCTTTTCTGGTTCCTCGCGCGCGAGACCGACCCGTGGCGGCTCGGCGTCGGTGTCTTGTTGTACCGCGCGCTGTTCCTGCTTGCCGCCGGCTCCTACATTCCGGAACCGATGCTGGTCGTGTCGGAGCTCGCCTTCTTCCTCCCGTTCATCTTTTTCATCATCGTACTGAAGAAGTATGGGGTGCGGCGGAGCTTCTTTGTGGGTCTTGCGGTCCTCGCATTCTTCCTCACTGAGTGCCTTGCCGCGCAGTTCGCTCCCCTCCCGTCGTTTGTCGTCCTCTCCGGATTGCCGCTTGCCGCGACCCCCTTCGTCGGCCTCGCGCGCTTTGGCTGGGGCATCGTGAGCGGCCCGTATGTGGTCACGGGCTTCGCCCTCCTCATCAACTTCTTGTCGGCGTGTCTTCTCTTGAATGTCTCGGGGCGCACCGACGGCGCGCGCCGATTCGGCCGGAGGGCGCGAGTCGTCCTGTTCCTTCTCGGCATCGCGCTCGTCGCAGGCTACGGGGCCGCCTCAGCGCCTCGCGCGGAGACCGGCACAAGCGCGAAGACTCTCCGCGTCGCCATTTTCTCAACCGGCGGCGGATACGACGACGCTTCCGGCCCGAGTGCCTTCTCAACGACGACTGCGCCGCTGATTAAAGAGCGTGTCGCCGCCGTGCTCGCCAACGCAGGAGAAAAGCTGGGTGAGTTTCGTCCGGAACTTACGGTGTTCCCCGAAGCACTGTTCGCTCTGTTCTATGCGGGCGACGTCAACGTCGAGGCGCGAGAGCGATTCGGCATCGTGAATGCAGGCACGGTCATTTCCGGCTTCCAGGATTTCGCGAAGGAGCACCGCACGGCGGTATTTACGGGACTTACCACACTTAACGCAGACGGAGAGAAGTACCGGTCGGCTATTCTTATTGATGCAGAGGGCCAGCTGTCGGCCGTTTCAGACAAATATTATCTAACTACGGGGAGCGAGTGGTGGCCGCTTGGCACCTGGGTGCCGTTTTACTGGAGGTGGTCGCTCTGGTTCCTCCCGCCACACACGCGACAGGATGCGTTCGTCGCGCTCAGCCCCACCGGACAGTACACGCCGGCCGCAGAGCCCTTCGCGCCGATGACGCTCGGCGACCTCGTGCTCGCACCGCTCCTCTGCTCCGAGGGACACTACCCGAAACCGTACCGCGCCTTCCTAAAGAGCGGAGCGGACCTCTTCATAAGCAACAGCAGTGACGGCTGGCTCGGATTCTCGGTGAGACAGTTCCAGAGAGAGACTGTCTGGCTCAAAACGCTCTACGCGGTGTCCTCCGGTCGGCCCGTGGTCATTGCCGGCAAGCAGGATGCGGCTGGAATCGCGTATCCTAGCGGTATTTTCGAGGGGGTTTATCCCCAAGGGGCGGACGCCCTGACCCCCTTTACAAAAGTACTAGAGTTGTGATATAGTATTCCTAGCTGTTGGGCTGGCTCCGGGTGCCCTGCGCCCGGTCCCAGGACCCGTCATAAATCAGGATTTTTTCGCAATCGAACCTTAGGAGGGCGTCATGAACAAGCTATTAGCATTGGCGGTACTCGTGGTTTGCTTTGGCGGCACATCGACGGCAGTCGCCGGCGACAAGGACACGGTCGGCGCACTGACGGCTTCCAAGACTTTTTCCGTGTACGCGTGTGATACGGAAGAGGGCTCGTGGAAGCCCGGCTCGTTGGGCTTGGCTGTCGGTAACCTGGGCGGCAAACTTGCGACGGAGGCTCCCGCCTTCATCAAGGGGCTCACCGCCGCGATGGAAGCCGCCGGGTATCGCGTGAATGTGGCGAAAGATTGCCGTATCGCCGCAGGACCGGCCGTCATCGCAGCATTCAAGACGTTCGGAGTATCCATGGACGAGGGCGTCGTCCTCGTCCAGGTCTACAGAACCGTCGGACAAGGAGTCATCCCCATCAAAGGACAATTCTTCGTCACCGGCCCCGATGGCGGCGCGAAAGAAGCGGGCGACGATGTCGCCGCAACACTTCTCGCAAAGCGCTAGCGCGAGACACGCAGTCCTGAGACCGCAAGGGTGGGTAACTCCCCCTTGCGGCCTCTTTCTTTTCCCTACTTTGTACACATGCGGCGGATGCGACACGGACACCAAATGCTACTCTTACGGTATACGTGGCGCACAGGGCGAGTCTGTTTTACCAACCCAACTAAATCCCATACTATGAATGCCGGAGAAATGGTGCTTACGTCAAAAAGAAAGTGGTTTTGGATAGGTATGGTCATCGCGCTATTCCTCCCGCCTGTCCCGGGACTTGTGTTCGGTATCGGCCTCTATACCGAGAAGCCGTATCGCAAAGAAGCACTCATCATCATCGTGTGGTCTCTCGTGTGGGCGACATGCATGTTTTTCTTGTCACGGTATCTCATGGCGGCACAGCTCGCGCCGTACATCATCCAGACGTAATCGCGTCCGCAACATCCGCTCCATGACCTATACAAAAGAAAAAATGAGCATGCGAAAGAAAGGGCTCGTTTCCACAAGCATCGGTCTTTTGATTCCGGGCATCGCGTTCGCCGGCGGCGGCGGCGGTCTGTTGAAAGCGCTCATTGTGACGGTTGCCGTCATAGCCATTGCGGCCTTTGCGCCGGTAGCCCTCCCTTCGGTCATTACTCCCGCCGGCTACGCGGGGTTCGGTTTTGAGACGCTGGGTGGCTTGACGGCGCTCACCTCCGTTGAGACGCTTGCAGGCGCCGTGGCAGTGAACGCATTCACAACCGATGCTATTTTATGCGCCACGGGCGTCATCTGTGGCAGAGGCGGCTCATCAGGCGGCGGCTCGTCATCCTCTCTGGGCGCTGTCACTACCGCAAGCGGCTCATGTACAACCGACGGGTGTGTCTGTTACGGTCCCACAAATTCGTGCGGACAGGCATACCAGGGGACGCTCGTGACCGCATCAGACCTGAATATGCTGACCTCCTCGCAATCGCGTTGCATCGCAAACGGCATTGACCTCGGCCCATACGGTCCGCCGCCGGAATCGGGTTGCCCGACATCCGCCTCATCATCATCCTCGTCATCCTCATGCGTACCCAACGCCGGCCAAACCTGCTACCTCACGAACTCCTGCGGTCAGCAGAGCGCTCCTGGCATCGTCGCGTGCGACGGCACCTGCGGGAATAGAGTAGACACTCGGACGCTGACACCATCGGGTCATTACCTGGGAACATACGACTACCTGAGGGGCGGTGGGTACAACGGACAATCTACTCAGACGGCACTGAACCTTGTCTGTCAGCTTGCGGGGAAGTCTT
>Ga0210057_1005490_pt1 | contig 16284 bp, 15 predicted proteins | sample CryGeyCG2114_010_2_FD_183968 | JGI IMG/M metagenome (GOLD analysis project Ga0210057, IMG submission 183968) | Groundwater microbial communities from aquifer - Crystal Geyser CG10_big_fil_rev_8/21/14_0.10 (SPAdes) (version 2) | ecosystem: Environmental > Aquatic > Deep subsurface > Groundwater ...
CTCATCTTCTGTTTTAGCAAAAACAAGTTTATAGATATAATCCTTAGATGGAGTGGGGGCTAAGTGGTGATCTAAATACTCTACAAGGCTAAGCCTGCACATAAAATCAATTTCTGCGCGAGGAGTATAAAAAATTCCTGCATCACCGCGTTCGTCAGAGGCTTCTGTTAAATTGACTAAACTTTCGTACACCTTACCAATCATTTCAGGGTCTACGGCTACTTCTTCCTCAAGTGGCAAATCTTCCCTAATAGTGAAGTTGTAGCGATTAAAGAAGTTATAAATTCTTAAAAAGTCGTCATCTGTAACTTTGACTCCGATATTATCTAAACGTTGTTCGGTGAACAAACCCCCATTCAAATATGGCGACAGTTGCAATGTTGAGTTTAGTTCTTTAGAAAAATAGCTCTTAGGGAAAAATTTATTATTAAATGCCTCAAAAAATAAGACTGATAACCATTCCGTATAAAAAGTATTCTTAGTTTGTTTCTTCTCTTGATATGAATTCCAAAACTTCTTGAGAAAATTGATATCCTCACCAACCCATCTTTTCTTAGCAATAAAATAGAGAAACATAATACGGTTCATTAATTGCTGGGTGAAGTCATGCGCCATTCTTGTATCATTTGCCTGTATAGCAAAGTTAGTTTTTAGAGCGAAAAATACTTCTTTGTATTCCTTAAAGAATTTCGCCGTTACCCGTTCAACGGACATTGCATCTTGAATTATTTTGTATATTTCCTTGGGGGCTTTTATATCATCTTGAAGAAAAAAATTTGAGATAACTTCTTTATCTGTGTAATAGGAATTATTACAGTCAACACTTAATCGAGTCAATTTGCGCTTGAACTCTCCGGGTCCCTCACGGACTTTTTCAACAAGAGTAAAAGTGTATGTCTTAAAATCGGGGGTAAAAATAATGAAAGGGAAGTCTACTTCGCGTAATATCTTCTCCGGTATTGTGCGGATTGCTTCCCTTCGACTTTGCTCAGGGCCCTCGGCTTTCAGCTTAAACAAGAGAATTTGAAAACGGCGACCATAATTGACGACCGCAAAAATCTTTTCGACCAGTGCCGCTTCTTTTACCGGTAAATTATAAACAGATGGATTAGTTTTTAGGTGAGAATCCAGTACCCTATATCCTAATGACTCAAAAAGTTGATACACCTTCTCCGGTGTATCCATTGTTGGTATAAATTCATCTAAGTCTAATTGAGTTTTCATAGCTCATGAAATATAGTCAACGCAAATAAGTTTTAATTTCTTATCGTTAAATTCCTCAATAATTTCTGTCGGTGTTTCAACCTTGTCTGATAGAAACTCGCTAATCTCCGATACTAATTTTCGCCAACTCTTATGCGTTTTTTTATAAGCGTTCCATGATCGTCTTAGATACTGTAAACGCTTTTTGGTAAAGTTCACTTCGTTGATCTTGAGGATAATTTCTTCTATTTTTGTTTTCTCTTTTTGATCTTCTTCAAACAAAACTTCTGTTTTTATATGTTCCAGCTCATCCCTCATATCAATTAAAAACTTCTCTTTCTTGCCGGAGGGAGTACGCATTTCAACCTCAAACCTTGTCTCATTAAAAAGTTCTGTAATGCGGTTTTTTACTTCTTCGTAAGCTGAATAAATATCGTAATCTTCGGGGACAATGCGCCGTTCATCTTGCTTGCAGGCTATAAATTCTAAAATCTCTGTTTTGTTGGTCTTAAACTCTTTGTCGATCAAATCATAAAGGTACCAAAAGTGATACTCGTCTGCGTATTGGAAATAAAAGAAAATACCTCTATAGCCTTTCTTTAACCCGCTTTGTATTCCATAAGGTAGCTCTTGCGCAAACGCCGGCAATTTATCTAACCCAAAGTTTTTCAAGGGTTGGAAGAAAAGTTCTCCGCCTCCGAATTGCTCGGCTTCTAAAAGCTCCATTGTCTTATCTTTCGTTTCTTCCTCCTCGCTTTTTAAGTCCCGTATAATACCAAAAACTTTAGGATTTATTTGTTCGCCCAAGACGGAAGCGTCAAGACCAATGGTATCGTTAATCATCATAATTTTTTTCTGTAATGTTTGGACCAAGTCAAGAAGCGATTCCAACTCATCTTCTGGGTAAAAGTTATAAATAATAATTTCTTTGAAAGGGGTACCAATACGATCAATTCTTCCCGCTCTTTGAATCATTCTAACCGGATTCCAATGCAAATCGTAATTGGTAACTGTTTTTGCTTGTTGCAGATTTTGGCCTTCGGAGAGAATATCGGTTGAAATAACAACATTTGTCTTGCCGTTTAAGAAATCTTCAATAATAGTCTGGCGCTCGCTTGATGAGTTGCCACCAGTAACAAAAGCTACTTTTTTGCCATATTTTTTCTTAAAATCCTCATCTTTATTTAATGCTTGAGCTACATACTTAACAGTGTCGGAGTAATAGGAGAAAATAACAGCTTTCTCATTTTTGAGATTTTTGAGTAAATGCTCTTTGAATTTAATAAGTTTTGCATCTTGGCTCTCGTCTATATTTTTTATGTCTTCATAAATAGTTGAAAAAACCTTGATATCTTGGTCAATATCAGTAAACAATTTTTCTTTGTCGTAGTCTTTAAGGTCTATATCTTCCAAGCTATTACCAAAGTCTCCCAAACCATCTATATCTTCGATTGATTCATCCAAACTGTTAATGTATTTTAAAAAGAACTTTTTGCGTAGGATTTTTCCTTTCTGGACAACATTTTTAAATTCACCCAAGAATTCTTTGTGGCTTTTAACACTTTTTCGAAATGCCTCGACTGAACTTTCCAATCTTTTTAGGAGAACCGTTTGAAAGATTCCGGCTAAAGCCACACCTCTTTGTATTTCCTTTTGTACTTCTCCTTTTTCTTCTCCGCGGATCTTGTATTCAGATAATTTATAATAAGCAAGTGTTAAGTCTGCTTCTATCTTGCGCGAAATCTCGGCATAAAGTCCGTCATAGGCTCTATCAAGAGAATAATGTACTTCTTCCAGTTTTCTATCTGGAAACTCAATCTTTCTATATTCACCTGATTCTGTTTTGAATTTTGCGTCTTTGTAGTTTTCTCTAATATATTGGCGTGTTCTACGAATTGAGATTGACTGCAAAACATCGTTAATGTGATTAGTATTTCCTTTCTGGGCTTTACTAAATTCCTTTTGTAAGTCAAAGATTCCTTGCTTAATAAACATGCGCTTATTGTTTTGACCAATAAGCATGAGTTGAAAGTAAAAGTCCCAGATAGTATTATTCATTGGAGTTGCAGTCATTAGGATCACTTTTGGAGTTTTGCCGTAGGAACGGATTTTTTCTGTGAGGGAAAAGAGGTTTTCATATCGGTTAGATATAGGGTTTCTAAAGTTGTGGGACTCATCAATCACAATGAGAGAAATTTCAGACAGCTTAATGCCATGATCTTTCTCAAGTTTTGTAAAGTCCATGCCCTCTCCTCCCAAATATTCTTGGTGAACAATATTTTCTGAAACTCCTACATCTTTTAACTCAGTACGCCACATACGATGTAGTTGAGCGGGACATATAACTAAAAACTTCCGTCTTCTATAGAAACCAAAATCTTCGATAACTTTTTTGGCGATCCATGTTTTTCCAAGACCGACCGAATCTGCTACCAAAACTCCGTTATAGTTTGTAAGAGATGAATACACCCGATTAACAGCGTCTTCTTGGAAGGTGGCGAGATTTACAACACTTTCCGGCAGGTTTTCATTTGTAGGCGTATCTTTAGGCTCCAACTCTTTCTTTTGAAGTTCGTATAGAGCTTTAATATACACTTCATACGGCGAATATTCCCGCGTGCCCAACTTTGAGTTCTTGAGGATATCAATAAGTTCTTGCTTAAAATCGCGGGCTTGCTCCCAAAATTTATCAAACCATTCTCTCTTTACATAAACAGGGTGAGGATCAATTAAAACCGCGTTTAGCTCTGTATTACCGGCAAGTCCCGAATAAGTAAAGTTGCTTGAACCAATAATAGCCAGATCATCAAAAATATAAGCCTTGCCATGCAAAAAGGGTTTTTCCAAAAGTTTAACTTCAACGATCTGTTTCTCAAGGAAAGAGATAAGGTCTTTGACTGCCTGGGACTTTTTAGAAGTAAATTCTTCGTTTTCTAAGTCTTCGCGTAAATTTGTTTTGTAAAAAACTATCGGCTCGAATAAATCCGGTTTTACCTTATCGTCAACAGAGGGAGAATGGCCTAACATAAGTCTAAACTTTTTTACTCTTTTAATCTCTTGGGCAACGAGCTCAAAGCCTCCAACATTAAAATATCCGGTGGCAACGTCAAAGTGGTTTGGCTGGTCATTGAGAATGTTTTTTAACTCGATAAAGAGCTTAATCTTGTCGTTATCAATTATTGATTTTTTAGGCGTATACATAACTTTATTTTGTTATCAGTTTAATAATGTCCTCGTAGCGATAACGTCTTTGATTAAAACTTTGAACTTACCAAAAAGGTTGGCTTCGGGCTCATTGGTAATAAAAGTTAAGTCGGTAATCACCAAGCATATTTTACTACTCGCGGAGCTAATTTGCGATGGAATCTTCGGGAATTATAGAGATTTTCTTAGTATCACATGCCTAAAAAATCTTTGCTATCAGGAGTTACTACTAATTTATCATCATTGTCATTTGTTCTATTCCTAAAACATATACGTCCTGCTCTTCCCCATCGGGAGATTTTGTATTTGGGAGATAGCCATAATTAACCTCATAGATAAAACCGTGTTTGGGGTGTTTTGATCCGAGAGGTCTATCAATAACAACATTTACTTTTTGACCTAAAAAACCTAATGAATTAATCATTACTATGAGTATTTTAGCAGATTTGATATGATTAAGGGTTATGACGAGCGATTTTTCAAAATATACCGATTACAAAACGATTCTTTCGGTAAACGCTCTAATTTGGTGCGATGGAAAAGTTTTGCTTTTAAAAAGATCTAAAAACAAAAAAATTGATCCGGGAGTGTATTCCGGAGTCGGAGGAAAAGTTGAACCTCACGAAAGTTTTTATGACGCCTTACTTCGGGAGATTAAAGAAGAAACAGGACTTACTGAATTTGAGTCAATAAAACCCTATTCCATAACCCAACATCCATATCCCCCGACTGATTCCGAATGGGTTAATGTTTACTTTAATGTAACCATTAAAGAACAGGTTAAGATTCCTCCTTCCGAAGATGGTAGTTTTGATTGGATAGATCCAAAAGAGGTAATTTCTCTACCGATGGTTGCAGATCTCAAGGAATATATAGGTATACTTAGTGAAAATGTGAATGCTTTTATTTTTGGATTTTTTGACAACGACAAATCAGGAAAACCTATTGGTAAATCTGTTAAAATCTTATAGATATGGAAAATAAACCAAAAATTAAAATTAGGTTAAGAATGGTGATTGTTAAAAATGGAAAACTTTTGGTAACGTATGATTCTGTAGAAAACTATTACTATTACATTGGAGGGAAACTTGAATACGGAGAGACTGTTTTGGAGGGAGTTGAAAGAGAAATAAAAGAAGAGCTGGGAGAAAATACAAAATTAGAATTTAAAAAGATTCTCTACATCAGAGATTTTCTTCAACCTGAAAAAGGTGAACACAGCTTAGAATTATTTATTTTAGGAGATATTAATAGATTTAAAGAGCTAGAACATTATTTTGATCCCGAACATGGAGATAAAAAATGGTCAACCTGGCTTGATATCAATAACCTTCCCGATAATCTTTTTCCTAAACCCTTGACTCAAAAACTTCAGGAAGATTTCAAAAAAGGCTTTCTAAATTCAGGAGAATATGTGGGAAGAATGGATAAATAACCAGAGACAATAGTTCTCTCAAATTTAAAACTGGCCGTAACGTACCATTAGTGCTTTTGCCAGAGTTCTTATATCTTGATTGTCAAACCTAGAAAACGGTTTGTTCAAAAGTTCGCCTGGTAAATTTAATTTGTCCACCTCTCCGTTTCCTGTATCTCTTTGTTTTTCTGATTCACCATATCCATATTGTAAATTTCGTGCCATTTGTCTTAATTCCCGTCTCGATTGCCTTCTATCATATCGATGACTTTCTGGTTTTGACATTAAAGAATGGTTTCCCCCACTTTTATTAGAATCTTTAATAACTTTAAGAACTGTAGGATTCCTTCTTTCTGTAAGGAAAAGGTTTTTCAATATTGCCTGCCCGGGGTTACTCTCAATCTCTCTTTTTTTTCTTGGGTTCAAGACAACTATAGCAGCGTCGGTTTTTGGTTGAGGATAAAACAAGTCCCTACCCAAACGGGATATTAAATTTGGTTCAAAAAAAGTTTGAGTAAATAGAGACAATCTGGTAAATTCCGGATCAGCGGGATTATCAATTTGCATTCTTCTTGCCAATTGACCCCCGATTATTAAAACGGCACTTTCGATCGGAATATCAATCAATTTTTGCATGAACGGTTCAGATGTGTAAAATGGTAAATTTGAAGCGACTTGCCAGTCACATCTTAAAAATCCAGCCTTTACAATATTGCCGAAGTTTAAAGAAATGGCATTTTTATAAATAACCTCGACATTCGGATGGCTTATCTGCACATCATCAAGTAATGGTTTAAATCTTTGATCAATTTCTACAGCCACAACTTTCTTTGCTCTTTCTGCCATTCCTTCTGTAAGGTTTCCAGGACCAGGGCCAATTTCAAGCACGTTAGCTCCATACTCTATTTGCCCGACAAAAGTACTAATAGCAGCTTTGTCTACAAGAACGTGTTGCCCGATATTTTCTGACAAAAAGATATCTCTTTCCTCTAATTTTGCCCTTATTTCCGATTCGTTTCTCATAAAACTAAAATTGGTTGATCAAATCAACCGATTTTTCTAACAAGATTGGTTTCTGCCAAAAAGTAGACTATGCGTGAGGCAGTTTGGGTATAATCTTCATTGTTATCAACAATTAACATTTTGTTTGGATCAATCACCCTACCTTGTCTTAATATTTCATCTTGAAGTAGTAACAATCTCTCGATTGAGTATCTTTCGTTCATTTCCTTGTTCTCGCCAAAAATTTCCTTTCTGTTTGACACCAATCTCGACTCGTTGGTTCTTAAAATCACAAGTCTTGCGCTTTCTTTTTCCAGATATGGTGATACTATGGCAGGCGTTAGCTGAACTCCTTCAAAAAGGAGGTCTTCTACACCTTGAGCTTCTAATTTGGGTATTATCATATCCAGCAATGAACATACCGCTTTTGAATAAACCATAAATCCCTCAATCAAATTTTGTGGAGTGTATTCTCCGTTACCGACAATTTTATAACTGTCGCATGAACCATAATGCACAAAGGGATTACGCTGATTTTCCGGCTTAATATTTTCAATTTCCTGCGCCATTAATCTAATAATGTCCATTGGCTGAACGGCACATCCCCGAATCGATGCGACAACTAAAGGTGCAATTGTTGATTTCCCCGATAAAGGAACGCCTGTCAAAAATATCAAAGCCTTTTGACTAGTAAATTCATATTCAGGCTTGTAAATTTTAGGTAACCTTTCTTTCATATATTTAAAATTTCTCTCCTTCCCAAACATCATTTTCTCTTTCAACCTTGTTCAAATTACCCAGTTTTCTTCTTGATTCTTCTTGCAACTTCAAATTATTAGGTTCAGATAGATTTTTCAAAATAATATTCGCCACCAACCCAGCTTCTTTAATCGAATAACCTCTTGCTGTAATCCAGGTTGTACCGAGTCTTATACCGCTTGCGACATACGGTTTTTGAGTTTCATTGGGAACAACTTGTCTATTTGTCAGTATTCCCAAACCTTCAAGCAATGCTTCTGCGTCTCTACCTGTCAGACCAAAAATGTCCAAGGTGTTAATCACCATTAGGTGAGTGTCACTTCCGCCTGTAATCATCAATTTGGGGTATTTTGAAAAGACGTGTTCGAATGCTTTCGTATTTTTTACTATTCTTGTCATCAAATCTGTAAACCAAGGCTTGCCTGACTCAATTAGGCATGTTGCTATTTCATAAATCCTCCTTAGAGGAATACTTGATTGAACCCCGGGATGAACCGCTTTATCAATCACATCCTTATATATTTCCCTTGAAAGTATTAATCCTCCGTGTGGGCCAAGCATGGTTTTATCTGGCGTCAAAGTAACAACATCACAATGAGGGAAAGGTTCTGGAAATAATCCCCCAACTATTAAACCAGCAGGATGGGAAAGATCAGCCATAAGATAAGCACCAACACCTTTAGCGATACTAGCTAATCTTTCAAAATTTATAACTCTTGAATAAGATGACGCACCACATACAATCATCTTGGGTTTAAATTCTCTTGCTTTTTGTTCAACTTCTTTGTAGTCAAGAAACCCGTTTTTATCAACGCCATAAAAATCGAAACTGAAAAATCTTCCTGAGAAATTTCTTCTCATCCCGTGTGTCAGATGACCACCAGCATCAAAGCGCATCGCCAAGACCCTATCTCCATTTTCGAGAAGTCCTTGGTATACGGCTTGATTTGCCTGACTCACCGAATGAGGTTGAACATTTGCATGTTCTGCGCCGAATAAGTCACATGCAACATCACAAGCTATTCTCTCAATTCTGTTAAATCCTTCGGCGCCCGCGTATGGCCTGTTACCCAATAATCCTTCAGCAATATCGGCATGTCTTAATGGAATATTTATATACTTGGGGAGAGTGGGGCTGGCAGGTGCAATCAAATTAATTGTTTTCAAATCATACTCATCCTGAATTTTTGCGGCCGTACTCAGTTCCTGCTCTAATAAGTCAAAATTTAAACTTTTTCTTTCCATATATTTATTTTCCCCCGATCTTATACGGATCAAATATTACCTGATAAAAATAGCCCAAGCTGTAAAAAATATTCCATACAAAGTAGTAAATTCCGGCCGATAAACCTTTTTTGTTTATTACATCCGATACTTTTGTATAATGAGTGCCCATGCCATCTGTTTTACCAAACTCAACTCTTATTCTTTTCCCAATTCCATACCTAAAAGCACTCCTTAAATCATGCGTTAAGCTTAGTGGAGGATGGAAAACTCTGGCATTAAAAAGATAATTAACCTTAATATCTGCATTTTTTAATCTTGTGTTCAAATCCGCATCTTCTGTCCAGTGAATGTCGCTGTCAAAGAAATAATTACCGATAAGTTTTTTGATATCTTTATTAATTCCTAAAAAAGGATTGTATGGTTTAGGAGTATCGTAGTAAGAATAGTCTCTGACGTTTGCAATAATTCCGGACATATAACTATTACTTTCAAAAACGACCTTTCCCTTGACAACACTATAATTCGTCAAACCTTCATATAATTTTCTTATCGCCCCCTTTTCAAACCTGCAATCGGAATCCATAAAAATAATCTTTTTATTTTTTGATTTTGCTATACCGGCATTTAGCGCTTTAGCAAGATTTCTTTCAGGAATTTCCACAATTTTTACATTGTGATTTTTTACAATTTTTTTGACTTCTTTCGTGGCCCCATTGAATACAACAATTGTTTCTACCTTTTCATCAATACTCGCAAGACAATTCTTTATCCTGGTGTCGTCTGCACAGGGTATTACGATGCTGACTGGTAATTTTTTAGTTATCATTTTTTCGTAATCCAATAATTCCCAATAGCAAGACAGTCAATTGCACTCGAATAAAATGTTTTTATGGCTTGTTCCGGAGTACAAACCAAAGGATCGCCCCCGATATTAAAAGAAGTATTCAGAATAACAGGCGTCCCTGTTAATCTATAAAATTCCTTTATCAATAAATAATACCTCTGATTAGTCTTTTCTTTAACCGATTGGTATCTCGAGGTTAGATTTGTATGCACCACTGCAGGAATCTCTTTTGCCTTTTCTTTTACCACCTTATGATTTTGAAGCATAAAGGGAGAATAGATACCTTTTTCAAAATACTCATCTCTGAATTCCTCCAAAATAGCTGGGGCCAGGGGTCTCCAATTCTCCCTGGATTTAATCCTATTAACAACATCGTGCATACCCTTAATCTTGGGATTTGCAAGCATGCTTCTGTTTCCGAGAGCCCTGGGACCACCCTCCATTCTTCCTTGAAACCAACCGACTATTTTACTTTTAGCAAGGGATTTAGCTGCTAATTTATAGATTTCACTCGATTTTTCATAGGGAATTTTAAATTCATCAAGGATCTTCTTTATTTGTAAATTACTATACCCTGGGCCTAAATATATATGTTCCAGACGTTTGGGACTAAACCCACTGATTTGATGCGCCTTTTCTAAAGCCGCGCCAATGCTGACTCCGGCATCGTTCGCAGCGGGCAAAATATATAAATCATCTACAATATTCTCAGATATTAATCTGCCGTTCGTTGTACAATTCAAACCGATTCCTCCGGCAATAACTAGGTTTCTACAACCTGTTTTCGCGATAAGAATATTCGCTAGATAAATAACTGTTTCTTCAAGTGTTTTCTGAACAGAAAAAGCAAAGTCTTTATGTGCCTGATTGAAGTTTAATCCATTTACAACATTCCCCTTCAGAGGGTCAAAAGAACTTATCCTTTTTACATCCAAGGGGTGTTTGGATAAAAAATAATTTCTCCAAAGCCGTATAATTTTATCCTGCTCGTCTAATGAATTCCCAACCATATCTTTGTCTTTGGGAAAACCTGTTATCGAATAACCTGATTTGTTTTGAACTAAATTGTCAAACACTTTTCCATTTTTTCCATGTCCTGCTAAACCCATCAATTTACCTGCATCCGAAGTTCTTAACCCCAGGTATTTACAGGCACCTTCCATCATATAGCCCAAGGAAAAAGAGATAGGTATCTGACTGATTATTTTTATTTCTCCATTTTCCCCGTAAGCCAGTGTCCCACTAGCGTTTTCTCCCTGGCCATCAAGAATCAATATTGAAGCGTTCTTGAAACCACTTGTTCGATATGAACTCGCCGCGTGTGCCAAATGATGATCCATAAATTCAAGCGTTGGTAATTTGATGTATTTATAAATGTTCTTAGGGAAAATCTGGTCAAGAATTTGTTTATTGGTGAAAGGGAACCAACTTCTTCTTATTTTGTAAGTTTTTGGTAAGTTCCAACCGTAAATAACGAAATCAATATCATCCACACTTAAATCGGCTTCTTGCATACAATAGGCAGTGGATAGAATAGGCAGAGAATCGTAGCTATATCTTTTTCGGGTAAATCTTTCCTCTTCCGCAAAGGCAATGATTTTATTACCTATTACCAGGCAGGCAGAAGCATCGTGTCCACGTTCAGACCAACCATTTAATCCGAGAATTACAGCTTTTTTATTTCGTTTCATATTTAATAGGATCTTTAATACCGTTTAACCTGAATGCTTCAATCCGGGATTTACAATTGCTACAATGACCGCAGGCGGATTTTGTGTTGTTGTGACATGACCAAGTTAGATGGAAGGGTACTTTTAGTTTCCTCCCTATCTTTACGGCTCCTGTTTTATCTGTTTTGGAAAGAGGGGCAACTAATTTAATGTCTTTCTTAAGCATAGTTCCAATCTCCATAATCTTTTGGAAGGCAGAGACAAATCTGGGACTATTGTCCGGACAAATATGATCACCTCCGGTAGAACCAATAAATATTTTTTCTGCCCCGATTACTTCCCCCCATGCAGTTGCAACCGCCCAAAAAATACTGTTTCTGAAAGGTACATATTCCTTTCTAAAGTTTTTTTCATCAAGCGTAATATTTTTATCAAGAAGCGCGAATCCTCCTAACTTTTTAATCCAAGGCAAATCAATTACTAAAAGTTTCTTGGGTTTATAAAATTTTGTTAGTTGTTTTACACAAAATTCCTCTTTCTCCTGGGTTTTTTGTCCGTATCTGAAGAATATGAAATAAAGTTCATAGTCCTTGCTTTTTGCAATTGAGGCAGAAACCGTGCTGTCTAAACCTCCGCTTGTTGTGCAAATTACTTTTTTATTTCTCATTTATGACCGTTTTACCCAACATCGCCTTATTTAAATACATAAAGGGTATGTTGATTAATCCGACAAGCCACTTTACGGCAGTTTGCCCGATTATTAACGGTAAAAGCGGCATAACACCATAAAAGGCGACAGGGATGAAGATAAGGCTATCCATAAGAAGAGCGGGGATTGAGCTAAACACATTTCTCATCCACAAGTGTTTCCCTTTGGTAATTTTCTTAAAAATATAAAACATGTACGCGTCAAAATTCTCGGATATCAGAAAGGCGATCCAGCTGGCAAGTGTTATTCTTGGAACCAATCCAAAAATTTGTTGCCATGATTCCTGAAGAGTCCAAAAAGGGGCCGGAGGGAAAATCGTTCCAAGCCAAATAAAAAACACCATTGCTATTTGGGAAACAAAGGCAATAGCTACCATCTTGTGGGTTTCTTTTCTGCCAAATTTTTCATTGACGATGTCGGTCAAAAGATAAGTTATGGAAAAGACAAGAACCCCGCTTGGACCAAAAAACTGTTTGAAACCTAAATCAAACATCGAAACCTTGGTTGCTAATATTTGGGCCACTAAGATAAAGGTAACGTATAAAGCGATTAATAAATCCGGTTTTTTATATTTTTTGGCATACAAACTGCCTAAAAGCGTAAAGTTGGTTATACCTATAATCCAAATTATCAGTAATAGTAAATTCATAATTAATTATTCTTCTATCCAAACCTGAACAGGACAATGAGCCCTGGAATGCTTAATATCAACCATTACTTTCAAATATTTGGGATTAATTGATTTTTTGACTATCGAAAATATGTCGTGGGTCAATTTTTCTGCAGTAGTCTTTTTGGAGGAAATTTCTTTAACAACTCTTTCCATATCTACGTACTCCACAACTTTGGTTTTCGGAGCGTATTCTATGACAATCTCGCCGGAGAACTCTTTATTGGTGACATTACAAATAGCCTTAAAGGGAATGAAGATTCTGGTACCACTTATCCTAAATCCAATTGAAATAGTGTCTACTTTGTTTTTCATGGTAGGTTTTCTATTTTGCGGCCTACACTCTCAAGGAGTGCAGCGAGCCCTACTACCGCTACAACAACTGTATTTTATTCCAAGTCTTATAGTTTGTCAAAATCTACAGACTTTGCCTTAATAAAGGTAGGACTATAATCAATGAAGGCGTACTTTAAAGAGCTCTCAAACTCCTTTTCTGTTCTTAAACCGCAGGTAACCATATCTATATGAATAAATCCTGACTCCGGCCATGTATGGATTACTAAATGAGACTCGGAAAGAATATAAACCAAAGTAATCCCCCGTGGAGAAAACATGTGAGAAAGTTTTTTAACAACATTTAAATCCAAATCCCCAATAATTGATTGTGCGACATCTTCAACCTTCTCAACGGAATTTTCGAAAGGCTTAGCCTTTACTAAAGCGACAAAATGTTTAATTATTGGTGTAGATTGGTCTGTCATAGTTTCCGGTAATAAGAGGTTTCGTTTTCGATGTTGCCTCTAATATAAATAATGAACTAGCACTTCCTATAGATTCAGCTCCTTGATACCTGTTAAATTTATCAAATATCCACCTTACCATTAGTCCAGAAGCGCTAAATATTTCATAAATTGGCAAAAACCTTTCTTTAGCCCTGTCGCTGTTCCCATAGCAAACATAAATTCTGGCTGTCTGATTCGAAAGATCTAGAGCTTGAACAGCCCTTGATACAAACAATTTAATTCCATCTGTTGTATATGGTGGATCTGTAAAGACTGTGTCAAATTTACCAGAGTAGGATAAAAGTAATGTTTTCCTGGCATCATAATTACCCGAATTAATATCCAACCTCTCACTTTTGGAAATTGAATCAATCTTATCTGTAATCCTATTATCGATATCTAGAACCGTTACTCCTGAGGCAGTATGTAGGTTGGCAACTGCGACCGAGGTAAAATCATCATCACCAAGAAAAAGCAATCTTCTCCCTCGCACATCTTCAAAAAAATTCAGTAAACTGGCACGTCTGGCAGTTGTTTCAACAGTAGCGGTAAACTGATCATATTTTCTGTCTGGGGAAGGTCTTTGATCGGCATATTTTTCAAGTAATTCAACAGATTTTCTGTAATACTCGTTTTCAAGAAGAGACCACAAAGCTTCCTCTGATTTATAATCTGGCCCGAAAAGAGATTGAACTTCCCGTATGACACTTTCATCCAACTGTGTACTTTTCGATGGTGGTTTCAAAAGAGAAGATAGAAGTTCCTTTGCCTGATTGAGTGCATTTTTAGAAACTCCTGCTCTCTGCAACAGTTCGTTATTTTCCATAGGTTCTCCTGTCTGCAAAATAAACAAAACATCCATTATCTTTTTAGCTGGAATCCCTGTCTGTTCCGCTATGTGATTAATCCTTTCTATCATACCTTTATCTCCCATCATCCTTGTATTTTAACTCATTTGAAGAAGTTATTAAATAAAGACTGGTTTATAAAGGAGTTGCGGAAGGGAAAGGAGAAATAGACGGTTCAGGGGTGGAAGTGACTGTAGGGGTAGGTGTTAGGTTTGGTGATGGTGTCGGAGTTGGAGTTGGTGGACTGGTTGGAATAGGAACTTGTGTATTGGGTAAAACCTCAAGATCCTGAATATCTTCTACTTCCAGTACTTTGTCTTTTGAGTTGTATGTGCCTACAGCAAGGATTCTCTTGCCAACTACGGTAATTAGGTTAAAGCCAACAGGCACTTCAAGTGTAACGGCTTCTGTAGAGGTTGTGACAAGGTAGAATTTAACAGGAATGGTATTCGATTTGGTTAAGGTTCCCTTCAGAGCCGTATCTTTCCATATTGTTTCAGGAGTTGGGGTAGGAGAAGGGTAAAGTATGCCGTTTAACTTTAATCCGGGGAAGGCAACAGGTAAAACTACGCCACCCAAGCCAAAAGCAAGGGAAAAGGCAATCAGAGATACACCAAAGACCGTTAATGGTTTAACTCTAAGCCTTAGGTCTATTCCTTCATTAGCCATAATTCTTTTCCACCAGTATTTAATATAAACAAGAGGGTTAGTGATTTTTACATTTACCAAATCAGGGGGATTTGTTGTTGAAACTCTTTGATCAGTATTGGTAGTTACAGAAATTGGGGGAACTTTCAGGGGATCTGTCTTACTGACAAACTTACCGGAACTATCTCTTGTTTGATTTTTGGCAATAGTGCTTCTGAGGGGATCTTTAACATTAACCTGTTCTTGTAAAGTTTGACTAGCGTTTTCATTGATTTGGTTTTGAGTGTTTGGATCCATGGCAGTAATTAGAGTTTAGACCTAACCTCTTTCAACCGCAATATCTCAGATTCTGTTTTGTGTTGTTCTTTCGCCGCCGAGGCGAAAGAACTTCCTCTGCCCTCGCCCCATGGGATAATTTTTGATAAAAAGGAAAAAGCGTCAGGGAAAACTAATTGATTTACACCTAACTTTTTAAAAGCTTTTTCCGCTAATAAGCAGTGGCGAGAATGTGCTCCTTTTTTAAAAGCTAACGCCACTGCGCCAAACGAATTAGGTGCGAACGCTCGACGAGTCTTCGAGGAGAGGTGAGCGGTGGGACACAGTAATGGGTAAGAATAAAGAAGGCGGGGGCAGAAAATAGGAACACCCCACGAAAGCGAGCTACCCTACTAAATTACTCTTAAAGAAAAGGCTTGTACCTGCGAAGCACTCTATTTGGTACAAGCCGAGGAAGAGACTGAATCGAGTTTATTAAGTTAAGAAAGACTTAGGCAATCCCGCCCCAAGGCGGGACTAAGCGAGCGAAGTCGGGGTCGCCGTTTCCTTACTTTTGGGTGGGCGGGTGGTGGTTTCACAGAAACTTTTCATGACGGTACCGTAACGGCTAGCCGTCACACCGTCATACGGTGATATGGCCGAACATTCGGCCAATTGACGGAGATCACCGAGCACCCTACGGTGACCCGTCAAGCATATTAATAACCCCTTTACCTTTTGGCGGATTGCGAGCGACGAAGGAGCGAGCAAACGAAAGAGAGTTAAGCGAAGGCCGCGGAGCGGCCTGAGCTAACGCAATGCGGTTTTGCGTCAATTCATTTCCCCTTTAACCCCTTTTCTTAACGCAAATGAAATCCGTTAGTAATTGGTGGTAAAATAAGTTCGAGCTAAATTGTATAATGGCTCCCCTCGATGACTCGGGGTAAACTATGAGAAGAAATTATTCCAGACTTGAATCAGTTGAAGAAAAAAGAAACACCAGAAAGGCAGTTGTTTTTGTTCTTTTATCTTTAATAATTGTAGTTTTT
>Ga0210057_1005491_pt1 | contig 16284 bp, 19 predicted proteins | sample CryGeyCG2114_010_2_FD_183968 | JGI IMG/M metagenome (GOLD analysis project Ga0210057, IMG submission 183968) | Groundwater microbial communities from aquifer - Crystal Geyser CG10_big_fil_rev_8/21/14_0.10 (SPAdes) (version 2) | ecosystem: Environmental > Aquatic > Deep subsurface > Groundwater ...
ACAATTGGATATGGGGATTTGGTTCCAATGACTAATATTGGAAAAGTATACACTATGTTCTTTTCATTTTTTGGAGTTGCATTTGCATTCTATATGTTTTCTTTAATTAGTAGCAGAGTATTTAACACACATCTAAGTAGAAAGGTTTCGCAAATTCAGAAAAAAACACAGGAAAAGGAAGAAGTTGAGCAGGATATTAGGAAGATAATTAGAAATAAAAATAGAAAGAATAGGAAATAATAAGTTTAATAAATCCTGGTTCTGATGTTAAATAATGATTAGCACACATAATATTGGTCAGATAAATGAAACTCTTATTGGGAAAAAAATTGCCATTGCTGGATGGGTTGATTCTATTAGAGATTTTAAAGATAAAGTTTTCATAGTTCTTAGAGATAGGCATGGGAGGGTTCAAGTTATTGCACCAAAAAATGAGGCAAAGGATGTTACTTTGGAGTCTTGTATTCTTATTAAAGGTGAAGTTAAAGCAAGACCTGCAAATCAAATTAAAGACAATATGTCTTCTGGAAAAGTTGAAATTCCTGCAGATAAAGTTGAAGTATTAAGTAAGGCAGAAGTTCTTCCCTATGATGTAAAAGATGAAAATGTTAGTGAAGAATTAAGATTAAAATATAGGTATTTGGATTTAAGAAGTGATAGAATGCAGAATAATCTTCAAATGAGACATAGAGCAATTAAGTTTATTAGGGATTATTTGGATAATGAAAAGTTTTTAGAAATAACAACACCAATATTAACAAAATCTTCTCCAGAAGGTGCCCGTGATTTTATTGTTCCATCAAGAATTCATCCGGGAAAATTCTATGCTTTACCACAAAGTCCACAGCAGTATAAACAGCTTCTAATGGTTTCTGGATTTGATAAATATTTTCAAATTGCTCCTTGTTTTAGAGATGAAGATGCTCGTGCAGATAGATCTCCTGGAGAATTTTACCAATTAGATTTAGAAATGTCCTTTATAGAGCAGGAAGATATTTTGCAATTAATTGAAAAGATGTTTATTAAAATGATTAAAGAAGTTTTTCCAGATAAGAAGATTACTTCTCTGCCATTTCCAAAGTTAACCTATGATGAGGCTATGAAAAAATATGGTTCTGATAAACCTGATATAAGAAAAAATAAGGATGATCCCAATGAAATGGCTTTTTGTTGGGTTGTTGATTTTCCATTATTTGAAGAGAAAAAGGAAAATGGTCATTATGCTCCAATGCATCATATGTTTACAATGCCAAAGCAAAGTGATTGGAAATACTTAAACAAGAAAGATGCTCACAAGGCAAAGGCATACCAACATGATTTAGTTTTAAATGGTTTTGAAGTTGGTGGTGGAAGTATTAGAATTCATGTTCCAGAAATTCAAGAGAAAATTTTTGATTTAATTGGATTTGATGAAAAGCAAAAAAAATATTTCTCACATATGTTAGAGGCTTTCAAATATGGAGTTCCTCCCCATGGTGGAATTGCTCCAGGAATTGATAGGTTGTTGATGGTAATTATGGGTGAACCAAATCTTCGTGAGTTGGTCGCATTTCCAAAAAACAAAGAAGCTCGTGATTTAACTTTTAACGCGCCAGATGAAATAAGTTCTCAGCAATTAAAAGAAGCAAATATTGACATAAGGAAGAAGAAATGAAATTCCTAAGTATCTCAGAAGCAATGAAAAAAGGAAAGGGAAAAGTAGCTGTGCGTGGTTGGATTCATCGAAAAAGGGGAAGTAATAAATTTATTTTTATAATTCTTAGAGATTCTTCAGATATTATTCAGTGTATATTAAAATATGAAAAATTTGAAAAATTATGGAAAGATCTTGACGCTCTTCTTGTAGAATCTTCTGTTGAAATTGAAGGAATTATTAAACCAGATAAAAGAGCTCCTACGAATTATGAAATAGATGTGAATAAAATAAATATTGTGGGAATTGCGGAAGATTTTCCAATTAACAAAGATTTGAATGAAGAACTTTTAGGAGATAGAAGGCATTTATGGTTAAGAAGCCAAAAGATGAATTCTATTTTAAAAATAAGAGATACTATTCTTCAAACAATGAGGGAACATTGGAGAAAAAAAGGATTTTATGAATATCATAGTCCAACTCTTTTAGGAATGCAAGCAGAAGGAGGATCTACATTATTTAAAGTAGATTATTTTGGAAAACCAATTTATCTTTCTCAAACATGGCAGTTGCATGCAGAACCAGCTATATTCTCTCTTGAAAAAATATTTACAATTCAACCTAGTTTTAGAGCTGAAAAATCTAAAACATCTAGGCATTTAACAGAATATTGGCATGCTGAAATGGAAGTTGCTTGGGAAAACTTTGAATACTTACAAGATGATGCAGAGGGAATGTTAAAAGACATAGTTTTTGCAGTTCTTAAAAAAAATAAAAAAGAACTTAATATATTGGGAAGAGATATTAAAAAATTAGAACCTATTATTAAAAAAAAGTTTCCAAGAATAACTTATAATGAAGTTTTAAAAATTTTAAAGGAAAAAAAGAAAATGAATATTGAATGGGGAAAAGATTTGAGAACAATTGAAGAAGATGAATTAAGTAAATTATATGATACCCCTATTATTGTTACACATTATCCAAAAATTGTTAAAGCATTTTATATGAAAGAAGATGAAAAAAATCCAAAAGTTGTTCTTGGATTTGATGTTATCGGACCCGAAGGATATGGAGAATTAATTGGTGCCTCACAAAGAGAAGAAGATATTAAAAAATTAAAAGAGAATCTTCAAAAAGACGGAGAAGATGTTTCTAAGTATGATTTTTATTTTGATACAAGAAGATATGGTTCTGTTCCTCACGGAGGATATGGATGTGGTGTTGAAAGAGTTATTTCTTGGATTTGTGGATTAGATACAATTAAAGATGCAATTGCTTTTCCAAGAACAATGACAAGATATAGTCCATGAAGATTTAAAAATCTTTAAGTAAATTAATATATAATAAGATGAAATCAATTGTTGCTTCTGGTCCCGTGATAATAAAAGATGGAAACTTATTAGTTAGTAAAGATACTAAAGATCCTTTTTATAAAATTCCTGGTGGAACTGCCGAAATAGGAGAAATTCTTGAGCAAGTTTGTATTAGAGAATCAAAAGAAGAGGTAAATGCAGATATAAAAATTATTAAGCCCCTTTCTACTATGGTTATTCATAAAAATCCAAAAACTCAGGAAGAAATGGAAATCTCATTACATCATTATAAAGTAAGATTAAAAAATCCAGGAGAAATTAAAGCTGGAAAAGGACATAAAATTGCTTGGTTAAATATAGAGGATATAAAAAAAGGAAAATATGATGTTGCACCAAATATTAAATATTTAATTAAATAAGGAGATATTAAATGAAAATACTTGCTGTTGGAGATTTTGATGGAAAATTTCCAAAAAAATATTTAGATATAATAAAGAATAAAAAAATAGATGTTGTAGTTTCTGATGGAGACTATCCTCCTTTTACATTGAAGGAAGAATTTTTTACTTTTGTTTATGGAAATCCTTTTTTAGATCTCGAAGATGTTGTTGGAAAAAAGAAATTTAGAGAAATAACAATAAAAGATGATTTAGAGGGAGAAGAAGTCATAAAAAAATTAAATTCTTTATCTATTCCTGTTATAAGTGTTTTGGGAAATCATGATTATCATTTACCAGATGATTGTGAGGATATAGATATTAAAGAAAATAATAAATTTAAACAAGAAAGATTAACACATCTTGCAAAAGTAATTGTGAAATATAAAAATATTCAAAGAATTGATTATTCATATGCAAAAATTGGTGAATTTATTTTTATTGGAGCAAGAGGGCATAGTTTTCCTGGAGATGTTAAAAGTAAGGCATATAAAAAACATCGAAAAATATTAGAAAAATTATTTCAAAAATTTGAAAAAGAAAATAAACAAGGTAAAGTTATATTTGTTTCACATAATTCTCCATATAATACTAAATTAGATTTAATAACTGCTAAAGAAGCTCATGAACATGCAAAGGGAAAACATTATGGATCTAAAATGTTTAGAAGAATTTTAGATAAATATCAACCAATTTTATCTATTAGCGGACATATTGATGAGGGTATAGGAAAGCAAAAATTGGGAAAAACCTTGGCTGTTAACTGCGGGGCTGTTCATGATGGAAGGGGAGCTGTTATTAACATTAAGGATAACGGAAAAATTGATGTGAGGTTTATTAAATAATTCAATAATCTTTAAAAATAACAATTGGTTGGATTAAAATATGCAGATAAACGGGGTGGAGTTGGATTGGCTTGGTCATGCTGGTTTTTTGATTAGAAACTCTAAAACAATTTACATTGATCCATATAATATAAAAGAGGGGTTAGAAAAAGCAGATATAATTTTAATTAGTCATAGCCATTATGATCATTGTAGTGTTGCAGACATGAATAAAATTGTTAAAGAAGGAACACAGATTATTCTTACTGCAGATTGTCAAAGCAAAATCAATAAATTTGATGTTCCAATTGAAATGAAAATTATTGAGCCTGGACAAGAATTGGATTTGCATGGACTTAAGGTAACAGCTATTCCCGCCTATAATATAGATAAACATTTTCATCCAAAAGAAGAAGGCTGGGTTGGATTTGTGATAAAAATGAATGATGTTGTTATTTATCATGCAGGTGATACTGATTTAATTGAAGAAATGCAAAAACTTACAGGTCATTCTAGTTCTAATAGGAGATTTATTGCTCTTTTGCCAATTGGTGGGCGATTTACAATGACTTCTGAAGAAGCTGTCGAAGCTGCAAAGTTGATAAAACCAGATTTGGCAATTCCAATGCACTATGGTACAATAATTGGTGCAAAAAAAGATGCAGAAGATTTTGTCCAGCTATGTAAAGATGAAAAAATACCTTCAAAGATTTTAGAAAAATTATAAGTCAGAATATTATTCTATCCACTAATTATTACAAAAAAATATAGAAGAATTTTTAAATAGAATTAACTTTCATTTTTTGTTAAGGTAATTTAATTGATTTGGGCTGTCGATTAAATTAAATGAATTAATTCTAATAGTTGGAAGTTTGTGGAATATTTAAATGTTTCGCAGACAAGGGTTTCCAACAAACACACAAAGGTGAAAGGAGGTAAAAAAATGGTATTAGATTTTGCAAAAGAAGCGATCGAAAATGTCTCAACACATAGTATTAACTTTGATGAATTGAGAGCTGGAAAAGCAAACATAAAGGTTATTGGTGTAGGTGGATGTGGATGTAATACAATTACATGGCTTTTTAATAAAGGTATTAATGGAGCTACTGTTTATGGTGTTAACACAGACGCATTACATCTTAGTGTTACCAAAGCTGATGAAAAACTTTTGATTGGTAAGGAATTAACAAGAGGTCTTGGTGCAGGTGGAAAACCAAAAGTTGGTAGAGAAGCTGCAAAAGAAGCTCTAGCTGATCTTAAGAAAGTTGTTTCTGGTGCTGATATGGTATTTGTTGTTGCTGGTGAAGGTGGTGGAACTGGAACCGGAGCAGTGCCTGTTATTGCACAACTTGCTAAAGAAGCAGGCGCAGTGGTTATAGGTGTTGTAACAATGCCTTTTGAATCAGAAAGAGCTAGAATTGACAAAGCAGAATTTGGGCTTCAGGAATTAAGAGAAGTTACAGATACAACTGTTGTTTTAGATAACAATAGACTTGTTGATATTGCTGGCCAATTACCTATTGAACAAGCTTTTGCAGTTGCAAACGAACTTGTAAGTACTATGGTTAAAGGTATTGTTGAAACAATTACTCTTCCAAGTTTAATTAATTTGGATTATGCAGATGTTTCGTCAATTATGAAAGACGGTGGTGTTGCAGTTATTGGTATAGGTGAAGCAGATACTGCTGATCGTGTTAATGAAGCTGTTAGACAAGCCCTTACACATCCTCTACTTGACGTGGATTATAAAGGTGCTAGTGGAGCTTTGATACACATCACCTGTGGACCTGACCTAAAGCTTGAGGAATTTGATCACATAGGTAAAATTGTCTCAGATAATCTTAATTCAGAAGCTCAGGTAATAATCGGAGCAAGAATTAGTAAAGAGTTTATGGGTAAAGTTAGAGTTATTACTATTATGACTGGAGTTAAATCTCCATATGTACTTGGTAATGAAATTGAACAAGCTCATTCTGCTCCTGCTAAAGAAATGTCTGATTTAGGAATAGAAGTCTGGAGATAATCAAAAATTTTTAATTTTTTTTCTTTTTCTTTTATTTTTTTAGAGAAGATGGCCTAGGCCCTAACATTTGTTTGTTCCCTCATTTTCTTTTTGCCGAATTCATTGAAGTAAAGAATATTATCTAATTCAATTCTTTTTATTCTCTTTTTTTCATTGGCATAGCCAACTGGAATTATTGCCTCGATATTTGTTTTTTCTGGAATTTTTAAAATCGATTTTACATCTTTTTCAATGAAATATCCTACCCAGCATGAGGACAATCCTCTTTCATTTAGTTTTAAAAGAATATTTTGTATTGCTGCTCCAGCCTGTTGATGGCAATATTTTTCTCCATCTTTTCCAAATTCATTGATTGTTCTTGATGAATTTGTACAGGCAATTATTAGATATTTTGCTTGGGAAATAAAATCCTGTTGGGACGATGTTGCAATTGAATTAATCTTTTTTTCATCATCAACAATTATAAACTTCATGGAAAACTGGCCTCCGGCCATTGGAGCATGCCTTGCCATATCAACTGCTTCAATTATTGCTCTCCAGTTTGGTTTTTTATCTTTATATTTTCTAATGCTTTGTCTTGTCTCAATTGTTTTGTTTAAATTCATATTGAAATAAAGAAGAAAGTGTTTTTATAGTTTATGCGAGCGAAATAACTCCTCCGCCAAGACATTTTTTATTCTTGTATAGGACAATTGCTTGACCTTCTGAAACCCCTGTTATTGGTTTTTTGAGTTTTATTTCAAATCTTTTTTTTGATTTGTTGTAAATAATTTTTGAAGGAAGAAGTTCCCCCACTTGTCTTATTCTTGAATATACTTTTCCTGGTTTTGGTGTTTTCGTAATCCAGTGAGGTTCTTTTATTATAATATCTTGTTTATAGTTTAAAGGATGTTTTTCTGGAGCAGCAATTATTATATTTTTTTTAATATTTTTTCTTGCAACATACCATCTTTTTAGTTTTTGTCCTTTTCCTCTTTGTATTTCAATCCCATATCTTGGTCCAATTCTTTGTCCAATTGTATAAAAAAATATTCCATCATGTTGTCCTAAAAGATTTCCTTCTGGATCTAAAATTTTTCCTTTTTTAGGTTTAATTCTCTTTTTCAAAAAATCCTTAAGATTTATTTTTCCAATAAAACATATTCCAACTGTTGACTTTTTATCATGATTTGGAAAATTATTTTTTTTAGCAATTTCTCTAATTTGTTTTTTAGTATATTGGCCCATTGGAAATAGACATTTTTTCAATTCCTCTTTTTTAATTCTATATAAAAAGTAGGATTGGTCCTTTGATTCATCTTTTGCACGATATAATTTATTGTGTTTTATTCTTGCAAAATGTCCTGTTATGAGGTAGTCTGCACCAATTTTTTTAGCTGCCTTTAGAAGTAATGGAAATTTAACTTTTTCATTGCAATCAATATCTGGATTTGGAGTAATTCCTTTTCTATATTTTTCAAACATCTTATCAATTACCAGTTTCCCATATTCTTTTTCAAAATCAAATGTTATCAGTGGAATTTCTAGAATAGCTGCTATTTTCATGGCTACTTTTCTTTCTTCTTTCCAGGTGCATTCTCCCATGCCATGTTTTGAATGGGAAAAATTCTTCATAAAGGCACCAATTACCTCATAGCCTTTTTTCTTTGCCCAGAGGGCTGCAACACTTGAATCAACTCCTCCAGACATAGCCACAAGAACCTTGGGTTTGTTTTTCATTTTTAGAAAACGTCTCGGATAGGACTCGAACCTATGACCCCATGGTTACCGCATTAATCTAAGCTAATCTAACAGCCATGTGCTCTACCAACTGAGCTACCGAGACATTAAAATGAAAATTAATGTTTGTATTTAAAGTTAACTTTTTGTTATTTATAAGTTTCTATAAAATTGGCTTTGTTTAATAAGTCCTTTTTAGCCCATACTTTTTAAACAGAAATTTAATGCGCCTTTTTTATGATTTTTTCAAGTTCAGTTATAAATTCTCTTGTATCTACAAAATAATTAGGGTATGCTTTTTCTAAGTCTTTAGTTGTATCTGCACCTACAAGAACAACATCATAATCAGTTCTCCCCTTATGTCTTTTTTCTAAATTTGAATAATCAATTATTGCCTGTTGTTCTTGTTTTTGGGTATATGCTTTAACATTTAATTTCTCTCCTAAAATATCTAATTCTAAAAGAAAAAACTTTGCCTTTCCCCTCATCTTATTTTTAACTTCTTCATTAAAGAATTTCATTGCGTGTGTCCAACCTTCCATACGATGAATAACTTCTAATTCTTTTTCTCTTTTTTTAATTTGAAAATATAATTCTTTAATATCTGATGTTGTTCCCTCAACTATTGGACATTCTTCATTAATAGCAAAAGCCGAACTAATCAATTTAAAAAATTCAGCCCAATCAGGTATTCCCTCATTAAACTTAATCGCTTGTCTTGTAAAAAAATCAACAGTTTCAACGGCAGTAGCCCAAAGATGTTGTAACTTTGACCTTATTTGAACTTCTACACGCAAACCATTATAATCTGTTTTTCCTTTATCACTTTTATATTCATAGATAATATGCAAACTTCTATATCCATCTTTTTTAGGAAAAGTGATATAATCTTTTTTTCCTACTCTTTGATGTTTAAGATTTCCTTTGAGGTAATAATCATTATAAATTTTTTTAGCAGTTTCTACATCTTTAACAATAGCCCTACAACCTGCTATATCTTGCATTTGGGATAAATTCATAGTTGGATTTCTTCCATCATATTTTCTTTTTAATTTATTAATAATTGAATTGGTTCTTTTAAGCCGTTGGGCAACTAAAGAACTTTTATCACATCTTTGAGAGATATTTTTTAAAGTCATTTGAAAAATATGTAGCGGATAACTATGTATGGCTCTCCAATTATTTAATATATCAATAGCATTAGCTATCTCTTCATCAGAACTTCTTTCATTTTTCAGTATTTGTCCTGCCTTATTTAAGTCAGATTTATCATATTTAGGAGTTTTCCAAGTCATATTAATCTTAAATAAATATACTATATAAATATATTCATTTTGCGCAGATTAATAATATGTATCTAAATTAAATGGAAAATCAAATCATAGACGATAAATATGGGATTATACGCTTGATATTTATTTTTGCGCAGTTATTTAATCAAACAGATATTCATTTTGCGCAGTTAATTTCTCTTGTAAATTTTTTTACTGTGTCCTTATTTATCATAATTTAAGAAATTGGATATAAAAACTTTGACTTTTTAAACAGGAACTACTTATAAACAAAGCCTATAAAATTATATCTTGAATGTGCACACTATATTACATGAAGTTAATTAAAGAAGTTGGTTTATGTTATGTTTTGGGAAGGAGATAAGCATATGAATTATTTGGAGATAAATGAATCTAGATCAAGGTATTGTTTGTGTATTGGTCTCATTTGAATGAAGGTTTAGCCAAAGAATTCTGGTTAAAAATTTCCAATACAAAATTAATCAATTTACTAAATAATATATTTCAAAATATAAATTTAATATAAAAAAATCAGGGCATAATCAGAATATCTGTAGATTAAGTTAAGGTTTAACAACGTTATTTTTTTAAGATAATTTAAGAAATTTAAAAAAATTTTTACTTAAATCCTTCTCTTAGGCCTAGATCCTCTACTGGTTCTGGATGATGTTTTTCTAAAAAAGAATAAACATTTGATTGTTTAGAACCTTGAATTAAAGATATTGCTCCCTGTTGTGCTGCAGGTATTGATTCTGGAGCACCTATTATTCCAAGATTATTTTCATTAAGTTCCATGGCACATTTTGTTAAACTTCTGAGAGTGTTAATTGTTTTTCCTTCTTTACCAATTATTCTTGCTCTAACTCTTTCAAGGTCGTTCCTCTTGGTATAATCTTTTATATTCAAAATTTCAAAAATAAAATCCTGATCTTTTATTAGCATGGCATCTGATAATCTAAAACCAAAATCAAAGGCAGTTATAATGAGATCTGCAAAATATTCATCAATTGGTTTTCCTTCAAGGTAAAATTCTTTTCCCCTGTTGGTTATTTTAACTTTTAATTTTTCCTCAAGCCTTTTTTTAGCCTTTATAATTCTAGTTACCTTATCTACAAGTATTTTTTTCATTTTAGAATTCTGTTTTTTCTGTTTCAAGATATCCTTTATTTCTTAGCCAGGATATTTGAGTATGGGTGTATTTAAATAAAACATCTGCTCTATCTTTATCCAACTCCCAGGGTTCAACAATAACAACATCTCCAGGTCTTAGCCAGAGTTTTCTTTTTAATCTTCCGGGAACTCTGCAGTTTCTTGTTTTTCCATCTAAACAGGCAACCATCATTTTATTTCCACCAACTCTTTGATCAATAATACCAATTACCTGTTCTCCCCTTGGAAGCTTTACACGAACTGGTTTGTTTTCATCTGATTCTTCTGGTCTTTTGTACATAATATTTTCAACAAGAATGAGTTTATAAAATTATAGAAGTACCATTGAAAAGGGGATATTTTCTATTCTTTTTATACTTCTATTTTCAATTATTCCTTCTTCTAGAGCTAGATTAATTGATTTTTCTCCAACAATATTAAATGTGGCATCTTCTCTGGATAAATCTTGAATTATTTCTGATACTTCTTCTTCAGTCTTTTCTTCTCCATTGTAAAAAGATTCTTTGACATCTAACTGGAATTCATTTTCTTCAAAGAATTTTCCAAGAAGATCTGAATCACAGATTGAAACCACATCCCTGTAGGATTTGTGTATTTTTATCAGCATTTAGATTTCTCTATAAATTTATTTAAATTCAATATAAAAAATAAAGGATATTAAAATCCTTTTTTAGCTTCTCCAGAAGACATTGCCTTTTCAGCATTATCTTTGGACATCATAGCACACATGGTTGTACTACAATCTGGGCATTTTCCTTTAGCCATGAAACCACCTTTAGCAGTTTTATTCATAACAGCTTCTTTCATTGTTTGCCCTTTCTTTTTACACTTAACGCAATAAGCTTGTACCATTTTTCCTCCTTGTTTGTTTTAATTTTTAAGCTAAATTCTTTTATAAAGATTTAGATTTTGCTTCTTACAGGATGTTTTGCTCCACATGCAAGACAATTTATAAAATTGATTCTATCTTCTTTAACTAATTCAGTGTCTGGCTTTCCACATTCTTTGCAAAGAACAAATTCTTTTGCATATTGTTCTATTTTTTCATTAATTTTTGTGCTTGGAACTTTTATATTTAAAATAAATCTATCCCCTTCCTTTTGTCCAGAAGCTGCAAGTTCTTTTAACATAAATTTTTGAAAATGTTCAGGATTTCTTCTTAGATGTGAAGCAACTTGGAAAAAATTAGTTAAAATTGTTTTTTTACCTTCAAAATGACCTTCTATTTTTGGCAATTCAAATCTTTCACTTGAACCAACTACTGTTTTAACATTTCCATAGGCCTCATTTAATAATTTTTCATAATCTTCCATAAATTAGATTCTCCAATAGACTTTATAAAGGTTTTAGGTTTTTAGTTAATATGGATATTAAAAATTTTATTATGGGTGTGGCAATATTTATTCTTACAATTGCTGTTGCTGTTTATGGTATTCAAACATTTTATGAAAAGCCTGTTTATGAAGATTTTTGTATAAATTCCATTTCACCACATTTAATTAATAGTTCTCTAGATTGTGAAACTTCTTCTGGAAAATGGATTTCCTATGTTGCCCTTGAAACAAAAGGGCCAGAGGGATACTGTGATTTGGAATATTATTGTCGGCAGGATTATGATCATTTTTCTGAAAAATATTCAAGAAATATCTTTTTAATTTCTTTGCCTCTTGGAGTTTTAATTATTATTGCAGGAGCTGTATTTTTTGGTCTTGAAGCTGTTGGAGCTGGTTTGATGGCTGGTGGTGTTGGAATTATATTCTATGGTATTGGGGGATTTTGGAGATTTGCTGATACATGGTTAAGATTTGTTTTATCTTTAATTGGATTAGTTGTTTTGATTTACTTTGCTTATTGGTTTAACAATAGATATACTAAGAAAAAGAAAAAATAATTAACCTAAATATTTTAATATGTTTGGTCTTGGCTCAAATATGATACCTTCTTCAATAAACTTCTGAGTTTCTTGTTTTATTATTTCTGGAGATAGGTCTCTTAAATTAACAATTAGTTGATCTAATTCTATTCCATTTTCAGAATTTTTTATTGCCCCTAATATCCTATCTTTTACAGCAACAATCTTCTGAGTTGTTTGAATTGGATTGGCTGATCTTTGTTTTTCAACTTCAAGTTTTCTTATTAGAAGATATTTCGGATTCTGTTTTCTAACAATTTCTGGAGAAATGTAGGTTTCGTTGTTAAAATTTCTTAGTACACCTATAACTAAAATTGTATCTCCCTGAGAAAGGTCTTTTAATTTTTCAACATCATCTGAAAATGCCTTTAATTTTATTTGACCCGACCCATCATCAATTGTTAAAAATGAATAGTTTTTCTCTCCAGTGCTATCATATTTTTCAATTATATTTCCAACAACATTTACCCTTGTAACATTTTTTCCATCAAGTTCAAGATATAGAAATTTTTCCCCCTCAATAATTGGCTTTCCTGAAACAAGGCTACCAATTCTAAGCTTAAATGCAATGTGTCTTTTGAATTTATCTTCTACCATTGGAAACCTCCAGCGGGTTTTTCACATTTCCAGCAACCATTAAATTCAACTGTGTTAAGCCAACCAATTTTTCATTTCCAGCAACCATTAAATTCAACTGTGTTAAGCCAACCAATTTTTCATTTCCAGCAACCATTAAATTCAACTGTGTTAAGCCAGCCAATTTTTCATTTCCAGCAATCAGTTTATTCTTTGTCATTGAACAACAAAAAGAAACCCATTTTTAAAGATTTGTGGTTTTATTTATGTTCTACCAACATATCCTCTTCTTGGTTTGAATATTTCTCCTTGGGAGGTTAACTTTTCAATAGCTTCTTCAATATCTTGTTTAGACATTTTTCCTTCTAGTTCTTTTTCAATTTCTTCCAATGGAATCATTTTACCAAGACTATGCTCTAGTTCTGAAATTGTATCTCTAACTGTAAAAATTTTATTTCTCTGGGAAGATGTTATTTTACTGGAAATTCTATCAATATCAAATGTTTTTGATTCATAGTCATATCCAACCTGCATGAGATAATATTTCATAATATCAATTGCATTATCTGCATCTTCTTTTATAACAAATTTTCTCAAATGAATTTTTGCAGAAGCTTCGGCCATTCTGATTAATGCCTGTAATTGTCTTGCAGAAATTGGAATTGGTTTTAATGCAGAATCTGAACTTACTGGTTTATTTCTTAAATCTACATAGAATTTTTTAATAATATCTACTGCTTCATCTGTTAATTTTGGTTTTATTTTTTGTTTAGCATAGGCAACGTATTTTCTAAATAAGTCTCTTGGAATTAACATAACTTCTCCAGATTTTTGTTGTTCTCTTAGAACATGGGTAGCTATTTTTTCATCGGTAATTTTATTTGGAACATCTCTTAGTGTAAATATAACGTCAAAACGATTTATTAAAGTTGGAGGTAAATCAATTTGCTGTGAAATTGCTTGATATGGATCAAACCTACCAAACTTTGGATTTGCAGCAGCTAGCACAGATGTTTCAGCTCTAAGGGTTGCCTGGACATTAGCTTTACTAATTGTAATAGTTTGCTGTTCCATTGCTTCATGCATAGAAGATCTATCATTTGGGTCCATCTTCTCTAATTCATCTATACAAACAAGACCTTTATTTGCAAGAACCATTGCTCCTGCTTCCAGAGACCATCCTCTCAAATATTCATCTCTAACAACTGTTGCAGTAATTCCTGCTCCAGAAGCAGATTTTCCTACTACATATCTTCCTTTTGGAGAAATTTCTGCCATAAATGTAAGTGTAACAGATTTTGCAACACCTGGATCTCCTACTAATAGAACATGAATATCTCCTCTACTTTTTTGGCCATCTGCTAAAACTTTTCTAACGCCACTAAATAACTGAAATACAAGGGCTTTTTTTATTTCTTCATAACCCCATACACTTGGAGTTATACTTCTAGCTAGTTTATCAAATATTTTTGGGTCTTTTGAAAGTTCTAAAATTTTTTTTTCATCTTCTTCTGTTACATTAACTTCTTCAAAGGTCTCTTCCATAGGTGTTAGATTATTTGCTTCAACAGCTAATTCAAATCTTGTTGATAAACCACCTGAGCTCATCGGAACAGGAACTTCCTTTAAAATGCCAACAACCTTCACTCTACTTCCAGGAGTTGTTTTTTCTTCCATTTTTGGTTCAACTAGATCTTCTTTAACAAAAATATTCATTCTCTTTGGCTGTTCTCCTCCACTTAGAGATTCTGGCACTTCTTCAATAACTAATCTTTGGGTATCAACCATTTCTTTACTAATTAGTTTAAATCCTCCCCTCCTTCCACAGGAACATCTGCTTGGTTCTCTAAATTTCTTTTCAACCTGAAGAACTCCAATCACGGTTCCACAGCTGGGGCATTCAAATTTTGCATTAATTACCTGTGGTCTAACATCTGAACTTTGTCTAACAATTCCTTCAAGTACAATTAATTCATTTAAATGTCTGGAACGGATATTTCTTACTCGTATTTCTTGACTTTGTGGTAAATTGAATAAACGAACCCTAACATTATTCACTAGACCAGATTCTTCAATAGCCATTTCTAAAATTCTAAGAATCTCTTCTGGTTTTGCTAAAATTTCATCAGATAACTTGTTTGAGAATTGAGTTAATCTCATAAAATCAATGTAAATAACATTATTTCCTTTTCTAAGAGAATCTCCAATGTCTTTTTTATAGGAATCAAAGAAATTTTTTGCTTCAATTATAAGTTCTTCAGACTTTGTTTTTGTTTCCACCATATTAAAACCTAAATCATGTAGTTTTTATAGATTTATGTATAGAATTAAACATAATAACGCCTAGTTATTGGTTTTGAGGAGTAAAATAAAATTACTTATAATTCTTAAGTGCGGCCTTAACATTCTTTAGAACTTGAACCATGCTATATTCCAGTTGTTTTCTGTTTTTTGTTCCAGTACAAACAAGTTTACCATTACTAAATAATAGGAATGTTGCATTTGGTTCTATTAACTTATAAACTAGTCCTGGGAACTGCTCTGGTTCATATTCTGTATTATCCATCTCCAATGCTAGGAAATTAAGATTAAGTTTAAGTTCAATTGAACCTGAGGCCACAATGTTTTGAACAGTTATTTTTGGTTTAACTGTTATTTTAACATTTATTTTTTTTAATTGTTTTATAACTGCTTCAATGACTTTTTTTACTTGTTCTACTGATTTTGTTCCAGTACATACAAGGTTTCCTGAACTAAATACAAGTACTGCTGATTTAGGTTCTTTTATTCTAAGAACCAGTCCTGGAAATGTTTCTGGATTATATTCTGTATTTGGTTGTGTTCTTGCTAATTTTGTTAGGGGAATTGGTTTTTCTAGAGAAGTTGTTGCGACAATATTTTGTATCTTATAACTACTTTTTCCAGCATTTTCTGAAGAAGATTTAGTTGTGGTTTCTTTCTTTGTTACCATTTTACATTTAAATACAGAAGAAAGCCTTTATAAAGGTTTTTAAATGGCTCGTCGATATTATATTTATGGTAAAAAGATGTGAATGGGTTGGTGACTATCCAGATATGATTAAATACCATGATAAAGAATGGGGAAAACCATGCAGAGATGATAAGCTTCTTTTTGAATATATTATTCTTGATACTTTTCAAGCTGGTTTGAGTTGGTTGACAATGATAAAGAAGAGAGAAAATTTTAGAAAAGCTTTTGATAATTTTGATTATAAAAAAATTGCAAAATATGATAAAAAGAAATTTAATAGTTTAATGAATGATGGGGGAATTATTAGGAATAGATTGAAAATTAATTCTGCAATAATAAATGCACAAAATTTTATGAAAATACAAAAAGAATTTGGAAGTTTTTCAAAATATA
>Ga0210057_1005492_pt1 | contig 16281 bp, 29 predicted proteins | sample CryGeyCG2114_010_2_FD_183968 | JGI IMG/M metagenome (GOLD analysis project Ga0210057, IMG submission 183968) | Groundwater microbial communities from aquifer - Crystal Geyser CG10_big_fil_rev_8/21/14_0.10 (SPAdes) (version 2) | ecosystem: Environmental > Aquatic > Deep subsurface > Groundwater ...
TTTAAAATTTTTATTGACTTTTTCAATATTATTAATACCCTTTATCTTAATTATACATCTTCTCTTTAAAATAGAACTATAAAATTTGAAATAGATTTAATTTTTTAGTAATTTATCATTTTAAAATATCAACAGACGCAAGCTTTACACTATTAATCTCGTTTATAATGCTTAAAAGTGATTAATTTCGCTAATTTACACCAAACGTATTTTTTTAGAAATCTTTTTTGTATCAATCTAAAATATTAATCTTATACTTTTTAGAAATCTTTTCTGTATCAATATTGTATACTTCTAAAATCCCCATTTTTGATATAAAACCCCAATCTTTTTCCCATGCGTCCTCAAAATATTTTTCTTTATAATTAATTATTAATATATCTCTGATTAATCCACAAAAATTTAAAGGCTCTATAGGATTATATATTAGAAGATTATTTACAAAATCTTTTGGAATAATATTATCTAATTCTTTTAAAGTTTTTATTCCCATTTTATTTAATTCTCTTATATTAGTGGCAGAGAGATTATCCTTTGGTCCAAAATTAGGTTCTAGTTTATTAAAAATATATAAATCCTTAAATTTTTCATTTAAATATTGTCTTAATGAGGTAGAATCAATAGGAATATTTAATTCTCCAGATTTTGTTTTTTCAGATACATCTTTAGAATAATCTTCAATCAATTTTGAGATACTATTAAATTCGTTATCTGCAATTTCTAAATGGCCTGCTAATAAAGAAAAACGTCTTTTAATTGATTCAGGTAAAATACCACTAAATTTATAATTTCTATCATGTTGTATTTCTGCCCAAGCATGTTGTAAAATCGTTCTTATTTGTATTTCAAAATATTTTCCTTCAAATTTTTTATATTCGGGAAGTTCAATTCTTTTTTGTGGTAATTTTGTTATTAAATGTATAGACCTATATCCTACTTTATCTATCCCTAACTTTTCAGATTTATCTTCACTTTTCTTTTTATCTATTTCAAAATTATCTTTAATTATATTTACTATTTTATCTATATCTGAATTAACATAACCAATAATTCTTATTCCTAATAAATCTTGCATTTCTTCTGGTTTAAAACAGATACCCTCTATTATTTTATTTTTAAAACTTTCTTCATCTTTAACTCTGCATTCTATAAATTGATAGTTAATCCTTTCAGATTCTAATAGCTCATTTATTAATTCTTTAATTTTTTTACCTAATAGTTCATACAAAACTTTTTCTTGAGAATACCAAACTATACATTTTTTTATATCTTCTTCTTTCATATTTGAGTAGAGAACTTTAAATTAATAAATATTTATATACTCTTTTACCATCATTTTATAGTCTATAAACCCCTTTTGATATATAGCGATATATTTATATACATCCAATTTAAGTAAATTTCATTAAAATAATAAAAAACAGTATACTTTGAGTAGCTGTTTGATAGGCCCAAAGTCGCATTTCTAAAGGCGATACAGCTGATGTCTTTAGCTGTCTTTAGAATACCTTATGTAAAATGCCAAACGTACACAAACCAAGATGCGGAAGTAAACAGTATTGGCCCCGTAAAAGGGCTAGAAGGAACTATACTAGAATAAGAGCTTGGGCCAAAAGAGAAAAAGTAAAACTGTTAGGTTTTACTGGTTATAAGGCAGGAATGCTTCATGTTTTAACTTTTGATAACAATCAAAATTCAACAAGTAAGGGTCAACAAATTTCTTTTGCAGTAACAGTGGTTGAATGTCCATCTTTAAAACCTCTTTCTTTAAGATTATACAAAAAAAATCCTTACGGTTTCTATTCCAGTGCTGATATTTTCGCTTCAAATTTTAATAAAGAACTAGCAAGAAAAATAAGAGTTCCTCAAAAAACTAAAAATAATATTAATACCATAAAAAATTTTGAAAATAAAATAAATGAATATGATGATCTAAGTTTGAGAGTTTATACACAGCCTGTTAAAAAGAAAAAACCAGAAATATTTGAAATAAAAGTTAGCGGTAAAGATATTAAAGAAAAATTTGATTATGCAAAAACGTTATTAAATAAAGATATAAATTTAAAAGATGTTTTCCAAGAAGGTGTATATGTTGATATTCATGCTGTTACAAAGGGTAAAGGATTCCAAGGACCTGTTAAAAGATTTGGAGTTTCTTTAAAATCTCATAAATCTGAGAAAAAAAGAAGAAGTCCTGGTAACTTAGGATCATGGACTCCTAAAAAAGTACATTGGGCTGTTGGTCAACACGGTCAGATGGGTTCACATACAAGAACAGAATATAATAAATTAATTATTTCTATTAAAAATCCAGAAGATGTTAATCCAAAAGGAGGATTTCCACATTACGGATTTGTAAAAAATAATTGTTTATTAATAAGAGGAAGTATTCCTGGACCTATAAAGAGAGTAATAAGAATGAGTGATGCTATAAGAAAAAGTAAAACAGAAGTAATTGATCTTAAGGAGATTGTAAAATGAAAGCAGATGTTTTAGACTTGGGTGGAAAGATTGCAGGCAAGGTTGAATTACCTTTACAATTTGAAGAAGAGTACAGACCTGATTTAATAAAAAAAGTTTTCTTAGTAATTCAAGGGAATAGAAGACAAGCTTATGGAGCTAGCGAAGATGCAGGTAAGATGTATTCTATAAAGATTTCAAAAAGAAGAAGAAATTATAGGGGATGTTATGGTCATGGAATTAGTAGAGTTCCTAGAAAAGTAATGTGGAGAAGAGGTATGCAGTTCGGATGGGCTGGTGCTTTAGCTCCTGGAACTGTTGGTGGTAGAAAGGCTCATCCTCCAAAAGCTGAAAGAAATTGGAAGAGAGAGATTAATAAGAAAGAGAATAGAAAGGCTATAAGAAGTGCTATAGCTGCAACTGCATTAAAAGAATTATTTGAAGATAGAATAACAAGTAATTTTCCATTAATCGTTGTTAAGGGAGTAGAAGATATTAATAAAACTAAAAGAATAATTGAAATTCTAACAAGTCTTGGGCTAGGAAAAGAATTAGAAAGAGTTAGTGAAAAAATAGTAAGAGCAGGAAAAGGAAAGAAGAGAGGAAGAAGATATAAAAGAAAATGTGGATTTTTAATTGTTGTAAGCAAGGAATGTAGCTTAATGAAAGGAGCTGATAATTTAAATTGTGATGTTATTGAAGTTGATAAATTAAGCGTTGATGATTTAAGTTCTGGATTAAAACCTAGATTAGTTATTTGGAGTGAAGAAGCAATCAAAAGATTAAATGATGAAAAATTATTCACAGGTTTTAAACAAATTAAAAAAGAAAAACCTGTTGAGAAAAAAGTTGAAAAGAAAGAAGTTAAGAAAGTAATTGAAGTAAAAAAGCCAATTAAAAAAGTTGTTAAGAAGGAGAAAAAATGAAAGATCCGTATTCAGTTTTAAAATATCCATTAAGCACAGAAAAATCAGTTAGAGCTATGGAAGCTGAAAACAAAATAATATTTATTGTAGATGCAAAAGCAACTAAAAAAGAAATAAAAGAAGCTATGGAACAAATGTTTAAAGTTAAAGTTTTGAAGGTTAATACTTTATTTGATATGGAAGGGAGGAAAAAGGCTTATATAAAATTAGCAGTTGAAAATCCTGCTATTGATGTTATGACTAAATTAGGCTTGATGTAAAATGGGTAAGAATTTAATTCAACAAAGGAGAGGAAGAGGAAAGGGCTTAAGGTATAAGTCACCTAGTCATAGATTTGAAGGATCAATTTCTTATAGAAAATATGATGATACTGAAAAGAATGGAGTTACACACGGAAAAATTATTGATATTTTCCATTGTGCAGGTCATTCTTCACCTCTTATGAAAGTTGATTATAACGGTGAAAGGGTATTGATGTCCGCTCCTGAAAATGTTTATGTTGGGGCTTCTGTTTCTACAGGCCATAATTCTGAAATCAAAGATGGAAATATTTTACCTTTATCAAAGATTCCTGAAGGAACTTCTATTTGTTGCATAGAAACTAATCCGGGAGAGGGTCCTAGTTATTGTAGATCAGGAGGAAGTTTTGCTAAGATTGTTGGAAAAACTAATGGTTATGTTGACATAAAATTCCCATCAAAAAAAATAAAAACATTAAGAGAGGATTGCAGAGCATTGATTGGAATTGTTGGCGGCGGGGGAAGAAGAGATAAACCTTTCGTTAAAGCCGGAAATAGATGGCATAAAATGGGAGCAAGAAATAAATTATACCCACAAACATCTGGAGTAGCTATGAATGCTGTTGATCATCCATTTGGTAGTGGAAGAGGAAGACATAAAGGTAAACCAACTATCCCTCCAAGATTTGCTCCTCCGGGAAGAAATGTTGGAAAATTACATGCTAGAAGAACAGGAGTTAGAAAATGAAGGAATTTACTTACAAAGGTAAAACTATAGAAGAATTGAAGAAATTATCTTTGGATGATTTTGCTAAATTAGTTCCATCAAGACAGAGAAGAAAGATGAAAAGAGGATTCACAGATGACGAAAAGAAATTTTTAGAGAAATTGAAAAAGAAAAAAGAAATCAGAACTCATTTGAGAGACTTAATCGTACTTCCTGAAATGGTTGGTAAAAAGATTCATATTCATGATGGTAAAGGTTTCGTATTTGTAGAAATCATTCCAGATATGTTAGGACATTATTTGGGAGAATTTGCTATGACAAGGAGAAAAGTACAGCACTCTGCTCCAGGTATTGGGGCTACAAGATCCAGTTCAGCTGTATCGGTTAAATAAAAATGGAAGCTAAAGTTATTGGTAGGAATTTGGAACTTTCAACTAAACAGGTTGTTGAAATTGGCAGTTTTATTAAAGGCAGGAAGATTATCAATGCCAGAAATTTATTACAAAAAGTTCTAGAAAAGAAAGTGGCTGTTCCATATAAAAAATATAATAGAGATGTTGGTCATAAGAGAGGGCAAATAGCTTCCGGAAGATTCCCTGAAAATTCTTCTGAAGCTGTTATAAAATTATTAAATTCACTTGTAGCTAATGCAGAAGCAAAGGGAATGAATGAAAATAATCTCATTATAAATTATTTTTCAGCTTCAATCGGAGAAAGAAGATGGCATGCTGGAAGGTATAGAGGAAGGAAAACAAAAAGTACAAATGTTGAAATAAGAGCTCAAGAGGAAGTAAAAGAAGAGAAAAAGGAAGTAAAGAAGGAAAAACAAAAATGATTGAGAGACAAATATTAGCACAAAAGAAAAAGGAACAACAGATTAAAGAATTTATATACGCTTATCTAAATAAAGCTAGTTATAGTCATACTGAAATACAAAGAACCCCTATGGGAGAGAGAATTATAATTTATAGTTCCAAGCCAGGATTAGTTGTTGGAAGAAGAGGATCTAATATTATTGATGCTACAAGATTATTAAAAGAAAAATTTGGTCTTGAAAATCCTCAAATAGAAGTTGCTGAAATTGAAAATCCAAGTTTAAATGCTCAATCTGTTTCCAAAAGAATTGTTACTTTATTTGATAGATTTGGAGCTAAGAAATTCAAGAGCATTGGATATAAAGTATTAGAAAATATGATGAATGCTGGTGCAAAGGGAGCGGAAATTGTTATCTCTGGAAGAGGAGTTCCTAGTACAAGAGCTAAAAGATGGAGATTTACTTCCGGTTACATGAAAAAAACAGGAGATATTTTTGATAATTATGTTGATAAAGGATATGCTACTGCTAATTTGAGGTCTGGAACTATTGGAGTAGTTGTTAAAATTTTACATTCTGAAGTTAAATTACCTGATCAAATTATTTTGAAAGAATTAGATACCACTATTAAAGTTGAAGCTGAACCTGTAAAAGTTGAGCAAGTTAAAGAAGAAAAAATTGATATTGAAAAATTAGAAGAAATTAAAAAAGAATCTATAGAAGAGAAAAAAGAAGTAAAGAAAGAGAAAAAAGAAAAATCTGTTGAGAAAAAAGTTGAAAAGAAAGCTCCTGTAAAGGAAGTTAAAAAAAATAAAAAGAAGGAGAGCAAATAATGGCAATCATCAAGAATAAAGAAATAAGGCAAATGAGCGAAAAAGATATTCAAGTTAAGCTTGAAGATTTAAAAAAACAATTGATGAGAAGTAATGCTCAAATTGCAATAGGAACTACACCAGAAAATCCTGGTAAAGTAAGAACCGTTAAAAGAACAATTGCAAAATTACTAACACAATTAAAAATTAAAAAAACAGGAGGTGCTTAAAAAGTATGGAGAATGTATGCCCTAAATGTGGGCTCAACAAAGAGATTTGCGTTTGTCGACAAATATCCAAAGAGAAACAAAAGATAGATATAAGATGCGTTGAAAGACGATACGGCAAAAAAATGACTCTTGTAGAATTTAGCGATAACAAAGGCATTGACTTGAAAGAGTTGGCTAAGAAACTTAAAACTGTATTGGCTTGCGGCGGAACAATGAAGGACGGGATAATAGAATTACAAGGGGACCATGTTCAGAAAGTGAAATTTGAACTGGAAAAGCTTGGGTTCAGCGTTTAAAAATAAAATGCAAAAAAGAGAAGCGATGAAGGCGGAGTTTATAGGTTCCTATATGGAGGTTATAGACTCGAAAAATAAAAGCCTTATCGGAATAAAAGGAAAAGTGATAGATGAAACGAAAAACACATTCACGATCAAAACAAAAGAAAAAATGAAAAAAATAGCAAAAAATCAAGTAGTACTGAAGGTGGATTTTCTATCTGGAGAGGTCGAGATAGATGGTAAGCTATTAGTAGGGAGATCAGAAGATAGGTTAAAAAAATGATAAAACAAGAAAAAACTCAAAATTGTGGAGATAAGAAATGCCCTTTCCATGGGGATTTGAAAATTAGAGGAAGAACATTTGTAGGGAATATTATAAAAAAAGATGTTCACGGAACTGCAACTGTGGAATGGAAGAGACTTTTCTTTATTACTAAATATGAAAGATATGAAAAAAGAAGAACAAAAATAAGAGTTCATAATCCTAAATGTATAAGCACAAAAATTGGAGACAAAGTTAGAATAAATGAGTGCAGACCAATAAGTAAAACAAAACACTTTGTTATCATGGGGGTTATAAAATGAAGGGGGTATCTGCTAAAATAACCAAAGGAATTGCTAGAAGAGGAGTATTAGAAGCTTGCGATAATTCGGGGGCTAAAAAATTAAGATTTATTTCGGTAAAAGGAGGAAAAACCGTTAAAGGTAGAATTCCTACTTGTGGTGTTGGAGATTTTATTACATGTTCAGTTATAAAAGGAAATCTTGAAATGAGAAAGACAGTTGTTAATGCTATTGTAGTTAGACAAAGAAAAGAATATAGAAGAAGAGATGGTATGAGGGTTAAATTTGAGGATAATGCTGCGGTTGTATTAAAAGATGATAAAGGAAATCCAAAAGGAACATTAATTAAGGGACCTATTGCAAAAGAAGCTGCTTTTAGATGGCCAACAATTGCTAAAATTGCGGAGATAGTTGTTTAAAATGAAAAAAAAGTTTTCAAAAAGTTGGGTAAAAAGTAAGAATGTAAGAAAACAGAGAAACTATAGAAAGAATGCTCCACTTCATATTAAAAGAAAATTTGTTAGATCATGTTTATCAAAAGAATTAAGAAAAAAATATGGAATTAAAACAATTGGATTAAGAAAAAATGATAAGGTAAAAATAATGAGAGGACAATTCAGAAAGAAAAGCGGAACTATCAGCAGAATTGATCTTAAGAAAGGAAAAATATACATTGAAGGGATTAGCCAAATTAAAAGAGATGGAACAAAGGCACAATATCCTTTAGATGCCTCAAATTTGATGGTTATGGAATTAGAAACAGGTGATAAGGAAAGAAAGAAAATATTGGAGAGAAAACAAAAATGAGTCACATACTAAGATTATCTGCACCGAAAAGATGGCCTATTATGAGAAAGGAAGGAACTTTTTCAGTTAGACCAATGCCCGGAGCACATTCTTTTGAAAATGGAATTAGCCTTAATATTATATTAAAAAATTTATTAGGCTATGCTAAGACAAGAAGAGAAGTAAGAGGAATATTAAATAAAAAAGAAATTCTTGTTGATTCCAAGAGAAGGAAAGACGACAGATTCTTAGTTGGGATAATGGATATTATCGAAATAAAAGAACTCGGAGAGTATTATAGATTAGTTTACAATAAAAAAGGAAAGTTTGTATTAAACAAAATAAGTGCGGAAGAAGCTAAAATCAAGGTATGTAAGATTGTTAATAAGACTATGTTGAAAGGAAAGAAAATACAGTATCAGTGTTACGATAACAGAATATTTATTGATAAAACAGATTATAAAATTGGAGACAGTGTTGTAGTTGATATAGAAAAAAATAAGATCAAAGAGCATCTTAAATTTGAAAAAGGAGCGGTTGTTTATCTGATTGGAGGAAGTTATATTGGAAATGTTGGAACTGTTGATGAAATTCAAAAGATAGACGTAATTTTTACAATAGAAAATAAAAAAGATAAAACAAGAAAGAAATATTGTTATGTTATTGGAAAAAATAAACCGGTGATTAACTTAGAAAAATGAATGTAATGAAAGAAATTGGAATAGAGAAAATAACTTTGAACATTGGTGTAGGTGAACCTGGAGAAAAATTAGACAAAGCTATGAAATTATTAAATACATTAAGTGAATCAAAGTCTGTTAAAACAGTAACTATGAAAAGAATTCCTGATTGGGGAATTAGAGCAGGATTACCAATTGCTGCTAAAGTAACTATAAGGGGAAAGAAAGCTGAAGAACTTCTTTCTAGAATGTTACAAGCTGTTAACAATATGATAAAAGAAAGAAAATTTGACAAGAATGGTAATTTTTCATTTGGTCTTGATGAATATATTAAGATACCTGATTCAAAGTATGATCCCGACGTTGGAATTATAGGATTAGAAGTAGCCGTTACATTAAGAAGAAAAGGATATAGAGTATCAAAAAGAAGATTAAAACCTGGAAAAATAAAAGCTACCCATAAAATTACTAAAGAAGAGGGAATTAATTTCATTAAAAATAAATTTGGAATAAAACTAGAGGAGGAAGAAGAATAAGATGACAACAAGCGATTATAGAAAGGCTTTTGTTCAATTGAAAGCCAAACCTGCAAAATTGAAGAAATACATTAAACACAACTCTCCTAAACCGAGATCTACAGGAAATTGGAAGAGAAAGTGTGAAAGATGCGGAAGATTTGGAGCGCATTTAAGCAGATATAAACTTCATCTTTGTAGACAGTGTTTTAGAGAAGTCGCACCGTCTCTTGGATTTAAAAAATATAAATAAAATGGCACTAAACGACCTTTTATCAAATATGCTTTCGAGCATTTGGAATCATGAAAAAGTTGGAAAAAACACTTGTATAGTTAAACCTGTATTCAAATTAGGCAATGCTGTATTAAAATTAATGAAAGATAATGGTTATATTAAGGATTTTGAAATAAAGGAACAAGGAGCTAGAGCTTATGTTCTTGTTCATTTAATTGGAAGAATAAATAAATGTGGAGTTATCAAGCCAAGATTCTCTTTTGGAACTTCAGAATTTGAGAAGTATGAAAAAAGATTTTTACCTTCTAAAGATTTTGGTATTGTTATAGTTTCTACATCAAAAGGGTTATTGACACATAATGAAGCTAAAGAAAAAGGAACTGGAGGAAAGGCTATTGCTTATGTTTACTAAAAATGGTAAAAAAAATTGATGTAAAATTAAGTATTCCAGAAGGAATTAATGTTGATGTAGACAATGGAATGGTAACGATTAGAGGAAGCAAGGCAGAATTAAAAAGAAATTTTTACAGATCAGGAATAAAAATAGTTAAAGAAGAAGATAATATTTTAATTTTAGCTGATACAAAAAAAGCAACTAAAAAAGATAAAAGCATAATAAATACATTTAGAGCACATATTAAAAATATGTTTATCGGAGTTACAAAAGGTTATACTACTAAATTAAAAATATGTTCAGGACATTTTCCAATGAATGTTTCTGTCCAGGGAAAAGATATTACTATTAAAAACTTTTTAGGAGAAAAAGTTCCCAGAAAATCAATTATATTAGATAATGTTCATGTAAAAGTTGATGGAGATGTTGTTATTGTTAGTGGATATGATAAAGAAAAGGTTAATCAAACTGCAGCAAACATGGAGAAAGCTACATTTATTTCAAAAAGAGATAGGAGAGTATTCCAAGACGGAATATTTATTTTTCATAAGGAGTAAAGATGCCTAAACAAAAAAAATTTTTAAGAAGGGGAGCTGGTTTAAAGAAACTGGATTTCAATTGGAGAAAACCTAGAGGCATTCATAACAAACTTAGAAAAAGAAAGAGGGGAAAATGGAACGTACCAAGCATAGGTTATGGTAATGCAAATATTTTAAAACACCTTGTAGGAGGCTTAATGCCTGTATTGGTTCGTAATGTAAATGAACTAAAAAAATTAACTAAAGATAATTTAGTTGTTATCTCTGGAAATGTTGGCATGAAGAAAAAGATTCAGATGTTAGAAGAAATTAAAAAATTAAAATTAAAAGTTAAAAACATTGATGATATTGATAAATTTTTAAAAGAAGTTGAAGAAAATTTCAAAAAAAGAAAGGAAGTAAAAGAAACAAAGGATAAAGAAAAACAAAAATCCAAAGAAGAATTTGAGAAAAAAGCTAAAGTAAAAGAAGGAGAAAAGAAAAAAGAAAGCGAAGATGAGAATAAAGAAGAAGATGAAAAAAAAGAATTAGCTAAAAAAGTTGAACCTAAAATTAAAGAGATGAAACCGGCGAAGGAGATGAAAGCTGTTAAAAAAACAACAGCACCTAAATCACAATGAACATAAAAAAACAAAAAAGATTAGTTGGAAGAATGCTTGATGTAGGCTATGAAAGGGTTTGGTTTGATCCTAGTAGATTGGATGAGATCAAAGAAGCTATTACAAAAGCAGATTTAAGATCCTTGATAAATGATAAAGTAATTCAGATTAAACATAAGAAAGGAATTTCAAGAGTCAGAGTTAGAAAAACTTTGAAACAAAAAAGAAAAGGAAGAAGGCAGGGAGCAGGCTCTAAGAAAGGAAAAAAAGGAGCAAGATTAAGAAGAAAAGAAACCTGGGTAAATAATGTAAGATTACAAAGAGTATTCGTTAAAACTTTAAAGGATAGTAAATATGTTGATTCAAAAGGTTATAGAGAGCTTAGAAATAAAATCAAAGGTGGATTCTTTAGAAGTAAGAAGCACATTAAAATTTATTTAGAAAGTAAAGGAATTTTGAAGAAAGATGGCAAAAAATAAGAATTATACAGTAGAGTATCAAAGAAAAGTAAAAGGTTTGACTAATTATAGAAAGAGACTTAATATGCTTAAATCAGAAACTACAAGGGCTGTAATAAGACAGAGTTTAAACAATTTAATAATACAAGCTGTTAATTATGATAAGAAGGGAGATAAGATCTTAGCTACCGTAAGTACAAAACATCTTTTGAAATTAGGATGGAATGCTTATAGAGGAAATATTCCTAGTGCTTATTTAACAGGATTATTCGCTGGAAAGAAATTTAAAAAAATTGGAATAAAAGAATTAATTGTTGATTTTGGATTGCAGAAAAAAGGAGATAAACTTTATGCTGCAGTTAAAGGATTGATTGATTCTGGTTTGGAAATTCCTTGTTCAGGAGAAAAACTTCCCGATGAAAAAACAGTTAGCGGACAGAAGATAGAGGATTATGCAAAAAGTTTAGACGAGGAACATTATAAAAAACAATTTTCAAGTTACATAAAGAATAAATTTGATGTTAAAAACTTTACAAAACATTTCAATGATATTAAGAAAAAGGTGATGGAGGCATAAAATGACTGTAGCTAAGAAAGAAACACATCCTGGAGAAGATAAGAAAATGATACAAGCTGATCAAGAAGTTTTACAGAAAGAAGAAGCTGAAATTATTGAAGTAGAAAAAATAGTAGAAAAAGCAGAAGTTAAAGTTGAAAAGAATTCCTTTGATACTGATAAATGGTCTCCGAAAACTAAGTTAGGAAAACAAGTTAAAAGTCAAGAAATAAAAGATTTAGGCATTGTTTTAGATTCTGGAGAGAAAATTAAAGAACCAGAAATTATTGATGTTTTAATACAAAATTTAGAAACTAATTTTATTAATATTGGACAGAGCAAGGGTAAATTCGGCGGTGGAAAGAGAAGTATCTGGAGACAGACTCAAAAGAAAACTATGGAAGGAAATAGACCTAAGTTTTCAACTCTTGTTGCTGCTGGAAATAAAAATGGATTTGCAGGAATAGGAACTGGCAAGTCTAAAGAAACTGTTCCTGCAAGAGTAAAAGCTATGAGAAATGCTAAATTGGCCATGATCAAAGTAAGAAGAGGATGTGGAGATTGGGCTTGTGGTTGTGGAGAAGCGCATTCAATACCTTTCAAAACAGAAGGAAAATGTGGAAGTGTTAGAGTAGTATTATTCCCTGCACCAAAAGGAACCGGATTATGTATTGAAGATGAATGTAAAAAAATATTAGAACTAGCAGGAATAAAAGATGTTTATTCAAGAACTTTTGGACAGACAAGATCAAGATTGAATAGAGCTTACGCGTGTTTCTACGCTTTAAAAAGTTTAACAAAAATTAAGATTGATGATAAATAAAAGAAAAATGTAGGATTAATTGAAGGTCAAATATGAAAAGAATAGCTATAATTCAAGTTAGAGGAGCAATTGGAATGAAGAGAAACGTAAAAGAAACTCTAAAACTTTTAAGACTCTTCAAAAAGAATTGCTGTGCTATTGTTTCTACTACTGATAATGTTGTAGGAATGCTGAAAGTTATTAAGGATTATGTTACTTGGGGAGAAATTGATAAAGAAACTTTCAAAGTTTTATTAGAAAAGAGAGGAAGATTACCTGGAAATAAACCTTTGACTGAACCTTACTTAAAAGAAAAAATGAAAATGAATTTTGATCAATTTTCTGATGATTTTATGAATTTGAAAAAAAATCTTGGAGATGTTCCGGGATTGAAGAGATTTTTCAGATTAAAACTTCCTATAAGTGGTTATGGAAGAGAGGGAATAAAAACTCCCTATTCCTTAGGTGGGGCTCTTGGTTATAGAAAAGAGAATATTAATGACTTGATAAGGAGAATGTTATAAAATGACAGCAAGAAGAAAAACAAAAGTAAAAAAGTTAAGAGGAAGCAGAACCCATAAATGGGGAGCTAAGAAAAGACATAGAAAATCAGGAAGCAGAGGGGGAGTTGGTAAGGCTGGAAGCGGAAAGAGAGCACATCATAAAAGATTTTTATATTCTAGAGAAGCCGGAGGACAGTATTTAGGTAAAAAAGGATTTCATAGTTTAAGAAGAAAAAAAGTCAGGGCAATAAATTTAGAATTTTTAAATAAGAACTTTGATAAATTAGCTGTAAAAGAAGGAGATTCCTTTGTTATAGACTGTTCTAAATTAGGATTCAATAAGATTCTTGCACAGGGAAGCATAGAAGTGAAAAAGAAGTTTAAGATTATTTGTAAAGATATTTCTAAGAACGCTGAAGAAAAAATTAAAAAATCCGGTGGTGAATTTGTTAGATGTTAGAGAAATTTTTGTCTAATCTGCCAGAAGTTACTGCGCCTATACAGAAATTGGGCTTTAAAGAAAAATTAAAATGGACATTAATGATTTTAATTGCTTTTTTTATTTTATCTGCTATTCCTTTGTTTGGACTTGGGCAGAATGCTTTACAACAATTTGAATATTTAAGTATTATATTAGGGGCTAAATTTGGATCTATTATGTCTTTAGGTATAGGACCAATTGTAACTTCATCTATAGTACTGCAATTACTTACTGGATCTGGAATATTAAAATTAGACCTAACAAGCAAGGAAGGAAGAATACAATTCCAAGGGATACAAAAAGTATTAAGTATATTCTTTATTATGTTTGAAGCTTTGATATATGTTTTCATGGGGGGATTAGCCCCTGCTACAAGTTTAAGTCCTAGTGCATTTTTTACTATGGAATGGATTTTAGTAGCGCAATTATTTATCGGTGGAATGTTAGTATTATATATGGATGAAGTTATGCATAAATGGGGATTTGGATCGGGTGTAAGTTTATTTATTGCAGCTGGTGTTTCTGCAGAAATCTTTGTTAGAGCTTTCTCACCATTAACTACAACAGGAACATGGGCATTTGGTTCTGGACAGGCTGCTGTTGGTAAAATTTTTGTATTTTTAAGTTCATTATCTGCTGGAGATAGTAAGGGAGCAATACTAGCAATAGCGGCAATTTTAGCTACTATTCTTGTTTTTGCAATCTCTGTTTTTTTCCAAGCTATGAAAGTAGAAATTCCATTAAGTTTTGGGAGAATAAGAGGATATGGAATAAGATGGCCTTTAAATTTCCTTTATACAAGTAATATTCCAGTTATTTTAACTGCTGCTTTAATGGCTAATGTTCAATTATGGGCAAGATTATTAGAAAAATGGGGATATGCTTTCTTAGGAACATTTTCTGGAAATACTCCTTCTACTGGTTTAGTTGCCTGGTTGTATAGTCCTAATCTTGTTGAATCACTTTTAACTGGTAATTTTAGTTGGGCTATTCTAAGTCATTCTTTTGTTTACATTTTATTTATGGTTATTGGAGCTGTAATCTTTTCTGTTTTTTGGGTGCAGACTGCGGGTATGGATGCTGGAAGCCAAGCTAGACAGATGATGGCTTCTGGATTACAAATTCCCGGATTTAGAAGAGATGAAAGAATTTTAGAGAGTTTATTGAAAAGATATATCACACCACTTACGGTTATGGGTGGAATAGCTATTGGTATCTTAGCTGCAACTGCAGATTTAGCTGGTGCATTAAGTAGAGGTACTGGAATTTTATTAACTGTTATGATTATTTATAGATTGTATGAAGATATCGCAAAGCAGCATATGATGGATATGTATCCTAGTTTGAGAAAGATGATGGGTGGTGAATAAATGCTTAAAGAATTTTTTGATTTAATTTTTGGATGGTCAATAGCTATAGATCCGGTATTTGGAATATTTTTTGTTTCTTTAGTTTTAACTTTTTTAATAACTATTGTTTATAAGTATGTTACAAATCAGGAAGAAATGAAGAGTTTAAAAGAAGAAATTAAAAAATTACAAGAAAAAATGAAATTACATAAAGATGATCCAAAGAAAGCTATGGAAATACAGAAAGAAGCTATGAGTAAAAATATGAGTTATATGATGAAGAGTTTTAAACCTACTTTAATTACTTTTTTACCTTTAATATTAATTTTTAGCTGGCTTAGAAATATTTATCAAGGAATGGATTTAAATTTCCTGGGCTTTATAAATGGCTGGATATGGGTCTATATCATATTTTCGATAGTTTTAAGTATGGGTTTTAGAAAGATATTGAAGGTGTATTAAGATGGTATCTGGAAAACATAAATCAAGAAGTATGAGAAGAGTTCATGTAAGAACACCTAGTGGAAGACATGTTATTCATTATAGGAAAAGAAAACCTAAAAAAATAAGATGTAGTATTTGCGGGGGTGTTTTACACGGAGTTTTAAGAGCGGGTGTTGCTATAACAAGAAATACTGCCAAAACTAAGAAAGTACCTTCAAGAGCATATGGCGGAAATTTTTGCAGTAGATGTTCTAGAGATAAAATTAAAGAGAGGATAAGGGGAAACTAAAATGGTACTAGAGATTGGAAGAGTTTGTGTTAAGATTGCTGGAAGAAATAGTGGAAAAATCTGTGTCGTAGTTGATAAGGTTGATAAAAATTTTGTTATAATTGATGGAGAAATAAAAAGAAAAAGATGTAATATTTCACATTTAGAACCTTTGGATAAAATTTTAAAAATTAAAAAGAATGCTTCTACTTCTGAGATTAAAGAACTTCTTAAAAAAGAAAAATTATTGAAAGAAGAGAAGAAATTTAAAAGAGAAAAGAAAAAAGCTCCTATAAAGGAAGTTAAAAAAGAAGAGAAAAAAGAAGTAAAGAAAGAAGTTAAGAAAGCAAAACCCAAAAAAGGTAAGAAGAAATGAGCAAAGAAAATTTACAAAAAAATTATATTGAATTACAACTTTTAGAAAATCAACTTCAACAGATTACACAGCAATTAGGCATTATAGAACAGCATATTAATGAATTAATTATGGTTGAAGGGGGTTTGAATAATCTTAAAGACGTTAAAGATGGAAATAAACTTTTAATACCTTTAGGTTCTGGAATTTTTGTTAATGCTAATTTAGAGAACAGCAATGAAATATTACTTAATGTTGGCGCTGGTG
>Ga0210057_1005493_pt1 | contig 16281 bp, 19 predicted proteins | sample CryGeyCG2114_010_2_FD_183968 | JGI IMG/M metagenome (GOLD analysis project Ga0210057, IMG submission 183968) | Groundwater microbial communities from aquifer - Crystal Geyser CG10_big_fil_rev_8/21/14_0.10 (SPAdes) (version 2) | ecosystem: Environmental > Aquatic > Deep subsurface > Groundwater ...
TTGAAAGCTCGATTGGGCTCATACGAAGATGGGAGATCCCTAAGGGTACTGATCTTAATAATGTATCTGAAGAAAGATTAGAAAAGTGTATTGAATTCCTTAATAACAAGTATCGAAAGTCTCTTGGATATCGCTCCGCTAGAGAAGTAGCGGAAGAGAATGGTATACTTAAAAATATTAACAACAGAGTTGCACTTCACCCAAGAATTTAGGACAAAGAACTGTTGAGTAGTATAGCATAACTCATTTTTCCTGTCAAGTAATTGTATTCGTCTAAAAACCCTTATTTTGTAGAACTTTTATATAATTTGCGCCCCCGCCCCGCATTCCTCCCGCACCCTCCTGCGGGGCGGAAACCAAATCCCGCCGAATTTCAAAAACATTAGTCTCGGTTTTGCGAATCCTCCCTCCCGCAAAATAGTTTCGCAAAACCGAGTCCATTTTGTATTGGTATTGCGTGCCTCGCTTTCTCCTTTGGAGAAACTGTGTATCATATAGGCGTGCATAGCACGCGCGAGGCACGCTAGTCTTTTAATTTTTGCTGGAAAAAGGTTCGCGCAAACGTTTCTCTTGGTGGACCCTACCGGATTCGAACCGGTGACCTCCTCATTGCAAATGAGGCGCTCTACCAACTAAGCTAAGGGCCCTTTATTTTTTAGAAACCGTCTACCCGCAGCACTTTTCAAATATAACTCTCTTTTTCTCGCCTCACTAAAGTTATCATAATTTTCGGTATAAACAACTTTTAGTAGACCCATTTTACTCGTAGTGACAGTGTGTCCACTCCTGTGTTCAGCCAACCTTCTTTTTAGATTATTGGTAAGACCTTTATATAATTTACCATCAGTATCTTTCAAAACATATACTGTGAACATATATATAAATAAGGTGATCCATACTCGTGATGAACTGTCGTTTAGTCCGAGCAGGTTGGTACCAACTCCCGCCCGACTGAACGATGTCAGTCGTTCGGGCGGGAAGCTAAGGGCCCTTTTGTACTCTACAAATATACACTTTTTAAATTATTTGTAAAAAAGGATGACCGCGTGGCCATCCTTTTCCAGTAGGTACTTGTTTTATAGAAGACACTCTGGTGGCATGTTATCAAATGTGATTTATAAATCAATTTCGTGTTATAAATATTCCCGAAGGGCCTATGGTATAGTAGTAACATGCGTCCATGGCATGGACGAGTCGGGGGTGCGATTCCCCCTAGGTCCACACCATGTTTCTACACTCTTTATATACATTTATACTCTCTGCCTCACCGGTAGTAGAACTTAGGGGAGCTATACCTTTGGGTATCGTAGTTTACTCTCTGCCCGTGTGGCTTGTATTAATACTGGCTTTGATAGGAAATATTATTCCTCCGCTTTTCCTGATACCTATTATCAGTAAGCTTGAAGGTTTTTTGGAAAGACATTTTCCATTCTGGCAGAGAGTTTTTGTTGGGTTACTCAAAAGAACCAGAGATAATCACGAGAAGAAATTTGAGTATTTAAAAGAGTTTGCTTTGGTGGTTTTGGTCGCCATCCCGTTTCCTTTAACTGGGGCTTGGACTGCATCACTCGCAGCTTACATATTCGGTATACCTTATAAGAAGGCAATACCACTGATTTTCTTGGGCTTGGTTATTGCCGGCGTGATTGTGACTCTGGTTACTGTTGGGGTGGTGGATGTTTTCTTTTTGAATTAGGTTTAGTTAAATGCTTTAAACTCCGTGGTACCACCTGACAAGGTCGGACCTTGTCAGGTAGGGGATTTAGTTGACTTTTATATTTAAATGTGATTTTGTTTTGGTTAGGAGGGCACTCATATGAAAGTGCTGGTGGCGGAAGACGAACCCTCAATCAGAGGGTTCGTCGCAGAAGTCCTTCGGACCGTTGGTTGTGAGGTCGTGGAGGCCTCAAACGGTCTGGAGGCGGTTGAACTCCTGTCTACACGGGAGTTTGACCTCGTAGTCTCCGACAACACCATGCCTGGACTGTCCGGGTTGGAGTTGTTGTCGTGGCTCGTTTCGGAGTACCGGTCAGAGAGGTTCGTCCTCATGACCGGAGACCCGGACGAGCAGGTAGAGCGGATTTGCGGGCTCTACAAGGCGAAGGTGCTCCCGAAGCCCTTCGCGGTCGCCGACCTGCGGTCACTGGTAACCGGAGGGTAGTGGAGTCAAGGCGGGGTTGGCGCGATGCGCTGGCCCTAGCCTTTTTTCTTATTTAATGGTATTTGTATAGTATAGTCATATCAATTAAAATTAATAAAAATGGACGAGCAAATCATTGGTTATTGTGTAAAGTGTAAAGAAAAGAGAGAAATGAAGGATGTTCAAAAGGTTGAAATCAAACCTGGACGCCCAGCAGCCAAGGGTACCTGCACCACATGTGGTACTGGTATGTACAAGATTCTTCCAAAGGCCCAAGCGTAATCTAAGAGGTGCTAAATCAAAAACGACCCACACGGGTCGTTTTTGATTGGTTGTAAAATAAGCCCATATGATATAATAGTGGGTATGAAAGGATATATATCAAACATAGAAAAGCTATCTTTGGAGAATGAGAACTTTCGCAAAGTTCTCTATACTGCCAAGCATAGTCAATTAGTGCTTATGAGTTTATTACCAGGCGAAGACATTGGTTCTGAGGTGCATGAGTTGGATCAATTTTTGCGCATAGAAGCAGGGAAGGGTAAAGCAGTTTTAAATGGAGTAGAGCACGAAGTAGAAGACGGCTCAGCTATAGTGGTGCCAGCTGGGGTAGAACATAATGTTATTAATACTTCTACAGATTCTCCACTTAAACTTTATAGTGTTTATTCTCCGCCAGAACACATGGACGGTACTATCCACCAAACCAAAGCAGACCAGACAGAAGAACATTTTGACGGTAAGACTACTGAATGATAGATACTCAAGTCATTGTTATCGGGCTTCATCTCTTGGGGGTAATTATTGGTATGGGCGGAGCGTTTACTAGTGACGCTATCTTTTTCTCTAGTATTCGTGATGAAAAGGTAAGTCATACCGAAGTCAGGTTTTTGAAATTGGGTGGCAAAATGGTGTGGCTGGGATTATTTATTATCGTAGTCTCGGGGTTGTTTATATTTTCTTCTAATCCGGAATTTTATTTACATTCGTCTAAGTTTCTCTCTAAGATGACTATCGTCGCTGTTTTGATATTGAATGGTTTGATATTTCATTTAGTTCACATCCCACGCTTTCACAGACATGCTGAATCCCACTTTCCTTCATCTGAAGAATTTATGCGTTTTGCGCCCTGGTTATTAGTCGGAGGAGTGATATCCACTATTTCTTGGTTTTCTGCTTTGATTCTTGGTTTGTGGCGAGGTGTGCCTTATGGTTATGGTGAGATTATGTCTCTATACGGCTTGGTTTTACTAATGGTTTTAGTTCTTACTTTAATATTCAGGAAAAAGTTTATTCCAGGTTTTAAATAGCTATGTTATTATTTAACTTATGATTACATTAAAGCAATTTACTTACGCTGTTATTGCCCTAGTTATTCTCTTTGGTATTTATGCCTTACTACCTAAACCAGTATCACAAGCTCCAGAAAAAATAGATGAAGTAGAAGAACCAGTTTTTTGTACTATGGATGCTATGCAGTGTCCCGATGGAACTTATGTAGGTAGGACTGGTCCCAATTGTGAATTCGTTTGCCCTAATTAGAGGATATGAGAGAGTTAATATTTTTAGACACAGAGACGACTGGTAATGAAGTCGGTAAAGACAGACTTTGCCAGGTTTCTTATAAAACATCCAAAGGTTTGAAGACGGGTTATTTCAAACCGCCACTTCCTATGTCCGTAAAAGCGATGAGTGTTACCCATATCACTAACAAGATGTTAGAAAAGGCTGAAATATTTCAGGGTAGTGAAATGTATAAAGAATTAGAAGGTTTGTTAGAAGAGGGCATTATGGTGGCCCATAATGCTGTCTTTGATAAGGCGATACTTGAAGCCGAGGGTCTGGTAGTGCCTAGACGCATTTGCACCTTGAGATTGGCAAGGTATTTAGATCCAGATAATAGAATTCCAGAATACAATTTACAGTTTCTTAGATATTATTTGGATTTGGAGATAGAGGGCGAAGCTCATGATGCCGAGGGTGATGTAAAGGTTTTGGTGGCTTTGTTTGACCGACTTAAAACCAAGATGATGGATAAAATCATGGATGAGGAATCAGTAATAAAAGAAATGATTGAAGTATCTGAGAGGCCATCTATCTTTAATTACTTTAACTTTGGTAAATATAAAGATAAACCTCTAGCCGAGGTGGCAAAGACTGATAAGGCTTATTTGGAATGGCTCTTGGCTCAAAAAAGTGTCAATGCTTCACAAGAAGAGGATTGGATTTATACCCTCAAACATTATTTGGGTTTGAATAGTTAATTTTATCTTCACAAGGTTTTATCGTATAATCGTTATATATGGGAATGTTTCAAAATTTTATGCTTAAGCAGGCTATGAAGGCCAAGCTCAAAGACGTGCCTCAAGATCAGCAAGACATGATTATGGCTTTGGTTGAAAAGCATCCAGAGTTTTTCAAAAAGATTGGGGATGAAATTCAAAAGAAAGTTAAGGCTGGGGCTAGTGAAATGACAGCCACCATGTCGGTAATGAGAGAGCATCAGGGAGAATTACAGAAATTAATGAAATAACATGTTTGGATTTAATAATAAAAAAAAGAAGGTTTTTATTCTACTGGGACATCCAGACCAAGATAGTTTTAATTGCACTTTGGCCGATGAATATCAAAGAGGGGCAGAAGAAGGTGGTCACGAAGTAAGGCGTATGAATCTTTCGGAAATGAATTTTGATCCCATATTGCATCATGGATACAGAGTTAAGCAAGATTTAGAGCCAGATTTAGTTTCATTTCAAGAGAATGTTAAATGGTGTGATCATTTTGTAATATTTTATCCGTCCTGGTGGTCTACTATGCCAGCTTTACTCAAAGGACTTATAGATAGAGCTTGGTTACCTGGATTTGCCTACCAATTCACCTCAGAATTTACTTGGAAGAAATTACTCAAAGGCAAGAGTGCGGCCATGTTTGTAACTTCTGACACTATCCCTCTGGCTCAGAGGATAATATTTGGAGATACCACCAATGAACTTAAGAGGGGAATCCTCTGGTTTTCAGGTTTGTCACCAATCAGGGTTAGAAAGTTTGGTTATTTAAAACACTGGGGTTCTACTTATCGTAGAGAGCGTATAAAAAGAAAAATTTACAACATAGGGAAAAAAGCAAAATAAAATGAACCCCGTTAGTGATTATGGGGTTATATTGATTCTAAGTGCTTAAAGACGAATATAATATTAATATTCTCTCTTGTTCTCATTTACGCTATGGCGTAAATGAGAACAAGAGGTGTGTTGTATATAAATAATAAATTATTTACGGAAATCTTTTAATGTGTATAATAAATACGCTTTTAATATAAAGAAGTACCTCAAACTAATTTTGAGTAAAGATTATTAACAATAAATTAAAGCATTTACTATCACTAACTAACAGGATGAAAACAAAAACAATAGCTACCATCGGACCAAAGTCCGAGGATATATCAGTATTGCCAAAAATGGTTGAAATGGGTCTAGATATTGCTCGTATGAATTTTTCTCACTGTACTCCGGTGGAGTATAAGAAGCGGGTGGAGATAATTAAAAAAGAATCAGAAAGACTGGGTAAGAAGGTGGAGATTTTATTAGATCTCCAAGGACCCAGGATTAGAGTAGGCAAGTTGCCAGAAGACGGTAGAGAATTAACTAAGGGAGAGCTGGTAGAATTTACTGTCAAAGAAGATGGTGGTGAAGCTATATTTGTGGATGAGCCAACACTTATTGAATCTTTGGAGATAGATCATCCAATCTTTTTATCAAGTGGTGAGATGGAATTGGTGGTAAAAGAAAAGAATGGTGATAACTTCAAAGCAGAAGTGGTGAGAGGTGGAATTCTGTTTTCTAGAAAAGGAGTAAATGTGCCTGAGACCAAACTCAAGTTTAATGGTCTGACAGAAAAAGATTTGAAGGATCTCCAGTTTGGTTTAGAAGAAGGAGTAGATTACATTGCAGTTTCTTTTGTGCAGTCTGGTGAAGATATGAAAAAGGTTCGTGAATTAGTGGGGGATAAAGCTAAAATAATTGCCAAGATTGAAACTGCTCAGGCTTTGAAAAATATTGACAGTATTATCCGTGAGTCTGATTCTATTATGATTGCCAGAGGAGACTTGGGAGTAGAGATACCAATGGAGAAAGTGCCGTTTGTTCAGAAGAATTTAATTCGTCACGCCCACTGGTATAACAAGGGAGCAATAGTAGCCACTCAAATGCTTCTTTCTATGGTGCAGAACAAAAAACCAACTCGGGCAGAAGTTTCAGATGTCGCTAATGCAGTTTTGGATGGTGCAGATTCTGTAATGCTTTCTGATGAATCTGCTGGTGGACAATTCCCACTAGAATCACTAGAGATGATGATTAAAATTGCCCGTGAGACCGAAAGGCTTTTCCACGAAACAGATAATTTGTTGTAAAATAGAATTATAGAAAACATAAAAGCCCCTTACGGGGCTTTTATGTTTGAGTTTAAATTACTCTAAACTGCGGAACTTATTATAGAACTAATATTAGACAGAACCTGACTGACACTTACAGTTACCGTTCTCACTTGGGCTCTCCAGGTGAGAATAGCTGATAACTCTGCTTGTGTTTTGTTTAGAGTGCTACTTATTTCTTGGAGGTCATTATTAGACGGAGGTGGATTGTTTCCTAATCTTGTAGACAGGTCACTTAGAACATTGGAATAATTATTTAGAACCTGGTCTTGCTCGTTCATCTTTTCTTTAATAGAAGTCAAGGTGTTACTAATAGCTTCAAACAGAGATTATAATTGAGGTTTCAAAGTCTCTATATCTGCTTTAGTTATAACTCTAGACTGAGTGGTGTAATTAGTGTTTGTAACAGTGCCTCCATCTGCATGGATAAGCCCAGGCATGAAGCTAAAAGCTACAAGGAGTACTGGTATTAAGAATAGTTTCTTCATGATGTTTTAATTTAATTAGTAATAACTTTCACCTCTTATATTATCGCTATACATTCATGAAATTCAGATGAAGAGAAGTTTCTTTTCTTGAGTATATCTTTTAAGCTATTCTTAGCTTTGTGTCCAAACTTTCTGTTGGAATTGTCGGTTCGCAATAAGACATAGTATTCTTTTCTCTTTTATTATAATAAACTACCGGTCCCATAAAAGCTTTTTAGGAATTCGTCAAGGATAATTTGATGCTATTTATTTAAAAATGGATAAAGATGAAATAAGGCAGAAAGCGGAGACATTTGCCAGGGAAAATAGGAAGCACATAGCGAAAAGTCTTACAGATTTATCTAGATTTGCTCCTGAAGATACTCCTATATCAATATTTATGGCTGGTTCTCCTGGAGCTGGTAAGACAGAATTTTCAAAGAGACTTATAGAGCTTTTTGATACAGATGGTGGTAATAAAATAGTTCGTATTGACCCAGATGAATTAAGGGATTTCATACCTGGATATGATGGTAATAATTCTTATTTATTCCAGACAGCGGTATCTTTAATCACCGAAAAAATTCATGATCTAGTTCTTATTAACAAACAATCTTTTCTATTAGATGGAACTTTTTCAAAATATGACAAGGCTGTAGATAATGTAAAACGTTCAATATCTAAGGGTAGAACAACGTTTATATTTTATATTTATCAAAGACCTGAAGTAGCTTGGAGATTTACTCAAGCAAGGGAGATTGTGGAAGGTCGTCATATCCCTAAGGGCACTTTCATTGAACAATTTTTGGGTTCTAGAGATGTGGTTGAAAAGATTTATAGAAATTTTAGTAAACAGGTCTTGGTATACCTAGTAAAAAAAGACTTCGAAACACATAAGGTGGAGAATATAGTTTTATTAGAGCCCAGTAAGGATGGGGTTGAAGATTACTTGGGCAAGCTATATAATGTAGACGAACTTGAGAAAATATTATGATTGAAGCTATAAAAAGCATATTCAGACCAGCAAAAGTTAGGAAATATTCTGGATTTTCTGACTTTTTTTTACATGCTCCAGAAACAGTAAAAGAGAGGATTATGACTGAAGCAGCACACAAAGCAAACAAGGACCAGTTAGAAGTTTTTACTAAGGCGGGTTTGAAAGTAAGGTCCTAGATGAGCAAAACTCAGATTGGTATAGTTGGTCTGCCAAACGTAGGAAAGAGTACGCTATTCAACGCGCTCACCAAAAAGGGTGTGCCTGCGGAGAATTATCCGTTTTGTACCATTGATCCATCTGTCGGTATTGTGCCTGTGCCAGATGAGCGTTTAGAAAAACTCTGGAAAATGAGTAATTCAAACCTGCCTGCCGGTAGGCAAGGAAAACAAATTCCGGCGGTAGTGGAGTTTGTGGATATTGCCGGGCTGGTAAAAGGTGCTTCAGAAGGAGAGGGTTTAGGTAATAAATTCTTGTCTCATATTCGTGAAGTAGATGCAGTGATAGAGATGGTGAGAACTTTTGAAGACAAGGATATTATTCATGTGCACGATAAAGTAGATCCGCTTTTTGATATTGGCATTATTAACATAGAGCTTGAAGCGGCGGGTATTAATAAACCAACTCTTTATGTTTTGAATGTCTCAGAAGTAAATGGACAAATTAGTGATGAGTTCAAGAGTAAGATTCCTGGACCATATCTTGAAGTGGATCCAGTGTTCGGCACCGGTTTAGATAAACTCATAGTAGAAGCTTATAAACTTTTAGACCTTATAACTTTCTTTACTACTGGCGAAGACGAAACTAGAGCCTGGACAACATTGAGAGGGGCTACCGCTCCATTTGCAGGTAAGTCTATCCATACTGATTTTCAAGAAAAGTTTATACGGGCCGAAGTAATACACTCTGATAAACTTTTAGAAGCTGGTTCTTATGCCAAAGCTCGTGAGAAGGGCTGGCTTCGTATAGAGGGTAAGGAGTATATTGTCCAAGATGGGGATGTGATAGAATTTAGAATATAAATTAACTTATATAATTATGAACACCAAAATAACTGCCAAAGATTTTTTTACCCATATCTCTATCTTTATCTTGCTTTACTCGGGCGTGGTGGCTGTGCTCAACATATTGTTTAGAGCTATCAATGTAGCGTATCCTCAAGTTTCTCAATACGGATACACATATACCAGTGGTATTAGTTTTCCTGTGGCTACTTTGGTGGTGGTTTTCCCTCTGTATTTGTTTGTCACCAACTTTGTTAGAAAGGAATATGTAAACATGCCAAGTTTGAAGGACTATCCTTTGCGTAAGGGCATGATTTACCTAACAGTCTTTATGGCTGGGGCTGTTTTGGCAGGAGATCTAATTACTCTACTTTACTACTTTTTGGACGGTAGAGAATTAACCATTGGATTTATCTTAAAGATAATTGCCGTTTTGGTGGTTATCGGATCAGTACTTGGCTATTATTTAGATGATCTAAAAGATAGATTAACTGGCACCAGAAGAAATATTTGGAGAGCAGTAGCGTTAGTGATTGTCCTCGGCTCTATCATTGTTGGCTTTAGTGTTATAGGTTCACCATGGAGTCAGAGAGCAATGCGTTATGATGCTCAAAAGGTTTCTGACTTACAAGGTATTCAGTATCAAGTTACAAACTACTATCAGACTAAACAGGTCCTACCTCAATCTTTGGACCAATTAGCTGATCCTATTAGAGGTTATAATTTGCCTGTAGATCCTCAAACCGGTGAATCTTATACTTACAAAGTTAATAGTCCGCTGACCTTTGAGCTCTGTGCTGACTTTAGCAGGGCTTCTATAGGGGTTTCAGGTAGTAAGTCTATCGCTTCACCAATGTATCCAGAATCAAGCAAAGATTGGGAGCATGAAGAGGGGGTACAATGCTTTACTCGCACTATAGACCCAGATCTTTATCCGAAACCAATAAAATTCCTGTAGTAATTATTAAGCAACAAAAAACCGACTTTCAAGAGTCGGTTTTTTGTTGTACTCTTCTTATATGAAAAGCGATTATAATCCCAAGGAAATAGAGAGTAAATGGCAAAAGGATTGGTTTGAGAAGGGGATTTATAATGCAGAGAATAAGAGTAGTAAACCAAAGTATTATGCTCTCATAGAATTTCCTTATCCTTCTGGTGATGGTTTGCATGTGGGTCACCCTCGCCCTTATATTGGTTTAGATCTCGTAGCCCGTAAACGCAGAATGGAAGGCTTTAATGTTTTATATCCAATTGGTTGGGATGCTTTTGGTTTGCCTACAGAAAATTTTGCTATCAAGACAGGTAAGGATCCCAGGGTTGTGACAAAAGAAAATACTGATAATTTTCGCAAGCAGATACAGTCACTTGGTATTTCATTTGATTGGTCTCGTGAAATAAACACTACTGACCCAAAATATTATAAATGGACCCAGTGGCTATTTCTTAAATTTCTTGAACATGACTTGGCTTACAAAACCAAAATGACTATTAACTGGTGCCCAAAGGATAAGATTGGTCTAGCTAATGAAGAAGTGGTAGATGGTAAGTGTGAGCGTTGTGGTACTCCGGTGGAGAAGAGAGAGAAAGAACAATGGATGCTTCGTATTACTAAATATGCAGACCGGTTAGATAAAGATTTAGACGAAGTGGATTACGCAGAGAAAATTAAACTTCAGCAAAGAAACTGGATAGGGAAGTCAGAGGGAACAGAGATAGATTTCAAAATAGTAAGTAGTAAGAATCAAGTAGTAAGAGTATTTACTACAAGGCCGGATACAATATTCGGCGCCACTTATCTTGTCTTGGCTCCAGAGCATCCTTTGATAAAAAATAGTGAACTTAAAATAGATAATGAAGAAGAGGTTTTAGAATATGTAGAAGAAGCTAGAAACAAAACAGATATAGAAAGAGGTTCGGTTAACAGAGAAAAGACTGGTGTAGAGCTCAAGGGTCTAAAAGCTATAAATCCTGCGACACAAGAAGAAATACCAGTATGGGTGGCCGACTATGTGTTACCGCACTATGGTACAGGGGCCATTATGGCCGTGCCGGCAGACGATGAACGGGATAAAGAATTTGCAGAGAAGTTTAATTTAGCAATAATTACAGCTTATAAGAAAGCAGGTTTTGAAGATTTTGGTAAGAAAGTTACTACTTATAAACTTCGTGATTGGGTTTTTTCTCGTCAGAGATATTGGGGAGAACCAATTCCTGTAATACACTGTGCTAAATGTGGAGTTGTGCCAGTGCCAGAAAAAGACCTACCCGTAGAGTTGCCTGTGGTAGAGAATTATCTACCAACAGATACAGGGGAGTCACCACTCGCAAATATAGAAGCCTGGGTTAATACCAAGTGTCCTCTCTGTAGTGGTGAGGCCAAAAGAGAGACAGATACCATGCCTAATTGGGCTGGATCATCTTGGTATTTTCTCGCATATCTTTTTAATAAAGAAGGATTTGAGAATCCTGTATCTTTTGAAAATTGGAAATCGCAAATTGAAAATTTACAGTATTTCATGCCAGTGGACTGGTATAACGGTGGTATGGAGCATACCACTCTACACCTCCTATATTCTCGTTTTTGGAATAAGTTTTTATATGATATTGGTCTAGTGCCTACTAATGAACCTTATAAGAAGAGAACTTCACATGGTTTAATTATTGCAGAAGGGGGAGAGAAGATGAGTAAATCAAAAGGTAATGTTATAAATCCAGATGACATTGTGAATAGATTTGGAGCCGATACTTTGAGACTCTATGAAATGTTTATGGGACCATTTGATCAGTCTATTGCTTGGAGTGAGAGTGCCTTAGTGGGACCAAGAAGATTTTTAGAGAAAGTTTGGAGGTTGGCTCACAAACTTTGCCTAGAGAATAACACAGAACAAACACAGAAAGACGCAGAAAATATTCCGCATGAGTCCGCGTATGGTTCGGTTTCTTCCGCGGTGCCCTTAATGCATCAGACAATAAAAAAAGTAACAGAAGATATAGAAAAGATGTCATTTAATACAGCCATCTCTACCATGATGGTCTATGTGAATGAATTAGATAAAAAAGAGGAAGTATCTTTAGAAGAGTATAAAAATCTACTTTTACTTTTGGCTCCATTTGCCCCACATATTACAGAAGAGTTGTGGTCTAATTTGGGAGAAGGGTCATCAATTCACCAGTCTTTGTGGCCAAGCTTTGACCCAGCTAAATTACTGGAAGATAAGTTTACTTTGGTAATACAGGTAGATGGCAAAGTTAGGGCAAAAGTGGATATAAATAGGGCTGAATCAGAAGATGGTATTAAAAATATAGCCCTCGCTTTACCAGAAATATCTAAATGGTTAGAAGGTAAAGAGGTTAAAAAGACCATATATGTAGAGGGCCGTTTGTTGAATTTATTAACCTCTTGACCGGCACTTGACATATATTTCTAAGGGTGATACAAATATAACAAATATGGAACAGAAATTAACTCTAAGCTTCAAACCAAAGGAGGTTACCAAGCGTCTTTTGTCCGGTCTAACTAAGAGAGCACAGGATGTTATGGTTAATAGATATGGTTTGGGTGCCAAGGCTTCCAAACTTACTTTAGATGCTATTGGCAAAAAGTATGGCATCACTCGTGAACGAGTCAGGCAAATAGAAAATCACTCCCTAATATCTATTAGGAAGTCTAAATCATATAAAGATGCCGAACCTATTTTCGTAGAACTCAAAGCACTTATATTGGAGCTTGGTGGCGTAATATCAGAAAAAGATTTACTTAAGTATCTAAGCAAAGATGTTAGTATTCAAAACCACTTTCATTTTATTCTCGTAGTAGGTGAAGATTTTAAAAGAGATAAAGAAAATGATCACTTGCATCACAGATGGAATGTGGATCCAGAATTATCCAAGAAGATTGAGAGTGCTTTGCGTAATTTGTATTCAAAGCTTTCTGATGATGAATTAGTATTTGAAGGTGACATCATCACTTCATTCTTGGAGGAGGTTAAGGACTTGAATGAAAAATATAAAAACGAAGAAGTTATTAAAAGATGGTTATCACTTTCTCATAAGATTGATAAGAATCCATTAGGAGAGTGGGGCAAGTCTTCATCTGCCAATGTAAATGCCAAAGGCATGAGAGATTATGCCTTCTTGGTAATAAGAAAACATGGCTCCCCAATACACTTCAAAGAAGTAGCCAAGGCTATCACTCAGTATTTTGATAAAAAGGCTCATGTAGCCACTACTCATAACGAACTTATTAAAGATCCTAGATTTGTATTAGTTGGTCGTGGATTATATGCGCTATCTGAATGGGGTTATATGTCCGGTGTGGTTAAGGATGTTATCAAGAAAATTCTCGCCAAAGAAGGCCCTCTAACTAAGGACAAAATTATAGAAAAGGTGCTCAAAGAACGCTATGTGAAAGAGAATACTATTTTGGTCAACCTTCAGAATCCCAAGTTTTTCAAAAAAGATAAAGACAATCGTTACAGTAACGTGTAAAATAGATTGATGATTGAAGACATCAATTCTCTTCTCCATAATTCAAACTTTTATTTAGACACATTCCACTATTTGTGGATTTCTTGGCCTGTCTGGCTACCCATATTACTCTTGGCTATTGGTATTAATTCTTGGCTTGCTTATAAACAACGAGAATGGATTAAAGCTCAAGATAAAATTTTACTTGAAATTAAGTTACCAAAGGAAATATTAAAATCACCTCAAGCTATGGAGCTTGTCTTAGAGGCTCTATGGGAACCTAGTTCAGGTAATCTTGGTGATGCTTATGGCAAGGGAAGAGTGAGAGAATGGTTTTCTTTTGAACTAGTTTCTTTGGGTGGGGAAGTTAAGTTTTTTATTTGGGCTTTTAAAAAATGGCAGAAGAATATGGAAGCCAGAATTTATGCTCAATATCCAGGTGTAGAAATTTTTGAAGTAGAAGATTATGCGAGAGATATAGTTTTTGATCCAGAAAAATATAATTTATGGGGAGCTTTTACTCAACTAACTAAAGCTGATTCGTATCCTATAAAAACTTATGTTGATTATGATTTAGAAAAAGGAGTAGAGGAACAAGAAGAAATTGTAGATCCTATCGTGCCTCTCATAGAATTTCTCGGTAGTTTAAAAGAGGGTGAGCAAGCTTGGATACAGATATTGGCTAGAGCCAACCGTAAAGAGGGTTTATTAGATAAAAGAATTATAGTAAGACCAGATTGGAAGGGTGGTGGTAAGGATGAGATAAAAAAGATTATTGATAAAGATGCCTATGTTAAACCGGGAGCAGATAAACCTCAAACTCTCCAGCATCTCACTACTACTCAAGGAGACACTATTAAATCTATAGAACGTAATTTAGGTAAGCCTGGTTTTGAGGCTATGATAAGAGCTGTTTATTTTGCTCCTAAGGATATTTATGATGCTGGCAGAATTGGCGGTACCTTGGGAAGTTTCAGAGCTTTTTCATCTCAAAATTTAAATGGCATTAAGCCAGGCTGGACTACTAATATTGATTATTCTTGGATGGATTTTACTGGTAAAGAGAAAATTAAGAAACAAAAGTTTATTTTGGATGCTTACAAGAGACGATCATTTTTCTATGGACCATATAGGTTTATGAATGGTAAGCCTTATATTTTAACCACAGAAGAGGTGGCAACTATATACCACTTCCCAGGTAGTGTTTCTACTACCCCCAATCTTAACCGCGTGCCTTCTAAGAAAGCTGAAGCTCCTTCAAACTTACCTTTATAGATTCATGAATTTAGATTTTTTGAAAGAAAAGAGAATCCGCATTTTTATCATAAGTTATTTATGTTTCGTTTTGTACATATGGGCTATAGTACCATTATCTTCTTTTCCATCGGGTTCTATTATCACGGTCCAAGATGGTGTTGGGTTATATACTCTGGCTAATCATTTAAATGAAGATAAAGTTATCCGTTCACCATTTTGGTTTCGTATGTTTGCTATGACATTTGGTGGCGAGAGGGCCATGAAAGCGGGGCAGTATTATATGGCTGGTCCAGAAAACACCCCTATGATTGCTTGGAGAATTCTCCATGGTAATTATAGAGTGGAGACGGTGAGATTAACTATCCCAGAAGGTTTTACTGTCAAAAAGATTGCTAATTTGTTTGATGATAGATTTCCATTTTTTGATAAAAAAGAATTTGAAGCCAAGGCTCACGAGGGTTATCTTTTTCCCGATACTTATTTTGTGCCAGTGACAGCCACAGCTTCGTCTACCTTAAAAATGTTCAGTGATAATTTTGATAAAAAGATAGCTACTATTTCTAGTGATTTAGAAAAGTCTGATAAAACATTGGATGAAATTTTAACCATGGCTTCTATTTTGGAAGGGGAATCTAGTGATCATGAGAATATGAGAATAGTCTCTGGTATTTTGTGGAAACGCATTGATATAGGCATGGCTTTGCAAGTAGATACAGGATTTGTGTATGTGAATGGTAAAACCACCAAAGACCTCACAGTAGATGATTTGAAGATAGATTCTCCTTTTAATACTTATATAAATAGAGGTCTTCCACCTACCCCTATTTCCAATCCTGGTTTAGATAGTATTAGGGCGGCTCTCAACCCGGAAAATACTCCTTATTTATATTTCTTGACTAGTGATGATGGTACGATGCATTATTCAAAGACCTTTGAAGAACATGTTGAAAAGAAATTCAAATACATCAAACAGAGCTAATATTTCCAAAGACAATAAGCAACAAAAGGTTTTTGTGGGCTTATCTGGTGGGGTAGATAGTGCTGTTTCAGTAGCTTTATTAAAAGAAGCTGGATTTCTTGTGACTGGAGTTTTTATAAAGGCTTGGCAGGCAGATTTTTTGCCATGCAATTGGAGGACCGAAAGACGAGATGCTATGAAGGTGGCTATTGCCTTAGATATTCCATTTTTGTTTTTTGATTTGGGGGAAGAATATAAAAAAGGAGTGATAGATAAAATTGTAGAAGAATATAGAGTTGGACGCACACCTAATCCAGATGTGCTTTGTAATAGGGAAGTAAAATTCGGTGCTTTTTGGCAGAAAGCCAAAGAACTTGGTGCTGATTTTATTGCCACAGGACATTATGCTCGGGTAGAAGGAGTAGGGAGTAAGGAGTGTGGAGTAGGGAAATTGGCGACCAATACCAATTTATTTTCACTATTAGAGAGTGTGGATAATTCTAAGGATCAATCTTATTTTCTCTGGACTTTAACTCAAGACGATTTGGCTCACACCCTGTTTCCA
>Ga0210057_1005495_pt1 | contig 16275 bp, 15 predicted proteins | sample CryGeyCG2114_010_2_FD_183968 | JGI IMG/M metagenome (GOLD analysis project Ga0210057, IMG submission 183968) | Groundwater microbial communities from aquifer - Crystal Geyser CG10_big_fil_rev_8/21/14_0.10 (SPAdes) (version 2) | ecosystem: Environmental > Aquatic > Deep subsurface > Groundwater ...
ATATCTGGGCCCGTAGCTCACCTGGCTAGAGCGCCGGTTTTGCACTCCGGAGGTAAGGAGTTCGATTCTCCTCGGGTCCACCATAGTTGTATTTTGGGTAGTAGTTACCCGATTTACTTCGTAGATATAACCTAGTTTGGGAGTTCTAACTCCTATCTTTTTGTCGTAGCTAAAACCTTCGGGAAAGACCAACTTTTGGAACTTTGGCTGTAGTCGGTGTGGTAAGTCCGCCCACTGTCTGCCCAAGTCCTTGATAAAGTTCGTGGCGTAGATTACGGCACTCTCAATATCAAACTTTTCAATCCGTGCTTCGCTCAACGAGATTTTAGTTGCGATTATATCGTTGTCCGCTTCATCCCTACGTTCCTGAAACTCCTCCTTGCTGTATGAGCCATCCTCACGCATCTCAAAGATGCGCTTACGCTTTTCCTCCAGCATTTTGAGCTTGCGTTCGTAACTCTCAACTTCTAACGCAAACGACACACCCTCATCCTTCCACTTTGCAACCACAGTTCTCTGGAACATTTCAAGCCAATCTTCTTTTGGGGTTATCTTGTCCAAGTACTCCGTAAACGCTGTTTCTATCTCTCGTTTAGCGATGCCTCTACCTCTCATCGCGCATTGCTTATTGAAGCAGTGGTAATAGGGATAAACACCGCCGTGTTCGCCCACAGAAGGGCTTGCAGTGAGCTTATTGCCACAAACACTACATAACGCCCACCCTCGCAATGGGAACATCGGATTATGTCGGTTATGCTTTTCTGACCGCCTCTTTCCGCTCAATATGGCAAGGATTTTGTATACGTCCTCATCATCAATCATCGGCTTGTGAAGTCCCTTTTTATATTCCTCCTTCCACGGATGCCAAATCCAACCAGCGTAGAACTTCAAGCGATGTTCTTCCAGCAACGTATCTACAAACTGGGAATAGGTCTTTGAGCCACGGTGTTTAGCCAACCCCATTTCATCAAGACGACGGACTAATCCTGCCTTGTTGTGTAGCCCTGCGGTCATCTCTTTTAGGGCTTGCTGAATGATATGAAAGAACACTTTGTGTGGCTCGTCTGGTAGTGTCTTTTTCAATCCCTGTTTTTTTGCGTTTTGGCAATCGTAGCCGATTGGCGGATGCCACGGGTAAATACCTCCGTCTATCCTTGCGCTCATACCATCAGAGCAACGCTGTTTTCGTATTGCGTTATCAAAGTCAGACGTACCAGCAAGGATAGTTTCAATCAGTTTTCCAACTGGGTCTTGCCCGATTGGTTCAGATACCGAGTGGAGAGTTACTCCATACTCGTACAACTGCTTTCTGACACGGAAATGGTCTTCCGTATTGCGTGCAAACCTATCAACTTTTGCCACTACAAACACGTCAACATTTCCTTTGTTCTTTCGGCAGTATTCTATGGCACGAAGAAACTCTGCTCGGTCTGTAGATTTTGCAGACGCTCCTTCTTCGGTAAAGACAGCAACAATCTCAAAGTTTTTGTCGTCGCAGTATTTGCGACACACTTCTTCTTGCGTATCCAATGACGTGCCTTTGACCTGTTCGCCAGAGCTAACACGCTTGTAGATTATCGCTTTGAGTTTGTTATGAGTAATCGTTTTCATATCATTGTTCTTACTTATATTGTAGAAGACGCTCCCGAACGAAGCAATGATTTTTTTCGTGCCAAACCAGCTAAAATCCGTTGCCTGTGAGCTTCTCGCTCGTATGTCGCGTATGAGATGATAATCGTCTCGGCGAACTTACCGATAGGACTATTGGCAGTAATGAGTTCTACACCCTGTTTTTTGAGCAAAGCGAGGAAGCCAATACCATCTTGGGAGTTTCTCGTAAGGCGGTCTATTGAATATGTGCAGACAGCCCCCACTTTTTTATTTTTGATGAGCTTTAGCAATTTCTTGAACCCATCACGATTGTTATTAGCTCCACTTGCTGTTTCAACAATAACCTCACTTACCTTGTAACCTTTTGTTTTTGCTAACACACCACACACTTTCTCTTGAACTGCCAGTGAACTGCCATTGGCTTGATTTTCGGTTGCTACTCGGCAGTAGATAACTGCCTTTTTATTGTTTTGCTTCATAGTTGTTTTGTTTAGTTTTCGTCGCGTCAGTTTTTGAGACACAACTTGTAATCTTGTAATGAGTAAGGGATAAGATGAAATTCTATCTTTACTGATGAGGGAACTTACATAGATAACTATTTAGGAGTAATAACTAGACTAGTATTTACTACCTAATAGATAACTCTTTACCTAATAGGAAATCTATTTAGTTACCTTATTGTTACTATCAATCAGTTATTCTTATATTGTTACTTATATAGATAACAATGTTTGGTTTACCACTCTTCTTTCGGTAAGCCGTGGAACTTCTTGAAGAATAGGTCGCGCTCGCGATAGAACTCCTCGTAAATCCTCATCTCTAGCTCCTTCCACTTTTCCTTGTCTGGCATAAAGAAGATTGGATGCCATTTGGGACCCCCTTTGTACGATGGTGGGGTGAGCCACAAGTTATCGCCTTTATAGTTCGTAAAGGTTGATGCCTGAATACGAAAACCTTTGACAACAAACTCTCCTCCAAAATCAAGAGAGATTATCGCGTGTAGTTTTTTGTCCTGTAGCACCTTCACCTTTATCGTTATTTCCCGTAAGTCCAGTTTCATAGTTGGGTAATCGTTTATTTTTTCTGTCTTCCATCCACTTCTCAAAGATAATGTCCACGAGAAAACGAAACTCATCTCTAATCTGCTCTGCCTCCTTGTCGGACATTGCAGGGTTTTTGAGTATCTTTTTCGTATCGTCTATGGACAACATAGCTATTCAGAGGAGTAGATACGGTTCTTCACGCTTCGGATTGCCTCAAAGTAATCCTGCGCGCTCACCATCAGCTCGCCCGACCAGAAGCGTTTTACCGCTTCTTCAAGCTCTGGTGTCTTTGTGAAAATGAACTCAACTTTCTTTCCATTACTCCTATCAAGTTCGCGCAACGGAAAGCCGACCTGCACCAGTGCTGATGCAAGTCCCAAATCGTACGAGCGGTATTGATTGGATTGTTGGTTCATAATCATTGGCTTTTGTCGCGGACGTGCGCCCGTAACAAAAGACACTCCCATTTTGTGGGAGTGTCTTCATTCAATCTTCAATACTGGCTGTCGCTACGGATTGAACCGCCAACCTGTCTTTTTATCGTTCGGAAATACGTCTTTCTTGAAGTGTGGGCGCAGTGTGCGACGAAGCTCACTTACATACTTGGCGATTGTGTCGTTAGACGTATCTTCGCGTTTATCGGCATCAATGATTTTATCTTTTATGTCGTCAGTGTTTATCAAACGATCAGGGTGGAGGACAAACTCTCGGAGTAGTTCTTTCAGTTGCCCCCTCATTTCCAACGTTTTGTCATTGAAACGGATATTACCGTCAGAATAAACAGCGAGACCTTTGACTTCTCCTTCCTTTTTTACATCGGGTGAAAATAGCGCTGGGTCTTTGGTAAATGGTTTTAGTTTTCCTTTTTGGTCTTGTTCATCAAGGGTAGCAAAAGTCATTTCATTCGCCTTTCTCACATACTGGCTGGTTTCCTCAATGGCATCATCAATATCGCCAAACACGGCTTCCAAGTCAGCAGAAATCTCTACCGTTGGGCTTCCTGCTTCTATCCACGCATACTCAACGCGAGTAAGAAAATCATAGGCACTTTTTCTGTCGTGTTCCCAGTCAATCTCGTCTGCGTCTATAAGGTTTGAGAAAAGATAATCCGTACCGTCTTTCAGTTCTGAAAAATCATCTCGTTCAAGAAGTTTCTCAATCAACAGTACAGACGGAGTGTAAAGAGTGTTTAGCTTTTTACTTTCAACATTCACCAAGCTCTGCGCTGGAAGCAGGGCATCGGTCATTTGCACCGCCTTGTCATACAAAAGTTTCAAGAGGTACAAGGCAGAGCCGTGTTTGAGTTTTGTTGCGTCAAATGACGGAGCTTGGTTCATAGTAATCTTGGGTAATATGTTTATAGAATACCCGACTTGCCAAGTTTTGACAAATGTTGCCAGTGTACGTTATACTTATTCCATCGCACTAAACTTCAACTATGAGTGAAAAAACATATCGCATAGAGGAGGTCGCAAAAATACTCAACGTGAGTGTACGGTCAGTGTTTAGGTACATTCACGATGGGAAGTTGAGAGCGACCAAGATTGGTTACTGGAGGATTGCAGAAGCAGACCTCACCGCTTTCATTACGGAGAGTGCAAACATCCGAAAGCCGAAGAAAAAGTAACCGAGGCAAAAAAATGAAAATGACTATGAAAATGAAAACCAAACCACAACCTACGAAGGATGCACTCACCAAGTCAGACATCAAGCGTGTCTGCGATATTCTCCGTCGTGATGATGGTGTTGGGGCAAAGGACTACATTGAACAGTTCTCGTGGCTTCTTTTCTTGAAGGTCTTTGAGGGGGTAGAGGGTCAGCTCAAGGAACTTGAAGAAGCGGAGGGACGGAAGTACAAAGCGGTCATTGATACGGAGTATCAGTGGTCATCGTGGGCGAAGAAGGACTGGAAAGACAAAGACGAGTTAGTCCATTTCATCAACCAAAAACTATTTCCTCATCTCAAATCCCTCAAAGGAACACGCGAGAAGGATAAAATCGGAGAGATTTTCCGTGAGCTTTCAGGTAATCGTATTCGCTCACCTCATAACCTCCTAGACGTTATCGGGATTTTGGACAAGATAGAAAAGCACCACTTTCAAGATACAAACCTGCTCTCACAGGTCTATGAAGAAATACTACAAGCGATGGGTAGCGAGGGTGGCTGGTCTGGGGAATTCTACACCCCACGCCCAATCATTCGTTTGATGGTCAAAATTGTTGACCCTAAACTCGGCGAAACTATTTTTGACCCATTCGTTGGGTCTGGTGGTTTCCTCGTGGAGAGTTTCAATCAACTTTACGAAAAATCGGCAAAGGACGTGAAAGCGTGGCGGACGCTTCAAACGAAAACATTTTACGGACAGGAAAAGAAGCCGTTACCGTTCCTCATCGGTACAATGAACCTTATTCTCCACCATATTCTCGTACCAAACATCGTACGCTCCAATACTTTTATGGAGGACGTACATAATATGCCAGAGAGTGCCAAGATGGACGTAATACTGACCAACCCTCCCTTCGGAGCAGAGGAAAGCAAAGATGTTCAGAATAACTACCCTATACAAATTGGAGCCACCGAAGGTCTCGCACTTCAGTACATTATGAAGCGTCTCAAAAACGGTGGTCGGTGTGGCGTTATCCTCCCCGAAGGAAACGTACTTTTTGGTGGTGGAGCTATGGCTCGTATACGCCAAGAGCTTTTGGAGAAGTTCAATGTGCATAGCATCATCTCACTTCCGCAGGGAGCATTTGCCCAAATGGGAGCAGGTGTCAAAACTAACCTCATATTTTTTGATAAGACAGGTTCTACAAAAGAAATCTGGTATGGAGAGGTGAAAGGAAAGTTTACAAAAAAGAAAACTCTTCAGGATAGTAATTTTGAAGATATTTTTGATAAATGGAAAAAGAGAGAAATATCAGACAGCTCGTGGGTAGTTTCTGTTGGAAACATCAAGGAACGAGGATTTGATATTTCTCCCAAGAACCCGACTTTGATTGACGAGAATATATTGCTCTCACCAGAGGCAGTAGCCAGTGAGATTGAGAAAAATCAAAAAGAGATTTCAGATGTTCTTGCCTCTCTCAAGGAGATACTAAAACAATGATTATGGAGAAAAAAGAAACACAACTTGATGAGATTTTGAGTTACGAACAGCCAACTAGGTATATCGTAAGCTCTTCTAATTACACAAAAGATAAAAGTGATACTCCTGTACTAACAGCAGGAAAAACTTTTATTCTAGGATACACGAAGGAGAAACAAGGGATTTTCCAAAATAAACTACCAGTTATCATTTTTGATGATTTTACGACTGCAATAAAACTAGTTGACTTTCCTTTCAAAGTGAAATCATCTGCGATGAAGATACTAAGTGTTGATACAAGCAAAGCAGATGTACGCTACATATATTATGCAATGCAGAATATCCATTTTTCAGTACGCAAGCATAAACGACATTGGATTTCTGAATACTCAAAAATAAAGATTATGCTTCCTCCGTTGGCTGAACAGAAACGCATTGCAGATATGTTGAGTAAAGTTTTTATTGATATTGAGAATAGTATTCAGAAGACAAGGCAAAACTCAAAACTTTCAAGCAAAACAACCTATTCAGAACTTCTATCAACTTTCAATGATGACACCCTAAAAACATATTTATTAGAAGATGTTTGCGACACTACCAGTGGTGGCACTCCATCACGTTCCATAAAGTCATATTATGACGGCGATATTTCGTGGTTGAAATCAGGCGAACTGAATGACAATCGCTCAATATCGTCTTCAGAAGAACATATCTCGGAGGACGCAATAAAAAAATCTAATGCAAAAGTATTCCCATCGGGTACGGTTCTTTTGGCTATGTACGGTGCGACTGTCGGCAAATTGGGCATTTTGAGTGCAAACGCCTCCACCAATCAAGCTGTTTGTGCAATAACTCCTCACAAAAACATTTTGAATGAGTATATGTTTTGGTATCTGTATTTTTATCGTGATGAGTTAGTAAAGAAAGCGTTTGGCGGAGCACAGCCAAACATTAGTCAAACACTTATTCGCAAACTTCCTGTAAAGATACCTCTGAAAGATAATCAGCCAGACCTAGCCAAACAAAAAGAGATTGTTGCAAAAGTAAATACTATTCAAGAAAAACAGGAAAAGCTAATGGACTTATTTTCCCGACAAGAAAAGTTATTTGCATCACTTCGCTCGTCAGTATTGAACCAATCGTTCCAAATGCAAACATAAATATATGCCATATTCAGAAGATGATACAAGGGTCAAAATCATAGACCCACAAATACACGAGAACGGATGGAAAGAGGAGAATATCCTCCGCCAATATCCTATTGCCGATGACCGCTTCTTTGTTGAGGGTGAGGATTTCAAGCGTCTTCCGACTGCGAAGTATGCTGACTATGTCCTGCTCTGCAACAACGTATCCATTGCGGTACTTGAAGCAAAGGCAGAAGACGAAGACCCCCTCAAGCATTTGAGCCAAGCACAGGACTACGCAAAGCGTCTTGATGTGCCTTTCGCATATATCTCAAATGGCAAAACAACTTATCTCCACGACCGCCGAACACTGAAGACGGAGGAAGTTACCAGCTATCTCTCGCCCGAGGAAATGTACGAAGCGTACAAGGAGTGGAAAGGATTGAGCACTCAAAAACTAGACGCTCTCACATATCCGCTTTATGTAGCAGGCACAAAGCGTCCTCGTGCCTATCAAGAGACCGCTATCAAAAACACCGTTGAGAATATCATCAAGGGGAAGAAAACCACTCTCCTTACAATGGCGACTGGTACTGGTAAAACATTCACTGCGTTTCAGATTGTTTGGAAGCTTGTGAAGTCAAAGCGTATACACCGTGTCCTTTTTCTTTGCGACCGCATTATCCTTCGCGATGACGCATACAGCAGGGACTTTGAACCGTTTGGTGAAGCACGTTGCAAGATTGAAGGTGGCGAGTTCAACAAGAACCGCGATATGTACTTTGCGACATATCAAACTCTTTTTACTAATGACCTTTACAAGCAAATACCTGCCGACTTCTTTGACCTGATTGTGATTGATGAGTGTCATCGTTCTCGCTATGGCGACTGGGGTGAAGTGTTGGAGCATTTCCAGTCCGCACAACAGCTTGGAATGACTGCTACTCCGAAGCGTGAAGACAACATTGATGTATACGAATACTTTGGCGAGCCAGTGTTTGAGTATTCACTAGGGCAAGCGATTGAAGACGGTTATCTTGTGCCTTACAAAATCTTCAAAATATCAACCAACCTCTACAAAGAAGGGCTAGATATTTCTTCAGCAGAAGAAGTTATTTACGATGATGAAATAGAGCCAGAAGAAATAAAAGATTTTTACGAGCCATCGGAGTATGAGCGAGCCGTTACAATCCCAGAGCAAATAGACCTACTCTCAAAAAAAGTGATTGAGGTTTTGGATAAGACCAATCAATACGGCAAAACGATTATCTTCTGCGTGGATATGGCACACGCACAGGCAGTCAAAGACAAGCTCAACGAGTTGAAGGGTAACGAGGATTACGCCTCTCGCGTTGTCGCCGAAGATAAAGATGACCTGACCAAGTTCCGAGATAAGGAGCGAGTAATGCCCGTGATTGCGACTACCGTAGACCTTCTCTCAACTGGGGTGGATATTCCGCACATTGAGAATATCGTTTTTATGCGTCCTATTGCCTCACGCGTATTGTTCAAACAAATCATCGGGCGTGGCTCACGTCTCTTTGAGGGCAAGGGCTTCTTTAGGATTGTTGACTTCACCAATGCTACTCGCCTGATTGATGAGTGGGATATTCCAACTGAAAAACCAGAACCGCCAGAACCACCCGAAGAACCAATCGCACCTTACGACAAACTCGTTATGGGTATTGTTGTAGATAACAAAATGGAAGCCCCTGTCGTAAGTGCAATCGTAAAAGCGAAACTTGGACGCTGGGAAAAAATGGGTAAAACTGATGAAAACGGAATGTTCAAGCTCTTTGGCTTACCATCAAATGACAAAGTAAGTATCAGTATTGAACACGCGGAATATAAGAAGCTGAACAAGAAACTTGCTCCACATAAAAACGAAGATGAGACCCCTTACGAGTTCCGCTTGAAAGCGTGGAAGTCCGCACCGAAGAAGATAACCGTCAAAGGTATCGTGGTTACGATTGATGAGGAAGTTGAAGTTGAGTTTGACGGTATCAAGCTCTCGTATGCCGAGTACCGCAAATACTCAAAAGATAAGATTGCTCAAACAATCCATTCTTCCGATGAGCTTCGTGCTATCTGGTTAGACCCAGAAAAACGAGAGAAGTTCATCGCTGACCTTGAAGCTCTGAAAGTAAACATCACACTCATCAAGTCCATTGAGAACCTTGAGGACGTGGACGCTTTTGACATTGTTGCCCACATTGCATTTGATGCTCCGTTGCTTACTCGTGAAGACCGCGTAAAGCACTTTATGAGGCACAACGCGAAGAACATTGACCAGTACGGCAAAGAGATTGGCGAGGCAATCCGCGAGATTATGGAGAAATACAAGAATAGTGGCGAAGAAAATCTCTCGGCACAGGCGTTCTTGCTACCGAATATGAACGCAAAGAAAGAAGCTATCCAAGCAAAGTACCCTGAAGGATTGTACGGCTTCGTCCACTCTCTCAAAGAGAGAGTTTACGCCTTTGCTGGGAGGGAGTAACTATTATCAACTAATCAAAAAACATTATGCAATTATCATTAGAACAAGAAAAAGAACTGGGGCTATATTTGAAGGATTTTCAGAAGTCCCAAACAGTTGAAGACAATAACGTCGTAACGGCTTACGCGTCCTTTGATGATAACCGCATAAAAGCAATTGAGGAGTTGAAAAAAATGGTCAGCGATTTTCTCGGCGGAAGTTTATCTATGACTGATTTCAAAGAAAAGAGCGAGACAATGAGCCGAACATTCCCACACTGGGGGTTCAAAGGATTTAGTGGACAAATGCAACTCAATCAGTACGTCAACAACATAGAAGACAGTGCGAAAGAAAAGAACCTGAAAGAAGCACTATCTGTTCCAAAAAGTATGGACGAGGCTGTGGCAAAAATAGATACGTTTGCCGAGTATCTTACGGAACTCAAAACAAAGACAGATAATCCAAAAAGTATTCCACGCGTAAATCAATCCTTTATGCTCTCTTATTTCTGGGAGCTACAAGCGCCAGAGCTTTACCCTGTATTTTTCGGTTCGGCGAAAAATGTACTAGAAAATCTAGGGTTTGATTTCAAAAGCCAAGAAACAGCAGGTGTTGAGTTCAAATACTTTACAGAGATTTATTCCGCTATTCGTTCTCTGTTTGAAAAAGAAAACGTAAACGAGAAGCACCCTGTCTGGTATGTTGAACACGTGCTTTGGAACGAGTTCAAAAAACAACACGTAAGTACTAGCGCAGAAACCAAAACAGAAACCAAGCAAAAATCACCGAGCGTTACAAAAATAGCGCGTACACCTGATGAAAGCTGGATACCTCCTATCATCGCAGACCTTGAAAATCTTGCACTAAACCAAGAGACGAAGTGGACACAAAAAAGAGGAATAAAACCAGAAAAGGCATTTGAAACAAAGCTCCGATATTTGTTTACTATTTTGGGCTATAACGTAACTGAATTAGGACAAGGTAAAGGCAGAGAACCAGACGGTATCGCAATCTCAACTGACGGACACGCTGGTTACTATGCAATCATCTATGATGCAAAAGCACGAGAAAAGGACTACTCAATTGGTACAGGGGATAGAGAAATTACCGAGTACATAAAAAATAAACAGCGCGAGTTGCAAAGACAGCGCGTTGATAAAGTGTCATTTCTAATTGTATCGTCCGAGTTTGCTAACAGCCCATCGCTAGAAAATTCACTCAAAGACATTTACCGAGCGACCCGCGTCCCTATAATTCTCGTGAAGGCGAAGGATTTGTTGGACATCGTAAATCGTAAACTTTCAAATGCTGATATTGACCACGCGCAACTAGAAGACCTTTTCCTAGAAACAGGCATTCTTACTGCTGAAAAAATCGTAGATGTCCTCGGCTAAAATGGTGATATGACGCAATCCTATGGAAACAAAACGCATCAAAGAAATAAAAAACACGGACGCCTTTGATGGTTTCCACTGGCTTGGAGACGACCTAAAGAAATACAATCTTATTTATGGTTGGAATGGTTCAGGGAAAACTACTATTTCTCGTGTTTTCAATTTTCTTGAAAGAAAAGAGGTTCATATACCCGACTTATCTGCCATTGAGTTTACAGTGCAGGTAGACGGAGGACTTATCAAACAGACGGGATTAGCAACGCACACACTCAATGTGCGTGTATTCAATGAGGATTTTATTGAAGAAAACCTAAAGTTTGAGCAATCACAAGCCAGAAAGATTGTAATACTTGGTAAGGAAAACGTAGCTGTGCAAAAAGAAATTGAAGAACTAGGAATACAACTGCTAGATAAAGAAAAAACAATCACTGGCTTTGAGGAGCAACTAAATCGTGTACCAGACCTGAACGCAATACTCACAAAGGCAGGAAGTGAAGTCCCTCAACAGTTTGCAAATACTCCACTGGCTAGTGGTGGTTATTATGGACGTAGCTACAACAAAACAAAAGTAGATAAACGTCTTGAAAATGAAGACGTTAGTGAGAGTAATATAACTTCGCTTGTGCTTGACGCTACCGATTTTGATACAAAAAAAGATGTAATCAAAAATGAGAAGAAAGCTATATCAATAAGCGCAACGGATATTCCTGACTTATCAAAGATGTTTGCGGGTGCAAATGAACTATTGAACACCTCAATAACGATAACTGAAATAGAAGAACTCAAAGACGATAAGGACTTACGCGACTGGGTTGAGGACGGATACAAGTTACATAGAGATAGAAAACTAAATGATTGTAAGTTCTGCAAGAGTGGCTTGCCAGATGGACTACTTACTCATCTTGGCGGTTACTTTACTGACGAGCTACAAAAAGCAAAGACCCAGATAAACAGCACCGTTTCTTCATTGGGAACCCAATATGCAGGTGCGGTACTCAACCTTGATGGTAATACATTTTTTCAAGACCTTGCACGAAAGTTTGATACATCAAAAAATGACCTGTCTGCCCAAGTAAAAATCATTGAAGGAGCTATCACTTCACTGATAAGCCAACTAAATGAAAAAGGTGGCAACCTGCACGACCATTCAAAAAAGTATTCACCTGTTGAATATCCAACTGATGCTATAAGTAAAGCAAACATCGCAATAGGAAAAATCAAAGATATTATCACCGAACACAATAACAAAGTAGCCACAATAGCTGACGAGGTAAAAAAATGTGCAGAAGCCATTGAACTACACATCATCGCAAAGACCTTATCTGACAGAGAATACTTCAAGCACAAAAAAGAGGACGAGCATATACGAACAGAAATAAGTAAGTTGATGGGAGAACGCACTGCTATTGATGGGCAGATAAAGACAAAGAAAGCGTCTCTACAAAATGCCACTGATGCAGTTGATAAAATCAACGCAATCTTGGCAGAGTTTTTTGGTAGCGACTACATTCACCTTGAAGTATCTGAAACCGCCAGCAAAGAAATAGAGTATGTTTTGAAGCGTAGAGACAAGAACGCGAGACATTTGAGCGAGGGTGAAGCAAGTGTGTTAGCACTGGTCTATTTCCTCATCAAACTAGAAGAAGATGGTTGCGACAAAAAGCACTGTCTTATAGTTGTTGATGACCCCGTTGATAGCCAAGACAGTAACTTCCTATTCCACACAGCAGGGCTTCTCAAACGACAATTGAAGGATGCAGGACAGCTATTAGTGCTTACACATAACTTTGAGTTTTTCAATCTGATACGAGATTGGTACTTGAGCCAACAGTTGAAAGACCACTCGGCACTGTTTTTTATCTCTCACAATAAATCAGGCACGCCACAAGAGGTCAAAGTAGATAATCTGCCAGACCTTCTGCGCGAATACAAGAGTGAGTATCAGTATCTCTTTGCTCGTCTCTACCGTTATTCCAAAGACCTAGAACCACTTGATGAGCCACTTGTCGCCAACATCGCACGAAAAGTTTTGGAATACTTCGCTGGGTTCAAGTGGGCTTGTAAGACGACAGAGAGCTTTGCGGAGATTGTAAACAATAGATTTATCGCCGACCCAAGTCATTTGAAAAAGGGAGTAGGAGATTTCGTAATAAAGTTTTTACACGAGTATTCACACGGACAGGACTTTTCAAGACCGATATCAGCTTCAATGCTAGAAAGTAAGCAGATAGCAAAAAATGTTCTTGAGTTTATTCGCCTTGCAGATGATGACCATTATGACCGACTGGAAAAGCTGTCCAAGGGTGAAGAATAGTTGAATGTAATGTAATGAGAGTTATGGCACATAGGAAAAAGCAATCAAAAAAGAAAACAAAACTATCGCAAGAAGACATCAGCGAGCTGGCAAAGTTCTTCAAGCTCCTAATGGATATGGACGAAAAGAATATCCGTGAGGGTAAGTATCCACGTCCTCCTGAAACTATCCGACCGCAAACTTCTCCATCGCACTAAAGACGTGTTGTGCCTTTGCTTTGACTGACACCTCATCATCGTAAATCATCAACATTTCAAGTGAGCGATGACGGCTAAACTTCCTCACGTCTCTCGCGTCCATAGTTTTGAGTAGTTCCGTAACAAAGAAATGACGGAAGCCGTGTACGGTCTTTTCAATACCAAGTTCAGTAAAGAGTTCTCCCATCTCGCGCTTTATCGTCATAGTACTCAATCGTTCTCGTTTGCGATTTCCCATACTGCGGAATAGTGAGCCGTCAGTGAGTTTGTGTACCTTCAGATAGTTAGTAAGTGCTTTGACTGTGGCAGGTGTGAGGTAGATAGGTTCTTTGTCATCTTCGCCCTTACCGTGTATGTAGGCGACCCCTCTATGAAGTACCAAATCATCAACATCAAGGCGGACAATCTCAATCTGTCGTAGTCCCTGATACGCCAATAACGAAAACAGCGCCCGTAGGCGACTGTTTCTCGGCGTGTTCGGGAGTGATTGTATCTTCACTCCCAGTAGTTTTATTTCTGTATCAGATAGTCCCTCGCGTCTATGTCTTTTGCTTTGCCTAAACTGCTTTACATTGTTTGTAACATCAAAAGGTAGTTTGCCTCTGCGTGTAAGTTCCCGAAGAAAGACGCGAGAGGTAGCAAGGTATTTATTTTTGGTCGCAACGGAGTAATCCGTGCGTGCCTGCAAGTATCGTTTGAAAGAAAGATAACTTTGCTGATTGAAACCGCGAGCGTGGACGTATGAAAGGAATAGACCGATACGAGCGGAGTATTCTTTGCGTGTCGTCTCCGACACATCAAGACCGTCAAAAATGTTCTCGTGTAGAGACGGCTCACTTATTACGCTTGGCAATTTTGTTCGTCTTTTCATATTCAATATGTTCTACCGTTGCTCCTCGTTCCTCAAAAGAGGGAGTGAGGGTGGAGTAGCGGTGGCAGTTATGATAATCACCCTCGCTACACATCACCGCTACTTTTGTCCCTTTCTTTGCCAGTCCTACCAGCTCATCTATGGCTTCCTCGTAACCCTCGTTTACGCCTCTACCACCCAAGTTCTTACCCCGATAGAGGTATTTTATGTGGACTTTGGCTAGCGTGTCCTGTAGGGCTTTCTGTGAGAAATGCGGGCAAAATCGGGATAGAGGTATAGTCCGAACGTCTGCTAAAACTTCAATCTTGTGCTTTTTGAGGACACCAAGAAAGATACCGATTGGCTTATTGCTATGCCCGACCGTTGCTATCGTAAATACTTTTTTTGTTGCCATAGTGTTTATGTATTGAACCTAGCAAGCACCACCTCAAATGCAAATGAGGCGTTGCACAAGTGCTACGTTTGTAAATACTATTTGTAGTCGTAAACAGTCATTGTGAAGCTACCCATAGTGTTTGCGTCTATGTAGTACTCACCTGAACCATAGATGATTGTCTCATCTTTGATTGCCTGCGCACTATTCATCACGCCTTGCGGAAGTTGACTGCCGACCTTGAAAACAAAAGCTCCGCAATATGTTGCACTCGCATCTCCTTTGCAATCGTATGCAATTTTGAAACGACTACCAGTGATTGTGAATGGTTCTGACTTCTTCTGACCGTTACCACTAAACGTCATCACCTCAACATACTGCTTACCAGCGACAGGTTCACTTGGTTGGCTAGTTGTGGTTGTCTTTTCTGATTGTGTCGCTGTTTGAGTTGGAGTGTTCGTTGATTTATCAGCCATTGAGCCGATAAGACCGACCCCAAAGAAAACTGCGAGAGCGATGACCCACCACTTCTTGTAAAACGGCTTCTTATTTTCTTGCTGTTCCATAATCGTTACTAAATGGTTACTAATCAATCACCTCCGACAAAGTGATTGTTTAGTAGCAAGATTTTGGCACACAAAAATCCTGCCACTAGGAATGGTCTTGCGACCCTCTACCAAAGTTTCCCTTGGTAACGCGATGAACGCCCTAATGACAGGGTTTTTATGTTCATCGCGTTTTTGCGACCATACCTTGCAGAAAATCTACAAGGGTTAGGTCTCCAACCTTTCTGGTTGTATTTGTATTTTATCAAAAAATGACCACTTATTCAATGGATTTTTGAGGTGTTTGCTACCGAGTAATGAACGTAATAGTTTACTCGTTGTCTGCTGTGGACAAGCCCTCGTCCTCGTCTGTTTCGTAGCCCCTCTTTATTGTAGACAAACCGATGTTATGGATAGCGTGCCTGATTTGTTCTTGGAGTTCTGGGTCTAACTCACGTTCTGGTGTCTCATCCTGCGTGCGAACTTTTTCACTCCAGTTCTCAAAGTATTGAAGAATGAGTTTTACTGCTCTGGGGTCGCCCGTTTGTTTGGCGTGGCGGATAAGCGCATAGAGAGCATCACTAACGTATGAGCGCCCAAACTGTCCGCGATAGATTGCAACCTCATCCCAAAAACCAGCCCGCCGTTTCCAGTTCACGAATGTATCTTTGTGTATGCCGATTTTTTCAGACAGCTTCTCTTGGGTTTCGGGTGTCCTCAACTGGCGAGGGAGCGCATACCACCGCACAAAATCAAGGAGTTTGTCGGGCTGTTCAATACCGCTATCGTTCAAGTGCTTGAATAAAGATTTGACCTTTTTATCGGCTAAATCGGTTTTCTTTTTGAGAGGTTTCGTTATTGTTTTTGGCTCTTTGACTTCAAACATTTTCGGGATAGGAGCAACTACTGGGAGAGGTTTGGGAATGGACGGAATATGTACGCTCTTTTTTACAAAGATATCTTTGATTTTTACCCCTGTTCGTTTTTTGATATTTGCGGTTGCCATAGTTTTTCTTGTATAGTTAGGCGGTAGCAAAAGCTCGCATTTCAGCTTGTAACTCCGACCAGAGCTTCAGTTCAGCTACTAAAGAGTTCCAACTAAACCCAACGTAGTCCACAAATTAAAAACACCAGCTTCAAAGCTGGTGTTTTTAATTTGTGGACCCGAGGCAAAGCAACTGCTTGCTTTGTGTGGAGAATCGAAAGCCGGAACATGTCGCGAAGCGACAGTGAGACGG
>Ga0210057_1005496_pt1 | contig 16275 bp, 17 predicted proteins | sample CryGeyCG2114_010_2_FD_183968 | JGI IMG/M metagenome (GOLD analysis project Ga0210057, IMG submission 183968) | Groundwater microbial communities from aquifer - Crystal Geyser CG10_big_fil_rev_8/21/14_0.10 (SPAdes) (version 2) | ecosystem: Environmental > Aquatic > Deep subsurface > Groundwater ...
TTGTGGGAATGTCAAAGTGCCTCCTTTTCTTATCGGAAAAGAGGGAAAGAGTCAAATAGTTTCAACAACGCCCTGGCTTGATTTACCGGTAGCGGAGCGAAACTGACTTTTTAGTTTTTCGTTTGGCGCGCTTTTTCCGAGCCATTTTCTTCTTCTTGTACATTTTTTTTCTCGCTTTCGCGAGACAATAATGAGAGAATGTTAACATGGTTCAAGAATTACGGAAAGAGCTGCGGAATCTTTCGGATCCGAAGAAAGCGAGATTTTTTGCTGGATTTTTTAAGACTGGGAAAGGCGAATACGCCGAAGGGGATATTTTTCTAGGTATTACCGTGCCCGATGCTCGGAAGATTGCCCGAAAATACCGCAATCTTGCCATGATTAATATCCGGGATTTGTTGAAATCCAAAATCCATGAGGAACGGTTTGTGGCGCTCGAAATCTTAGTCATGCAATACGAAGCCGGGACCAGGGCGACATCGGCAAAAATCGCCCAGTTTTATCTCCAAAATGCCAAAAGCATCAATAATTGGGATTTGGTGGATACCTCGGCGCAGTACATTCTCGGCGATTATCTTTATCGTTTCCGACAACATCCTTACAAACTGGAGTTTGTAAGGATGTTGTCGGATCGGGCACTCGAAAAACTGGCGCGTTCGGGGAATCTTTGGGCGCGGCGCATTGCCATCGTGGCTACCCACGCTTTCATTAAAAATAATTGCTTTGCTGAAACCTTGCATATTGCGAAGCGGCTGATTCGTGACGATCAGGATCTGATTCATAAGGCGGTTGGTTGGATGCTGCGCGAGGTGGGGAAGCGGGACCAAGCGGCCGAAGAGCAATTCTTAAAAAAGTATTATAAAATCATGCCGCGGACCATGCTGCGGTACGCCATCGAAAAATTCCCGGAGAATCGAAGAAAAATATATTTAAATGGCAAAATATGAAAACTGATAATCATGCGCCTCCCTTAAGGCGCGAGATCAAAATCGGAGCGCCGGTCTGGGTGATTGAAAAGAAAAATTATGGAACCAATAATTATACTCAAGGATTTGTGGCGGCCATTTTAACTTCCGCGCCGGCGCATCCGCGCGGGATTAAAGTGCGGCTTCGGGACGGTGCGGTCGGTCGGGTGCAATGGTTAATGGAAGAGTGATATACTAATAACAATTAGTAATGCCAATGGATTTTCGGCTATTCTGTTACTAGTATTGGCGAGTCGGTGGTTCGGCCGGCGGGGCCTGGCGTGAGCGTTGCAAGGTCATGGACCAAGATAATTTTAAAAAAAAATTAACCTCCGAAGAGTATCGCGTGTTGCGCGAAAAAGGTACCGAGCCGGCTTTCAGCGGTCAGTACGTGAACACCAAAGACGAGGGAATCTATAAGTGCAAGGCTTGTGGTCAAAAGCTTTTTTCTTCGACCGCGAAGTTCAATTCGGGAACGGGTTGGCCGAGTTTTGATAATCCCATAAATCTCGAGCATGTGGTCTTGAAAGAAGACCGTGCGCTCGGCCTGAAACGAACGGAAGTTATCTGCCGTAAATGCGGATCGCATTTAGGCCATGTGTTTGATGACGGGCCGACCGAAACCGGCAAGCGCTACTGTATCAATTCTGTTTGCTTGGATCTCGAAAAGGCGTAACTTTTTCCCGATTGCTTTTGCTTTATTCAAAGCATGGTATAATCAGGAACTAATGAGCGAGCTTTTGGGACAATGGAAAAAAGACGAGGAAGCGGCTAAATCCGGCTGGGATCCAGATTATCTTGGCAATCGTATCGAGCGGGAAGAATTACCTTGGATCTATCTTGAGACGGCACAAAAATATCTCGAACGCGCCGAGGCGGTGCTTGATATGGGAACGGGAACGGGCAGTGTTTTTGCTATGCTCGGGCCGATGCCGAAGAAGGCCGTTGCCACCGAAGCGCATCTGCCTTATATTGCGCTTGCTAAAAAACAGCTCGAGCCGCTCGGCGTGAAAGTGGTTGATATCTCGAAAAGCGAGCAGGGCAAATTGCCTTTTCAAGACGGCGAGTTTGATCTGATTTTAAATCGGCACGAATATTTCAAGCCTCGAGAAATCTTTCGGCTCTTGGCATCGGGCGGCTGGTTTGTGACCCAGCAAGTCGGTGGCAATGACGGCGCGGATTTGGCGAACGAGTTCGGCGCTTCGCCGCGCTGGCCCGACTGGGATCATGAACGCGCGCGCACCATGATCATGGAGGCCGGTTTGGTTGTGCGGCAAGCGCATGGTTGGCGAGGCACTGTGATTTTCAAAGATGTTGGCGCGATTGTCTACTGGGTTAAAGCGATCCCGTGGAAAGTAAAAGATTTTAGCGTGGAAAAATATTTTGGCGTACTGGAAACGCTCCAGAAAAAACTTTCCTCCGGCAAGCCTCTATCCTACACCGAAGAGCGATTTTTAGTAGTGGCCAAGAAGCCGTAGAAATTTATTCTCGCCAATAGCGTCCGCAGAAGCGTCGGCGGCTATTTTGTTTTTCCCGGCCAGCGATTGTACATAATCGGCACAAGGAGCAGAGTGATTATGACCGCGAACGAAAGCCCGAACATGATCGCATAGGCCAGCGGCGCCCAAAGTTCCGAGGCGAAAGTTAGTGGGATAACGCCGATGACGGTTGTGAGGGTCGTCAAAAGAATTGGCCGGAGGCGCGAAACGGCCGATTCGATAACAATTTCTTGAATCGTTTTCTCGGGGGCCTTAATTCTCATCGCGTTCATGGCATCAATCAAAATAATCGAGTTATTAACAACAATTCCGGAAAGAGCGATGAAGCCCATAATGGAAGGAAAAGAAACGGCGCGGCCGCTTAGCAACAGACCCAGGAAAATCCCAATCAAAGAAAGCGGAATAATCACGACGATATAAAAAGAATAACGAAACGAATTAAACTGGAGAATCAAGATTGCCATAATTAAGAGAACGCCAACCACCAAAGCCCGACCCAGATCGGCGAAAGATTCCTGCACATCCTCGGTTTCCCCGCCGATCTTCATCAAAACGCTCGGCGGCAGGGCGAGTAGAGCTTGTTTTTCTTCAAAGGCCTTGATGATTTCGCCGACTGTAAAGCCCGTCTCGAGATTGCCGGTAACATTAGTGACCCGTTTTAGATTTTCATGACGGATGATCGCACGGCCGTGCTGGAGCGAAATTTCAATCAGCGAACCAAGAATAACTGGGCCGCGAGGCGTTTCAATCGTGATTTGGCGAATGGCGTCGATTGAAGCCTGGTTTGTTTCGTGAGTGTCGCGAAAATCCGGGTTTAGGTTAAGTTTAACCACCACATCAATATCATCGGTTTGTTTTTTAATCGTTGTGGCGATCGTGCCATAAATTGCGGTGCGGAGCGTTTGCGCGATTGTTACCGCGTCGAGGCCGATTTCCGAGGCCTTGGCCTTGTTGATGGTTAAAACGAATTCCGTGTTGCTGTTTTTAGTGCTGGTCGTCACCGCGGCGGTACCCGGGATTGATTTTAGAACGTCGGCGGCACGGTTGGCGGCCGCTTCAATTTCGATGAAATCATCGCCGAAAAATTGAATTAAAATTGGAGCGCCGGTTGGCGGTCCGTTGTTGGGCTCAAGAATTCTCGCTTCCACCGTTTTGATTTTACTAATTTCACGGCGAAGGTCGTTGAGAATCGTGCTGCTTTTTTCTTGACGATCTTTCCTTAAATTGATGGTGATGTTTGCGAGTTTAGTATCGGTCGTGCTTTCCGAGAAGCTACTCGAGGCGCCGATTGTGGTGACCAGCGAATCAATGCGCGGATCCCGGTAGAGGACTTCCTCCACCGCGCGAGCGCCGAGGTCCGTGGCGGCAAGAACGGTTCCTTGCGGTTTTTCAATTTCAACATAAAGAAAGTCAATATCTTCTTGCGGAAAAAATTCCGTTTTCACTAAACCGGTTACGGGCAGAGTAATGGCGAGCAAGAAAGCAATCGTCAGGCCGAGAAAGAAAATGTTTTCCCGTCGCCGCCGGCCGATTATTAGCGCCAGTTTTCGGCCGTACCAACTCTGTAAACGATGCGAAAGCTCGTCTTGGCGCTCCTCAAGGCGCGAAGTCATTCGCCGCCGCATAAAAGTCGCCGCAATCACCGGCACGATTCCCAGCGCCACAAAAAAAGAAGCAATCAGGACGAAAATAATCGTGAAAGGAATGCTGTAAATAAACTGGCCCGTGACGCCGGAGATAAAAAACAGCGGCGCAAAAACCGCAATCGTCGTCGCCGTGCCGGCCGCGAGCGGCCAGTTGAATTCCTTGATTGTTGATAAGGCCGACTCTTGCTTGTCCAGCTGGCGTTTCATTTTAGTGTGGATACCCTCAACCATGACGATGGCGGAATCAACCAAGATACCCACGGAAAGAATCAAAGCAAAAAGACTAACGAAATTGATAGTGTTGCCAGAAGCCTGTAAGCCGATAAATCCAATCAGGAACGAAAGGGGGATGGCTAAACTGGCAATTAGCGCTTCTCGCCAGCCGAGAAAAATTAAAAGTACGACCAGAACTAAAGCAATCGTCTGGAGACCGCTGCGAGTGAGATTAAATAAGTCTTCTTCTACTAATTCGCCGGCATCAAAAGAGATTAAAACTTTTGAATCAACTAAAAGGCCAGTTTTTAATTCCTCGATCTTAAGGCGGATATTCTTAGCAATTTTCGTAATGTCACCGCCGCGGCGCTTAAAAACCAAAAGAGAAATTGCTTGTGCCGCGGGCGCGCCGTTCAAGCTAACCCGCGACAAAGTCACGGCTTTTTCGATACTATCAGAGACTAAAGCAATGTCGCGGATGTAAACCGGCTGGCCACCGGGGGGCGCGATCGTGAGGTCGCCGACTTCGTTTGGATCAACAATATCACCTTCAAATTTTAAAGCATAATCAATTTCGCTTTGTGTGATCGTGCCGATCGGGAGCGAACTGTTGGCTCGGCTAATGGCCGCCACCACATCCAAAAGATTCAAGTGGAAGTGGGCTAATTGTTCTTTGTTCACAACCACTTGGGTCTCGCGTTTGCGCACGCCGTTTTGATCAATGCGAGAAACGCCGCGCACCTGTTCAAGCGCCGTTTCCGCCGCATCAGCCAGCTCAATGAGACGCGGCGCAGCCACATCCGCCGTGATCGAAATTATCATGATCGGTTGATCAACAAAATTAACTTCGCTCACCACGGAATCTTCGGCGTTGTTTGGTAATTCTGATTGAACGCGGTCAACTTCATCTTTCAGTTCGCGGATTGATTTATCGATATCGGCGCTGGCTTCGAATTCGGCCACGACGATTGAAGCGCTCTCGCGGGAAGTTGAAGTTATTTTTTTTAGATTCTCAAGATTATTATTAAGCGCCGTCTCGATTTTGTTGGTAATCAGTTTTTCGACGTCCGGCGCGGCGGCGCCCGGGAAAACCGTCGCGACAATTCCAACCGGCACTTGGACTTCTGGGGCGGATTCTTTGGGGATGCTAATAACGGCGGCGATGCCAAAAAAAGCGAGCGCAATGACTATGAGATAGCTAAAACTTCGGCGCTTAACGAAAAAATTCCAAAATTTAATCATGGTGACCAGTTCGCGGCAATTGCGCGTTGACAGCTAATTTTAAGGGCTAAAAAATTTGAAATTGAGTTTTAATGTTTCAACTAAAGATTGGTCGGGGCCACCTTTTCGCCGGCTTCAAGACCACGGGCGTCTTTTATAATGATTGAATCCCGCGCGAGGCCGGCTTCAATAACTACGTGTTCTCCCAAAATCGGGCCGATGGTAACCGGTTGCGTCACAAGCGTTCGATTGCGGTCAAGCGTAAAAACAAAAATTTTATCGAAATCAACTTTCAGAGCCGAGATCGGGACAATGATCGGCGGCTCGTTTGTTGTGATCGGATCAACGACGCGGGTAATGTCGAGTCGCACCGACTGACCATTAGTGAGACCGCTGACTTGATCGGTGAGACCGATTTTTACCTCCACTTTTTTGGTGGCCTCGTCAACCGCCGGCGCCACCGTCGTGACAATACCAGGCCAGCGTTTTTCGATCGTCACGGGCGCTCCGATTTTCACCAAGTCGCGATCTTTATCGGTGATGAAAGCGGTAATTTCGAGCGCGTTATTATTTGAGACAACAATGACTGGTTGGAAGGCCGAAACAAAATCACCGGCTTTTATATCAAAAACATTAATCGTGCCGGTGATCGGCGTGCGAATGATGGTTTTGGAAAAATTTACTTGGGCGGCTCGGAGCGCGCCGGTGGCTTGTTTCAGACCGGCTTCCATTGCTTGCACCTCTTCCGCCCGGCCGCCGATTTTGCCGATTGCCAGCTGTTCTCGGGCGATATTCCAGTTTGATTCGCGATTATTGAAAATGTCTTTAGCGTTGGAGATAGCGTTAAGCGTGCTATTGATGATGTTTCGCGAGCTCACAACATTGCTTTTCCATAAATCAATCGTTGTTTGCGGCAGGGTGTTGCTCGTAACCAGCGAATTGATAGCGAGCGCCAAAGCATCAAGAAAATCGCGGATTTGATTAGTGTTGTTTTCCGCGGTCAGAAAGCTGGCGATCGAAAAATTTTCGCCATCAAGACCGCCTAGATTATCGCGCCAGCTCTTCAACATCCTCTCGATGAGGAAACGGTTGTTTTCGAGATTGATTTCCAGCTGGGAATCTTTCACGGAAAAGTTGATTTGAGGATTTGTTTCTTGGGGATCGGTAAACATTGGGTCGATCCGGTTGCGAATCACGTCATCCGCGGCGGCGAAAGAATTTCTAATTGCGTTAGCGGCAAGAGTTTTCGCTTCGGCCAAACCCTTTGCCGCGTTATCAAAGTTAGCGCGGAGAATTCCCTGTTCTTCTTCGCGCGCGCCGCCGGTCACCTTGGTTAAATTGGCGCGCGCCGCCTCCACCGCGCCCTCGGCTTGGGTTACTGCCGCTTGCTCAAAGCCGTTCTCAATTTCCGCCAGGATGGCGCCCGCGGTCACGGTCTCACCTAGCTTGGTGTGGACCGTGGTAATTCGGCCTTGAGTTTCAGCGCGAATCCGGGCCTCATTTTTGGATTCTACCGTGCCGACGATTTGAAGCGGACTAGTTTCGTTGGTTGTCTCAAGGACGGAAATTAATTCCACTTGCCGGACAAAAACGGGATCTTCAATTTCGCTACTCTTCTGGTTTGTCGGGGCAAATAAAATGACGCTCGCGCCGAGAATAATGGCGATAAGCGCGACGAGGGTCGAGTGGTTTAGTCGGCTCATGATTAGTTTCTTTACAAATCCTCAAAGGCGCCGCGATTATAACACAAAAATGAGGAATATCCAATCTGGCGAGCCCGGCCCAGATCAGGTACAATTAGCGCCATGAGCGAAGAGTGCCAGTACAGCTTCGGCGACCTATTTCAAGCGGCGTATCACCGGGAACTCGACCGAGCGGAAGCCATGAAATTTGTCTTGGCTTCGCAGGAAGAAAAAAATGAATTTGTCCGGGCACTTGCCCGGGCGGCCAACTGGGGAACACGAGACCGGGTCGGTTCCGATGGCAAGGTTTACACCGCTTTTAGTCCGACATTTAATATGAACCCAACTACGAACCGGAATAAGATTTAAGCCATCAGTGATAAGTTGTCAGCAGTCAGTGGCGGATCAACGGCTAAGTCATACGCCCGACACTCTAATCAAACATGTTCACTGGCATCATCAAAAAAGTTTCTCGGGTCAAGGCGGTCCGGCGCGAACGCGGCAGCGTTTTTGTTTCGATCTTGCGGCCGCCGAAGCTGAAAATTAAAAAAGGCGACAGCGTGGCGGTGAATGGCGTTTGCTCAACCGTGAGAAAAATTTCCCTCAAAGCTTTTGAAGTCGAGTATATGCCAGAAACGATTGCGAAAACAACGGTCGGCCGGTTTAAAACCGGCGCGGTTGTAAATCTAGAGCGGCCCGTCCAGCTCAATGAGTTTCTGGATGGTCATATTGTCCAGGGCCATATTGATACGACGGGTGAAGTGATCGTTGTGAAGAAGGTTAAACAATCGCGAGTGATAAAAATTCGGGTTCCGAAGAAGTTTATTAACTTGATTGTCGCCAAGGGTTCGATTGCGGTGGATGGCGTGAGTCTTACGGTCGTCTCAACCGGTCGCGATTGGTTCACGGTTTCACTCGTGAGTTACACGATTCAAAATACCCACCTGGGGATTTTACAAAAAGGGAGCATCGTCAATATCGAAACCGATATCATCGCGAAGTACGTGCAAAAATTAAGTAAATAAAACATTCCAACATTCTGCAGAATGTTGGAATGTCAATCACCATGAATTCCGAAACAAAAATTTGCCAGAACTGCCGTCAGTCCTTCGCGATCGAACCGGAGGATCGCGCAATGTATACCAGATTAGATCTTCCTGATCCGGAGCAGTGCCCGCGGTGCCGGCGGAAATACTTGCTGGCATTCTGGATTTTCGGCCGGTTTCGCATCACTGCTTCGGCCTTGAGCGGGAAACGTATTATTACTGTTCTTCCGGAAAGCGTTCCATTCCCGATTTACGATCGAGAAGAATTTGTGTCGGACGTTTGGGACCCGATGGAATACGGAAAAGATTATGATTCATCGCGCTCGTTTATCGAGCAAATAACTGAACTTCAGACGAAGGTGCCCCATCCTCATCAGACTGGTTTGAAGAACACGAATTGTGACTGGACAGATGATGTTTGGGAGTCGCGCGAGTGTTATCTTAACCGATCGGCGTATCGGAATGAATTTGTGAGTTATAGCTATCGAGCTTTTACTTGTAAAAATTCTGTTGATTTGGCTTATTGTTTTGATTGCGAGCATGCCTATGACTGTCTTTATTGTTTTAAATGCTACAAGGTCCGACATTCGTTTAACTCGCGCGACTGTATTGATAGCGCTTTCCTATATGATTGTCGCAATTGTCAGGATTGTTTCATGTCTTGGAATTTAAGAAATAAGCAGTACTGTATTCGCAATCAGCAATTTTCGAAAGAGACGTATGAAGAAGAGTTGAAAAAATACGATCTCCGATCATATAACGAGGTCCAACGTTTACGGCAGGAGTTTTGGAACCGTCTAGGAACCGACGCCGTTCATCGTTCGAATTATAATATCCAGAACACAAACTCAACGGGTAGCTTTCTTGTTGAGGACAAGAATTGTCATTCGTGTTTTTTCCTTGAGAAGTCAGAGAACTGCCGATACTGTTTTCGAGGAACCATGGGCAAAGACAACATTGATATTATGGGATCCGTCGGTGAGAAGTGCGCGCGCGGTTCTCTTGATCAGTGGGGTTACGAAAATATTTGCAGTCTTTACACGACTTATTGCCGTTACAGCGCGTATCTCGATAATTGTGAAGAATCCGAGTATTGCTTTGGTTGCGTCGGATTGCGGAAGAAGAAATACTGCATTCTGAACAAACAATATTCGAAAGAGGAATACGAAAAACTAGTTGCCCAGATTAAGGATGATATGAAAAAGAGGGGAGAATAGGGAAAGTTTTTCCCGCTTTCCTCCGCCTACGCTGGTTATAATTATTCGCTCGCGCACATGATGTTTCCAATGACCAAAGAGGAAGCGGCCAGTTTCGGTGCAAAGTGGGAGGAGCCGAAGATCGTCGAGCATATCGGTGTCCGAGCCGAGGATCTTCCAGATAGAATCGACGACGTCAAAGACGATATTGTAAAACAACGGATTATTTGCCCACGGGCTTGAGCTACAACATTGCCACCGCGGAAATGGCGTTTTATCGCGAACACAGCATCCCTCTTCCGCGCCGCCACTTTGACCAGCGGACGCTTGATCGATTCCGGCCAATGGCGCTTATGGTCGAACCCCAGCGCGGCATCTGTGTATATCACAAAAAAGAAATAGAACATTACTACTCGCCCGAACTGGGATTTCAAAAGATTGCCTGTATAGAGTGCTATCAGAAGGAAATAGCTTAAAAGCAATAAGCATTACGGGACATGAAATATGAAGCAGGAAATAAAAAATACTTCGAAAACACCAAAATTTGATCGGGCGATTGCGGACTATTTTGTAAAATTGGAACTCGATGAACGGGGCGGCGAGCGGCGAACCTGCCGATTCTCCGGCAAAAAATTTTACGTCCGGCCCGAGGACGTTTCATTTTATAAACGCATCGGCGTGCCGCTTCCGACCCTTGAACCCGAGGAACGCCGCCGTCGCCGACATGCTTACCACAATAGTTACAATCTTTTCAGAAATACTTCCGCGTATTCCGGTAACCGAGTGATTACCATGTATCCCGCGGGCAGTCCGTACAAAGTTTACGAACACAACGTCTGGTATTCCGATGCTTGGGACCCGAGGGAATCGGCCCGAGACTACGATTCCGCGAAGTCGTTTTTTGAGCAATTTCATGTCTTTCAGCGAGATGTGCCGCGGACGAATCTTCTATCAAGTCCGTCGAACCTCAACAGTGATTACACAAACACGTCGAGAAACTTGAAGGACTGTTATATTGTTTTTGACCAAAATGGCGGTGAAAATCTGATATATCATCAGTGTTGCGGCAATGATACAAACTGTGTTGAGTGTTGGTCACTCGACAATTGTGATCAATGCTACGAGTGCCGCATAAGCCGAAGACTTTTTCAGTGTTATTTTTGCTATGAATGTCGGGATTGTCTGGACGGTTACTTTCTTTGGGATTCTCGCAATTGCCAAAACTGTTTTATGTCGTCCAATCTTCGGAACAAAAAATACTACTTCCGGAATGAGTACGTTGGTAAAGCCGAATACGAGCAACGAATGAAAGCCGTGTATCTCGGCGACTACCATAAACTTCAAGAGCTCAAGAGTGAGTTTGAAGAGGTGATTCAAAGAGCGCCTCGGAAACCAAATTGGAACGAGCGATCAGTTAATAGCGTGGGTGATTATATTGTCAATTCGAAAAATGTTTATTTCGGCCTCTGGATAGATAAATCAGAAAATGTTGCTTATTCGGAAGCCGCCCGAGCGCTTACCGACTGCTATGACGTCACCGGCAGCGGAGGCACCCAACTTAGCTACGAAGTATCGACAATTTGGGGAGTTGATAACTATGAATGCAAATTCAGTCTTCATATCGAAAGTTGCCGCGAAGTCGAATATTGCGATTCGTGCCGGAATTGTTGGCACTGTTTCGGATCAATCGGCCTTGATAACCAGGAGTATTGCGTGTTTAACAAAAAGTACTCGAAGGATGAATACTGGGAACTTGTCGATACGATCAAAACAAGCATGCTGACGCAAGGAGAGTATGGAGAATTTTTCCCGCCGGCGCACGCACTGTTTCCATATCGGGTCTCGCTGGCGGTGTCGTTTCCCGGTTTTCGTGATTTCGAAAACGCAGAAAAGTACGGGTATGACACCGGAGACGTGGAAGAGGAAAACGAGCATATTGCCGGGGATATTATTAACGCGAGAGACTTGCCCAACGACATTCAAGACGTGGATGATGATATATTAAAGCAAGTCGTATTCGATGAGAAGAACAGAAAGTATTTTCGAATTATCAAACCGGAATTGGATTTTTATCGGATGCGCGGCGTACCGCTTCCTCGAGAACATGCAAGTGTCCGAATGCAAAAATTTCGGGAAACACTCGATGTTAAGTTTGAATTCTACAAGCGTCAATGCCCGAGCTGTAAAACGGAATTTGAAACGTCGTATAAGCCGGATTTTCAAGGAACCGTGTACTGTGAATCTTGTTATCAAAAACAATTAGTTTTATGATTTCGACATTAGCCAGCCCGAACCCCGCATCTGCCAGAATTGTCTCCCTCCGGTCATCCCTTCGGGAGATGTCCCGTCGGGACAGAAATCACCCGCAGGGTGATAAAACCATGACCAATTCCGAAACAAAAATTTGTCAGGATTGCCGTCAGTCCTTCACGATCGAACCGGATGATTTTTCGTTTTATGAAACCATCAAAGTCCCGTCGCCGACCCGGTTCCCGGTTTGTCGGCTGTCATGAATATATTTGACTCTTCGAACATAAGGCGTACAATGCGCATATGAAGAATAAAGAAAAAAGCGACAAAAAAAACAAGGCACAAGGACTCGGAGTCGTTTTGGAAAATATCGATTCAAAACTTGACTTGGTAGTGGAAGGACAGCAGGCGCTGGATCATAAAATTGATACAAATCATGGAGAATTTCGCGATTTTAGAAAAGAAGTTGATTTTAAGTTCGGCGTAGTCTTTGACGAGTTGCGTCTTATCAGAAATGACCTTAAGGAGAAAGTTGGTCGGGATGAGTTTGCGGTGCTCGAAAAACGTTTATCGCATTTGGAAAAGAGAATATCTCATGGTACGAAATGAGCTCGGAACAGAGAACCTGCCAGAGCCGATCCGATTTCGTTTTCGCGGCGCAGGGCGACGTCTAATTGTTCCTTTAGCGAGGAGCTGTTAGTTTACAGTATGGATGCGGAGACGAAGAATTGTCAGAATTGCAAACAGGATTTTCGGATCGATCCGGAAGATTTCGATTTCTACAAGAAAATTGACGTTCCGCCGCCGACTTTCTGTCCGGAGTGCCGATTTTACCGTCGGATGAGCTGGCGCAATGAGTGGCACGTGTTCAAGAAAAGAGACACGCATACCGGCAAAGAGGTGTTCTCGCTGTTTCCGGAGGAAAGTCCGGTGAAGATCTATGAAAAGGAGTATTGGCTTTCGGATGCCTGGGACCCCATGAGTTATGGTCGGGACTATGATTTTTCTCGCTCTTTTTTTGACCAGTATCGCGATTTGTATCACGCTGTCCCCATTCCGGCGCACTCTATTCTTAATTTGGTTAACTGCGAGTATTGTGCGAATGCCACCGACCTAAAAAATTGTTATTTGGTGCGGGCGGCGACCAAAACCGAGGACTCGGCCTATCTCATTTGGGATCATGCGTCCAAATTCTGTTTTGACAGCCACATGACCACGCGCTGCGAATTGGGGTATGGCAATCAGAACGCCGCCAACTGTTACAAGACATTTTTTTCTGTGGACTGTGATGACTGTCAGGAGGTGACGTTATGTATGGATTGCGTGGGCTGTAATAATTGTTTTGGTTCCTTCGGGCTGCGCAACAAATCCTACTACATTTTCAACGAGCCGTATTCCAAAAAAGAGTATTTGCGAAAACTCGCCGAACTTAATCTTGGTTCGCGCCGGTCATTTTCTGAACTTCAGGAAAAAGTGTACGCGCACTGGAAAAAATATCCGCACAAGTTCATGCACGGCAGGCAGAACACGAACGTGAGTGGCGACTACATTTATAACTCTAAAAATGCTAAGCAGTGCTATCGAGTCCGAGATGCGGAAGACGTGAAGTTCTGCCAGAATATTTTGCAAGGCACAGCGAAAGATTGCTATGACTACAACAATTGGGGACAAAATTCAGAGTTGATGTATGAGGCGCTCATTTGTGGCAACGGCGGAAATCGGATTCGCTTCAGCTACAACACCTGGCCTAGCGTCCGCGATCTTGAGTATTGTGTTTTTTGTCAAAACTCTTCTGATCTGTTTGGTTGCGTGAGTGTTCGCAACAAACAGTATTGTATTTTGAATAGGCAGTATCCCAAGGAAGAGTATTTTGCTTTGCGGAAAAAGATTATTGAGCAAATGAGTTCTATGCCGTTTGTTTCAAAGAGCGGGCAAGTATATAGCTATGGAGAATTCTTCCCGCCAGAATTTGCCCCTATCCCATATCAAACGTCATTCGCGTATGAGTTCGCGCCCCTCTCTGACGAAGAGGCGGCTCAACGAGGTTTTTCCGCCTACTTAGTGAATAAGCAGACGTATAGAATTACTTTGAAGGCTGCGCAGATTCCTGATGATATCAAGGAGGCGGAAAACGGGATCATCAATGAAGTCATTGAGTGTGCTCATGAGGGCAAGTGTCAGCATGAGTGCGTCAATGCGTTTCGAATCATTGATCGAGAATTAGAGTTTTGTAAACGAATGAATTTGCCCTTGCCTCGACTCTGTCCAAACTGTCGTCACTATGCGCGATTGGTGTTTCGGACTCCGCCGCAGATGTGGGGTCGAGAATGTATGAAGTGTGATAAAGCAATCCAAACTTCCTACTCGCCCGACCGGCCGGAGATCGTCTATTGCGAGCAATGCTACAATGCGGAAGTAGTATGAAAACAACTTTCACCCTGAGCTTGCCGAAAGGCGAGGCCTGTTACAACAGCGAGGTTGTATAGGAAAGTTTTTCCTGATATAGTCCGTTGTAGAAGGCATGACTATAGACGAGATAAAAACGAAGGCTTTGCCGGTGCTACAACGCTCTGGGGTTACTCGGGCAGGCGTGTTTGGCTCGGCCGCTAGAGGAGAAATGAACTCGAAAAGTGACATTGATTTTTTGGTTGAATTGCCCAGTTCAGCAAGTCTTTTAGATTTTGTTGGGATCAAGCAGGAATTAGAAGATGTGTTTGGTAGGCGGGTAGATCTGGTTTGCTTTGGGGCGATTAAACCACTATTGAAAGATCGAATCCTAAAAGAGCATATCCCTATATTGTAATGGAAAAGGATATTCACGTTTACTTGGCCGATATAGTTGAAAGTGTTGAGCATATCGAGGAATACATCACTAATCTTAAAACTTTTCAAGAATTTCAAAAAGATATCAAAAGCCAAGATGCGATCATCCGTCGCTTTATGATTATCGGCGAAGCCGTAAAGCATCTTCCGGATGCTTTACGTCACAGGCATTCCGATATACCGTGGAAAAAAATTGCGGGTATCCGGGATATATTTGTCCATGAGTATTCTGGGATAGATCTTATACAAATTTGGAATATTATTGGTCAAGATCTCCCCATGCTAAAACGCAAGGTTCGAGAGATGTTACGCAATGGCGAATCATAAAAAGCACCCGAACTGCAACCGCCGACAGGCTTGTAAATTGTGCAAGCCCTGGAAGATTTTTCATGCCGGAAAATCAGAACGTATCGCCGATAAAAATTCAGTACGCCTTGAAGCATATATTCGGGTGGCCGATAAAGTATGAGGCGAAACCGAATAGAAAAATCAAAAAAAGTTGACGGGTCGCGGATGAAAATCGCGATTGTGGTTTCGCGTTACAACAGCGATATCACGGACGCCCTGCTTCAGGGCGCGCTTGAGACGCTTAAGGAAAACCGAGTGAAAGCGAAGAATATTGACCTTGCTTATGTGCCGGGATCGTTCGAGCTTCCCCTGGCGGTGGCGCGATTCGCCCGCCTTCGCGCCTACTCCGCCGAAGCAACTTTGGCGGCGAAGGCCGGACGAGGCTCCGGCGGGCAAGCAAAATCGAAAAAATACGACGGCATTATTGCACTCGGTTCGATTGTTCGCGGGGAAACCGACCATGATTTTTTTCTGGCCACGGCCGTTACTAACGCGCTTATGGATATTCAGATTGAACACGGGATACCCGTCGGTCTCGGGGTACTTACAACCAACAACTTGGCGCAGGCGCGGGCGCGTTCTCGCGGGTCTCACAACAACGGCGGCAATGCCGCCCGGGCGGTTTTGGCAATGATATAGATTAGCGCGGGCAACGGGTATTTTTCTAAAAACCTCCCCGTTGCCGATTAAAAGGCTTTGAGTTACGAAACTCCAATGTCGCGCCTTTTTTCTGAATTTTGACTGCGGCTTTGGGAAAACTTCTCGATCTATTCTCCGAATCTGCCTCGAAATTTTCCCTTCGCCTCGTCCAAAATTCAGAAAAAATCCATCGAAAGCGAGTTTCATAACTCAAAGCAAAAGGGAAAGTCGTAGGGCGGCTTGTTTTTGATAGCTGAACCTTACTAACCCTTGCTATACTATAGTGTAGCAAGGGTTATCCCTGGTCTCTTCTTGTTTGAGTCCCATTGATGAATAAAAGTTATCCCCACAATATTTTGACTTCCCGAAAAGAAGTTATACTAAAGAGACGGCGCGGGCTTCGCCTTAGCTGTTTCATAATCGAAAGTCGAGATCTTTCAAATTTTAATAATATTAATCATCAAAATACTATGTCTAGATTAAGGACGTTTTATCGAAAACAAAGGCCGGTTTCGGTGATACTTTCAGTGATTTTCTCCGTGCTCGTTGTTTTCGCGATTGTCGAAGCGGCGACGACCATCAGTACCAACATCACCACCGATGGCACATTATCAGTAGGTAGCACTTCTGAATTCACCGGTCTCGGGACTTTTCTCGGGGGCGCCACCACCACCACCCTCACGCTTCTAAACGGCGAAGTGATTAGCAACGCCACCAACGGAGTGATTCAAATTGAGGGGACGGCCA